>Ga0207640_10001611_pt1 | contig 12115 bp, 7 predicted proteins | sample KBSCornC42_FD_184300 | JGI IMG/M metagenome (GOLD analysis project Ga0207640, IMG submission 184300) | Corn rhizosphere microbial communities from Kellogg Biological Station, Michigan, USA - KBS Corn C4-2 (SPAdes) (version 2) | ecosystem: Host-associated > Plants > Roots > Rhizosphere > Soil ... | reverse complement strand
ATAATTTAATTTATTTTTAGCTAATTAAAAAGAGGCATATTCCTCTAGATAAATAGGAATATTTAGCTAGTAAACCTATATGCACTATTACTTTAGGTTTTGTATTGCATATATAGTTACATTATATATTTATTGTAAAATAAAACCCAGCTAAGTATTCCTATTTTTTGCAGCACAAAGGCTATAATAATATTAACTATATGCTTATTATACTTTCATTACAAAGGAAAAGAATATATAATAAACATACATCGTTACAGTAACCCTGATTTGAACAGAGAATTATCGTGTGGAAGACGACGAGTTTGCCAATTAACATATTACTGTTGTTATTAAAAAATAAATGTATAAGATCTTTTTTTTTAGTGATCTATATTTACTATTATATCCTAATAACTTGTTTTTTGCTGTTGTATTATAACAGCATAATTGTCACCATTCAAACGATTAGTATAATAGATACTAATATTACAAAAAACTATAAATAACAGCAAAAAACAATACTTATCTTAGATTTTTAATTAGCTAAAAATATATTATTGAATATATCTTTTTACTCAAAGATAAAAAAAAAAGAATATAAAAACGATATCTTTAATTATACTTTTTTCTTTAGTACAAGGTAATTGTTTAATAGTTTTTTTTCAATAATATATCGTAATAATGTTGTATGACTAATATTAAGATATTTAGCAGCAGCTCTAACTGAAGGGTATTCTTTTCTACTGTTATTTTCTTTATTTATTATAATAACAGGGTGTCCCGTATTGTTCTCACGATTTTTAAATTTTAATTTAGTTTCAGGTGAGTGCTTAAAACCAAATAAAGAACCAGCTTTTAATGCTATATTATATTTTGGTTTTAATATGTCCAAATAGTATTGTTCTCTATTAAGTAGAATATTTGTATCACAATATTCTAATATTTCTATTGTAAACTTATTATAGCCATTATCTAGTATAGCTGTATAAATACGACTATTGTGTCTTTCTGTCTTATTTTTTAAATAATTTATAGAAAAATATCTATAAAATCTCTTGCCAATATTCCTAGAACTTCCTACATAATATTCGTTAGTTGCTATGTTAGTTATTTTATACACTCCGCTCTTATTTTTGTTCTCTTTTAAGATAACAGATTTATTATCCAAGATGTTTTTGTATGTAATATTCGACATCATATTATTAATGATTATTATTTTAGTAGAAAGAGGCATAATCCTCTAGTGTTATACAATGAATAGCCGATTAGAAGATATAGCAGCATTATAATTATACTCTAAAAGTAGGTAAATATATCTTAAGACCTGCAGGATTTGAACCTGCATTATAAAGATTAAAAGTCTCATGTTTTGCCATTAAACCAAGGTCTCTATTAGACATAATATTATATCTAATACTAACTAAATTAAGTTAGAGCAATTAAAAAAAGGCACCATGGCATAAATATGAATGTAACTAGGACAATAAAGAAAAGAATTAATACACTAGGACATAACTATTATAGAATAGGGCATAATGTTATATTAATATAAACTAGGCGATAATCCATTTATCAAACAATATAATATATTTGATTGATAATTTAATAACTCCTTGCCTTTTCCTAGTACTAAATCATTTGTAACTAATGTAAGAGAATCTCTATTTCCATGTATACCTAAAGAATTCGTATAGTCGTGGTAAATCGATTCAAAACTTAAAACAGGATTTATATTTACAAGGGAATTTATAGTATTAAAGTTAGCTTGACTAATAATAGGAGAAGAAGCAATAAGAGAATTATCTACAATATTTCTCGCTTCGCATACAGAATTACTAATCATAGAAGAAAAATCCAAATTAACTTTACTTAAAATAGAGGGATCTATATTAAATATGTCAGTTAAATTACTATAAAAATGAGTATATTTAAATTTTCATTCTACGCTAGCCAAGGTATTATTCATATTAAATTTAGACATTTTCTCTGTTATAACGGATAATTCGTAATTACCTGATGTATTGTTAGATGTAAACCTGTGTTCTAATATATACTTTAGATGATCAGCCCTAGATTCCTGTAAACTATGCATATAAATATTATAAATATCTATATATATGAATATCACTAAATACAACATAATACACATTAAGATCACTAAAAATAAACGAGACACAATAAAACTTTCTTTTATTATCTTAAATAAATATTTATAATCTTTAGGTATTATATAGAAATATTTATCGTGTAAAAGATATCGTTTAGTTACTTTAGGTTTATAATAAAAATCTCCACTATATTTTATTATATGATAGCGATCAAGATAAAGATTATTATCTTGAACTTTTCTTCAAATTGCTTTAGGATAAGTGTTTAGCGCTCTTGCAGCTTCTGCAATAGATACATACTTAACAAATTTATTTGTTTTTAAATCCAAAACTATAACACTAATACCTTGTCCTTTATTATGTCCTGTTTCTTTTAAATTAGTCTTTAATGTAGTTTTGTACGATTTAGCATAAAGACATATAAAATATATGTTTTTTAATACTTTTTTTATAAAAATCATTAAGAACCTCAATAATAGATTGATACAAATAAAAATAATCATACGACATCAACGAAGTGTCAGTATAGTATACCTGACTCAAGACCCAGGTGATGGTCAGATGTTGAATGATATGCTAAAACACGTCATAGACCTACTGCTAAGAAAGCTGTACCTATTAGGACGTGCAGCCCATGAAACCCCGTAGCAAAGTAGAAACATGACCCAAAAGCCCCATCACTTATTGTAAAAGATGATACTGTGTACTCTACACCCTGGAAAGCTGTAAATACAACGGCTAATATTATTGTAGCGACTAACCCGTTAAGAGCTCCCTTACGGTTACCCTGTATTAAAGAATGATGAGCATAAGTAACTGTTACCAAATCTCAAAATAATAGCTTTATTTTTTTTCTATTACCCCTGTTTTTTATATTAATTTTATATTTACCTTAGATAATGATCTATAATTTGTAAATTTAATATAAAATCTTGTGTTCTTTATATTATTTAAAGAAAGAAAGAGATTCCGACTGTACATTAAGTAACATTTCAGTCACCTACCGATGAACCAGTCTGTAGCGACCTTTCATAAAGCCGACGGTCTTGACTTTTAGTATTAATCTTTAACCGTTTTCATCAGTATTGCCAATAATTATATAATTATTAATATCATATATTAAATGATATTCTATTAAATATTTAAATGTTTTTTTATGAAAATTGCACATTGTTATTAATAGGGCTATGGAAAATCTAAAAAAAAAAAATAAAGTTTAAGGAATATTTGGTCTTACCATATTTAGTTTATATAAAAAATATGGATGCATATAAGGTAACACTAATGGTATCAATATTGGTAAATTCTTTTTTGGAATGTATATATTATACTGATCTATAGCTCCAGCAGAATGTATAGCCACTTTAAGGTTATATTTACGCTCTAATATAGATACTAAAAACTTAGTATCTTTTAAAGTAAAGAAATTAGTACATAATTTTAAACCTCTATTTTCTATTCATCCGCCATCATCCATAATTCAAATGGCTAAAGCTAAAGGGGATAAGTATTCTTCTATTCAAATAGGAACAACTTTTTTTCCTGCCTTGCCTGCTTTATCTTTAGGATAAAAACCATCGTGTACTCAGTTAAAAGAACTATATGTAAAAGTTCTGAACCTACAATAATAAGCTAATTTACCATATATAATTCTACTTTGAATTACAGGTATATTTTCTTTGCAGTATCCACGCTCTAATAAAAATTTATGTAATCATATTACATATTCTATATGATCTCCTTTTTGATAAAAACCAAAACGAGACCCTAAAGGATCTCGTTCCATATATCCATCACCCAAAAGAGACCCTATCAATAAACATAAAACGTCATGATTATGGGGACCTATCCGTTTAGTTGATGATATGCGCGGTACTTTAGGTTGTAAATATGGTACTTTATTCTTATTTAGTGTAGATATATTAGATCTTAAACTTTTATTTTTTTTATTTAATGCATTTTTCCATTTTGGGCATGTTGAAATACCCGAAGATAATAAAATTACTGTATTAAGTAATGGTAATTCGAAGGGGTTTATTGCTTCAATCCCCATCGGTGGTCATTGAGCACCCAGTTCTACAGTTGGCGATAAGGCACTGTGAAAGAAAGCTCAAAAAATAGCCAAGAAAAACAATGCCTCACTAACTATGAATAAGGCAACACCCATGTTTAGACCTCTCTGTACGGCCAAGGTGTGATTTCCCAGATAGGTTCCTTCACTTATAACGTCACGTCATCATAATGTCATAGAAGAAATAAGAGATAGAAAAGCTAATATTAAAAAAGTATCAGCATTGCTAAACCCATGCATAGTAGAAACACCACTTGTTGTTAATGTTAATAAAGCAATACATGTATATAAAGGTCATGGTGATGGCGATACTAAATGAAAAGGATGAGCCTGAAAATTACTTCTAGTCAAATTAGTCATTTATGACATCAGTATTCTTTTAATACATCTAATTTCAGTATAAGAACCTATATTAGATGAAAAAGTTTACATACTTTTTATTAAGGTATAAGATCTAAGTATAATGTTATTTTCTTTTTCCATAATACGGTAGACTAAAATATCCTAATTTATTAATAAAAATGAAGTAATAAAATATTGGATACTATAAACATTTTTAACATCTTCTACGCTTTGCTATTTTATTTTTCTAATATATTAAATTAAAATATCTAATATAGATTCTTATTTTTGCATATCAAAAATATATAATTAAAACTAGTTATTTATTTGTATCCTTAAGAAAGGACAAATACCAGGAATAACCATCGTTAAGGAATAGGTGACTTGAACACCTAACCTACCGTGTGTAAAACGGTTGCTCTACCATTAAGCTAATCCCTTTGTTCTTTTCTTTTTTATTTAGTTTACGAGTCAGACCGGCTTCGATCCGGCATATTCTTTCTTGACAAAAAAGTTCCTTACCTATTAGGATACTGACCCTAATTAAAAATATGATTTTAAGTTAAAATCATATTTTTAATTTCTTTGTTTTATTGTTATAACAATAGCACCAACCATGGCTAACAATAAAATAATAGAAGTTAATATTAATCATATACTGTAACTAGTATACATTATATTACCTATACTTGTAATATGGCTAGTTTCTGCCAAATTACTATCTCATGTTTTACTGGTAACCAAAGAAATCTCGCCATTGTTTATATTATCATTATTTAAATTAAATATCTTATAAATATAATCGTTATAATTATCAGATCATATATCACCTGACACTATGTCATAACCAGAATTAATACTGTTATTACTAAAAGCAGTATTATTAGATAATATTGGAGATACATCATCTGATATAATGCTATATTCTAAATTAATAGCTTCACTATTAAAAGAAGCAGCATTATAGGGTAATATTGGATATACAGGATAATTAAAGGAAATACCAATAAACATAGCTAAAGGTATACTTTTACTTGTGTTACTTCATAATTCACTTACCCTTACATTAATTAACATCAAAATAAATAAAAATAAAATAGATACAGCACCAACATAAACTAATAAATAAGAAAGACCAATAAAATTTATACCTAATACTATAAGATAACTGGCTATACTTGAAAACAAACCGATTAAAAATAAAACAGAGACAATAGGGTTTTTGCTAATAATAACTAGTATACCGCATAAAATAGCGGCTAATGAAAGAATGTATAAAGTTTCAGGTTTGTAACCATTAGTGTAAGTTTCACTTAAGAGAATTAAATTATACATAAAAGGAAAGAAAAGGAAGAAACCTCATTATATATTTGTCAAAATAAAACTATAATAAATGTAATAAATGTAATAAATGTAATAAATGTAATAAATCTAATAAATGTTATAAATCTTATAAAATTATTAAATTTATTATAATAATAATTTGATTATAATATAACACCGTATGATAATTACTTAATTTAACAATTAAAAATTATTTAATTTAATTATATAAAATAAATATTTAATTTAATCCTTAAAAAAAATTATTAAAACAGTACATCAGGACTATTTATTTCTTAAATTAGATGTTTAATCTAAGCAAATAAATATATCTTTAAATAATATCTATATTGGTTAATAAATATAAACCAAAATAATAATTAAATTAAAACAATAAATAACTATCTTGATTAATAAGTATAAACCATTCGAGGATAATAGATATAAAACGAAGGTAAGGCATGTACAAGACTTGAACTTGTATCATTGTGACCTTAATACAAGAATTTTGTATTAAGGCGGCCGGTCAAAATTAACAAGGCTCTACTATTGAGTTAACATGCCTTGAACCTTCTTTAGCTCTTAAGATGAATTGAACATCTATAAAAATATTGACAGTATTCCGCTCTACCATTGAGCTATAAAGGCGAATTATTTATTTAGGTTTAATCTAACCTAAATAGTGTATAAAGCACAAATTTTATGTAAATAACCTGAGTATACTAAAACCTGAAAACAAACAAAACACAAGATAAGACATGTATAAGACTTGAACTCATATCATTGTGGCCGTAACACAAAGCTCTACCATTAAGCTAACATGCCTAAAACCTTTTTTAGCCCTTAAGATGAATTGAACATCTATAAAAATATTAACAGTATTTCGCTCTACCATTGAGCTATAAAGGCGAGTTATTTCGTATTTGCAGAGTTCAAGTCTTACATAATAAATTTATCATTTATAATAATATTATTAGTTATAAAAAGTATTATTAATAATACAAATATTGTTAGCTAAAAAAAAATATTATTAAGAATAAAAATATTTTTAGGAAACAAGAGATTTGAACTCTTAAAAGTCTAATACTATTGAGTTTACAGCTCAACCCATTTTACCAATAATGGAAGTTTCCTTGCTCTCTTAAATATAACAAGATTATTAAATACAACAACAATATTAAAAGAACAAAAAATGATTTATTTGTATGATTTAGTTTATGCACAGCATCTTGGCAAGAGTTTCTTATTATTGTTTTATAAAGTTTTAAATTCCATGTTATGATTTTTTTTTTATTTTATTTTTCTCTTCGCACAGAAGTATTGTGCTAAAGCAAAAGAATGTGATAAGATAAAGAATCCCAATTAGCTAGAGTAAACCTAAAGGAAAAGAAAGCAAAAGAAAACAACAGCAAAAGCCCATATTTGGATTCGAACCAAAATTTATCTATATATTTATTACATACTAGTTTATATTAGCAAAAGCACAAGATATAGACAATATACCTAAAACAGGCATATAATTATATGGTTAATAGGACAAGTATTACACCAAAAAATTATATAATTATATATTGTTAACATTAATTAATCCCGTGCAAGTTCCCCTACACGAACCGTATTTCGACTTAACACCAATCAAGGTCACGCATACGAAGATATTCCTTATAAGTAACTAGAAAAGATTATCTAGAATAAAAATATAAGAAAGACCAAACTTATTGCACACACCTCTTTCGGCGCCTGACGAGTGGTTAGTACCTATCTGAGATTAAATTCACCGTGACGTGGTGATTCACGATTACTAGTAATTCCTTATTCATGCAGTCGAATTTCAGACTACAATCCTTGTTATATCCTATTTTATTAGATTAGCTCCAATTCACATTATTGCATCATTTTGTATAGGAATATGTGGCACGTCTATCGCCCACAACATTTAGGCCATGATGACTTGTCTTGGTCCCTATTATCTTTCCCATGTAAAGGTGAACTGCTTTATTTCCATTTATTTTCTCTACATTGAAGCATAGAAAAAAAAAATAAAAATCACAAATAAAGCAAGGGTTTCCGTTAATTTAATGGAATTAACCAATATCTCACGACATTAACTGAAGACAGCCGTGCAACGCTTGTAATATCTTTAAAAATAAAACTTAAAACAATGGTTTGTGTTTTGCGAAGTATAAGTATTGTCCTTAGCAAAAGCCATAGCAAAGATAATATTCTTATTGCTTCGCTTTTTACAGACATAAGCATAAAAAGATAATATTCAAGTTGTGGTAAGGTTTTTCGCGTACTTACGAATTAAATAACATACTTCACTACTGGTTTCAGAAACGGTCTAATGATTTCAGTTCCTGCGTTGCCACATTACTCTTGAGGTGAAATGCTTACACTTTCATTTATAGACTAAATTAAAATCTAATCTATGGCATTCATCATTCTCTGCTTGGACTACTAGGGTATCTAATCCTGTTCGTTACCCGAGCCTTCGTCCCTCAACGTCAGTTATTAGATAAAAGGTTGCTTTCGCCGTTATCAGTCCTCATGGTATCAAAGAATTTCAACTCTACTCCATAAATACTCCCCTCCTCATATATAACTCTAGTATAACCGTATCCTGTTTAAGACTAATTATACAGTCTAGGTACCCTTTAAACCTACTAAAGATGAATAACACTAGTCTTCTACGTATTACCGCGACTGCTGGCACGTAATTTGGTCAAGACATATAGATATAAAATTGTCATAATCAGTCTTATATCTAGAACTTTATTCGATAAAATCGATGTTATATTGTCCACTGAACTTATTGTTCTACCATCTATTTATAATCTTATAAAAAGTACAAAGTGTGATGAAGTACGGCTCAGTGATAAATTAATTGATCAAAAGCACTATCAAAAAAAAAAGAATCAAAATGAATAAAATATACTAATAATCTCAGAAGAATTAGTTGTATATCTTAAACAGCCAATATAACTAGCCGAAGCTATACATTCCCCCAAGTTGCTGGTTCAGCCGTTAGGCTATTGACCAATATTCCCCACTGCTGTACTATACGTATTGGGCTTTTTTCAGACCCAATGTGATCGATCGACCTCTCAGCCTCGACTACGGAATTTAAGGCTAGTTAAACCATTACTTTAACTACTACCTATCCGAAATATTTATTGTCCTCTTAAAGCGGAAACTTCTCTCCTTTCTCTCTCTGACATAGCAGACATAAGGCATTTAACCTTACTTTAAGGCAGCCAAAATACTATATACTCACCTGTACACCACTTCTAATGAAATAAATTGTTTTTATATTTATCCCTTCTCTTTAACATAAAATATGAAAAAAAGAGGACATAAAGAGAATAAACTATAAATTAAATTAGACGTTCGATTAGCATGTGTCAAGCACTTGGACAGCGTTCATTCAGAGCCATCATCAAACTCAACCTATAGGTGTATCCTAATTTTTATACATACACCATTACTAATATAAATTAAATTCTTAAAAACATTTTTATTAATAAAAATGTTTTTAAAGATGTTTTTTTTTGGATACCTTTAAGCCGGTTCCTGTGAATAGTTATTAATCTAAAACAAAGCCTAACAAAGAGCTTGCAATTTCATTGTTTATATTTAACTGTATAATGTAATTTATTTATCATACATTTAGCTATAAACTTAATTATAGAAATATAACTTATTTTCTCTTAAATACTCAAGTTTTTACTTAACATACATCTTTTATATGTTTACATTTGATAAGCACTGGACTTTCCTATATTATATCGCAATATAATACTTAAACTCTTAGTATCACAAAATAAATGTTGTTTATAATCATGTAAATCATAAATATTACACAGATAAATAGAGTACTTTTTATGTTATATTTACCTTTTTTAATTCGCACGCTTCATCTACTTCGCACAGAAATATTCTGTTTCGCAAAAGGATGCAAGAGCCTATGTATGGATTATATACAAATTATATATATGTGTCTTTAATGGATACTATATCTAAATATATAAGATATGGGTAATATATCTAAAAAAAGACATATATCTTATATGGCTATATATTATACGTACATTAAAATATTTATAGCAATATTGGTTATAAGCTAGACCAAATATTAGTGTGTGTCTGGTGCATATAGACCTATAGTTATTGCGTCTCTGGTGGATATAGACCTTTAATTAGTGTGTCTGCAGTGCATATAGATCTCTAATTAGTGTGTCTGCTGCATCTGAAACAATTAAAGATCTTAAGCAAAACACAGGTCACTATTGAAACAAATAAAATACTTAATATAATATTAGTAGACTAGTAACCTAAAGAAAAAACTTAATTCATGTTGATAAGGACTATAAAAGTTATCTTTATCATTCTCTTAATTTTTATTATTTTGCAAATATTTATTATCTTGCTAATCTATATTATATTGCTAATATTTGTTACCCTGCTGATTTTTATATAGCTTAAACCATAAATAACACTAATGTAAATCTAAAGCATCTTTTATATAACTACTTGTTAAAACTACAAAAACTTGAGCTTGTATAAAAGCAATACCTAATTCTAAACCACTGAACGCTATAATAAATGCTAAAGGTATTAAACCTAAAAAGAAAAATATAAATCCACTTGTCATTATATTATAAGTAAAACCTGCTAATATATTTAATAACATGTGACCACTTAGAATATTAGCACCTAATCTAAGACCTAAAGAAACATTTCTAGATAAATAAGATATAAATTCTATTAATACTAATAAAGGTAATAAAGCTAAAGGACAACCAGCAGGCACTAATAAAGAAAAGAATTCTAAACCGTGTTTTTGGAAACCTAATATAGTTGCACCTAATACTACAGTAAAACTAAGAGAAAATGTAAATATAAAATGACTTGTTGACGCAAAACTGTAAGGTACCATACCTATTAAATTATTAACCAAGATAAATATAAATAAAGTATATATAAAAGGGAAATATATTTGTCCTTTCGTAGGGTTTATTTGATTTGTCACTATACTATGTATAGTGGCATATATAGATTCTTGACTTATAGATCAACTATTACTTACAACTTTGTTATAGTTAGTTGCTAAAAGGTTTAATATTATTACTGAAAATGCACCAATAGTTAAATATAATCCTATGTTAGTTAAGGAAATATGTAAATTACCTAATATTGGAGCGTCTAAACTCAATAGATTTCTTATTTCAAATTGATCTAATGGACTTGTTATGTAAGAAAAATTAGACATATTCTAATTTATTAATAATTTATATTGAAATATCTACAAAAAAAGAAATTATCTTTTATATTGCTCTCAAATAAGAACATTGGGTAAGAATATAAGTTTATCTTCTTCTTCTTATTTTTGTTTAATAGAGGGGCTTTCTTAATTTATATAAAGAAGCTAACCTAAAAGAGAACAATAAACATTGCAAATGAAAATGCATACCCTTAAGATAAGTATATTATAATTTACTTATAAATATACGAGTAGTAAATAAACGAACAAATCTAGGTAATATGTATTTTGAAAATACGTATATCATAATTACAAGTAAGATAAAAGCAAATGTTACTTGATTTATAAAATAGAATGGAACTAATTGTGGCATATATCTTTTTTTTTTGTTTTCAATGTAGTCAAGGGTGTTTAAAGATCATTATATAAAAAAAAATTTTTTTTATAAAGGTAATAATATTGTTATTAATTATTATTTTTATTTTTATTATTGAAGTTTTTATTATTTATATTTTTATAAGGTTTTATATGTTTTTCTTACATTGTCATCTAATTAAAGATAAAAATTTTAAAGGTTCTATCAGGTAAAATATATAAATATATTTTTTTTTTTTCGGAACAAGAATAAAATTATTTAATACTCATCATTTTCTATAAATATAAGGTGCTATATAATTAATATACTATTTATATAATGTACTATGTAATTAATATACTATGTATATAATATACTATATATGTAGATAGATTTTAGTTATTAAATATTAAAGATGATACAGAGTAATGTAAACCATCTAAGATTGGAGCAGGGTATATACCTAGTAATACAGTAAATATAACTAGTGTAAGTAATATGAAAAATTCCCGTTTATTAACGTCACTTATATTAGCTTCAAAAAATTTACTAAAAGACCCTCCAAAAGCTATTCTATTAAACATATATATAGTATATGCAGCAGAAAATACTATAGAAGAGCTTGCAAAAACACCTAATAAAGGTAATCTTTCAAATACACCATAAAGTGACAT
>Ga0207640_10001606_pt1 | contig 12141 bp, 7 predicted proteins | sample KBSCornC42_FD_184300 | JGI IMG/M metagenome (GOLD analysis project Ga0207640, IMG submission 184300) | Corn rhizosphere microbial communities from Kellogg Biological Station, Michigan, USA - KBS Corn C4-2 (SPAdes) (version 2) | ecosystem: Host-associated > Plants > Roots > Rhizosphere > Soil ... | reverse complement strand
GAACCGGCTTGACGCAATCGTTCATCAGCGGGCCGGCATTGGCGTCGGTGATCGTTTTGCCCTGCTGGTCGAACGCCGCCTTCATCTGGGCCGCGGTCGGCTGGCCGGCGATCCGCCCGAGGTAGAAATAGAGCGTGTCTTCCGCGATTTTTTGCTGCTTCGCATCCTTCGAATCGCCGGCAAAGGCATTGGCGAGCAGGATGCAACGCGCGTCGTTCGCGCTTTGGGCGGCTGCGGCGGTGCCGGTCACAAGCACGGCGGCGGCGACGGCAAGATGGATGGCTTTCATGGGTGATACTCCGTGATCATTCGGCGGGAACGTAGAGTTCGCCGCCCTCTTCGTGGAAGCGTTGGGACATTTCGGCCATGCCGGCATCCGCATTAACCGTTTCCGACTGCTGCTCCTGCAGCCGCGCGAATTCCCTGACCTCCTGCGTGATTTTCATCGAGCAGAACTTGGGGCCGCACATGGAGCAGAAATGGGCGGTCTTGGCGCCTTCGGCCGGAAGAGTCTGGTCGTGATATTGCTCGGCGGTTTCGGGATCGAGGCTGAGGTTGAACTGGTCGCGCCAGCGGAATTCGAAGCGGGCTCTGGAGAGGGCGTCGTCATGCAAGCGCGCCGCCGGGTGGCCTTTGGCGAGATCGGCGGCGTGGGCGGCGAGCTTGTAGGTGACGACCCCGACCTTGACGTCATCGCGATCGGGGAGGCCCAAGTGCTCCTTGGGCGTGACGTAGCAGAGCATCGCGGTTCCGAACCAGCCGATCATCGCTGCGCCGATGCCGCTGGTGATGTGGTCGTAGCCGGGCGCGACGTCGGTCACGAGCGGCCCCAAGGTGTAGAAGGGGGCCTCGCCGCAGCTTTCCAGCTGCTTGTCCATATTCTCCTTGATCTTGTGCATCGGCACATGGCCGGGGCCCTCGATCATCACCTGGCAGTCGTGCGCCCAAGCTTTCTTCGTGAGCTCGCCCAAGGTGTAGAGCTCGGCGAACTGGGCTTCGTCGTTCGCGTCGGCGGTCGAGCCGGGGCGGAGGCCGTCGCCGAGCGAGAAAGCCACGTCATAGGCCTTCATGATCTCGCAGATTTCGTCGAACCGCTCGTAGAGGAAGCTCTCGCGGTGGTGGGCGAGGCACCATTTGGCCATGATCGAGCCGCCTCTGGAGACGATCCCGGTGACTCGCTTGGCGGTCAGCGGGACGTAGGGCAGGCGCACCCCGGCGTGGATGGTGAAATAGTCGACACCCTGCTCGGCCTGCTCGATTAAAGTGTCGCGGAAGATCTCCCAATTGAGGTCCTCGGCGATCCCGCCAGCCTTCTCCAGCGCCTGGTAGATCGGGACGGTGCCGATCGGCACGGGCGAGTTGCGGACGATCCATTCGCGCGTGTCGTGGATGTTGCGGCCGGTCGAAAGGTCCATGACCGTGTCGGCGCCCCAGCGGATCGCCCACACCATCTTGTCGACCTCGGAGGCGACATCGGATGCGACGGCGCTGTTGCCGATATTGGCGTTGATCTTGACCAGGAAGTTGCGGCCGATCGCCATCGGCTCAGATTCCGGGTGGTTGATGTTGTTGGGGATGATCGCGCGGCCGCGGGCGACCTCGTCGCGGACGAACTCGGGGGTGATGAGATCGGGGATGGAGGCGCCGAAGCTTTCGCCGTCTCGAGCCTGGGTCGAAGTGGCACTTCGACCCAAGTTTTCGCGCGCCGCGACATATTCCATTTCCGGGGTGATGATGCCCCGTCTGGCATAATGCATTTGCGTGACGCTGCAGCCTGAACGAGCCCGCAGGACTTTCTTTCGCACATTGGGGAAGGGCGAGACTCCGCCGCTGCGGTCGGGGCCGAGCTGGCCGTTATCCTCCGGGCGGACCTCGCGCTGAGCCACTTCCTCGACATCGCCGCGCGCTCGGATCCATTCGCGCCGAAGCTCGGAAAGGCCGGCCATAATATCGATCCGCTGCTGCGGGTCGGTGTAAGGACCGCTGGTGTCGTAGAGGATGACCGGCGGCTCGCCTGACGAGGGCTCGAGATCGACCGCGCGCATCGCGACACCGTTGACGTGGACCTTGCGCGATCCGCGGATGGGACCGGTTGTGACTTTGAGTTCAGTGCGAGCTGGAACGTCGGGCATTTGGCTCTCCTTCCTACGCCGGTGTGATCCGGATCAGGTTCAGCGGGTCCGGCGCTGCCGCGCCCATCTCAGCCGCAGCTTCAGCGGCTCCCCGGGGACGAGTCGGTTCCTAGAGAAAAGCCGGACGGCTTGCCAGCCGGAGAGCGAAGGATTAGCGGCTCTCCCATTGCATCCCGAAAATGGGATCCCAAGTTCCTCCCGACATGAAGATGACCCAGATTACCGTGCCATCGCTGACGCACCTCGACCGGCTCGAAGCCGAGAGCATCCACATCCTTCGCGAGACCGTCGCGGAGGCCGAAAAGCCGGTGATGCTCTATTCGATCGGCAAGGATTCGGCGGTCATGCTGCATCTTGCCAAGAAGGCCTTCTATCCGGCGCCGCTGCCCTTCCCGCTGCTGCACGTCGACACGACCTGGAAGTTCAGGGCGATGTACGAACTTCGCGACAAGGTTGCGGCCGATCCGCAGGTCGAACTTCTCGTCCACAAGAATCCGGAAGCCGAAGCGCAGGGGATCAACCCGTTCGATCACGGGCCGCTGCACACGGACATGTGGAAGACCGAAGGATTGAAGCAGGCGCTCGACAAATATGGCTTCGACGCGGCGTTCGGCGGCGCCCGGCGCGACGAGGAGAAGAGCCGGGCCAAGGAGCGGATCTTCAGCTTCCGGAGCGCCTCGCACCGCTGGGATCCGAAACGCCAGCGGCCGGAGCTGTGGTCGCTCTACAATGTGAAGAAGAACAAGGGCGAGAGTGTCCGGGTCTTCCCGCTCTCCAACTGGACCGAGCTCGACATCTGGCAGTACATTTTGCGGGAAGGGATCGAGATCGTTCCGCTCTATTTCTCGGAAGAACGGCCCACGGTCGAGCATGACGGGCTGCTGCTGATGGTCGACGACGACCGGTTCCCGCTGAACGGCAAGCAGCCGGTGATGCGCAAGGTGCGGTTCCGGACCCTGGGCTGCTATCCGCTCACGGGCGCGGTCGAGAGCGAGGCGGCAACCGTCGAGGAAGTCGTCGCAGAGATGCTTCTCACCACCACGTCGGAGCGGCAGGGGCGCGCGATCGACCGTGACGCCGGTGCGGCGAGCATGGAGAAGAAGAAGCAGGAAGGATATTTTTGACATGAGGACGTTGACTTCATGTCATTCGAGCCGCGCACGTCATCCCGGCGAAAGCCGGGATCTCAGGACGGATTTGGTGCGGCGCACTTTTCTCGCTGAGACCCCAGCTTTCGCTGGGGTGACGGGAGGGTTCTGATGTCGCGGGTGCTGGAAGCCGAGCGCGATCTGGTCGCGACCAACGTCTCCGAATGGCTGGCGAAGCATGAGGCGAAGGAGATGCTCCGCTTCATCACCTGCGGAAGCGTCGACGACGGCAAATCGACGCTGATCGGGCGGCTGCTCTACGATTGCCGGCAGATTTTCGACGACCAGCTCGATGCGCTGGAGGCCGAGAGCAAGAAGATCGGGACGCAGGCGGGCAAGCTCGATTTCGCGCTTCTGGTCGACGGTCTTTCGGCAGAGCGCGAGCAGGGCATCACCATCGACGTCGCCTATCGCTTCTTCGCCAGCGAGAAGCGCAAGTTCATCGTCGCCGATACGCCGGGGCACGAGCAATATACCCGCAACATGATCACCGGCGCGTCGACGGCGGATCTCGCGGTGCTTCTGATCGATGCGCGCAAGGGGGTTCTGACGCAGACCCGTCGGCACAGCTATTTGGCGCATCTGGTCGGAATCCGCCGCTTCGTGCTGGCGATCACCAAGATGGACCTGATCGATTACGACCAGGATGCGTTCGAGGCGATCACCGCCGACTATGCCGAATTCGCGGAGAAGATCGGGATCAAGGATTGGGTGGCGATCCCGCTGTCGGGCACCTCCGGCGACAACGTCACCACGCGAAGCGAGAAGACGCCGTGGTACTCAGGGCCGACCCTGCTCGAGCATCTGGATAGCGTGGAGATCGATGTCACCGCTGACGCGACAAAGCCGCTCCGCATGCCGGTGCAATGGGTGAACCGGCCGAACCTCAGTTTCCGCGGCTTTGCCGGGCAAATCGCCTCTGGGAGCGTCGGGCCGGGCACCGAGGTTCGGATCCTGCCGTCGGGCCGGACCACGCGGATCGAGCGCGTGGTCACCATGGATGGCGATCTCGAAACTGCGGTCGCCGGACAATCGGTGACGGTGACTCTCGCCGATGAGATCGACTGCTCGCGCGGCGACGTGATCGCCGCCGCGACCAATCCGCCCGAAGTCGCCGACCAGTTCGAGGCGACGATCGTCTGGATGAACGAGGAGCCGCTGCTCCCCGGCCGCGGATACTGGATGAAGATCGGGACCCAGACGGTCACCGCGATGATCCAGGAGCCGAAGTATGAGGTGAACGTCAATTCGCTGGAGCATCTTGCGGCGAAGACGCTGGCGCTGAACTCGATCGGCGTGAGCGAGGTGTCCACGGATCGCGAGATCGTGTTCGAGCCCTATCTGGCAGGCGACGGAAGCCCGAACCGGGCGCTCGGCGGGTTCATCCTGATCGACAAGGTGACGAACGCCACCGTGGCGGCGGGCATGCTGCACTTTGCGCTTCGCCGGTCGCTCAACATCCATCGCCAGCATCTCGACGTCAGCCGCGAGACTCACGCCGCGCTGAAGGGTCAGAAGCCGGCGGTGCTGTGGTTCACCGGGCTTTCCGGCGCGGGGAAATCGACCATTGCGAACCTTGTCGAAGCCAAGCTCGCGGCGCGTGGGCGGCACACCTTCCTGCTCGATGGCGACAACATCCGCCACGGGCTCAACCGCGACCTTGGCTTCACCGAGGCCGACCGGATCGAGAATATCCGCCGGGTCGGCGAAGTCGCCAAGCTGATGGCGGATGCGGGCCTCATCGTCCTTACTGCCTTCATCTCGCCCTTCCGCGCCGAGCGGCACATGGTGCGGAGAATGCTTCCCGAAGGCGAGTTCATCGAGGTGTTCGTCGATACCCCGCTGGCCGAAGCCGAGAAGCGCGACGTGAAGGGCCTCTACGCCAAGGCGCGGTCGGGCGAGCTCAAGAACTTCACCGGAATCGACAGCCCGTACGAAGAGCCGGAGAATGCGGAGATCCGGATCGACACGACCGAGATGAATGCCGAGGAAGCGGCGGATTATATCGTCGAGAAATTGCTCAGCCGGCGGTAGCACCGAAGTCGAGGTGACGTGACCTGCGTCTGTTTTGGGTGGAAGGCGGACGTTGCAGTCGAGCCGCGATGAGCTACGCTCCGATCTATGTTCAAAGCTGCTGCGATTGTGCTGTTACTCGGAGCAGTGGCCGCCTGCTCTGACCAATGCAGCAACACGCTTGTGAAGGTCGTGAAGGCTCCGGGGGGTCGGCATGCTGCCGCATTGTTCCAGCGGGATTGTGGAGCCTCCACGGGCTTTTCTACTCAAATTTCCGTGCTGGCCCCCGGCGACGAACTGACGGGCAGCGGCAACCCATTCATTGCTGACGATAACCACGGCATAGCCGCTGTGGGAAGTTGGCAGGGTTCGTGGGCAGACGTTCAATGGCTGTCACCAGACCATCTGCTGGTCAGATATGCGGACAAGTCTCGCGTCTTCAAGCAAAGCGACCAAGTCGCCGGTGTCGCGATCACCTATCAAGAAGCAGTTCGCTAGTGTTCGCAATGGGTCGAAAACGGACGCTAGCGAATACCTTGATCATGCTCGCCTGTCCCCCGGACAGGCTGCGCGTGATCAATCCCCTGCCCCCGGATCCGGCGTGAAGTATTTGTCGTATTTGCCCTCTTCGCCCTTATGCTCGTCGGCGTCGGCGGGGCTGTCCTTCTTGCGGGTGATGTTCGGCCAGTCGGCGGAAAAATTGGAGTTGAGCTCCAGCCATTTCTCGAGCCCGCTTTCGGTATCGGGCACAATCGCTTCGGCCGGGCACTCGGGTTCGCACACGCCGCAATCGATGCACTCGTTGGGATTGATGACCAGCATCACCTCGCCCTCGTAAAAACAGTCGACGGGGCAAACCTCGACGCAATCCATATATTTGCATTTGATGCAGGCGTCGGTGACGACGTAGGTCATGAGTGACTGGCTCCCTTCGCTGCCTCGCTATGTCGCGCGGTTCGCCTCGTCAATTCCCAGTTCTTGGTAGCAGGCGCGCGCTTCGGCTGCGGGGCCCCGGCGGTTGGGCAGCGAAAGCACCCTGATCACTCGGACCTGGTCGTGCAGCGGGAAGGCGATAACGCTGCCGATCCGAACGCTCTCGCTCGGTTTCTCGACCCGCTTCCCGTCGATCCGGACGTGGCCGGCATCGATCAGTGTCTGCGAGAGAGTCCTGCTTTTCAGCAGGCGGATGAAGAAGAGGAACCGGTCGATCCTCACAACGCCGTCATTGCGAGCGGAGCGAAGCAATCCACATGCGCGCTGCTGGATTGCTTCGTCGCTGCACTCCTCGCAATGACGATCATTTGCGCCGGAGCTTCGCCAGCTCAGCGAAGGCGTTCGAAGTCGGCTTTTGCGTCTCTCGGCGCTGATCGCGACGGCCGCGCCAGGTCCACGCGCCGTCCTTCCGCCCGAAGCCGACGTCCGCCATCAGCTTCGCCAGCGACTCCTCGCTGAGGCCGATGGAGGTGGCCAGCGCAGAATCGACGGGGTCTGCGCCTCCAGCCGAGCGAATCTGGTGAGCATGACTCGCGAGCCGGTCGGCGAGGTCGATTCGCACCCATTCCTTGCCTGCGCGCCGGTAGGCGAGCGCCGCGCCGCGCTGGTCTGTATTGGCCGGAAGGGTGGCGGCACCGGCGGGCGGAAGCTTCGGCATCGGCTCGCCCGAACGGACCGCGATCAGGGCGGCCCGCCAAAATTGCGCCGCTGGCTTCAGCAACTGCGGGACGAAAACGTCGAGCGGCCCCAAACGAAGCCGCAAGCGGTGCAGCCGCTGCCGATCCCGCTGCTCGAGCGAACCGATAGCGCTGGTGACGGCGCGGCGGGGAAGCAGGCCTCCCGCATCAGCAAGCATCGCGCCGAGTGCCCGTACGCCGGGCGAGCTCGCCGGATCGCCGGCGGCGGCTGCGAGTGTCTTCAGCGGCTTGAGATGACGGCCGATCTCCCCCTCCAGCCACGCTTCGAGCCTACCGCGAAGCGCCGTTCGGCTTTCCGCGGATAGCCTGTCCAGCGCGCGAGCAGTGCGCAATGCCGGCTCAAGCAACGATCGGCCGGGTGCGAGACGGGCGAGGACATTGCCTTCCCAGGCAACCGCCAGCCGGCCGTCGTCTTCCACCGTCAGGGCAAAAGCCTCGTCGGGAGCGTCGACCAGCGCGTTTGCCCGGCGGTCGAGCTCTTCGCCCAATCGTCGCTCTGCTGCAGCGAGGAGAAGGCGCTTGTCGGCAAGCCGCGCATTCGGGTCGACCCGGAAGTCGAAGCCGGACAGGTGGCCGATCGGCTCGGGCCCGAAGCTGACCTCCCCGTCTGCGGCGACTGTGACCGGGAGCGCGTCCGAGCCCCGCGCGCCGATGTCGCGGACCAGAAGCGACGTCCGGCGGTCGACGAACCGCTGGGTCAGCCGCTCGTGGAGAGCGTCGGAGAGTCGCGATTCGACCTCCCGCGTGCGCTCCGCCCATTTTGCCGGCTCCCTCAGCCAATCGGACCGATGAGCGATGTAGGCCCAGCTGCGAATGCCCGCGAGCCGGTCGGCAAGCATCTCGATATCGCCGTTCACATTGTCGAGCCGGGCAACTTCGGCAGCAAACCATTCGTGCGGAATATGGCCGCCCTCGCCGATGTAGCTGAACACGCGCCGGACCATTCGCGCATGGTGCATCGGGCCGACCTTGCGGAAATCGGGGAGGCCACAGGCCGCCCACAGCCGCCGGGCGGCGGCGCTCTGCTTCACCGCGATTGCCGGGTCTTCGGCGATGATCTTCAGCACTGCCAGATCCACCGACTGCGGCGCGGGGCGAAGTACCGGGTCGTCGCTCGGCATTTCGAGGCTCGCGATGAGCGCTGTGACATCGGTGAAATCGAGATCGGGATTGCGCCAATAGAGAAAGTCGAGCGGGCGGAATCGATGCTCCTCGATAGCCTTAATCTCGCCTTCGGTGAATTCGGCGCCCTCGCCGCTGAGCCCGAGCGTTCCGAACGTGCCGTCGCGCTGGTGACGGCCGGCACGGCCGGCGATCTGCGCCATCTCGGCGACAGTGAGCCGGCGGTCGCGGCGACCGTCGAACTTCTCGAGGCCCGCGAAGGCGACGTGGGAGACGTCCATGTTGAGGCCCATGCCGATCGCGTCGGTCGCGACCAGATAATCGACCTCGCCGCTCTGAAACATTGCGACCTGCGCGTTGCGGGTGGCGGGCGATAGCGCGCCCATGACAACGGCAGCGCCGCCACGGAACCGGCGCAAAGCCTCGGCCAAAGCGTAGACCTGCTCAGCCGAGAAGGCGACCACGGCCGAACGCGGCGGCAGGCGCGAAAGCTTGGCCGAGCCGGCGAAACGAAGGGTGGAGAAGCGCGGGCGCGTGACGATTTCCGCTTCGGGCAAGAGCTCCCGGATCATCGGCCGAAGCGTGTCGGAGCCGAGAATCAGAGTCTCTTCGCGCCCGCGGACACGAAGTATGCGGTCGGTGAAGACATGGCCGCGCTCCGGATCGGTGCCTAGCTGGGCTTCGTCGATGGCAGCGAATGCGAAATCCCGCCGCAGGTCGCCGGCGTCGCGGACATCATCGTTCGGAATGGGCATGCTTTCGGCGGTGCAGAGGAAATAGCGGGCGTCCGGCGGCACGATCCGTTCTTCGCCGGTCAGCAGCGCGACTTTCTTTTCGCCCTTAATCGCGACGACCCGGTCGTAAACCTCGCGCGCCAGGAGCCTCAACGGAAAGCCGATCACTCCGGAGGAATGGCCGCACATGCGCTCGATCGCGAGATGCGTCTTGCCCGTGTTCGTGGGGCCGAGGATCGCCCGAACCGGTGCATCTCTACGCAGCGCCATGTGATTCGAATGTGGCAGCGCTTGGAGAAAGCGCAAGTTCCGCCAGATTTTAAATCGGAATTAACCCTAATTCGGCAACGAGGGAGCAATCGACCGGGACAATTGCCGCATGGGCGCCGAAGCGCACTGGATTAAGATGAGATCGTCGGCACGCGCGGCGGTGGGCCGTCGCGTCCGCGGGCGTTCTGCCGCCCTGGTGATCGGGCCTCAGCCGCAAGGATTCAGCTTCATTGTTGACCTTGCCGCCGAACCGCTCGGTCCGCGCTGGTTTCGTGGAGCGGCGACGCTCGCCGGACTTTGCGCGGCAGCTCTTGCGCTTTCGCCGGGTTTGCGGCCCTTTTCACACGAATCGGCAACCGGCCCGGCCCCAGCCACCCAATTCCAGATGAATCCGATGCTCGGCGCGACGGCGGACGATACACCGCCTCCGCCCCGGCCGCCGCTTTCTCCGGAGCAGATGGCGAAGCCGGTCATCGCCCAGACAGCCGATGCTGTCCGCGTGCAGGGCGCCGTCACCGACGGCCTTTACTGGTCGATCCGCGATGCGGGAGTTTCGCCGCAAATTACTGCCGACTATCTCCATGCGCTCTCGACCAAGATCGATGTCGGCAGCGACGTTGCGCCCTATGACCGATTCGACCTGGTGATTGCCAAGGGCAGCGGCCAACTCGAATATGCGGCGCTTCACCATGCCGAAGGCGGTGGAGGCGTCGAGCTCCTGAAATGGAACGCGGACGGTCATTCCGACTGGTTCGACGGCAGCGCCGGGCAGGCGCAGAGCTCCGGTTTCATGGCTCCGGTTGCCGGCCGGATCACCTCCGGGTTCGGGATGCGCTACCATCCGATCCTTCACTACGAACGATTTCACGCAGGCCTCGATTTCGGAGCGGCGTACGGAAGTCCGATCGTTGCCGCAGCCAACGGGCAGGTGATCGCAGCGGGCTGGGCCGGCGGTTACGGAAATGAAGTCCAGATCGCCCACGGCGGAGGCGTCGTGAGCCTTTACGGTCATATGAGCGGCATTGTTGCGCGGCCGGGTGAGGCGGTGCGGCAGGGGCAGGTGATCGGCTATGTCGGATCGACCGGCCTCTCGACAGGTCCGCACCTGCATTTCGAGGTCAAGGTGAATGGACAGGCGGTGAACCCGCTCGACGTCCGGCTGCAGACGCGATCGGAGATCAGCTCGGCAGACGAAGCAGCGTTCAAGGCGCGTCTGAAAGAGATGCAGTCGATTGGAGCCTGAACGGATGCTGTGGTCGCCCGATCTTATGTGACCGGGCCTACGGCGGGCACAAATATTCGGAGCGGGTTGAAATCCTCCGCCCATATGCGCCCATCACCACCTTCACCGCGAATGCGCTCTGGGTGATCGCGAAAACAGAAATGGTGAGATGCTGTCGTCATGCAGCGTGGATTCGCGTGACGTCGGTCCTGTCGCTCTGCCCGCCTGGAGGCGCTTGAGCGCAGGCGGCCGCGCTTCGCCGTCTCTAGACATAAACTTCGCTTGCTGGCGCAAGCGTGTGCTTATGCTCGGCGGCTTAGCGGCCGTGGCCGCGCCAGCGCTTGATCGTGCGCTGGATGATTCCTTCCTCGCCGCCCGTCTCTCGCCACAGGGCGGCGAAGCTCGGGTCGGACGAAGCCGGGCGCTTCTCCGGCTCCAGATCGTCGAAACGGACCCGGATCGGGATGGAGACACCTTCGCCGCAGACGATGCATTCGCGGTTGCGAAGCGCCGGGATCGCATCGAGGAAGCCGCGGGCACCTTCCGGCATCGCTGCGCGGACGCACGCCTGGTCGCGATCGTTGTTCAATCGCATCGAGATGATCGTGCCGCACTGCGAAAGCACGCCTTCGGCCAAGTCGGACGGGCGCTGCGTGATCAGCCCGAGCGACACGCCGTACTTACGGCCTTCCTTGGCAATTCGCTCGAGGATCTTGCGGACGGCCTGGCCGGTCGCATTCTCGTCCTTGGGAACGTAGCGGTGCGCCTCTTCGCAGACGAGCAGCAGCGGGCGCTGCGCCTCGGTCCGCGACCAGATCGCATAGTCGAACACCATCCGCGCCAGCACCGAGACCACGACGGACGTGACTTCGGATGGAACGCCGGAAACGTCCACGATCGAGATCGGCCGGCCATTCGCCGGAAGCCGGAATAGCCGCCCAACGAAGCTCGGCATGGAATCGGACACCAACATGCCTGAGAACATGAAGCTGTAGCGCGGATCGGCCTTGAGCTCATCGAGCTTGGTCTTGAGCCGCTGGAACGGCAGTGTATCGCCGGCGCGATCGAGCTTGCCCATTTCGTTGACGAGGATCGCGTTCAGATCGGCCAGAAGATAGGGGATCGGCGAATCCACCGTCACCTTCCCGAACTGGCTCATGTCCTTGCCCTTGGTTCGGGCGGCCAGCAGGCATTTGGCGAGAATGTCGGCGTCGCGCTGCCGGTCCTGGCCCTGCGTGGTCAGCAGAACCTCGCAATGCTCCTCGAAATTGAGCAGCCAGTAAGGCAGCTGGAGGTTGTCGACGTTCACCAGTTCGCCGCAATCCTTGAACGCGGCGGAATATTCACCGTGCGGATCGATCATCACGATGTGGCCCTCGGGTGAGAGTTCGCAGATGCGATGGAGGATCAGCGAGACCGAGGTCGATTTACCGGTACCGGTCGATCCCAGGACCGCGAAATGCTTCGACAGCATCGGATCGACGTACAGTGCACCGCGGATGTCGTCGGTCGGATAGACCGTGCCGATCTCGACGTGCGGGCTGTCGTCGGCCGCGAAGACGGAGCGCAGGTCATCGGTGGTGACCGGCATCACCTGGCATCCCGGAATCGGGTATCGGGTCACGCCGCGGCGGAAATGCGTCATCTTTCCGGAGGCGTCGCGCGAGCCTTCGCCGAGGAAGTCGATATTGGCGATGATGTCGCCACTGTCGCCGGCGCGCATCGTGCGGACGTTGGCGATCAGCCAAGCGTTGCCGACCACCATCTTCACCTGGCTTCCGACCTGGCCCGACATGGCCACCGAAGGAT
>Ga0207640_10001602_pt1 | contig 12173 bp, 10 predicted proteins | sample KBSCornC42_FD_184300 | JGI IMG/M metagenome (GOLD analysis project Ga0207640, IMG submission 184300) | Corn rhizosphere microbial communities from Kellogg Biological Station, Michigan, USA - KBS Corn C4-2 (SPAdes) (version 2) | ecosystem: Host-associated > Plants > Roots > Rhizosphere > Soil ... | reverse complement strand
TGACCAATGTGGCAATGGCATCCCAATCCCATGACCACGACAACAACGGCCATCGCCAGAACAGTTCGGTCATGCATGGTCGGGGCACGCACGAGGGCTGGTACAGGAAAGGCGGGGTCATGCCCAATGACTACCGCAACAACCGCTATGTCGTATCGGACTGGCGTTCCGAGCACCTGCGCGAGCCGCCGCATGGATACCATTGGGTGCGCAGCGACAATGGCGATTTCCTGCTCGTTGTCGTGACCACCGGCGTGATCAGCAGCATTCTCCTGAGTCATTGATCCACCATAGGTGGCGAGCTATCACATGAAAAAGGCGGCCCCGTGCATGCCTTGGGTCGCCCAATCTTTCTGCAAGAGACATTTGGATACCAAGATCATGCCGGTCATTCAGTGTTGGCCGGTGAGAGAAATCGAACCTCGTGAATGGGCCTGCGCACACGCATAATGCCGGCCACAGCAGTGTCATGCTCCACCAGAGGAGTGCTTCTTGAAGTCCATGATTTTGCACGATGGCGGTGTACGCGCCGTCATCTCCGGATCCGATTTGCAATCCCGCGCAGCCACGAACGATCCATCCAGGCCTTGCGAGAAAACCATAAGCCTGACCGTCGAAGCGCTCGCCTCATGGAGCCTTTCCCAGGCGGCGGGCAGCTTTGTTGACGAAGGCGGAACATGGCGGCATCAGACGCCCCCGGCGGCGAAGGCATGATGGCAGGCCGGGCTTTCGGCAAATCCGCCGAAGACCAACACTTAAGCCTTGGCGCAAGAGCAGAGGAGCCCCGGGGCCTGCCGATGATCCCCAAGCAGGCTGCGGGGAGCCATTGAACAGGCTCCCATCGAAAGCAAAAGCCATGGTCGAACAGTCACCGGCAGGGGAAGGCAAGTCGGCCGTGCCGCTGTGGCGCCGCTTCAGCGCGGGCCTGATCACCGGAGCCGCCGACGACGACCCCAGCGGCATCGCCACGTATTCGCAGCTCGGCGCCGCGTTCGGCTACGGCACGCTATGGTGCATTTTTCTGACCATGCCGCTGATGATCGCGATTCAAGGCGTCAGCGCCGGCATCGGGCGGGTCACCGGTCGGGGCCTGATGGACGGCATCCGCAAGTACTACCCCCGCCCGCTGGGTTATGCGCTGGTGGCCTCGCTCGTGGTGGCGAACGTGATCAACCTGGCGGCGGATATCGGCGCCATGGGCGCGGCGCTGAAGCTGCTGATCGGCGGCCCGCCCCTGCTTTACACGCTGTGCTTTGCCGTGGTGTCGCTGGGGCTGCAGCTGTTCATGCCGTTCTCGCGCTACTCGCCGATCCTGAAAGTGCTCACGTTGAGCCTGTTCGCCTACGTGGGCACGGTGATGGTGATCCACGTGCCGTGGACAGCGGTGTTCAGGAGCATCGTGATGCCGCCGATCACCTGGAACGCCAAGTACGCAGTCGGCGTGGTGGCCCTGCTCGGCACCACGATCAGCCCTTATCTCTTTTGCTGGCAGGCGTCGCAGGAGGTGGAGGAGATGGGCGTTGGCAGTGGCCGCAAGGCACTGAAGCACACGCCTTGGCAGGGCACCGGCGCGCTGCGCCGGATCGGCGTGGATACCACGGTGGGCATGCTGTTCTCGAACCTGATCGCGTTCTTCATCATCCTCACCGCCGCGGTGGTGCTGCACGCGCATGGCAAGACCGACATCACTTCCTCCGCCGAGGCGGCCGAGGCGCTGCGGCCGTTGGCGGGCAAGCTGGCGTTCGCGCTGTTCGCGGCGGGCATCATCGGCACCGGTCTGCTAGCGGTGCCGGTGCTGGCCGGCGCCACCGCCTACGCAGCCGCCGGCGCGTTCGGCCAGCGCTCCGGGCTGGAGCACAAGTTGCACCAAGCGAAATTCTTCTACGCCGTACTGGTGGTGGCCAGCCTCGCCGGCATGGCGCTCAATCTCACGTCGATCGATCCAGTGAAGGCGCTTTACTGGAGTGCGGTGATCAACGGCGTGGTAGCAGCGCCACTGATGGTCGTGATGATGCTGATGGGCTCGCGGCGCAAGGTGATGGGCACGTTCACCATGCACTGGACACTGAAACTGTTCGGCTGGCTCGCCACCGCGGTGATGGCGGCCGCGGCGGCGGTGATGTTCGTCACCTGGGGCAAGTGAGCAGCATCCGCTGTCGCGCCATATTGACGGCACGCAGCGCACAGTCGGGGAGTCCGGGTGGGATTCCACCACCGGACCGGCGTCCTGATCCGGGCGCTCCAGTGGCATGGACGCGGAACGAGGCAAGGCGCCTGGATTCCGTTTCGCGTCGGCGGCAACCCCATGAACGTCTGGCTGCGACGTACGAACGCTTGCGCGGCGCTGGCGCTGCTCGGGCTGGCGCTCGGCGGCTGCTCGGCATTGCGCACCGATTTCGTGAAGCGTCCGTCGCATGCCTTGCCGCCGACCACCAGCACGCCAAGCGCGCGCTACGTGCATGCCGCGGCGGACCAGCATCCGCAGCAGTCCGGCTTCCGCCTGATGACCGACGGTACCAATGCGCTGATGAGCCGCGTGGCGCTGATCGACGAGGCCAAGCACGCGGTCGACCTGCAGTACTACATCTTCAAGAACGACGCGACCGGCCGGCTGGTGGCGCAGCACCTGCTGGCCGCGGCGGATCGCGGCGTGCGCGTGCGCCTGCTGATCGACGACATCAACGTGAGCCACGAGGTCGGCATGCTCGATGCGCTGAACGCGAGCCCGAACTTCAAGGTGCGCCTGTTCAACCCGTTCCACACGCGCAAGCCCTCGCTGCTGTCCAAGACCGTGCAGCTGCTGTTCTCGCCGAGCCGGCTCAACCACCGCATGCACAACAAGTCGTTCATCGTGGACAACAACGTGGCGATCGTCGGTGGCCGCAACATCGGCGACGACTATTTCAGCGTCGACCGCACCACCGACTTCCGCGACCTCGACCTGATCGCGATCGGGCCGGTGGTGAAGGAAGCCTCGCGCGCGTTCGACGAATACTGGAACTGCCCCGCCGCCTACCCGGTCACGGCGTTCCGCGGCAAGCGTGCCAACCACTACGACCTGGCGCAACTGCGCGCGAACCTCGGACGCGACGCGCGCCACTTCGCGCAAACGGATTACGCGCAGGCGGCAGCGCAGGATTATCCCGACGGCCCCTCGGGCGACCGCCATGGTGCGTGGTTCTGGGGGCCGGCGCGGCTGGTCGCCGACCAGCCGGCCAAGATCGAACCGCATCAGGACAACCCGGCGCTGCGCATCGGCCCCCAGATCCGGGCGATGACCGACCAGGCGCAACACGAACTGCTGCTGGTCTCGCCGTACTTCGTGCCCAGCAAGCAGGACGTGCGTTATCTCGTCGGCCTGGTAGCACGCGGCGTGACGGTAAAGGTACTCACCAATTCGCTCGCCTCCACCGACGAGCCGGCCGTGCATGCAGGTTATTCACGGCATCGGCGCGCGCTGCTGGAAGGCGGCGTGCAGCTGTGGGAACTGCGTCCCGCCGTCGGCGCGCCGCAACCGGCAACCGCCAAGGGCACCTCGTCCGGCGTCAGCCTGCATGCCAAGGCGATCGTGGTGGACCGGCAACAAACCTTCATCGGTTCGATGAACATGGACCAGCGCTCGAAGCTGCTGAACACCGAGATGGGCATCATCGTCGACAGCCCGGCATTGGCGGCCGCAGTGAAGCAGTTCTTCGACAACGCCACCCGGCCGGCGAACGCCTATCGGGTGATCCTGGTCGCGAGAGGCCTGCCGCACGCCGGCCGGATGCGATGGCTGGCGAGCGACGACGGCAAGCCGGTAAGTTACGACGGCGATCCCGGCGTCAGCATGATGCGTCGGCTGGAAGTATGGATGCTCCGGCTGTTGCCGATCGAGGGCATGCTCTGAGAAGAGAAGGCTGACGGGAACGAATCGGGGGACCAGGCAGGCTCCGCCGCACTATCCACAATCGGTTCGCCCGCCCCGCCACATCGCGTATCTGCCCCCGCAAATGTTGTGTGTCGCATCGTACATACAGCCGGCACGGGATATTCGATGATGCCTGTGTGCACTCGCTGCTCTCGGCGCGACTTCGCGGCAATCTCCAAAGCTCGGGCGGTTCGCCCGGGACAGACACCTCCAGTGACCGGAATGCCACAAAAGTGGCCCGGTTCAGACATCCACCCAACGCCCCCTGTCACCACTTCCGTGCGCATGGGCGTGGCAAGTGACAACGCAGACAAAGGACACATCTCATGAAACGCCATCTTCTCGCATTGAATTCGGTTTTGATCGTCACGGCCATGGCCGTTCATCCAGGTCTGGCGCGCGCCCAACATTCCGCCGACCTGGACTGCACGATGCAGTTCTCTCTTTCAACCTGGTCGCTTGTCTACAAGCAGTCGGAGGGACGCGGCTTTGTCACCTGCCGGGATGGCCAGTCCATGCACGTCAAGATTGTCGCCAGGGGCGGTGGCCTGACGGTTGGCAAGTCCCGTATCGACGACGGAACGGGCCGTTTCACCGACGTGCATTCGATATCGGAGATTCTCGGCCACTACGGTGACGCCGAAGCTCATGCGGGAGCCGGCAACGCAAGCGAGGCGCAGGTGCTCACCAAGGGAGATGTTTCCCTTGCGCTGTCCGGCACCGGTAAAGGCATCGATCTTGGCGTCGACGTCGGAGAGGTCACGCTCTCGCAGGTGAAGTGACGAGATTACGGCGGTTCCCGGCCGCATAGCGCGAAGGCAGTAGCTCGTTGGGCTCCTTCAGGATCGTGTCCACCAGCACACGCGGCTTGCGGATCGAATGATTGGCCGGGGCGCGCTCGTCCACCGGCACATACGAGAACATGCCCAACTGTTGAATATCCGCTTCGTGCACCGCGAATACAATCATTGATGAGGGCTATCACAGTCGCGGCTGCAGGGCGCTTCTCAACAGACTGTTAGACGTCTATCCGCGGGATAGCATACCGGTCGATCGGTCGAGCGCTCGTTGGCGCCGGCCCATGGAACTGCCGATCCTGCCCTGGCACATATCTCCGTCGGCGATGGCATTGATGGCTCCACTTGCGGATGAAGCCCTGCTTGGTCCGGTGCAGCATGCTGCCTTCGACGGTGCCATCTGAACGCGAACCCGGCCAACGGATTGGTAGCCGACACTTCCCGCAAGAGATCACCTGTCAGCATCGCGATGGCTTCGTGCTGTCAGCGTATACGCTGGCTGTGGCGCGCGGCTGGATGGATCGATCCGACGCAACCGTGCGCAACCTTGGGTGTTGCGCTTCTTCCGCGACAGCGGCCAGCGCGATAGTCCCACGGCAACCGGCTGCAAGGATCCCTACTGCCACTTCCCCGTCACCCATCCTGGCACGCGCATATGGCGTCCGGAGCAGTCGATGATGGGTACCGCCCCTTCGTTGCCTGTGTGCTTGCTTCGCGCATGTATTTCCGGCGCATATGCCGATAAAGCGGAGTCCCGAGCCCGTAGGCTAGATTCGCCCCATCAAGATCAATACGACGACGATAAGCACGATGAGACCCAGGCCACCGGTTGGACCGTAGCCCCATTGCCGGTTGTACGACCAACGTGGGATCGCGCCGATCAGCAGCAGGACGAGTACCACCAGGATGATGGTGCCAATGGTCATTTCGATTCTCCTTGGAATCGGTGAAGCAAGCACTGCACCTCGGAAACCTCGACCTCGGATGGCAGGATTCTTCATGCGTGCCTTGCCGCAAATCACATTATCCAAGTGGTGGGTCGATATCTGTTCGATAACGAACGCCGGGGCTTCCGGAGAAGCCATTGACAATGGGCACCATGGACTGTGTGCGGTCGGGTACAGACGGCGTACACCACCCGCTGCATCATGACCTTGCACCAGTGCATCGGGATGAAAGCATCGGTCGCCCCGTGCGCTTGAAGACCGGGAGCCTTTCCCTGCGGCCCGATGCAGCCATCCGCTGCTCCGCCTCGTCCGCCCTGTGGTGGCGCAGCAGAAGACACACCGACCCCATCAGAAAGCCTCATGCCCTATGACTTGCTAGACATGGCTTCGCACGGTCTGCTCCACGCAGCGCCGACGACAGTGCTGCTTTATCTGCTGGTGACGACGCAGCTCACCATATTCAGCGTGACCCTGTATCTGCATCGCAGCCAGACACACCGCTCGGTCGATTTCCATCCCGCGCTCGCGCATTTCTTCCGTTTCTGGAGCTGGTTGACCACCGCGGTGGTCACCCGCGAATGGGTTGCCGTGCATCGGAAGCACCATGCGCACGCCGATACCGCGCAAGACCCGCACAGCCCCTACATCGTCGGCATCCGCCGGTTGCTGTGGGAAGGCAGCGAGCTTTATACCGCGGCACGCCACGACGGAAAGCTGCTGGCCAAGTACGGCCGTGGCACGCCAGATGACTGGATCGAACGCCACGTGTACACGCCTCACTGCAATTGGGGTCCGACGCTGCTGGCGTTCATCAGCGTGGCTCTGTTCGGCGTCGGCGGCATGGCGATATGGGCAGTCCAGATGATGTGGATTCCCTTCTGGGCCGCCGGCGTGGTCAATGGCATCGGCCATTGGTGGGGTTATCGCAATTTCGAGACTGCGGACAAGTCCACCAACGTCGTGCCGCTGGGCATCTGGGTCGGTGGCGAGGAGCTGCACAACAACCATCACGCCTTTCCCGGTTCGGCGAAGTTCTCGGTACGCCGCTTCGAATTCGATCTGGGATGGTTCGTCATCCAGGCCCTTTCCAGACTCGGGCTCGCGGAGGTCAAGCGCATCGCCGTCGTCGAACAGGCAAACATGACGAACCATCTGGCCATCCGCATGGCACAGCCGGTGACATTGGCGCCACGGGTGAAAGTCATGACGGAATTCTTCCGCAAGGTCACCTTGCCGGTCGTGCGCGAGGAAGTCCGGTACAGGGATCGCCACACACCGTCACTTTCGATACGACTGCGCCATGCGCTGGCCGACGGCGGCCGCTGGCTGTCGACGGACGAGCGGAGGCGCCTTGATGCGTGGATCGATGCCCGGCCGCGCCTGCGCACCATCTGCCGGTTCCGAACACAGCTTGCCGCGTTGATGGAAAGCCGCTGTGCGGACCATGTGGCGGAGTCGATGATGCAATGGGTGCATGCGGCCGGAGCCAGCGGCATCGACGCGCTGCAGGGGTTCGCCCTCTCCATGGGCGCCAACATGGCCGTGCCAGGCTCTCAAGCCGGAGCTGCCGACATCGTTTTCCCGTCCATCCATCGCCCGACGGGCGACGCGGCCGTCCGCCAACGGCGGGATCCGCATGTCTGACCCGTTGTGGTCGCTCCTGCTCGGCGTGTTGCTCATTGCCATGGTGCTGACCGGGTCGCTGCTCGCCCGCATCCTGCTCAGCAGCGCGATGGTTTATCTCGTCATCGGCTACGCCATGGGGCCTGCCTGGCTTGGCCTGATAGCACCCGATCCACGCAGCAACCCGGACCTGCTGGGGCGGATTGCCGAGATGGCGCTACTCATCTCGCTGTTTACTGTCGGTCTGAGGATGGAGGTGCCGTTGCTCGACCGACGCTGGATACTGTCGTTGCGACTGGCCTTCGTCTCCATGACGATCACGGTCGGGCTCATCGCTGCGGCGGGGGTATGGGGACTGGGGCTCTCGTTGGGTGGCGCGGTGTTGCTAGGTGGCATCCTGGCACCTACCGATCCCGTGCTTGCCTCGGGGGTCAAAACGGAGCGCGGAACAAATCCCGATGGCCTCCGCTTCAGCCTTGCCGGCGAGGGTGCATTGAACGACGGCACCGCCTTCCCTTTCGTGCTGCTTGGCCTCGGCTTGTTGGGCCTGCATGCCCTCGGTGCGTACGGATGGCACTGGTGGGCGATGGACGTGTTGTGGGCCACCGTGGGCGGGCTCGGCATTGGTGCGCTGCTGAGCGCCGCGATCGGCAAGCTGCTCGTGCACCTGCGCACGCGCCATGGACAGGCGACCGGGCTCGACGAGTTCGTGTCGCTGGGTATCGTCGCGGTGACCTATGGCGTGGCGCAGCTTTGCCACGCATCGGGGTTTCTGGCCGTATTCGCCGCAGGCCTGGCGCTGCAACGGGTGAAGGAACATCCGCAGGCCGGGGCGACGTCGCTCGGTACGGCCCCTCCGTTCCACCGGCATGCCTACGGTGCGCTGGCTACGCACTCCCACCACGCGAGCGCGACGATGACGCATGCCGTGCGCGGCTTCAACGCCCAGCTGGAAAAGCTCGCCGAACTGACCATGGTGCTGCTCGTCGGCGCGATGCTCCCCTTCATGACCCCGTGGCGCGACCTGTGGTGGTTCATCCCGCTGCTGTTCATGGTGATACGGCCGGCAGCCGTGTTCGCCGGCACCCTCGGGGGATCCGCAGGCCTGCCCCAACGCGCCATGATCGGCTGGTTCGGCATTCGCGGGATCGGCTCCGTGTTCTATCTGTTGTTCGCGATCCGGCATGGCGTGAACGGTCCGCTCGCACAGAAACTGGTCACGCTCACCTTGGTCTGCGTGGCAGTCTCCATCCTGGTGCACAGTGCGTCGATGCGGCCGTTGATGCGCTGGTATACGAGACCCTTGGGCGATGATGCCGGGACATAAGCGAAAGCCCCTGGGGTCCGTCCCGGGGGCTTCCGTTTGTTACAGCGGACTCATGGGCGGCGGAGACATGGCCTGCCGCCGGCCATGGCTCACGTGTGCTTCTTGTAGTCGTCGCGGCCCTTGCCCACTTCCTTCTGGAACTTGCCAACCTGTTTCTCGGCTTGGCCGGAAGCCTCTTTCACCGGATTGCCGGTGACTTTTCCTGCGGCCTCCTTCACTGCACCCTTGATTTCGTGCTTGGTACCTTCGATGCGATTCTTGTCCATGATCATCTCCCATCGCGGGATTGCGACCTCAATGACATGACTAACCTACGCGCATAACAGCCCCGTCTCTGTACGACGGCACACATACGTCGGCGCCGATATGATGTCCGGCGTGCTTCCGTACTGAGCGCGAGACTCCGGGGTAGCCCGCGTCAACAGCGTCGCCTCTTCCGGTGGCATACTTGGCCGTACCAATAGTTGCGTCGCCAAGGGACGCCGAAATTCACTCCCGGAACGATAGAGGAAAGCCATGGTTGAAGCTTCCGATCCGCGACGGAATCGACTTCTCGCCGCTCTGCCCCAAGCCGAATGGGGACGCTGGTTGCCGCACCTCGAGCCCGTGAACATGCCACTCGGCAAGGTGCTCTACGAGTCCGGCAGTCGTTTGAGCCACGTGTACTTTCCAACGACCTCGATCGTCTCGCTGCTGTACGTGATGGAAGACGGCGCCTCCGCCGAGATCGCGGTCGTCGGCAACGAAGGCATCGTCGGCATCTCGCTGTTCATGGGCGGCGAGTCGACGCCAAGTCGCGCACTGGTGCAGAGCGCCGGCCAGGGATTCCGCCTCAAGTCGGACCTGATGCTGCAGGAATTCAATCGTGCCGGCCCCGTCCTCCACTTGCTGCTGCGCTACACGCAAGCCCTGATCACCCAGATGTCCCAGACAGCGGTATGCAACCGCCATCACTCGTTGGATCAGCAACTCTGCCGATGGCTGCTGCTGAGCCTGGATCGGCTGAATTCCGAAGAGTTGGCGATGACACAAGAACTGATCGCCAACATGCTTGGCGTGCGCCGCGAGGGCGTCACTGAAGCCGCCGGCAACCTGCAGCAAGCCGGATTGATCCGCTACCAGCGCGGCCACATCACGGTCATTGATCGCGCCGGACTCGAGCAGCGCACCTGCGAATGCTATGCCGTGGTCAAGAAAGAGTACGACCGCCTGCTTCCACAACCGCTACCGTGACTAACCATAGTCAACCGCTTGATTGGCCAAAAATCCGTACTCAGGTTGCCCCCGATAACAGCGGCTAATCATCCTTCTCCATCACCGATGCCTCGCCACTGAATCCGCCTCCGAGTTCAATCGCTTCTCGTCGCCACCACCGGCGGCACCGCGGCGGCGCGAAGCGCCGGACCGAGTACGGCGAGTTGTCCGATGGCCCACAGAGCCAACGCGCCGACCGGCAAGTAGATGCCCGGTAGCCGCGGCAATTCGTAGTGCATCATCAGGAACAGGTTGATGCCGTAGGCCAGCACCATGCCGAACGCGATGCCGATCGTGGCCAGCAGGAAGTTCTCGGTCTGGAAGTAATGCAGGATGTTGGTGCGCGTGGCGCCCAGCGCACGGCGCACGCCGATGGTGCGGCGGCGCTGCCCGACCCAGAAACTGGATAGTCCCGCGGTACCCAGCGCGGTGACGATGAGCAGCGCCACGATGACACCCAGCAGCATCCCTGCCATGGCGCGGTCGTTCTCGAAGAACCCATGGCGTAGTTCGTCGTAGGTGCGCTGCTCCAGCACGATGCGATTGGGGTCGAGGCGCTTGAGCGCAGCCAGTGCGGATTTCAGCACCTGCTCGCGATCCTCTGGAGCAGTGCGGATCACGTAGCTTCCCCCCTCCGTCGCGGTCAGGCGAATCGGAAGCACGATGCTGTACTGGGCACCCATCTGCAGATTGTCCGGCCGTGCCAGTGGCGCGCTCACGCCGACCACCTGCAACGGTATGTCGTTGCCAACGTAGATCGTCTTGCCCAGCGCATTCTGGCCTGGCCACAGGCGCGCGGCGACCGCCTGGGCGACGATCACGGTGTGCGGCAGTTTTTTCATGTCGCCGCTGTGCAGCGCAGGCATGACGGCGTTCAGATCGAGCAGTTCATCGGGCTGAAAATCGCGCCCCGAAATCAGCCGTACACCCAGCGTGGCCAGCAGGTTCTGGCCGTAGTAGCTCGCTGCCTCGAGCGTGTTTTGCCGCTGGTTTGGATGCAGCTTGAGGCCGCTGCTGGACATGTCGACACCACTGAGCGGCAGCTGGTTTGCCAGGGCCACCGCCTGCGCCCCGGGGATCTGCCGCAATGTCGCCAGATCGGTTTGCGCCTGCGCGTAGGCATCCGGTCGATCGCCGATGTACGCAAACTTGATCTGCACCAATTCGTGCTCGGCGATACCGCTGGCAATGTCCATCTGCTGCAGGCGTTGATGGATCAGGAACACCGCGTTGCAAACGATGGCGCAGGTCAGCGCAATCTGCAGGATCAACAGCCATGCGGTGATCTTGTGCCGGTTCAGGGTGGAGAGAATCGGTCGGATATCCATCTCAGTTGCTCTTCAGTTGCAGGCCGGGGGCGATACGGCAGGCACGCCAGGCTGGCAGCCCCCCGGCCAGCAGGCTGGCGCCCACCGCCAGCAGGAATGTCATCAGCAGCATCGCGCCATCCAGATGCGCCAGCGGCGCGTAGTCCGCCGGCTGTCGACGCACCAGCCACAGACCCAGATACGCCAGCAACAGGCCGCCCAGGCCACCGGCCAGCCCGATCACGCCAGACTCCACCAGCAACTGCATGAACAACGCACGCCGCGATGCGCCCAACGCGCGGCGCACCCCCAGTTCGGCGGAGCGACGCAGGAACTTGGCCAGCATCAAGCCCACCGTATTGACCAGGCATACGAGCAGGAAACCCAGCGCCAACCAAGTCTGCAGTCGCACATCACCGGGCACGACGTGCTCGTAATCCAGCCACTGCATCAGATTGCGCAGGCGTACGTTGGGCGGATGCTGGAAGCGGCCCAGCGATTTTTGCTCCTGCGAGTAATGGATCAGAAACTGCCGGTACGCGGCAGTCTGGGACGGCGTGTCCAACTGCACCCAGAACTGCAACCACACGCAAGGTGCCGTGGGCGTGGCGTCGGCACCGCCATTCCCCCAGCAGCTGGCGCCTCCGAGATGCGCCAGATGCAAATCCTGCGAGGTGGACAGCGGCAGATAGACGCCTTCGCTCCCGCCGTAGTTCTTCACGTTGAGGTCGTAGAAATGCGGATTCGGCCGCCAGTCGCCCAGCACGCCGATGATGCGCAGAGCATGACCCTCCACACGCAGCATGCGTCCGCTGCTGTCGCGGCCACCGAACAGCCTGTCATTGAGCTTGCTGCTGATTACCACCACGGCCGCGCTGGCCGCATCCTCGGATGCGCCCCATGCATGGCCATACTGGAACGGCACGCCGAACATGGGAAAGAAATCGGCCGTGGTGTAGCGCGCGGCCTCGTAGAATGGATCGAGCGCGGACTGCGCCGGCTGGATGG
>Ga0207640_10001597_pt1 | contig 12184 bp, 12 predicted proteins | sample KBSCornC42_FD_184300 | JGI IMG/M metagenome (GOLD analysis project Ga0207640, IMG submission 184300) | Corn rhizosphere microbial communities from Kellogg Biological Station, Michigan, USA - KBS Corn C4-2 (SPAdes) (version 2) | ecosystem: Host-associated > Plants > Roots > Rhizosphere > Soil ... | reverse complement strand
TGATGCCGATAGGGTGTCCGTCGATCCGGATCAGCCGCTGAAGCTGGTCTACCGAAAGCCGGCCGCCGCACAGCGAGTCCGGCATGTCGCTACCCGAGGCCTTCAGCGACGCCAGAAGCTGCGAAGCCGCTTCCTCGCTTTCCTCGCGAGAGACTGCGATCGGGCTTCCGATCAGCGCCTGCTGAATGTCAGCGAGCGCCTTGTGCGCCTCCTCGACCAGCCGCGATCCTTCCTCGAACCGCCGCCTGGAGCGGTCAAGCATCGCCTCGATCTCTACGAGGCGGGTGGAGAGAGTTTCTTCGGCCATAAAGTCTTCCCCCCGGAAGGTCTGCTCAGGGGACCTGAGCGGAGGCGATTTGAGTTTGCGTCTCCGGCGTCACCAATATTGAACGGGTGATGTCGCCGAGGTCAACGATGTTGGTATCGGGCGATCCCACGGTCGAGCGGATACCGAGCGCGACCTGGTCGCGGCCCGCTTCGTCAAGCATGCCGGTCTCGAGTGCGCTGCGGGGCGCCGGTCCGCCGAAAATCGCGTCGATTGCCTGCTTCTGCGCATTCTCCGGCCCATTGGTGACGGTTCCAGCCGGCGGCGGAGTCAGCGTGAAATCGGGCGGGATCACCAGCGGCGCGTTTCGAACCACGTCGAATTCATCGGCGGCGCTGTTGGCGTGCCGGTGCGCGCAGGCCCCAAGCGCAAGCGCCGGGATCAGCACAAGGGAAAGGCTCTTACGCATGGTCAAGGGACTCCTCAGGTTTCTCATGACGCACCAGGAATGCGCGCAGTAACAGGATCGCGACCCCGATGCTAATAGCAGCATCGCCGACATTGAAGACTAAAAAGGGACGGAAGGTGCCGAAGTGCAGGTCAAGGAAGTCCACGACGTAGCCGTGGCGCACACGGTCGAAGATGTTGCCCAGCGCTCCGCCCAGGATCATTCCGATAGCGATTTGCTCGTACCGGTTCTTCTCCAGCAGGATCCAGACGAAAACGCCGATCGCGATTGCCGCGGTCACCCCGACCAGCATCCAGCGGCCGATCTCGGTGTGCGCATTCAGATAGCCCAGTGAGATGCCGAAATTCTGGACCCAGGTGAGGTTGAAGATCGGCAGCACGTAAATCTGCTCGACCCATTGAAGCTTCAGCGGTCCCACGACCGCCCATTTCGCGAGCTGATCGAGGATCAGCACGATGAGCGCGGCCGAAAAGCCGAACAGGCGCGGCTTCATGCCGTCATTCCGCGGAAGTTTGCTAAGTTTGCTGTCCCACGCGCGCGGGTGCGTGCGAGGTGGGCTCCGAAGTTGGCAAAGTTGGCAGTGTCACACGCGTGCACGCGCTCGCACGCGCGAGGGGAGGAGAGGGGAGCGGCCATTCCGGTCATCTTGCACAATGATGGGCTGTAGGACAGCGCCTGGTCAGCCATTCACCACCTCATCGCAACGCGCACACAAGGCTCCGTCCTCCGGCACCTCGGGCAGATGGCGCCAGCAGCGCCCGCATTTATGGTTGGATGTTTTCTCCACCGTGAGCGCATCGCTCGGAGTTACTGTCGAGACGATGAACAGCTCGGCGAGATCTTCCGGAGAGGCGAGCATTTCCGGGATCGTCACTTCAGCCTCAAGGCTGGAACCGATCACCTTGTCGCGGCGAAGCGGTTCGATGGTTTCGGTGACCTGGCTTCGCAACGTGCGGAGGCGATCCCACTTCTCGCTGCCGCCGTTCGCGACCTGCGGCACCTCGGGCCATTCGAGCAGGTGCACCGATCCGGCTTCGGGGAAACGGGTGCCCCACACTTCCTCGCTGGTGAATACCAGCACCGGCGCCAGCCAGCGCACCAGCGCGTGAAACAGCAGGTCGAGCACCGTCCGATACGCGCGCCGCCGATCCGACTGCGCGCCGGTCAGCGCATTGACGTCGCAGTAGAGTACGTCCTTGCGGATATCGAAGTAGAAGGCGGAAAGGTCGTTGTTGGCGAACTCGGACAAAAGCCGCGTGTAGGTATTGAAATCGAAATCATCGACCGCGCGCCGGAGTTTACCGTCCAACTCCCCGGTCAGATGGAGCATGCAGCGCTCCAATTCCGGCATCGCCTCAAGCGCGATTTTCTCGTCGTCGCTGAAATCCGACAGCGCTCCCAGCAGGTAACGCAGCGTGTTCCTGAGCTTGCGGTACTGATCGGCGACCCCGTTGAGGATTTCCTTCCCGATCCGGTGATCCTCGAAAAAATCGACCGACAGCGCCCACAGCCGAAGAATGTCAGCGCCGTGATCCTTCATCAGGTCGAGCGGCGAGACGGTGTTGCCCTTGGACTTGGACATCTTCTCGCCCTTGGCGTCCATCGTGAAGCCGTGGGTCATCACCGCCTGGTACGGAGCCCGGCCGCGGGTGCCGCAGCTTTCGAGAAGCGACGACTGGAACCAGCCGCGATGCTGGTCGGAGCCTTCCAGATAGAGATCGGCGGGCCAGCTCAGGTCGGGCCAGCGCCCGCTTTCGAGTACGAAGGCGTGGGTGCAGCCGCTGTCGAACCAGACGTCGAGAATGTCGCCGATCATCTCGTAATCGTCGGGATTGCGAGGCCCAAGGAAGCGCGCGGCATTTTCCGGCGCCCAGGCGTCGACGCCTTCTTCGCGGATGGCTTCGACGATCCGCCGGTTGACGTCGGGATCGACCAGAAGCTCGCCACTCTTGCGCTCGACGAACAGCGCGATGGGAACGCCCCAGGCGCGCTGGCGGCTGATCACCCAGTCGGGGCGTTGCTCGACCATCGATCCGATGCGGTTGCGGCCCTTTTCGGGGACGAAGCGGGTCTCGGCTAGCGAGCGCTCGGCAAGCTGGCGGAGAGTGGGCCCCTCTCCCCCCGCGGGAGAGGGGTGGCCTGCAAGGCAGGGGTGAGGGGGTGTGGTGCCTCTCGCCGTCGCCCCCTCACTCGCCTCCCCCGGCTCAATGCCGGGCTCGGCACCCTCTCCCGCGAGGGGAGAGGGACCACCGCCCTCATTGTCCCAGCGCTGCTCGGCAAAGCTCTCGCAATGTTCGATCGGGAGCGGCCGGTCCATGCCGATGAACCATTGCGGGGTGCAGCGGTAGATGACCTTGGCCTTCGACCGCCACGAATGCGGATAGCTGTGGGCGAGGTCGTGCGTGGCGGCGAGCAGCGCGCCCGCCTCGCGGAGGTCGGAACAGATCGGGCCGTCCGGCGCATTGAGCTTCGGGTTGATCACCGACAGCGGATTCCCGCCGAGCCAGGCCCAATCCTCACGATAGCGGCCGTCGGCCTGCACCGCGAAGACAGGATCGATGCCGTGCGCCCGACAGAGGTCGAAATCGTCCTCGCCATGATCGGGCGCCATATGCACGAGGCCGGTGCCCTGGTCGGTGGTGACGAAGTCGCCGGGGAGAAACGGACGGGGTTTGAGGAAGAAATTGGCCGTAGCCCTCCCCTTCGTGGGGAGGGTTGGGTGGGGGCCAGCCGCGTCCGCGGCTGAATGAGACTCCTGCGCCGCAGACGCGTCGCGCCCCCCACCTTGATCCTCCCCCACAAGGGGGGAGGAGAAAACCTTTGCCATCGGATGACAGGCGATCGTGCCGGCGAGGTCGGAGCCTTTGCCTTCCCAGAAAATTCCGGCGGTGCCACCAGTCTCTTCGAGATCGACTGGAGAGAGTCTCCGCTTAAACTCATTAACAAGTGGCTGAGCTATAAGGAAAAGTCGCTCGTCGACGTTGCTCAATTTGACTAGGAGATACTCAACGTCCGGTCCGTACGCGATCGCCTGGTTGACCGGGATCGTCCACGGAGTGGTCGTCCAGATCACCGCATAGGCGCCGACCAGCTCCGGGATCGGGCTCTCGACGATCTCGAACGCGACGTCGATCTGCGTCGAGACCACGTCCTCATATTCGATTTCGGCCTCGGCCAGCGCGGTCTTCTCGACCGGCGACCACATCACCGGCTTCGCGCCGCGATAGAGCTGGCCGCTCTCGGCGAACTTGAACAGCTCGGAGACGATGGTCGCCTCGGAATCGAACTGCATCGTCAGGTACGGGTGATCCCAGTCGCCGCCGATCCCGAGCCGCTTCAATTGCTCGCGCTGAACGTCGACCCAATGCTGGGCATAGGCGCGGCATTCGGCGCGGAATTCGCCGACCGGCACCTCGTCCTTGTCCAGTTTTTTCTTGCGATATTGCTCCTCGACCTTCCATTCGATCGGAAGCCCGTGGCAGTCCCAGCCGGGAACGTAGGGCGCGTCCTTGCCGAGCAGGGTCTGGGTGCGCACGACCATGTCCTTCAGCACATGGTTGAGCGCGTGGCCGATATGGATATCGCCGTTGGCGTAGGGCGGGCCGTCGTGGAGGATGAACTTGTCGCGGCCCGCGCGCGCCGAGCGGACCTGGCCATAGAGATCCTCCGCCAGCCAGCGCTCGAGGATCGCCGGTTCCTTCTGTGGCAAGCCGGCCTTCATCGGAAAGTCGGTCCTGGGGAGGAATACGGTCGGTCTGTAATCGGGTTTGTCGGGCACGTCGGACATTGAGCGCGGGCCTTAGCGGGAGGGGAAGGGAATGCAACTCCGGCGCCCCTGCGGAACCCTTACACTCCTTCGACCAGGATGAGATTGCGGGTGAGCGCATCGTCGCGAAACTTCAGCGCCTCGGCATAATCGTCGGACTCGTACCAGGCGCGCGCTTGCTCCGCCGATGGAAACTCGACGACAATCACCGCTCCCGACCATTCCCCTTCGAGGACATCCGTGTCCCCGCCACGGACAAGATATTTGCCGCCGTGGCATTCGATGGAGTCGGCTGCGAGGCGGCGGTAGTTGTCGAGACCTGGGCCGGGCCGCATGTGAACTTGTGAGATGATGTAGGCGGGCATGTGCCGCGATTTACTCGGAATGCTCGACCTCGCCAGAGATTTCGAGCCAGTCGTGCTTGCGGTTCTCCCACACGGAAAAGCGCGGGCTGGCGAAATAGGGGTCCTCGAAAGCGCCGAGCGGAATGGCAACCAGCCCATCAAACTTCCCGTCAATCTGGTAGTGAACGTCCGATCCGCAATCGGGGCAGAAGCGGAAGGTGATCCGGTTGCCGCTGTCGGCGATGTTGACGAACGTCTTCGATCGCCCCTCGATCTTCACCTGCTGCTCCGGCCAGCGCGCCTGCACCGCAAAGGCGCTTCCGGAGCGCTTCTTGCAGTCGAGGCAGTGGCAGACGGACACGCGCACCGGATCGCCGGTGGCGGTGGCGCGAAGCTGCCCGCAACGGCAGGAGGCGGTTCGGGTGGTCATTTTGCCGCCTTCTTAAGCGCCAGCCGCACCAGGGCATCCAGCGACGCGTCGGGGCCGAGCTCGTCCTGGGCGGCGTTGACCGCGGCGCTGGCTTCGGCGGGTTTAAAGCCGAGATTGGCTAAGGCTGAGAGAGCGTCGGCGGCGGCTCCTGCGCGCGGGGCAGGGGCCGAGCCGCTCCCCAGGCCGGTCACCCCGAGCTTGCCCTGAAGCTCATTGGCGATGCGGGCGGCGAGCTTGGGCCCGACTCCGTTGGCTCGCGAGATCAGCGCCTTGTCGGCATTGGCCGCGGCCCGGGCCAGCTCGTCCGGCGGGAGAACCGACAGGATGGCGAGCGCCAGTCGGCCGCCGACCCCCTGGATGGAGGTCAGCGCCCGGAACGCGTCGCGCTCCGCCGCCGATCCGAACCCGAACAGGGTCCAGGCGTCCTCACGCACCTGGAGCTCGGTCAGGAGCATCACCTGTCCGCCGGCTGGCCCGAGCGCATCGAGGGTCCGGCCGCTGGCGTGCACCAGATAACCGACTCCGCCAACATCGATGACAGCGCTGTCGGCGCTTCGTTCGGCGAGGATTCCGGTCAGGCGGGCGATCATGAAAACACAGTAGCGCCGTTTTCGGTCATTGCGAGCGTAGCGAAGCAATCCATGTCGCTACTGGATTGCCGCGTCGCCCCGGATCACGTCCGGGGCTCCTCGCAATGACGGCTCTCGCGCGAGATATTAGATCGGGCTTTATCCCGCCGCTTCCTTCCTGCTAGCGCTAACAGAATGGCCACGCTTTCAGCCGCCGCGTCCGCCCGCGAAATCCTGACGGGCCTTCACGACATCATGGCGAAGCGCGCCGCCGCGCAGGTGAAGCTCGACAAGGTGGTCGACCTCATCGCCGACAAGATGTCGAGCGACGTCTGCTCGATCTACCTGGTGCGCGATACGCAGCTCGAACTGTTCGCGACTCACGGCCTTCGCAAGGAAGCAGTGCACGTCACCAGGCTGAAGCTCGGGGAGGGCCTGGTCGGGACGATCGCGGCGGAGGGGCGGATCCTCAATCTCGCCGAAGCGGCCGAGCATCCCGCCTTCGCTTATCGGCCAGAAACGGGCGAAGAGACGTTCCACAGCTTCGCCGGCGTTCCGATCATTCACCGCGAGAGCGCGATCGGCGTCCTGTCCGTGCAGCACCGGGATCCGCGCCGCTACGCCGACGTCGAGATCGAGGCGCTGCAGACGGTGGCGATGGTGCTGTCCGAGATGATCGCCGGGGCGCAGCTCGTGGACGGCGCTCGGCGGGCGCGGCGCGGGGCGGGGCCGTTGCGGCTGGCGGGCCTCAAGCTGGTCAGCGGAATGGCGCGCGGCACCGCCGTCTTCCACCAGCCGAAGGTGGTCGTCGAGCATACGGTTGCGGAGGACATCGAAGCCGAGCGCGACCGGGTCTACTCCGCCTTCCGCAAGATGCGCGAGCAGATCGATGCGATGACTCGCGAGGCCGAATTCGGCCTGGTGGGTGAGCATCAGGAGGTGCTCGAGACCTACCGGATGTTCGCCTACGACGAAGGCTGGTCGCGGCGGATCAATGAGGCGATCGATTCCGGCCTCACTGCCGAAGCGGCGATCGAGCGAGTGCTGCAGCGGATGCGGGCGCGGATGCGCGACATCGACGATCCGCTTCTCCAGGAGCGGATGCACGATCTCGAGGACCTGTCGAACCGGCTTCTGCGGATCGTGTCGGGTCGGGTGAGCACGGCGGCGCAGACCGGGCTAGTGCAGGATGCGGTGCTGATCGCCCGCAACCTCGGGCCTGCCGAGTTGCTGGAATATGACCGGCGGCGGCTGAAGGCGGTGTTGCTGGAGGAAGGGTCGCTGACGGCCCACATGACCATCGTCGCGCGGGCGATGGGTGTCCCGGTCATCGGCCGGCTTCATGACGTCCGCCATTGCGTCGAGGAAGGCGATTGCATCCTGGTCGACGGAAGCAACGGCACCGTCGTCGTCCGCCCGACGAAGGCGCTGCTGTCGACCTTCGAACAGAGGATGGCGCTCAGTCAGAAAAGGCGGGCGCAATATGAAGCGGCGCGGGCCCTTCCCGCGCGCACTCTGGACGGGCTCGATCTTAGCGTGATGGTGAACGCCGGACTTGCCGAGGATGCGGCGTCGCTCGAGCTTTCGGGTGCGGAAGGAATCGGCCTGTTCCGTACCGAGTTCCAGTTCCTCGTCTCCGCAACCATGCCCGGGCGCGAAAGCCAGCAGAGGCTGTACCGCAAGGTGCTCGAATCCGCGGGGGACAAGCCGGTTGTATTCCGCACCCTCGATGTCGGCGGGGACAAGGCGCTGCCGTATCTCTCGGACGTTCGGGAAGAGGCGGAGAATCCGGCGATGGGCTGGCGCGCGCTTCGTCTTTCGCTCGACCGCTCGACGCTGATGAAGGCGCAGGCGCGGGCGCTGATCCAGGCGGCCGCTGGTCGCGTTCTGCGTGTCATGTTCCCGATGGTGTCGGAGCCGTGGGAATATGAGGAGGCGCGGGCGCTGTTCGAAGACCAGGTCGAATGGGCGCGAAAAGGTCACCGGCAGCTTCCGACCCGGATCGAATATGGTTCGATGCTGGAAGTGCCGTCGCTGGCGGAGATGCTCGACCAACTGCTCCCGCGCGTCGACTTCCTGTCGGTCGGAACCAACGATCTCACCCAATTCCTGTTCGCCGCTGACCGTGGCGATCCGCGGCTTGCGGAGCGTTACGACTGGCTGAGCCCGGCGATCCTTCGCTTCCTGAAACGGGTGCTCGATCAGGCCGGAGAAGCCGGAGTTCCGGTGCGCATCTGCGGCGAGATGGCTGGGCGCCCGCTCGACGCGATGGCGCTGATTGGAATCGGTGCGGAGAGATTCTCGATCACTCCGGCGGCGGTTGGACCGATCAAGGCGATGATCCGTTCGCTCGACGCGTCGGCACTCAGGCCGAAGATGGCGCAATGGCTGCAACGGCCGCCGGCCGATTTTCGCCGCGCGGTTAGCGAGTGGGCGCGCCGTCACAAAGTGATTACCGGCTGAGAAATCCGGCTTCGGCGGTTGACACTGCCGACGCCTCCCTCGACAAGAATCTTGAGGCGGAGTGAGGTGAGGAATGGACGAGACTGAGCTGCCCGAAGTTGCGCCCGTCGGCGAGCAGTTGCGCGCCGCACGCGAGAAACAGGGCCTCAGCCTTGAAGATGTCGCGAGCCAAACGCGCATTCCGCGACGCCACCTGGAAAATCTTGAGATTGGCGATTGGTCGCAATTGCCCGCCCCGACCTACACCATTGGTTTCGCCAAGAGTTACGCTGGCGCAGTCGGGCTGGATCGCACCGAGATCGGAGACCAGCTGCGCGCGGAAATGGGCGGCTATCGCCCGGAGAGTACGACGCAGGACGTGTTCCAGCCGGCGGATCCGGCGCGGGCCATGCCGAAGGGGCTGGTGATCGGCGCTCTGGTTGCGGTCGTTGTTCTTTTCCTGATCTTCTCCTGGTTGCATAATCGATCGCTGGCGCCGGCTCCGCAGGAAGTTCCGGCTGCCGCGACGACGCAGGCGCCCGCACCGCAACAACAAGCAGCGCAGCCGCAACCGCAAGCCGCTCCGGCCGCGAACGGGCCGGTCGTTCTAACCGCGACCGATCAGTCGTGGATCCAGGTCACCAATAACGGCAAAACCTTGTTCGAAGGATTGCTGCAGCCAGGGCAGACCTATCAGGTGCCCCCGACGGCAACCGCCCCGAAGCTCAAAGCCGGAAAGCCGGAAACGCTGAAGATCACCGTCGGCAACGCGGTGGCGCCGCCCGTCGGGCCGCCGGGCAAGGTTGCTGCGAACGTCAGCCTGCTCGGGCCTGACCTGATGAAGGGCCCGGCAGCCACCGCGGCCGCGCAACCGGCTCCGGCCGCTGCCGCTCCGGCGCCTGCGGCACCGCCGTCGGTAACCGCGCCGTCGAACCAGGCAACGCAATAAGATTCATCCGGGGGCAAGCTCAACAGGGCCACAGTAAGGCCAAAGCAATGATTCCGTGGGGGAATTGATGAAATACCTACTTCCGGCAGCAGCTCTTCTGGCGTCCGTGTCCGTCCCGGCGCAGGCGCAACGGCCGCCATCGACTCAAGAACAGATCGTGATGCTGCAGCAGCAGCTCGCGGCCAGCCAGGCATCGGCGTCCAGCCTCGCCCAGCGGCTGGATGCGGTCGAGCGACAGCTTCAGCAGCTCATCAACCAGGAGGAGCAGAACGGCCACCGCGTCAGCGTGGTCGAATCCAATCTCAATCAGATGAAGAATGATTCCGATTCCCGGATGAATGTGCTGGAGCAGAAGGTCGCGACCCTCTCGGCGCCTCCGCCCCAACCGCAAACCTCGGACGAGAGCGCGGACACGACTCCGGCCAGGCCAGCCACGTCGAAATCGAAGAGCGAAAGTGCGTCCAAATCGAAAACGGACGGCGGGCCCAAGTCGAAGAAGACGCAGACCGCCTCTGCGTCGACGGACAAGGCGGCCGCTCAATCGAAAGACGAGCCCGATAGCGACTCCACGGCCGCGGCATCCGATCCGGGCGAAGACGCGTACAGCACCGGCTATCACCTCTGGGCCGACGGCGATTATGCCGGGGCGGTCAAATCACTGACCTCCTTCACCGCGCAATATCCCAATCACAAACGGGTGAGCTGGGCGCGCAACCTGATCGGCCGCGCACTTCTCGAAGAGGGTCAGCCGCGCGCTGCCGCGGAGGCTTTCCTTGCCAATTACCGCTCCGATCCGGGCGGCGGCCGAGCGCAGGACAGCCTTTATTATCTGGGCCAGTCGCTGATGAAGCTCGGCCAACCGGGGCAGGCGTGCAAAGCCTATGCGGAGCTTGAATCGGTGTATGGGGCGAAGGTGCGCCCCGACATCAAATCCATGCTTCCGAAGGCGAAGGCGGACGCCGGCTGTCAGTAGCTAACCCGCCGTCATTGCGAGCGCCGCAGGCGCGCGGCAATCCAGACTGTTTCAGCGCTGTTGGATTGCTTCGTCGTTCCACTCCTCGCAATGACGGGTTGATGACGAACTTCGTCCCTGCTCCCGATCTCGTCGCCCGCTTCTCGGGCGAGCTCGACCGGCTAGTCGCCGCTGAGTGCAAGCTCGGGATTGCCGTTTCGGGCGGCCCGGACAGCCTGGCGCTGTTGCTCCTCGCTGCGGCCGCGCGCCCGGGACGTGTCGAGGCCGCAACCGTCGATCATGCACTTCGGGCGGAGAGCCGCGCCGAGGCGGAGATGGTCGCTGGCGTCTGCGGACAGCTCGGCACTCCCCACGCGAGCCTGACCGCAGAGTGGGCGCACAAGCCGGAAAGCGCCTTGCAGGAGCGGGCACGGATTGAGCGGTACCGGCTGCTTGGGCTCTGGGCGAAGGAACACGGGATATCGGCCCTCCTCACCGCCCATCATGCCGACGATCAGGCGGAGACGATGGTGATGCGCCTCAACCGCGGCTCCGGGGTGCGCGGGCTTGCCGGAATGCGGGCGGTCCGGCGGCTCGACGGCATCGACTTGGTCCGGCCCTTGCTGTCGTGGCGGCGCTCGGAACTTGAGCGCATCTGCTGGGCAGCCGGACTTCAACCGGTGCGCGATCCCAGCAACGAGAATGAGAGATTCGAGCGAGTGCGCGTCCGCAAGGCGCTGGCGGGAGCGGATTGGTTGGATGTTGAAAGTATCGTCCGAAGCGCCGCAAATCTCGCCGACGCGGAGCTCGCACTCGAATGGGCCGCTGACGCCGAGTGGGGCTGGGCAGTCCGCGAAAGCCGCGACGAAATCGTCTACCGGCCTACGGAGGCGCCGGCTGAAATCCAGCGCCGCCTGGTGATTCGCGCTGTCTGCGCGCTCGCCACCGAAGGCGATTCGCAACTTCGCGGACCCGAGATCGACCGCTTGCTGGAGGCGCTTGAGGCGGGCCGAACAGCAACGATGCGTGGGGTGCTCTGCTCGGGCGGCGATTCGTGGCGCTTCACGAAAGCGCCCGCGCGTCGCTCCTGATCCCGACGCTCAGCCGATGTTGTGCCGGAGGAAGGGTAGCAGTTCGCCCCAGGCGCGCTCGGCCTGCTGCTCATTGTAGGTCGCGCTTCCGGCGACCGTCCATCCATGGTCGGCCGGGTAGACCTCCACGTGGGCGGGGCGGTGCGCAGCCGCGAACGCCGCGTCGAGCTCCGCTTTCTCCTTCGGCATCTTCTCTGCGTCATTGTGCGCGATCAGCACCAGAAAGGCCGCCTTCGTCTTGGGGATCAGCAGGTGCGGGCTCGTCGGCTGGTCGGTCACAAGCGCTGCAGGGTGGAACGTCCCGACGGCGGCGATCCTGTTCGGCCGTGCAGCCGCCGTCCGGAAGGCGAACGGTCCGCTCATGCAGAAGCCCTGGACGGCGGCCTTGCGATGCGTGTCCGCCTGCGGCTGCGCATCGAGGAAATCGACGAATGCCACCGAGTCCGTGTCGACCATCGCGTCGGTGACGCCGTTCCGGAACGCGAAGATCCGCTTCATGTCGGCCGGGTTGCTGAAGTCGAACGGGCCGGTGACAACCGGCGCCTTGGCTGTCCGGTAATAGGGGTTGGGGACGAGCACGACATAGCCCTGCGCGGCCAACCGTTTGCCCATTTCGCGGAACACCGGGCGCAGGCCAAGGATATCCGGCCACATCAGCACCGCCGGCCATGTGCCTCGGCCGGATGGATAGAAGAGCGCGGCGTCGGCATTTCCGTCCGGAGTTTTCACAGTGACATCGCGTTCCGTGACCGCCTTCGCGCCAGCGTCGGCTGCAAGCGCCTTTGTGCCGACACCTCCGGCTGCGGCCACCGTAGCGAGGGTCGCAAGAAGCCTGCGCCGGGTGATCGACGTATCGACAATATGGCCTTGATGGTTGTCGCTGCCGCACATGGTTCTTCTCCCTTGG
>Ga0207640_10001594_pt1 | contig 12188 bp, 12 predicted proteins | sample KBSCornC42_FD_184300 | JGI IMG/M metagenome (GOLD analysis project Ga0207640, IMG submission 184300) | Corn rhizosphere microbial communities from Kellogg Biological Station, Michigan, USA - KBS Corn C4-2 (SPAdes) (version 2) | ecosystem: Host-associated > Plants > Roots > Rhizosphere > Soil ... | reverse complement strand
GACCTCGCTCGACTACACCGTGACGAGGCGGCTGGCGCTTCGGATTCCCTAGTTTTTCGGGGCGTCTCTCCATCCCCAGAACAGGTGGGCGGGGGGCACATTGATCCACTCGAACTCTCGGTCGATCCGGTCGAAGCGGGGCTTGAGGAAATCCAGGACTTTCGGGCTGAATTGGTAAACCAGGAAAGCGCCCCCGGGGCGGATGACCTTGGCGGTCGCTTTGGCGATCTCTTCGCCTACTCCGGGCGGCAAGGTCGAGAAAGGAAGGCCTGAAACGACATAATCCGCATGATCGAAGCTGCGCTCGGCGATGATCCGCTCGACGTCGGCGGCGGAGCCGTGCACGGCGACCAGCCGGTCATCGTCGATCGATTCGCGAAGAAACCGGACGAAATCGGGATTGGTATCGATTGCAATCAGCGTTGCATCGTCCGGCAAAAGATCGAGAATCGGCCGGGTGAACGTGCCGACCCCAGGGCCATATTCCACGAACAGTTTGGTGTTCTTCCAGTCGACCGGCCGGAGCATATGCTGAATCAGTGTTCGGCTCGACGGAATGATCGATCCGACCATCACCGGGTGCTTCAGAAACCCGCGAAGGAACTGCCAATGCGGACTTTCGGAGCGCCTGGCCGAGCGCCGAACCAGACGGCGCGGGCCTTTGAGCGTTCTCGCAGTAGTGGTCGGCATCAGGATATGGCTCCCTCGGGAAGGTTCGCTGCGTTGGCAAATGCACCGGCGCTTGGCAAGTTTCGTGAGTTCGGCTCAGGGCCCGGACTGCTCGCCGTCCTTGCCGCCGCGAGGCCTTAGCATGCCGGGCATGACGAAGCCGATTCCGGTCGGGCGTACCGCGTCGCTCTTCAACGTTTCCTGAATGCGGTCGTACTCGCCCAGCATCTGCTCGGTAACCGATGCACGCGTGTCGGACAGCGCCTCGTCGAAATCGGCCTTCGTCACCTGGTTGGCATCGAGCCCACGGCGAAGTGCGTTCAGGCCCGCACGGCGCACGAGGTCCTCCAGGTCAGCGCCCGTGAATCGCTCGGTGCGCTGCGCCAGCGACTCGAGGTCGACATCGTCGGCCAGCGGCATGCCCTCGGTGTGGATCGCCAATATCCGCCGGCGGCCTGCGGTGTCGGGCGGCGCCACATAGATCAGCTCGTCGAACCGGCCGGGGCGCAGGAGCGCCGGGTCGATCAGGCTCGGCCGGTTGGTCGCTCCGATCACCACCACGTTGTTGAGCTCTTCCAGACCATCCATCTCGGCGAGGATGGTGTTGACCACGCGCTCGGTAACCTGTGGTTCGCCAAGGCCGCCGCCGCGCGCCGGAACGAGGCTGTCGATCTCGTCGATGAAGATGACCGTCGGAGCCACCTGCCGGGCACGGGCGAAGAGGCGGGCGATTTGCTGCTCGCTCTCGCCGTACCATTTCGACAGCAGGTCCGAAGACTTGGTCGCGATGAAGTTGGCGTTGCTCTCCCGCGCTGTGGCTTTTGCGAGCAAGGTCTTGCCCGTGCCCGGCGCGCCGTAGAGCAGGAACCCCCTCGCCGGTCGAATTCCGATGCGGCGGAACGCCTCGGGATGGGTGAGCGGGAGTTCGATTCCCTCGCGCAGCCTCTCGATCGATTCGTCGAGGCCGCCGATGTCCGACCAGCGGATGGTGGGAGCTTCCACCATGACCTCGCGCATTGCCGAGGGCTGCACGCGCTTCAGCGCATTTTCAAAGTCGCGTCGTTCCACCGAAAGCGCATCCAGCACTTCCGTCGGAATGGTGTCTTCCTCGGTATTGATGCGCGGCATGATCCGCCGGACCGCTTCCATCGCAGCTTCCCGGCTCAGCGCGGCAAGGTCGGCGCCGACGAACCCGTAGGTCCGGCGGGCAAGATCGCCGATGTCGACATCGGAAGCGAGCGGCATCCCGCGCGTATGGATCTGCAGGATCTCGCGGCGCCCCTGTTCGTCAGGAACGCCGACCACGATCTCGCGGTCGAAGCGGCCGGGCCGGCGAAGCGCCTCGTCGATCGCCTCAGGCCGGTTCGTCGCTGCAATGACGACAAGATTTTGCCGTGGCTCGATCCCGTCCATCAGGCTCAACAGCTGCGCCACGAGGCGCTTCTCCGCCTCACCGGTGACCTGACCGCGCTTTGGCGCAATCGAATCGATCTCGTCGATGAAGATGATCGACGGAGCGGAGGCAGAGGCTTGCTCGAACAGTTCGCGCAGCTTGCGCTCGCTCTCGCCATAGGCCGACCCCATGATTTCAGGCCCCGCGATATGGAAAAAGTGGGCGCTACTTTCATTGGCGACGGCGCGGGCGAGCCGCGTCTTGCCGGTCCCGGGCGGACCGTGGAGAAGTACACCCTTGGGTGGGTCGACGCCGAGGCGCTGGAACAGCTCCGGATGGCGGAGCGGGAGCTCGACCATCTCGCGAAGAGCGTCGATGGTGTCGCGCATGCCCCCGAGATCGTCATAGGTGACGTCCGCTCGTCGATCGCCCGGTTTGGCGGTGAGGTACTCGGCCAGAAGCTCGACATTGGTATTCGAATCGATGTGGACGATGCCCTTGGGCGTCGCGCTCACGACGACCAGCCGCACTTCCTGAAGTGCAAATGCAGGCGCGTTCAGCAGCTGGCGTACGGGGTCGGGGACGTCGGCGTTGACTCGCTGATGGCCGGTCGTGGCGACGATGTCGCCCTCGCAAAGCGGACGTCCGGCGAACGTTCGCTTGAGGGCATCCGATGAGCCTTGCAGCCGCACATTATCCTGCGCCGGCGCGAAGACGATTCGGGTGGCCGGCTTCGACTTGGCCTTCTTTATCTCGACAAAATCTCCCGAGCCGATCCCGGCATTCGCCCTCTGGAGTCCGTCGAGCCGGACGATATCGAGACCCTCGTCCTCGCTGTAGGGCCGGATCGCCCGCGCCGCCGTCGAGCGCTTGCCGACGATCTCGATGGTATCGCCTTCGCTCAAGGCAAGTTCTTCCATCAGCTTGGCCGGAAGTCGGGCGATCCCGCGGCCGCTGTCGGCCGGCGAGAGGTTTGCGACCTGGACCCGCCTGCTTTTGACCCTCTCCAGCGTTTCGGTATCGGCCATCGGCTCTCCTTTTGCCCCGGTTTGTCCAGCGCCGCCTAGGTAACGGCGCCGCCTGCTTGAGGTTCAATTGGGGGTTCCACGACGCAGTTAAAAGGTTCTCCTAAAGGTTCAGCGCTCCCGCCACTTTGCGAGCAAGCGAGCGCGGGGCAAGCCGCGTAGAAAATGCCACCACGCGGTTGAGCGCTCCGGTAATGACCACGGCATGATTGGCGTCGAGTGCTGCAAGCCCTTTGCGGACCACCGGCTCCGCATCCATCGATACGCGTGTGAGCGCTGCGCTTTCAGAAAAGCCGGCGACGTCGCCGAATTCGGTTCGCGTCGGGCCTGGGCAGAGCGCGTTCACCGTTACCCCGTGCGGCTTCGCCTCCTCATGCAGCGCTTCCGACAACGAGAGCACGAAGGCTTTGGTCGCATAGTAGACCGCCATGCCCGGACCGGGCTGGAAAGCGGCGGTGGATGCAACGTTGAGAATGCCCCCCGCCCTGCGTTCGATCATCTGCGGCAAGACCGCCCGGCACAGCTCCGTCAGTGCTCCGCAGTTGAGATCGATCATTTGCCGGAGTCGGCCCGCGTCCTGCTCAGCGAAATGGCCGCGCAGGCCGAACCCGGCGTTGTTGATGAGGATATCGACTTGCTCGCCGGCGCCTTCGATGTTCGCAACCAGTTCGGCGACCGCACCCGTCAGGCTGAGATCGATCGCAACGGCCCGCGCATTGCCGAGCTCGCCGGCCAGCGTCTCCAGCCGCTCTTTCCTCCGCGCACCCAGAACCAGCCGGTGACCGCGCTTCGACAGCTGGCGAGCGAACTCGACTCCCAGTCCCGCCGAAGCGCCAGTGATCAGCGCTACCGGCTGACGGGCAGGCTCAACCAACCTTCGCCTTCACGATCTTCCCCGGTTCGCGCGGCGGTTCGCCCTTTGGAAGCGCGTCGACATATTCCATGCCGCTCTCGACCTCGCCCCACACGGTGTATTGCCGGTCGAGGAATGGCGAATCCTGGGTGACGATGAAGAACTGGCTGTTGGCGCTGTTCGGGTCTTGGCTCCGGGCCATCGAAGCGACCCCGCGGCTATGCGAAGCATTCGAGAATTCGGCTTTGAGGTTGGGCAGGTCTGACCCGTGATAGCCGGTGCCGGTCGGATCGCCCCCTTGGGCCATGAAGCCCGGGATCACCCGGTGAAAGACCACTCCATCGTAAAAGCCGCTGTTGGCGAGGTCGGTGATTCGCTGGACGTGACCCGGCGCAAGGTCCGGGCGAAGCTTGATGACGACGTCGCCGCCGGTTGAAAGAGTAAGGGTAAGACGGTCGTCGGCCATTTGCTTCTCCGCGATCAACAGTTGGAATTTTCCTGCCGATAGGACGCTGCCCGCGCTTGTGCCAGACCGGGTGCGGCAATAGGAGGGCGGCGCACGACGGCAAGGGGTGAGGCAATGAGCGAGAGCGAGAACAACGCCGCCGCCTCTGAAGCCGAGCCGTTCGAAGCCGCAGCCGCGTCGGCCATCGACGAGGAAGACCGGTTGCGCCCCGAATTCGTCGAGCGCGTGCTCGATGCGGTCGAGGCAGGTGATGACGAAACGGCCCGCGAGCTCGTGGCCCCGCTTCACCCAGCCGACGTTGCGGACCTGATCGAACTTGCCGCCAGGGACGAGCGCGAAGGGCTGGTGAAGGCGCTCGCCGGAATCGTCAGCCCGGACGTGCTCGCGGAAATGAACGACTTCGTCCGCGAGGACCTGCTCGACGAGCTCGAGCCCCAGCAGGTCGCGGACATCGCCGGACAGCTGGAGACGGACGACGCGGTCGCGCTCATCGAAGACCTCGACCGCGACGACCAGCAGGCGGTCCTGCGGGCGATGGAGCCGGACGATCGGGCGGCGATCGAGGAGGCGCTGACCTACCCGGACGAATCCGCAGGCCGCCTGATGCAGCGCGACCTGGTCGCGGTGCCGGAGCATTGGAAAGTCGGGCAGGTGATCGACTACCTCCGCTCGACCGAAGAATTGCCGACCGATTTCTGGGAAGTGTTCGTCGTCGACCCGGGCCACCATCCGGTCGGCACCTGCAAGCTTTCGACGATCCTTCGCACTCCCCGACAGCGGTTGGTCAGCGACATCATGCAGCGGGAGCAAACCCTGATCCCGGTCGACATGGACCAGGAGGATGTGGCGCTACGTTTCCAGAAGTACGCGTTGGTTTCTGCTGCGGTTATCGATGGCGCCGGCCGACTGGTCGGAATGATCACCGTCGACGATATCGTCCACATCATCCAGGAAGAAGCGGGTGAAGACGTCCTCCGGCTGAGCCAGGCGGGCGACGGCGACATCAACGAGCCGATCGCCCTCACCATTCGCAGCCGCATGTGGTGGCTCTTCATCAATCTCGGCACCGAAATCCTCTCCGTGATCGTGATAGGCTTTTTCGGAGATCTGATAGCCAGGCTGGTGGTGCTCGCGATGCTGATGCCTGTCATCACCGGCATGGGCGGCAATGCGGCAACTCAAACCATGGCGGTGACGGTCCGGGCGCTCGCGACGGGGCAGCTCACCGGGTCGAACAGCTGGCGAATGATCTTCCGGGAATGGTGGATCGCGAGCGCCAACGGCTGGGGCCTGGGTCTCATCATGCTCGTGGGCATTCAGTGGTGGTATCACGACTGGGCGCTGAGCCTCGTCACATTGCTGGCGATGATCCTCAACTCGCTCAATGCGGGCCTATCCGGCGTCCTGATCCCGCTCGGACTCAACAAGCTCAAGATCGATCCGGCGGTCGTGTCCACGATCTTCGTGACGACCATGACGGACACGCTGGGATTCTTCTTCTTCCTGGGGCTGGCCGCCTTATTCCATCTGCACTGAGGATGCCGCTCTTCCATCTCATGGAAACAGCGTCTAAACGCCCGCCGCGACCCTGGCCGGCAACTCCGGCGGCAAGCGCCTTCAAATAGCGGAGAGGTGGCTGAGTGGTCGAAAGCACCGCACTCGAAATGCGGCGTACGGGCAACTGTACCGTGGGTTCGAATCCCACCCTCTCCGCCACATGGTAAGACATCTGATATCCTCTGATTTCAAGCTGTCGGTTTAGGTGGAAAGCGGATCTAGCTTTGCTGCCCTTGCTGCTTCACGAAATCGACGAAGGCGCGCAGCGGCGCCGGCAGGTGCCGACGTCCGGGGTAATAAAGGAACGGGCCCGGAAAGCTTTGCCGCCACGGCTCTAGGAGCGGAACAAGCGCACCGCTCTCCAGATGGGGAGCGATCCAGTCTTCGAATATCGAAATGATGCCAAGGCCGCCGAGGGCGCATTCGATCAGCAAGTCGGTGCTCGAGCCCGGCCTCGTGACAAGCTGCGCCGGCGGATCCACCCGGATCACCTCGCCATCCTTCTCGAACTCCCACAGCGGCATGAAACCGCCCGCAAAGCGGCCACGCAAGCAATTGTGCTTGAGAAGGTCGCGGGGATGCTCAGGCCGGCCACGAGCGGTCAGATATTCCGGAGCTGCCGCAACGGCGAAACGCTGCGTGCGGGGGCCGATCGGAACCGCGATCATATCCTGCTCCAGACGTTCGTCGTAGCGGATGCCCGCATCCGCCCCGGCCGCGAGCAGATCGACAAAGCTGTCTTCCGCTGTAATTTCCATCCGAATGTCGGAATAGGTGCGAAGGAAGGGCACCACGATCCGTGCCAGGACGGTGCGCGCGACATTGGCAGGAACATTGAGACGCAGGGTCCCTGCTGGCCGGTCACGGAAGTCGTTCACCGCATCCATTGCCGCTTCGAGTTCGCCCAGCACGGGCGCCAGCCGCTCGAACAGCTTGGCTCCGGCCTCAGTCGGGGCGACGCTGCGCGTTGTGCGATTGAGAAGGCGGACGCCGGTGCGCTCTTCAAGGCGCCGCACCGCCTCGCTCAGCGCCGAAGCAGAGCTCCGACTCGCCCTTGCAGCTTCCCGAAACCCGCCCGCTCGAACGACGGCAGCAAACAAGGAAAGATCGTCCAGCTCGGCCATTGTTCGCTATTCCGCACAGCCCGTTACGATTATAGCCGCTTATCGCGCGCGCGGTCGAGGCCCATATGGCTCTCATGAAACAGGAGGAACGCAGGATGACGAACATCAGCAAGGCCGGGACCTTCCGCCTCGGCGACCGCCATGTGAACCGCATGGGCTATGGCGCGATGCAGCTCTCCGGGCCGGGCATTTTTGGGCCGCCAAAGGACCACGATCAAGCAATCGCCGTGCTGCGCGAAGCTGTTGCGAGCGGCGTCAATCACATCGACACCAGCGACTATTACGGCCCGCACATCACCAACCGGATCATCCGCGAGGCGCTGTCGCCTTATCCCGGCGATCTCGTGTTGGTCACCAAGCTCGGCGCTCGACGCGGCGAGGACGCATCATGGCTTCCGTGGAATAAGCCCGATGAGCTCGCCCAGGGCCTGCGTGACAATCTTCGCAACCTCGGCGTCGAGGCGATGGAAGTGGTGAACCTGCGGATCATGGGCGACGGTCATGGCCCATCCGAAGGCTCAATCGGCAACCAGGTGAAAGCCATGGCCGAGCTCCAGCGTCAGGGTCTCGTCCGCCACATCGGCCTCAGCAACGTGACCCGCCGCCAAATCGAGGAGGCGCAGGCGATCGCGCCGGTGGTCTGCGTCCAGAACCACTACAATCTGGTGCACCGCGAGGATGACGAGTTGATCGACTGGCTCGCCGGACAGGGCATCGCTTACGTGCCCTTCTTCCCGCTCGGCGGCTTCTCGCCTTTGCAGTCGGACGACCTTGCAGCGATCTCCGCGGAGCTGGATGCGACGCCGATGCAGGTCGCGCTCGCTTGGCTGCTTCAGCGCTCGCCGAACATCCTGCTGATCCCGGGCACGTCGTCGGTGGCTCACTTGCGCGAAAACCTGGCCGCGGCGGAATTGGAACTGCCGGACGCTGCGCTGGAGCGCCTGAACCGGCTCGGGCAGGCGGTTCCCGCCTGAGCAACGATCGTTTCAGTTACCGAGCGCTCCCGTCGCATCGTCAGATCGATGAATTGAACTTTTTCTCCAAATGCGTGCACAAATGCGCGTGGAGCGGTTCCGATGGTGAATTTGCAGGGGGCGATGAAGGCGCTTCGGGCTGAAAGCGCGCGTCCCGCCGAAGGCGGGGAGCGGGAGCTGCTGGCGCGCATCGAACGGCGCGACATAGAGGCATTCGAGCGATTGTACCGGATGTACCAGCCGCGCCTGGCCCGCTTTCTCACGCACATGCTGCAGCGCTCGCAGCTGGTTGAGGAGGTCTTGAACGATACGATGATGGTGGTTTGGCAAAGCGCGTCCAATTTCCGCGGAGACAGCAAACTTTCCACCTGGATCTTCGCGATTGCCTACCGCAAGGCGCTCAAGGCGAGGCGCTGCTGGCCCGATCCGATCGAGGATGACGGGTTGCAGTCCCGGCCGAGCTCCGCCCCCGGCGCCGATCAACAAGTCCAGCACCAGAAGCTCCGCGATGCACTGATTGGTGCGATGGCGCGGCTCTCGGCGGAACACCGGGCGGTGGTGGATCTCACTTATTTCCATGACCTGGGCTACCGCGAGATCGCGGAGATCGTGGGCTGCCCGGTCGATACAGTCAAAACCCGCATGTTCCATGCCAGACGCCGTTTGCGACAAGCGCTACCGGGCGAGCTGGCGGATTGGGTTTAGGAGAAACGGCATGACAGATAAATCTGGCGCCGAGGAACAGCCCCACGATCAGGCCGAGGCGCTGCTTCCATGGTATGCAACGGGACAGCTGGACGCACGCGACCGCGCAATTGTCGAAGATCATTTGCAGGCGTGCGTGCAATGTCAGCAGCAGCTGTTCCTGGAACGGCGCATCGTCGACGAGTTCGGTACGCTGGTGCCGCAGGTTGAAAACGGCTGGGCCAAGCTTCGCGCCAGCATCAGCACTCCCCCGCAACCGGTCCGGCCGCCTCTATTCCAGCCGTTGGTCGAGATGTGGCGCGCCGTCACGCGACCGTCAGTGATGGGTCTGGTCGCGGCGCAAGCGGTTTTCCTGCTGATCGCCGGTAGTGTGTTCGTGAGCCTGCAGAGGCCCCCCGCAGCGCAATATCATGCCCTTTCGTCCGGATCGGCCCCTGTGCAGGCAAACATGATCGTGATGTTCCAGGGCGAAACGACGGAGCAGCAGATGCGACATGCGCTTAACGCAAGCGGCGCATCGCTGGTTGGCGGCCCGACCGACGCGGACGCCTACCTGCTGCATGTGCAGGCAAAGGATCGCACGCGCGCCATCGCATCATTGCAATCCGATCGTCACGTCACCCTGGCCCAACCGATAGACGGTCCCGCCGGATGATCGCGCATCGCCTCGTCCTTTGGTTGTTGGGAATTCTGGCTGCGGTTGCGGTAGTATCGCAGCCAGCCCTTGCGGAACCGGCGTCGACCCCGGCGCGGCAAATCCTCGTTATGGTCCGGCACCCGCCGGAACATCTACGCCCCGGAACGAGCTATGGTGGCGGGTACGACGACGCCTTGGCAAAAAGCGCCCGGGACCGCCTCGCCAGGGATATCGCGGGCCGATATGGGCTGACCGTCGTCGATGCATGGCCAATGCCGATGATCGGCATGGACTGTTTCGTCATGGCGGTCCCGGACGGGCGCTCGACCCAGGCGGCGGCCGACCAGGTGTCCCGCAATGGCAATGTCGCGTGGGCCGAGCCGGTCGAAATCTACCATGCTCAATCGAGTCCGGCGTCGGACAATGATCCGCTATTTCCCGCCCAGCCGGCGGCTCGGCAATGGCAACTCGCGGACTTGCACCGCATGGCGACCGGCCGCGGAGTCAAGGTCGCGATCGTCGACAGCGGCATCCAGGCGAACCACCCGGACCTGGCGGGTCAGGTCGCGGTGAACCGTAATTTCGTATCCGGAGAGTTCGTCAGCGAAAGCCATGGCACCGGCGTTGCGGGGATAATCGCCGCCAAGGCAAACAACGGGATCGGCATTGCAGGCGTCGCTCCAGGGGCGAAGCTACTGGGTTTGCGCGCCTGCTGGCAAAAACCCGACGCGACTGTCTGCGACAGCTTCAGCCTTGCCAAGGCGCTGTACTTTGCCATCGACCAGAAAGCCGATGTTCTCAATCTCAGTCTCAGCGGTCCGGACGACCGGCTGCTTCGAACGCTCGTGAAGACGGCGCTCGACCGCGGAACGGAAGTCGTTGCCGCCTTCGATCCTAACCAGCAGGACGGCGGATTTCCGGCTTCGGTCCGTGGCGTGATCGCGGTCTCCGATGCACAGTTGGCGACCGGCCAAAGCGGCGTCTACATAGCGCCCGGGCGCGATGTGCCGACTACGGAGCCAGGAGGCCGATGGTTTCTCGCAAATGGAAGCTCCTTCGCGGCGGCACATGTCAGCGGTCTGCTGGCCCTGGTTCGGCAGCGCCGCCCCTCGGGCGCGGTGACCATTGTCTCGGATCAACCCCGCGGTGGAATAATTCAAGCCTGCGCGACCGTCTTGAAAGCTGCGGGCACCTGTGACTGCTCGTGCGAATCCACGCGGTCCGGACACTCCGCCGCGGCTCGCTAACATAGCCGGCCGGGGGCACTGCGGGGCCGCCCTTGCGGCGATTTTGTTCTTTTCTGCAGCGCCAGCTGCGGCCCAGGTCGGCGGCGCGGTTTCAATTCTCAGCGACGACCGCTTTCGCGGATTTTCGCTGAGCGACGGCCATCCTGTCGGCACATTGGAAGTCTCCTACGATAGTCCCAACGGATATTATGCCGACGCCTCCGGGACCCTGGTCGAGAGTACGGGCGATGGACTCCATCCACTTGGGTTCAACTTGAACAGCGGTTACGCCACCACGATAGGACGGGGCCTCACAGCCGACTTTGGTATCGTACACGCTCGCTACTCGCGTTATTCGGGCCTGCGCTCCGGCCTGTCCTACACCGAAATCTACGCAGGCCTTTCGGGGAAGATCCTGTCCTCGCGCGTCTATTTTTCGCCGCATTATCTGGGACGCGGCGCGACCGCCTACGCTGAGCTGAATGCGCAAGTTCCTGCAGGGCATGAGTTCGCGATTGAAGGGCACGCGGGCCTGTTCGTTCCGTTTTACACCTACAGCGGCGGGAGCAGGTCTCGAACCCGGTACGATTGGAGCATTGGCGTAAGCCGCCCGGCGGGACGATTCATTTTTCGCGCTGTCGTGAGCGGCGGCGGCCCGCGAGAGGCCTATTACGGCGACTATTCCGCGGGTCACGCCCTCGCATTCGGGATCGACTACGCGCTTTAGCCGACACGCCAACCGTTTCATCGCACGCAGTGAACCGGTTCGCCTTGTGCGGGCACAGACCGCACGCACCGGAGCGCCTGTAACCAAGCAACCCCACTTAGCTGCGTTCCGGTGCACACCCGAAGGAGGAATTCATGAGATATTCGATTCTCGTTCTCGGTGCGGCCGCCATGGCGTGCGCGCCCGCGCTTGTCTCGGCCCAGACGGCGCCCGGCAATGGCCAGTACAACGGTCAGGGCTACTGGCACACCAATGGCCCGAGCACGACGGGTCAGCCAGACCAGGATTGTCAGGACATCAATGGAGGCGCCACAGGTCCGGATTACCCCGGCAATACGTCTACCGCGCCGGGTTCAGCCTTCAACGAAACTGACGGTCATGCCGGCACAATGTATGCCGGATCACAGCCGCAAAATTCCCGCAATTCGGCGTCGGTCTCTCAATACGACGTCGCCTGCGCGAACCAGCCGCAGTGACCGGTCGGGAGGGGGTCGGCCCAATCCCCTGTTGAGCTGGCTCTCTCCCAAATCGGGACAGTGGTGAACCTCGATGCCTTTCCGGCACACTGACCCTCCGAATTGTCTGCAGCCAGGAGGGGACGCTCATGTCGGAACTGATGAAGCTTCGGGAAGATCATGCGAAATTGGCTCGGCTGTTTCGCAGGCTGGGTGAAGAGATCGAGCGGCCGGTTCCACCGCCGCAGGTCGTTCTCTTCGAATTGCGCGGCGATTTGCTTTCAACCCTGCTTGCGCATCTGAAGCTCGAAGACTGGGCGCTCTATCCGCGCCTGATCGAGAGCGATGACGAGCAGGCTGCGACTGCCGGGCAGGCG
>Ga0207640_10001593_pt1 | contig 12190 bp, 9 predicted proteins | sample KBSCornC42_FD_184300 | JGI IMG/M metagenome (GOLD analysis project Ga0207640, IMG submission 184300) | Corn rhizosphere microbial communities from Kellogg Biological Station, Michigan, USA - KBS Corn C4-2 (SPAdes) (version 2) | ecosystem: Host-associated > Plants > Roots > Rhizosphere > Soil ... | reverse complement strand
GCATTCACCCGCCGCCTCTTTTCGGGGAAGTGGCTCGACAGGTCCCGCACATAAGCGGTGAGCTGCCAGAGCTGCTCCACCGGGACGCGCTTGCCATAAGCAAACCGGCCGTGGCGCGCGGCGATGGCCCCGTAGACCTGCGCGAAACCGAAGCCGTAGCGCCACTGGCTATCGGCGAGGTTGACCACATTGTTCGGCGTCTCGGAATGGCAGCCCGAACATCCGTACCACGCGAAATAGCGCCCGCCTTCGGACACCTGATAGAGATTGTCCTGATAAGCGGGGATGCGCGGATCTTCATCGCCGACCGGCGGTGTCTGCGGCGGCGTCACGCCGATCTCGCGCGCCTCGCGGCTGCAGCCGGTAGCCAGGAGAGCGGCGCACGCCACCAGCGCCCACCGTCCTTGGCAGCATAACCGGCCCATCCCTGTTGTCGCCATCCCTGTTGGCAGCCCTTTCGACGGAGCGCTCAACACGAATGGTGGCGGGAAGTTGCTGGGATTCAGGCCAGGCTAATCTAAATTATGCGCTTTTGCGTGGGCTGTGCCGGCGGCCTAGCCGCAGGGGCCCTGGCCCTTGGCCGGCGCCGCATGGAACTCGATCAACATGCCGAGATCGTCGAGCGTGGGGGCGAGGAAGGATTGGCCCGACAGGCCGGGATATGGCGCCAGCTTGCGCTCATAGCCGCGCTCGACCCAGCGCTGCGCGCGGCCCAGATCGGCGGCGGCGAAACTGACCCCCAGGATGCGGGCACCGGTCTTGGCCAGCGCGTCGGCGGCCAGACCCGGTCCGTCCGGGCGCAGCGTCAGCAAGGCCGTCGGTCCTACCGGCACGCAGAAACCTGACGCGCCGACCGCCGGCAGCCGGACCGGCTTCGCGCCGCCATAACCCATGCGCGCGAGCTGCGTGCGGTCGGCATCGGGATCGTTCGACACCAGCCAGATCGCCGACAGCGCCCGCGCACTGTTGGGATGCTCGCGCGTCACCTGATGGTCCGGGGCGTTGGTTGGATCGGCCTGGTCGGGCGCGTAATCGGCCTTGTAATCGATGAAGAAGCTGCTGCTCGATAAAGGCGCGCGGTCGAACGCGAACAGATGCCATCCCGGATTGGCGCTGTTGGGCCCCGCAAACATCGGCGTCACGCCATAGCCCAACGTCTGGAGCGAGGTACGGATCGCATCGAGGCTGGCCGAGCGGAAGCCGAACGAGCGCGCGCCGGGCTGGTCCTTCAATTTTTCCCGGTCGTCTTTCTCGCCCGGGTCATAATCCGGGTTAGGCCGGGTCACGCCCAGCAACTCGATGAAGCTGGTGTCGGAAAAACGGATATAGCGGTTGGCGACGCCGCCCGTATCGTGCCCCGGGCGCACCTGAAAGCCGAGCTTCACCGCCATGATCGACGTCGCCTCGTCGATCGTGCGTCCCCAGAGCAGGACATGATCGAGCCGGGTAGCGGGGGCTGTGGCTGCGGCGGCGGGGGGTGCCGCGGCAGAAAGCGCGAGGGCAAGCGTCATGAACGAAAGGATGGGCCGCACGCGATTCTCTCCTCAGCGTCGAATGGCAGCGGATTTATGGAGGTCGGTACGGAGCTTCAATGACCAGCGGATCGGAATCGGATGAGTTGAGCGGACCAGCAGCTGCCGTTGCCGCATTGGCCACGTGCGCTCGCTTTCCTTGCCTTTCCCGCCCCGCTGCGCTAGGGGCCCCCCGATCGTTCCGACAAGAACGTGAAGATAAGCGAGCACCGGGAGGGTGAGCGCTGAGCTGGCCGACGAGGTTTCGTCCGCCGGCTCGCTTTGCGTTGGTGGGCTATTTTGAGGTTTTGAACGCATGTTCGACAGTCTGAGCGACCGGCTTGGTGCAGCCTTCGACCGCCTGCGCGGTCGTGGTGCGCTGACCGAAGCCGATGTGCGGGGCGCGATGCGTGAGGTGCGGATCGCCTTGCTCGAGGCCGACGTCGCCTTGCCCGTCGTCCGCCAGTTCGTCGATGCCGCGACCGAGAAGGCGGTCGGCGCGGACGTGCTGCGTTCGGTCACGCCGGGCCAGATGGTCGTCAAGATCGTCCACGACGCCCTGGTCGAGATGCTGGGCGCGGATTCGTCCGAGCTCGATCTCGCGGTGGCGCCACCCGCGGTCGTGATGATGGTCGGCCTGCAGGGCTCGGGCAAGACCACGACCACCGCCAAGATCGCCAAGCGCCTCAAGGAGCGCGGCGCCAAGAAGGTCCTGATGGCGTCGCTCGACGTCAATCGCCCGGCCGCGCAGGAGCAGCTCGCGGTTCTCGGCACGCAGGCGGATGTCGCGACGCTCCCGATCGTGGCGGGGCAGACTCCGGTCCAGATCGCGCAGCGCGCGCTCCAGTCGGCGAAGCTGCAGGGCTATGACGTGGTCATGCTCGACACCGCCGGGCGCTTGCACGTCGATCAGGCGCTGATGGACGAGATGAAGGCGGTCGCGGACATCGCGCAGCCGCACGAAATCCTGCTCGTCGTCGATGCCTTGACCGGCCAGGACGCGGTCAACGTCGCGACCAGCTTCTCCGAACAGGTGCCGCTGACCGGCGTGGTGCTGACTCGTATGGATGGCGATGCGCGCGGCGGTGCGGCGCTGTCGATGCGCGCGGTCACCGGCAAGCCGATCAAGTTTGCGGGCACGGGCGAGAAGCTGGATGGGCTCGAAGGCTTTCATCCCGAGCGCGTCGCCGGCCGCATTCTCGGCATGGGCGACGTGGTCAGCCTGGTCGAGCGCGCCGCAGAGACGATCAAGGTCGAAGATGCCGAAAAGCTCGCCAAGCGCATGGCCGAGGGCAAGTTCGACATGAACGATCTGCGCGCCCAGCTAGACCAGATGAAGCGGATGGGCGGCCTGTCGGGCCTCGCCGCGATGCTGCCGGGCGTCAAGCAGGTGAAGCAGGCGATGGCCAATGGCGCCGCGGACGACAAGGTGCTGGTGCGGATGGACGCGATCATCGGATCGATGACGGTCAAGGAACGCGCCCGGCCCGAACTGCTGCAGGCCAAGCGCAAGATCCGCATCGCCAAGGGTTCCGGCACCAATGTGCAGGACGTCAACAAGCTCCTGAAAATGCATCAGGAAATGGCGACGATGATGAAGAAGATGAAGAAGATGGGCGGTCTTTCCAAGATCGCGGCCATGTTCGGAAAAGGCGGGGGCGACCTCGACAGCCTGATGGGCGGGGCAGGGCTTCCGCCCGGCGGCCTGCCCGGAATGCCGGGCTTGCCCGGCGCCGGCGGAGGCCCGCAGGGGCTGCCCCCCGGCTTCCAGAATTTCTTGAAGAAGAGATGACAGCGCAACCGTCGTCCCAATCCCGTCATCCCAGCGAACGCTGGGATCTCAGGAGGCCCGGGCGGCACATTACCTCATGAGATCCCAGCTTTCGCTGGGATGACGGTTTGAAGAAGAAGGAAGAATATCATGGCAGTTTCCATTCGCCTGTCGCGCGGCGGCGCCAAGAAGCGCCCTTATTACCGCATCGTGGTCGCGGACTCGCGCGCCCCGCGTGACGGCTCGTTCATCGAGAAGATCGGCACCTATAATCCGCTCCTGTCCAAGGACGATGCCAACCGCGTCGTGCTCGATGGCGATCGCGCCAAGCATTGGCTGTCGGTCGGCGCGCAGCCGAGCGACCGCGTCGCCCGTTTCTTCGATGCCGCCGGCATCAAGGAGCGCGCCGCGCGCAACAACCCGAACAAGGCGGTTCCGGGCGAGAAGGCCAAGGAGCGCGCCGAGGAGCGTGCCGCCAAGCTTGCTGCCGCTGAGGAAGCCGCCGCTGCTCCCGCGCAGGAAGAGGAAACCGTCGAGGTGATGGCCGAGGCGATCGAGGAAGCGACCGCTGAGCCGACGCCGGAAGCGGAGCAGGTTGCCGAGGCCGTAGCCGAGGAAGCGCCCGCCGTTGAGGCTGTTGCCGAAGAGGCTCCCGCTGCCGAGGCTTCGGAAGAAGCGACGCCGGCCGACCAGGCGGCCGATGAGGGCGAGTCCGCGCAGGATCCGGCCGAGGGTTCGAATGACGCGACCCCGGCCGAAGGCGCCGAGCACGCCGAGGCGTGAGGCCCGACGCGTCCGTCACGCTCGCCGTCATAACCGGCGCGCATGGCGTGACGGGCGAAGTCCGCCTGAAGCTCTTCACGGACGATCTGTCGGGTTATCGCTCGTTCAACGGCGGCAGCCTGACCATGAAGAGCCTGCGCAACGGCATCGCGCGCTTCGCCGAGGTGCCGGACCGCAATGCGGCCGAAAGATTGCGGGGCACGTTACTGACCGTGCCCCGCTCGGCTTTGCCCCCGCTCGAAGAGGGCGAATATTATCACGCCGATATATTGGGCCTGCCCTGCGTCTCGACGGCGGGCGAGGCGCTGGGCGTGATCGTAGCGATCGACGATTTCGGCGCGGGCGACGTGATCGAGATCGAACGCCCCGACAAGAAACGCTTCATGGTCCCGATGCGCGCCCCCGCCGTGCCCGAATGGGACGACGAACGGCTGGTGGTGGACGAGGCCTTCATCACCTGACGTCCAATCGTCTTTCCCGCGCAGGTGACGATCCGGTCGCGGCAAATGGCGAAAGGGGTACCCGCCGCAGGCGAGCCCCACAGATGCCTCCGCACTCCTGACCCGCTCGGCCCTAGCGGGCGGCCTTCACCGACTCCACATCGAGCTGGAAGAACTGCCCGTCGAAAGGCGCAGGTGCCGGCGGCACGCCGGGCACCACGACATGTTTGTGGTTGGCGATCGCCACGTCATTGGAATCGTACGCGCCCATCGTCACCGTCGCGCCGCCGCGAATCGGAATCGTCACGCGATAGTCGATGGGAAACGTGTAGTGACCCACCTTCTCCTCGTTGCGATTGAAGGTGTACGTCGCTTCGGGGTCCGAGACGTGCAGGCTGTAGAAGTTGTAATCGTTCTTGATCGGCGTGCCATCGGTCTGGAAGTGCTCGAACTGAACAATGCCCCCCGTGAAGTTCTTGGGCTCGACCACCCCGCGCACATGCAGGGTTACCTGGTAGGTCGTCCCGGGCTTGCCGCCAAAAGTCCGCACGATCTCGCGCTTGAGTTTCCATTGAGGATCGGCGGTCTGCAGCAGCTTCTGGTCCCAGTGGCATTCGGTGTCCTGGTTGAACTTCGGATTGGCACAGGGCACTTCCAGCCGCAGCCCCGCGAGGCTTGCAGCAGGCGCCGCGCTTTTACCTGGCGCCTGGGTGGCGCACGAAGCCAGCAGGACCGCTCCAATCGCCACGCCGGCAATCCTCTCGCCGATGCCAGTCATGAGACCCCCTCTCGAACAATAGTTTGCGCGCGCAACAGCTGGCGCGCGCGCCATGCTACCCGTGCGCAGTGCCCCTGCCCAGTCCGGCCGGCCATTGTGGTCTGCACGCTTCGCGAGGCTTTCGAAGTCATGGAGCCTCAACGTTGCGATCGAGTTTGCTTCAGTAATGCCAGAGCCCAGTCGGACCCGTGTCATCCGCCGTCCAAAGCGCACGATCCAGCCATGACAGATTGGAGCGGCGGCGGTATCGAAGCGTCGGGCTTGGGTGGGTCCCAAGGCACGTACGGTTTTGTTCAACCAAAGAGGCAAATGGATAAGGGTTCACTAGCCGGGAATAGCGAGCACACGATGCTGATAAGCGCTGCGCCACTCACCTAGATCCCGCTGCATCGTCACCGACGCCTCTTCGGCGGCGCGCGCGGCATCCGACAGGCCTAACGGCATCTGCCGCAACCGCTCCGCGATCTGATCGAGCCGGTGGGCGGTACTAGCTGAGCGCGCCGCCGCCGCCGCAAAGTCCAGCGCGCCCCGAATTCCGAAAAGCGCCGAGCCGATTGTCGGCAGGGCCGCTGTTGCCACCGAGAAATAGCGGATGTGGTCGTGGACCCAACCGATATGAAGCAGCAGACTCACGAGCATGAACGCACCGATCATTGCCGTCGCCCAGAACAACAGATTGCCCAGGCGGTGCAGGCGATGGTCCAGAACGTGCATACGATGCTCATTGACGTGGTTGTAGGCGACCTGATCGTCGAGATCGTGTCGCGCTACCTCCTGCGCCAGGTGCGATAAGGCTTCCCGGTCGGCGAGGCTCGGCGGCATGCCAAGCTCGCGCCATAGCGCACCGGCATACCATTGGGTCCAGCGCTCGCGGTCCCAACTTGCGTTGCCCGCGCCGGACCGCGGGCTCGCCAAACTGAACAATTTGAGGAAGCGCATCGCGCGCAATTGCTCGGCGAGAAAGCGATAGTCGAGCCAGCGGCGATGCCATTGATGCCGCGTGCCGACGGACGTGTTGAGGATCAGCAACGCGACCAGGACCAGTTCCGCCGCGATCAGGGACGCCTTTTCGTCGGGCATAACGAAGCCGGCGAGGCCGATCACGACGGCACAGGAGGCGGCGACGAAGTTGAAAATGATGCCGCTTCGATAAGCCTGCGCGAAATAGTCGGCGAGGCCGTCCGCCCAGGCAAATGCCGCCTCCAGCCGCTCGGCCTGACCGATCCGGAGCGCGCCGTCGCGATAGGGTGCCCAATTGTCGCATGTGCTGCGGAAGAAGGGCGCCGATCGCAAATTCTGGCGAGTGAATTTTCGCACCCCCGCGAGCATCATCATGAGCGGAAATTCCGGACGCAGGCGCCAGCGACGCTCTTTTTCTGCAAGGAACTCAGCCAGCATATCAGTATCCTGCGCAGGGAGTAGCAGCATGCGCAGCAGCTGATCGATCAAGCCCTGCTCCATCGGGCGCCGCGGAACATCATGGCGGTGGAATAAAACGGGCGGTAATCTATCGAATCCGCTCCACAATATCCGTGCGTCACTGCCGTCGGTCGGCACGTGCAGCACCGGCACACCGCGCCGTACTGCATAATCGACCACGTCGGCGGTGCCGCCCAAGCCGCGGGCGTGATGTCCGTCCCAAACCGCAATCAACAGATCACATTGCGCGGCGGTAGCCTCGCCCGCATGCGCATAAGCGGCGTCGGCATGGGTTCGGGTCCCGGGCAGCGACCAGCATTGCTCGCTTAGCGACAGCAGCCGGTCGAACTGTTCGCGTGATGCGCCCTCGAAATCTCTCGCGAACGATTCTCGCGAAAAGGGGAGCACGGTGCGAAGGCCATAGCCTAGTTTCAGCGCCGCCTCCGCGGCCATCTGGTCCGCACCCGCGGCGAGCTGGGACAACAGAGACAACCGGGTTGGTCCCTCGGCATAAAAATGCGGATGCTCTTCCGCAACCCGCGCGACGCCGATGGATATTTCTCGTAACGCTTCGGTCAGTTGCGCGCGCACCGCCTCCGTCGTTTCGGCGGGCAGATTGCGATGCCCGCTAATGCCGACGCAGAATGCCAATGCCGGAATTGGAGGGCCATTCAGCGCCTGCACGATCTATCTTACCCCCTCGAACCAAGCGAGGCCGCCTTAGGCCAGGTCGGGAATTGTTACCAGCACCGCGACATCGCAGGCGCCGCGCGAGGGCGGCTCCGATCGTTTGATCGATCGCAGCGTTGGCCCATCGGTTGGCGCCGAATGTGGTGAGGATCCTGTCGATGAACCCGGTATGCCGCGCGAGTGCAAGCGGGGGTCTGGCGTCGCCATGGACGTGCTGGACAGAACATCAACTCACAAGTGAAACCTTTGCTATTGATTTGCTATTGAATAGCCTGTGGCGGCCGCGAATCCCTGTGGTCTGGATTGCATTCGGCGCCGGTCAGTGCCCCATGGACTGCCGGTCGGCTCCGCGCCGTTTCTTCAGCCAGTCAATGGCGGAGCATGCGCTTCCGCGGATGTTCGTTCGACGAATTCCTGAGCGCCAGCTCACGTCATCTCGCACCGTAAATCCGATTTACATTCTATGCCGCTGGCCTATTTCTACCGCTGCCGCTTCCTCGGGAGGTATCATGCTTGCAAATATCCGTTGTGCGGCCGCCGGCGCGATCGCCGCCCTCACGATTTTCGCGGCGAGCGCGGCAAGCGCGGGCCGCATTGTGGTTGATGCATTTCCGGAACCGGTTGATCTATGTTTGATAGGATCAAATTGCATTCCGATCGCCTCGGTTATGGGCGATGTATATGTTTATTCTAACGGTGTGGTCAGTATCGGCGCCCCGATATCGGGGCTCGCCAACGATGGAACTTGGTTCGCGCCGGGGGCACTTTCGGGTGGAAGCTTTGAGGCGCTGGCGGTGCGCACCAACCTACTCGGGCTTAGCGGGTATTTTGACGGCTTGGTCATCAACTTTTATGCCGCCGGGACAAACGTCGTGCCCCCGAATGGCGATGATGACCCCGGCACCACCCCCTTGATGCAGGTTCAGATCGGAGATTGGGATCAACCGATCGACGAGTTTGGTGATTATACGCACCTCGGCACGCAGGTGGCATTTGCTTACGCAGCAAGTCCGGAATCAGGCGCCAGGATCGGCTACAACATCACCAGTGGTGACGCGCAGAATTGTGACGACGATGGCACCGGCAATCTCGTTTGCAATCCTCAAACCTGGGCGCAGTCTGTCACCAGCAATGGCAGCCTCAATCTTGGTCTGAGCAATTTCCTATTCAATTTCGCGGATGGGACTACCGATCTCGACCCGTCCAGCGTGTTTGACGCTCATTTCGATGCGGTTGCGTCCAGTCGGACCCCCGAGCCCGCGACATGGGCGAGCTTGGCATTGGGCTTCGGCGTCATCGGGAGCGCCCTGCGCCGCCGAAACGCGATGCGAAGCCTAGCCTGATTGGGCCGCGTAGTCGCAATGCGCTACGCCGCCTTCATCAGCTACAACCACCGCGACCGAAAAGTCGCCAATTGGCTGCATCGGACGCTGGAAACCTATCGCATTCCGGCGAGGCTGAGAGGCCGCGACAGTGCCTTCGGGCCGCTCGGTGCGCGGCTGCCGCCAATTTTTCAGGACCGGGAGGAGCTGTCCGCATCGGCCGATCTGGCGGCGTCCGTCCGCCAGGCGCTGGAGCAGACCCATGCGCTGATCGTCGTCTGCTCTCCCAGCGGCGCGCGGTCGAAATGGGTGAATGAGGAGATCCGCGCCTTTACCGCGCTCGGCCGGCGCAACCACATCCACTGCTTGATCGTCGACGGGGAGCCCAACGCATCGCGCCTGTCGGGCATGGACGCCGCGCTCGAATGCCTTCCCCCAGCCTTGTTTGAGAATGGCGGCAGCGAGCCGCTCGCCTCGGACATTCGGCCCGGTCAGGACGGCCACAGCGCGGCGCGGCTCAAGCTCCTCGCCGCCATCATGGGCATCGGTTATGACGAGCTCCGCAACCGCGAACAGCAGCGGCGCCAGAAATGGCTGCTTCTGGTCGCCTCAGCGTCGGCGATCGGCTTCATCGCGATGGCAGGCCTAGCTGTCCTTGCCTTGATCTCGCGCGCCGATGCCGTTCACCAGCGCGACGTCGCACGCGAGAAAACCGCCACCGCCGAGCGGACGGTAGAGTTCGTGAAGTCGCTGTTCACGGTCTCTGACCCGTCAGAGGCCAAGGGGGCCAAGGTCACCGCCAAGGAGGTGCTCGACAAGGGCGCGGTCCGGATCGCCCAGTCGCTTAACGACGAGCCTAACGTCAAAGCCGAGTTGATGACCACGCTGAGCGAGGTCTACCAGGGTCTGGGGGTATTCCACAGGGGCGACGAACTCATCCGGCAATCGCTGCGGCTACCCGTTAGCGACGTGGGCGTGCGCGCGCGGCAATATGTAGCGCTCGCCGCCTCTGATTATCGGGCGGGCAATTACGAAAAGGCGGTCGGTCATTATCGCATCGCCCTCACACACGCTCAGCGCCTGCCGGACCCAAATCCGCCGCTGGTCGCCTCGATTTTGGCGGCGATGGGGGATTCAAAATCCCAGGCAGGGACCTATCCCGATGCCGAGCAGGATATTCGGAAGGCGCTCGCCATCGATCTCGCGCAACTGGGGCCGCACGATCCAGCGGTGGCGCGGGACTTGGAGGCGCTTGCTTTCTATCAAGTGGGCCAAAAGGCTTATCCGAAGGCTCGCGCTAATTTTGAGCGTGCGCTGGAAATCCGCATCGTGCGCCAGGGCCCGGCCCATCCGCAGGTCGCCGACGATCTCGATGGTCTTGGCGCTGTGGCTTATCTGGAGGGCGATTCCGTCGCAGCCGAGACCTACTACAAACGTGGACTACAATCCGATCAGATTGTGCTGGGGCCCGACCATCCCGAACTGGCGCTTACCGCCAATAATCTGGGGCGGGTAATGATCGAGCGGCGCGAGTTTGCCGCCGCCGAGCCACTACTCAGTCATGCCGTGGCGATCACGTTGGCGCAGCGCGATCCTGACAACGGTGCCCTGGCCTTTCTCTATGACAATCTCGCCCTTGCAGAGCGTGGACTCGGCCAAGTCGACCGGGCCGAACAACTGCTCCGGCAGGGGCTCCGCGTCGCCGAGTTACACAAGCATCGTAATCGCGCGCCGATCATGACCGATCTTGCCGATCTGCTCTGCCGGCGTGGCGCATCACAGCAGGGCCTGGCGATGCTCGCGGCGGCCGAGCCGATCGGCCGGCAGGACTATCCCGTCGACCCGTGGCGCTGGGCCTGGACCGCGAACACCAGGGGCGATTGCCTCGTTCGATCCGGCGAACGCAAAGTGGGGTTCGCGATCCTGACCGATAGCATGCCTGCCTTGCGCAAGCGCTGGCCAGCCGGCTCGATGTATCGCCAGATGGCGGAAGACCGTCTGAAAGCTGCGAGCGGCCCCTTGAAGCGCGCGCTACCTCGGCAATAGCGTAAGATTTTTTCAGATGACTCAGTTTTTAAAGCCGCGGCATATTGCCTTATCCTTCGCGTTGTTCTTAACTTGACCGATCTGGGACGCCTTAGTTTCATACTGCCCGCGCAAGTTTTAGTGGGGATCAGTTGGGAGACATGGTCGTGAAATCGAACATCGGGATTTGGGCCGCGCTGTGCCTCGCGGCGGTTGTCGGGGCCGGCCCGGCCGATGCCGGGCGCGTCGTCGTCGATTTCGACCCTGACGGTAACCCTCACTACGGTTTCACGCACGGCTATTGCGACTTCGACGGGGTCGATTGCACGCCGACAACGCTTAGTTACTCGGTCGACTTTCTCTCTGCGACCGGGGACCATTTTACTTCCAATTCCGTCCTGAATTATGGGGACGGAAGTCTGTTCTTCCTGGATGCCACCGGCGTCCCGGATGCGTTCTCCGTGGCGCTAGGCTCTTACTACCAGCCGATGATTACCGGTGGTTTGGACAGGTCGTTTTCGAAGGATTATTTTTTCAATACAGCCTTCGATCAAAGTACATCGATGCAGGTATTGGCTAATGGCACGATCGAGTTGGTGGCCTATTATTGCGTATCCACGTCAAGCTGCCATAACACCAATTACGTGCTAGACCTCGTCCCACAGGCAGACGGCTTTCGGGGAACCGTGACGTACAGCATGAACGATAACACGGTTTATGGATATTCGATTTCACCCTTCGACGCTGCAGATAGCAACTTCACTGGCATTTCGAACACCGCTGGGAAGACCTATAGCTTCTTCGTCCCCGCCGCCATTACCGGTTTGCCAGACGTGTCGACACCGGGCGTGCCCGAACCGGCGACGTGGGTGTCATTGCTTTGTGGCTTTGCCTGGATCGGCATCGCGAACCGCAAGCGAAAGGCAGCGTTGGGAGCGGTTCGCGAGCGCGCGACACAATAACAATTTTCCGACCGCGACCTGATCACGTGGACGAAGAGGAGGATCACACTCGTAAAACAGCTGCAATCCGGGATGAAGCGGTCATTTCAGACCTTCCCTTGGGCATGGAAACTATCGCGGGTCCGCTCCTAAAAGCTGACTGTCAGCAAACCACCTAATAGAGCCGTTCAAAACAGTTTGGTGCGAGCGGCCGCCTGTATGTCCGCTATTGGGTCGATCGTGTTGAAAAACTCCCTGTGCGCTTTTTGCGGGTAACATTTGAACCAAAACACGAGCAGCGGCGCAGCAATGATTCACGGGCGGCAAGCCGCTTGAATCATCGTTGCTGATCACCGCGCGAGGGCTGCGACTTTTTCAATCCACCGATAGCGGTCGTGTATGGGTTCACGATCTAAACCGTTCTTCCCGTAAAGGGAGGCTGGCACATGGTCGCCAAGTCCAGTATATACAAACCGTATATACGGAGCCTCGCCATGAGCGAAGAATATC
>Ga0207640_10001588_pt1 | contig 12209 bp, 7 predicted proteins | sample KBSCornC42_FD_184300 | JGI IMG/M metagenome (GOLD analysis project Ga0207640, IMG submission 184300) | Corn rhizosphere microbial communities from Kellogg Biological Station, Michigan, USA - KBS Corn C4-2 (SPAdes) (version 2) | ecosystem: Host-associated > Plants > Roots > Rhizosphere > Soil ... | reverse complement strand
GCAGGTCTTCAAGCGCATCGACGCGGTGGCAAGGGCCGGAGCCATTCTGGCCAGCAACACGTCCTACCTCGACCTCGACGCGATCGCCGATGCCACGTCACGTCCCGCAGACGTGATCGGCCTGCACTTCTTCTCGCCCGCCAACGTGATGAAGCTGATGGAGGTCGTGCGCGGCCGCGCCAGTGCGCCCGATGCACTCGCGACCGCTTTGGTGCTCGGCAAGAAGCTGAAGAAGCTGCCGCTGCTGACGGGCAACGCGTTCGGCTTCGTCGGCAATCGCCTTTATGCCGCCTATCGCCGCCAGTGCGAGTTCATGGTCGAGGAAGGCGCGTGGCCGGAACAGGTCGACGCGGCGTTGACGGCGTTCGGGTTCGCGATGGGTCCGTTCGCGGTCGCCGACCTCTCGGGGCTGGACATCGCCTGGCGCATGCGCCAGGCGCAGGCAGCGACGCGTGATCCGGCTGCGCGTTACGTGCACTTCGCCGACCGGCTGTGCGAGGCCGGGCGTCTAGGTCGCAAGACGAACGCCGGCTACTACACATACAACGAAGGCGGCAAGCCGCAGGTCGACCGGGGAAAGATCCCCATCCGCAAGCGCCTGCAGGATGTACAGGTTGAGTTGGCTTGAGAGGAGGCCGAGAGCGGTGCCTCCCGCGCGTCTGGTTTGAGTTGACAAGGCTGGAGATCAAGGGTCCGATGTTTGACTTTGAGTCGATCCCGGCCCGTTTCCCTGTATTCCGGCAGGGATCGCCGACAGGGATCGCTCCAGTAATAATTCGGCCGCGCAGCTTTGAGTTCAAGCGACAGCCTGAAAATAGAGCGGGGAGATCAGGACTGGAAGCGATTTGCCAGAGAAAATCCCTGCAATTAACAGAAAGCTAGATTTTCACGCGCTCAGCTTGACACACCAGGTCAAGCTGGACTAAAGCCCGCTTAGGTTTTTAAGCGGTACGCTGTAATCCGCTCAGGATTGCTCGAGCCATCTTCGAGTCTCCCCCCATCTCGAGATGGTTCTCCTCCCCCAGGTTCATATGCCGCAGCCAGGAACGGGGCGCACCGGAGATCCAGGCTTCTGCCTCTCCCTCCAGGTTGGGAGTGCAGGAGGCGATGGCACCCTTCTCCACGCAGACGAGGACGCCCGCGAATACCGGCGAGACGCCGCGCTGGATCTCCACCGCCAGGCGCACCGTGCCGGTCATCGTGGATGGCAACTGCATCAGGGGAACAGCGAGGAGAAAGGCGGCCTCGACTTCGGGGCGGCCGATCGGGGGGGTCACCTCCGGGAGGTGCTCCCGCTCCCATTCGCCGGCGATCGATAGGGGGGCGACGGCGCAACGGAGCCAATCGGTCGGTCGGTAGGGAGTGGACCGCCCGTTCCTCCTATGAGGCTCGATCAGCCCGACCAGACGCATCGCGGTGAGCCGGTGCTCGAGGGCGGGGTAGCTGACCTTCGGAATCGACTTGGCCAACTCGGTCAACGAAAGCGTCTGGGCCGCCAGCTCTCTGACGATGCTGCACGACCACCCGTCGACAAGCGCTTTGATCGCGCTTTTGGCGGCAGGCGTTTCCAGCTCGATCGACCCCTGAGGCGACGCGGTCAGCCACGTCTGCAGAGTCTTCGCCACCGCCATCAGGGCATGGCCCGATGCCGTCAGCGAGTACAGGGTGGGTACCTGGGACTGCGGACTGCGGACACGCTCGATCACCTCGACCTCCTCCAGGGTCCGCAGGTAGGTGCGCGTCGTGCTCTGCGGGGGAAAGCCGGTGTCCCTTCGCAATTCGATCAGCGACACCGGCCCTTTTTCCAGCCTTCGAAGGATCTGGGCGTTCAGCGGCGCGGACAGCAGTTCCAAGGCTGTCGCTCCAGACTGGGCCGATCCCTTCTTGGGCGCCAGGGCAGTCATCGCTCACGCCACCGCGAAACTTTGGGCGAGCGCACAGAACCCCTGCAAAAGTGCCCTTTCTGCTTAGCGCTAAGAGCCAAGAGCCCCCGTCGCACTTTCGCCTCCGGTCCCCTCCCGACGGTCATCGTTCAGCTAGCGGAACGTCCATCTTTGACACGCTGATCTCGCCCTCCTTGTCACCCGGGCAAGATACCGCGGAAGGCTTGCCTATGGGGAAAAGCCGCCTTCAGCCAACTCAGCCCAACAGGCGAGTTCGAAAAGAACTTCTAAAACATGGGCAAAAAAGCTTGACCTCTTAAGCCGGCCCGGTGTAGAAGCTCCACCGTCCGCTCAAGATGAACGGACGCAAACAGCCCCCGAGGCACCGGTTCTCAAATCCCAGGCGCCCCAGGGGCCAGAACATCAAGGAAGGAAGTATCTCAGATGAGAAGCATGAAGAAGCTCGGCGTGCTTGTCGCTGTCTTCGCGCTCTGCGCGATCGGCGCTGCGAACGCCTCGGCGGCTCCGCAGTTCACAGCGAGCGCCACCGGGGAACTCACCGGCAAAGCCCTGGAAACCCAGAAATTCAAAACCAATGGCGGCACCGTCGAATGCAAAAAAATCGACGTGGTGGCAACGATCCCCGCTATCGCATCACCGGAACAGCATGTGACAATTAAGTACACAGAATGCAGTGCATTCGGCTTCCCGGTCGACGATATCCACGCTACATACCTGTTTACAGCAGATGGCAGCGTTCATGTCGTAGAAGAAATCTCCATTACAGTGACAGGCGGGATTTTCGGCGAGTGCACCGTTAAAGTTCCGAAACAGACCGACAAATCGGTGACTTACGACAGCGTCAGCGGCAAGATCAAGGTGACACCGAACGTCACCGGCATCAAATACACCTCGAGCGGCGGCATCTGCGGCTCCTCGGGCGAAAATGGCACCTACACTGGCGCCAGTGAAATCGAACGCGTAGGCGGAGGAACCATCTCCTGGGATGCGTGATCCGTTCGTCAGCTAGTGCCTATTTAGGCAGCTGATTCACAGGGCGGGAGGCCATCTATCCGGCCCCCGCCCTTCTTCATTCACCAGCCACTACTAGGAGAAGATCATGCGTAGTTTCAAGCAACTCAGTGTGTTCATCGTCGCCCTCCTTGCGCTCTGCGCGATCGGCGCCACGAACGCCTCAGCCTCGACGTTCACAGCCAGCGCCACCGGTTCAATCACCGGCAAAGCCCTGGAAACCCAGAAATTCAAAACCAATGGCGGCACCGTCGAATGCCCCGAAGTTCACATCTCAGGCACGATTCCTGCCACGCAAACCACGGACTCACATGAGACCTGGGAATACACAAGCTGCACTGCCTTCGGCTTTCCGGCCGATGCCTCTAAAACTACATATACATTTACATCGGACGGCTCGACCCATTACAAGACTACCCTTAGCTTCACAGTGACAGGCGGAATCTTCGGAGAGTGCACGGTCACCGTCCCGTTGCAGACCGCAAAATCGGTTACCTACACCAACAACAGCGGCAAGATCAAAATAACGCCGAACATCACCGGCATCAAATACACCTCGAGCGGCGGCATCTGCGGCTCCTCGGGCGAAAATGGCACCTACACTGGCGCCAGTGAAATCGAACGCGTAGGCGGAGGAACCATCTCCTGGGATGCGTGATCCGTTTAGGCAGGGAGCGCCCGATTAGGTCAGCTGATTCAGAGGCCGGCGCCATCCGGCCGGCCTCTGGCCCACGAAAGGAGCCGCGTAACTGACAGCCAAGCCCGGAAGTATTTGTCACTCGTCGCACTTCGCATAACCCCTCGTTTGCAGGGAAAGCCTGCCCTCCACGAGGCCTCTTAAAAGGCAAGTTCGCGAAAAAGTCTTCAACCAAGGGCGAAACGCCTTGACCCGCTTCGCCGCGCGGGTGTACAAGCACCAACGTTCACTCTCACGAGTGAACAGGGAGGGACACAGGGACACAGCCTTCCGAGCAAGAGCTCAGGCCGGTGGGGATGCCGGCAGGTACTACATAACAAGGGAGAGTAAATAGCCATGTTGCGCAGAATCCGCGAACCTTTCGGCAAAGCCGGCCTGATCGTCGCCGTCATTGCCTTGGTCGCCGCCTTGGTCGGCGGCGCCTACGCTGCCAGTGGTGGTCTGACCGGCAAGCAGAAGAAAGAAGTCAAGAAGATAGCCAAGGAATTCGCCGGCAAAGACGGTGCACAGGGCCCGGCTGGCCAGGCCGGCTCTCAGGGCCCGAAGGGAGACACCGGCGCCGCTGGTGCTAATGGCAGCAACGGCAAAGACGGCGAAAAAGGAGAACCGGGCGAAAACGGCAAAGACGGCAAAAGCGTAAGTATCTTCTCTCTCGCCCCAGGCAACGGCGAAGGCTGCGATGAAACCGGCGGCGCCAAATTAACTAACGGCACCGAAACCGCCTTTGCCTGCAACGGCAAAGACGGCGAAGGCGGGGGTGGAGGCGGATATCCGGAAACCCTGCCATCGGGCCACACTATGAAAGGGCTGTGGGAAGTTCAGGGAGCACAGGCTGCGCATCTGTTTGGCTCGGCAATCACCACGATTTCGTTCCCCTTGCCTCTGGCGACCGCCCCCACCAAAACCGTTGTGATTTTCGTAGGAGGCGGTAATACGGAAGAAGAAGAAACGGAGTGTCCAGGGACCCCAGAAGCGCCCGAAGCAATCCCCGGCGTCTTCTGCGCCTACGTGCAGTTTGAACCAGAATCCATCACCCTCAAAAACGGGTCGCCCACCACGTTCGGTGCGCTTATGATTTTCGCCGAAAACGACACGGCGGTGGGATCCTGGGCCGTAACGGCGCCGTAGCAGGAATATCGCGGGAAAGCGTCAGGAAAAAGCCAATGCGAGTAGAGAACCAACCCCCAGCGGCAATGCATGTCGGACTGCTTGCTTTATACGCCTTGGGCGCGGCTCTTCTCCTGGCGCTTTTCTCCCCATCCGCGCGGGCCGCAGCCTGCAATAACGAAGCGGTCCGCACGGAACAGGGACCGGCGGCCCTGGCCCTGCCCGACTGCCGCGCCTACGAGCTCGTCACTCCCGGAAGCACCCCCTTTGTCAACAGCACCAACGAAGAAGTGGAAGGAGCCCGTGCCTCTCTGACCGGTGACGGATTGGCCTTTTACACCCGCTACCCCGCGACGAGTGCGGAGCGTAGCGGTTTCCGTTACCTCGCTACGCGCGGCGCCTCGGGCTGGTCGGCGGAAGACGTGGCCCCCCAAGACTCGCCTCCGAGTTCCATCTTGTTTAACTGCGAACAGGCTTTGGACTTCTCGCCGGATCTGTCGAAGAACATCCTCAGCGATGGCTGGAACCCGGCGGAAGAAGGCAAGCCCGGCTACTGCTCCGAAAGCGAAGAAGTTCTCGCTCCCGGCGCTCCTCGCGGGTACGGCAACCTCTACCTGCAGGACGGGCCCGGTGCCCCATATTCCCTAATCAACCTCCCTCTGGACGGGTTTCCGGCAGCGAACGCCCTCCTCGAGGACTACACGGAGGACTTCTCCCGCGTCCTTTTCGCAGAGGCGGCCCACCTCACTCCTGAAGCGCCTCCTGGTGACAACCTTTATCTGTGGAGCGATGGCGCCCTCCATCTGGTCCCCTTCCTACCGAACAAGGAACCCGTATCCGGCACCCTCGCCAGCGGTACCAGTCTGCCAAGCGGTGCCAGTGATGTTCAGTTCGGCTTGGCTCCAATTACTCACGCGATGTCGCCAGATGGGGAAAGCATCTTCTTCTATGCCAACGACAACCTCTACCTACGGCGAAACGCGACCCAGCCCCCGACCGCCAGCGGTGCATGCAGCATCGCTGAACCGACCAACGCCTGCACGGTCCAGATCGACCGTAAACAGGGTGGGACCGGGGAAAGCGGCAGCGGTCTGTTCTGGTACGCGAGCAAAGATGGCTCCCGCGTGTTTTTCACCGACGAAAGCAAGCTCACCGGCGACTCTCAGGCCGCTTCCGGTAAACCAGATCTTTATGAATACGAAGTCTCCACCGGTTTTCTCAGAGACCGCACCCATACGGGACCCTTGGAAAGTCCAAACGCCCGTGGTTTCAGTGGGGCTAGCGAGGACGGCGACTATCTCTACTTCGTCGCAAAGGGCAAACTGTCCGGCTCTGGAAGAAACAGCAAAGAAGCGGAAGCCCAGTCTTTCAGTCCCAACCTCTACCTCCTCCACAACGGAGCCGTCAGCTTCATCGCGACGCTCGACGGTGAAAGCGATCAACTTATCTGGCAAGAACAGTCTGAAACGCCGAACCGGGGCAAGCTGACCACGGCCGTTTCACCCAGTGGGCGCTACTTTGCCTTCACCACCGCGCTTTCTCTGACCGAATTCGACAACGCTCCCGCCGATCCCGAAGACTGCTCAGAAAGTGCCTGCAAGGAGCTTTTCCTCTTCGATGCGCAGAGTAAGCAGCTGACCTGCGTTTCCTGCGACTCCGCCGGGGGGCCACCGACTGGAGATACCAAGCTTCCCGGCCCAACCTTTTTCTCCGGCAAGTCGGTCGGTCGGCTGGGATATCTGGCTCGAGAAGTGTTCGACAACGGCCGCGTTCTCTTCACCACCCCGAATGCCCTCACGCTCGCCGACGCCAACGGGGTGCCGGACGTGTACCAGTACTTCGACGGCAAACTCAAGCTGATCAGCTCGGGATCAGCGGTGGGCGGGTCCGCTTTCCTCGATGCTTCCCCCAGTGGCTCAGATGTATTCTTCACGACTCCTCAGAGCCTCGTGGGCTCGGATACCGACAACGCCATCAGCATCTACGACGCTCGGGTGGGGGGTGGGTTCCCTGAACCCCCGCCCCCGCCCTCACCCTGCGAAGCGGAATCGTGTCGCGGGGGAGCGAGTAATCCGGGGGCCGTCGCCACCCCTGGGTCATCCAGCTTCTCGGGCTCTCAGGAAGGGCCCGCCCACCCGCAGCATGTGAGCTGCAAGCGGGGCTTCGTGAAGCGGCATGGCAAGTGCAAGAAAGCACACCATAAGAAGCGGAAGCACCATCGGAGGAACGCCAAATGAACCGGATCGGTTGCCTCGCCCTGCTCGGCCTTCTCGGCTGTTTCTGTCTTCTGGCGCCAGCCAGCGCCGATGCGGCCGCAGTCGAAGCCCAGTACGCCGTCGCCCGTATCCACAGCGCCACACTGGAAGCCGACATCAACCCGGCCGGCGAACCGACTTCCTGCCAGGCGCAGTACGTCTCCGAAGAGGACTTCGAGGTTTCGGGCTACGCCACCGCCAACACGCTTCCGTGCAACCCCGAAGAGTTGTCGGGGGCGAAAACGGTGACGGCGACCGTGTCCCTCGCCGCCCTCCAGATCGACACGACCTACCACTATCGCTTCCTCGCTGGAAGCACGGTCGGGCCGGATCAGACGTTTGCCACCTTTGGATTCGAAGACTTCTCCTTCGAGGTCCTCAATCAAAATGAAGAGCCGGAGACCAGGGCAGGCAGCCATCCATACCGGCTCATGGTCACCGCCAAGCTCAATACCACCGACGTCAGGGCTCTGCCGAGTCCGACTGGCATCCTCAAGGATCTGCTCAACGAACTTCCCCCGGGGATGGTCGGGAGCGCCGCCGCGGTACCACAGTGCGCCCCGCGTGTGGCCGAAGAACAGCAGTGCAGTGGGGACTCGCAGGTGGGCCGAATCTGGGTACTACATGGAAAAGAACAAAACTACGAAGGTCCCGCCCCCTTCTTCAATGTCATTCCACCTCGCGGCAAAGCGGCCCGCTTTGCCGCGAGCATCAATCTGTCAACCGGGGCGTTCATCGACGGGTCTGTTCGTACCGGCGGCGACTACGGGATCACGGCCGGCGGTTTCAACATCACCGCGTTGGCGACCGTCTACGCAGTCAAAGTGGAAATGTGGGGCGTTCCCGCCAGCCCCGCCCACGACGCCGACCGTGCCTGCCCGAAACCGGTCGTACACGGATACGAAGTTGGATGTGCCTCGACCGCGACGGAAAAGCCGTTCCTCACCATGCCGAGCGAGTGCGCCGGGCCACTCTCAGTCACCGGCCTTGCCGACGCCTATGGATCTCCTGGGGAGTGGGTTGAGGCGACCGCGGAACTGCCGCCGGTCACCGGCTGCGACGCGCTCGAATTCAAACCTCAGATCGAAGTCCGGCCGACCACCGATGTCGCCGACAGCCCGACCGGCCTCCACGTCGACCTGCACGTCCCCCAGAACGAAGATGGGAACGAACTGGCGACGCCTGACCTCAAGGACGCGGTGGTGACGCTACCTCCGGGTCTCACCCTCAACCCCTCCTCTGCCGCCGGCTTGGAGGGCTGCACGACGGCGCAAATTGGCCTCACCACGCCAGTCGGCACCACGCCGATCCACACCACCGCGGATCCGGCCGAATGTCCTGACGCCGCCAAGGTGGGCACGGTCGAAGTCGATTCGCCGCTGCTCGACCACTCCCTGTCCGGGGCGGTCTATGTAGCCACTCCCTACGACAATCCGTTCAACAGCTTGTTGGCGATCTACATCGCCGTGAACGACCCCGTGAGCGGCGTGGTGATCAAGCTCGCCGGGCACGTCGAGATCGGCTCCGAAGGTCAGCTGACTACGACCTTCGAGGAAAACCCGCAGCTGCCCTTCGAAGACTTCAAGCTCGACTTCTTCGGCGGCGATCGGGCGGCTTTGAAGACCCCCGCCGTCTGCGGCACCTACACCACGACCTCGACCCTGACCCCGTGGTCCGCGCCGGCATCGGGGCCGCCCGCCACGCCTTCTGACAGTCGTCAGATCAGCGCCGCGCCCGGTGGGGGCAACTGCCCGACGTCGGCTGACCAGCTGCCGAACAACCCCAGCTTCGAAGCGGGAACCGAATCTCCGCTCGCCGGCGCCTACAGCCCCTTCGTGCTGAATCTAAAGCGGGAAGACGGTTCCCAGCAGTTCTCCTCGCTGACCGTCGTCCCGCCCCCGGGGCTGCTCGGCCGGCTCGCCGGCATCCCCTACTGCTCCGACTCCGCCCTGGCTGCGGCTGCCGGCAAGACCGGGGCCGAAGAGAAGGCCGCTTCCAGCTGCCCCGCCGCGTCTGAAGTCGGCGTCGTCAACGTCGGCGCCGGCGCGGGTCCATCGCCTTACTACGTGCAGGGTCACGCCTACCTCACCGGCCCCTACAACGGCGCCCCACTCAGCCTCGCGATCATCACCCCGGCCGTGGCCGGCCCCTACGACCTCGGCACCGTCGTCGTGCGCTCGGCTCTCGAGGTTGATCCCTTCACCGCCCGGATCACCGTCAAGAGCGACCCGATCCCCACGGAGCTGAAGGGGATTCCGCTCGACGTCCGCTCGATCGCGGTGAAGATCGATCGCTCCAACTTCACCCTCAACCCCACCAACTGCGAAACGATGAGCGTCGGGGGCAGCTTGACGACCACCCTGGGGCAAACGGCGACGCTTGCCAATCGCTTCCAGGTGGGCGGCTGCAAAAACCTCGGCTTCAAGCCGAAGTTGAAGATCGGGCTCAAGGGCGGCACCAAGCGCACTCGCTTCCCGGCCTTGAAAGCAGTGCTGACGTATCCGCAGAAAGGCGCTTACGCCAACATCGCGCGGGCCCAGGTCGGCCTCCCGCACTCGGAGTTCTTGGAACAGAGCCACATCGGCACCGTTTGCACTCAGCCACAGCTGGCTGCCGCCCAATGCCCGGCCAAGTCCGTCTACGGCCGCGCCAAGGCTTGGTCCCCACTGCTCGACAAGCCGCTCGAAGGACCCGTCTATCTAGGGGTCGGGTTTGGCCACAACCTGCCGGACCTCGTGGCTGAATTGAACGGACAGATCCGCGTTCTCGTCCACGCGCGGATCGACACCACGAAGCAGCACGGGCTTCGCTCCACCTTCGAAGTCATTCCCGACGCCCCGGTTTCTCGATTCGTCCTCGAAATGCAGGGCGGGAAGAAGGGGCTCTTGGTGAACTCGGAAAACCTGTGCAGGAAAACGCACCGAGCGAACGCACGCTTCGTCGCTCAAAACGGGCGCCAGGTGACCCTCCGTCCCGTGATCGGAAACGACTGCAAGAAGGCGAAGCGCGGTAAACATCCCTAGGTGCCAAACGAGTCGGAGAGGCAGCTTCGGGAGTACGAGGGCAAGCGCGACTTCGGGAAGACCTCGGAGCCGGCGCCCAAAAAACGCCGCCGGAAGAAAGGCGAGCCGCGGTTTGTCGTCCAGGAACACAGCGCCCGGCGGCTGCACTGGGACCTGCGGCTGGAGCACGACGGGGTCGCCGCCTCCTGGGCGATCCCCAATGGCATCCCCGAGACGCCGGAGGAGAACCGCAAGGCCATCCATACCGAGGACCACCCGCTCGAGTATCTGAGCTGGGAGGGGGAGATCCCGAAGGGTGAGTACGGCGCCGGGACGATGAAGATCTGGGACGCCGGCACCTATGAGCTGGAGAAGTGGGAGCCGGGGAAAGTGATGGTCGAGTTCCACGGCGAGCGCCTGCAGGGTCGCTACGCGCTCTTCCGCGCCGGCAAAGCCGAGAAGGACTGGATGATCCACCGGATCGACCCGCCGCTGCGCGAGCGCGATCCCTTCCTCGAAAACGTGGTGCCGATGCTCGCCCGCCTCTCCAAGCTCCCACGCGAAGACGGCAAGTGGGCGGTCGAGGTGAAGTGGGACGGGGTCCGCGCAATCGCCTACTGCAAGCCCGGCCGGGTCGAGCTGCATACCCGCAACCTCAACGACGTCACCGCCCAGTACCCCGAGGTGCGGCGGATCGCGCGGGCGCTCGGTTCCCACGACGCCATCCTCGACGGCGAGCTGGTCGCCTTCGATGAGAACGGCAACCCCAGCTTCGAGCGCCTGCAGCAGCGGATCCACAACACCGACGAGAACGTGATCAAGCGGCGGATGAAAACCCACCCCGTCGTCTACATCGTCTTCGACCTCCTCTATCTCGATGGCCGCGACCTCACCGGCGAGCCCTACACGCGCCGCCGCGAGCTGCTGGAGGGGCTGGAGCTCTCGGGCGAGCACTGGCAGACGCCGGGCTACTCCGTCGGCCACGCCAAGGAGCTGCTGGCGGCGAGCAAGGAGCGGGGCTTGGAGGGGATGGTGCTGAAGCGGGTCGACTCCACCTATGCCCCCGGCCAGCGGACCGGCGCCTGGCTGAAGGTGAAAAACGTCAGCCGTCAGGAGATGGTGATCGGCGGCTGGACCCCCGGCGAAGGGCGGCGCAAGAAACACCTCGGCGCTCTCCTCGTCGGCTACTTCGAGTACGACGACGGCAAGCCGGTGCTGCGCTACGGCGGCAAAGTCGGCACCGGCTTCAAAACGCAGGACCTGACGGACCTGGTGGCCCGCCTCGCCCCGCTGGAGCGCAAGACCAGCCCCTTCGACGCCGGTCCCAAGCCGCCGAAAGGGGCACTGTTCGTCGAGCCGCGCCTCGTCGCCGAGATCGAGTTTCGCGAGATCACCGCCGAGGGGATGGTCCGCCACGGCGCCTACAAAGGCCTACGCGAGGACAAGCCCGCAACCGAGGTCGAGTTGGAGCGCCCAGCCGTTTAGGAACCCTGTCGCAACGGGCAGCTAGGTCTCATGACCGGCACCTGGCCAACGCTGAAACGGACGCTGACCGAGTTCCAGGAGGACAACCTCAGCGACTGGGCAGCGGCGCTCACCTACTACGGGCTGCTCTCGCTGTTCCCGGCGCTGATCGCGATGATCTCGCTGCTCGGGATCTTCGGCGACCCCCAGACGACGACCCAGAAGCTGACCGAGATCATCACCGAAATCGGGCCTGAATCGGGCGCCGAAACCTTCAAGGGACCGATCGAATCGATCGCCGAAAACCAGACCGCCGCCGGCTTCGCCTTCGTCTTCGGGCTCGCCCTCGCGCTCTGGTCGGCCTCTGGCTACGTCGGCGCCTTCATCCGCGCCTCAAACATCATCTACGAGACCCCCGAGGGGCGCCCGTTCTGGAAGCTGCGGCCGTTGCAGATCGCGGTCACCCTGGCGATGATCATCATGATGGCGCTGCTCGCCGTCGGCCTCGTCCTCACCGGCCCGGTCGTCAGCGCGGTCGCCGGCCCGATCGGTCTCAGCGGCACCGCGGTCGACGTCTGGAACGTCGCCAAGTGGCCGGTGATGGCGGCGATCTTCATCCTCATGGTCGACGTCCTCTACTACACCTCGCCGAACGTGAAGCTGCGCGGGTTCAGATGGGTGACGCCGGGGGCGCTCGTCGCGATCGTCGTCTGGGCGATCGCCTCGGCTCTGTTCGCCTTCTACGTCGCCAACTTCAGCTCCTACGACA
>Ga0207640_10001587_pt1 | contig 12214 bp, 8 predicted proteins | sample KBSCornC42_FD_184300 | JGI IMG/M metagenome (GOLD analysis project Ga0207640, IMG submission 184300) | Corn rhizosphere microbial communities from Kellogg Biological Station, Michigan, USA - KBS Corn C4-2 (SPAdes) (version 2) | ecosystem: Host-associated > Plants > Roots > Rhizosphere > Soil ... | reverse complement strand
CCACGGCAATTTCTATTTTGACGAATTCTTCTGGGTCCATTCGTTCGAGGAATTGAACAAGGTCGCCTCTGGCATGGCGACGCATAAGAAGTGGCGGAAAACCTACTTCTCCACGCCGTCCAGCGTCGCGCATCCGGCGCACCCCTACTGGACCGGCGAGCGGCGCAACCGTCGGCGCAAAAAGGAAGATCGGATCAAGATCGACGTCAACCATGCGGCGCTGGCGATCGGCAGCGTCGGGCCTGACCGGATCTGGCGCAACATCGTCAATATCCGGGACGCCGAGACGGGCGGGTGCGACCTTTTCGATATCGAAGAGCTGGAAGACGAATACGCGCCGGACGAATTCGCCAACCTGTTCATGTGCGACTTCGTGGACGACAGCATGTCGGCCTTCAAGTTCAACGACATGATCGCCTGCGGCTGCGACAGCCTGATCGATTGGCCCGACTTCAATCCTGAGGCAGCGCGGCCCTATGGCAATCGATCAGTCTGGGCGGGCTATGATCCGCAGGAAAGCGAGAATGGTGACAACGCCGCGCTGGTCATCGCCGCCCCGCCACTGGTTGAGGGCGGCAAGTTCCGCATTCTTGAGCGCCACCAGCTGCGCGGTCTCGATTTCGAGCAGCAGGCCGAATTCATCAAGGCGGTGCTGAGCCGCTATACCTGCACCTATCTCGGCATTGACGCCAAGGGCGTGGGCGCGGGCGTCTATCAGATCCTTGCCAAGCCGGGGGCGCTGCCGGGCTGCGCGGTCGCCAAGATCGAATATTCGCTCGAACTCAAAGCGCAGATGATCATGAAGGCGCAGAACGTCATCCGCCGGGGCCGCCTCGCGTTTGACAGCGGCCTGCTGGACATCGTGTCGGCCTTCGTCTCGATCAAGAAGACGCTGACCACCAGCGGGCGCAACATCACATTCAAGGCGGGCCGAGGCGGAAACGACGGCCACGCGGATCTGGCTTGGGCGACCATGCACATCCTCATGAACGAACCGCTCGACGGCAAGGAAGCGCCCAAGGGCACAATGGAGATCATCGAATGAGCAAGCGCGCACGCCGTATGAACCGCCAGGAATCGGCCGCAGCGTCCGAGGGCGCGATCGTCGCGGCCAATGACAATCGGGGCGGGGCGATCGAGACGTTCAGCTTTGGGGATCCTGAGCCGGTGCTGAGCCGGGCTACCATGCTCGACATGCTGGAATGCTGGGACAATGGCCGCTGGTATGAGCCGCCTATCTCGCTGGACGGTCTCGCCCGCGCATTCCGCGCATCGCCGCACCACAGCAGTGCCATCATGCTCAAGCGAAACCTGCTGGCCGCCAGCCTCGATCCGACGCCCTTTCTCTCGCGTAAGGTGTTCGCCGGGATGGTGCAGGACTATCTGGTGATGGGCAACGCCTATGCGCAGGAGATCCACAACCAGTTGGGCGGTGTGATGCGCCTCGAACATCCTCTCGCCAAATATACGCGGCGCGGCATCGAGCCGGGCCGCTTCTGGTGGGTGCCGGGCCATCGCAACGAAAGCGAGTTTGCGCCGGGCACGGTGCATCAGCTGCTCGCGCCTGACATCAATCAGGAGATCTATGGCCTGCCCGAATATCTGTCTGCGCTGCAGTCGGCCCTGCTCAATGAGAATGCCACGCTGTTCCGCCGCCGCTATTTCGAAAACGGGAGCCACGCAGGCTATACCCTCTATGCCACTGGCGAGTTCGCCAATAACGATGTCGATGCCATGCGCGAGGCGCTGAAGCGCGCGAAGGGTCCGGGCAATTTCCGCAACATGTTCGTCCACTCGCCGAGCGGGAAGGATGGGGGGATAAAGATCATCCCGATCGCCGAGGTTGGCGCAAAGGACGAATTTCTGGGGATCAAGAACACGACGCGGGACGATGTGCTGGCCGCCCACCGCGTGCCGCCCCAGCTGCTCGGCATCATCCCGGCCAACGCCGGGGGCTTCGGCGATCCTGCCAAGGCGCTCGACAGCTTCTTCGAACTGGAGATCCAGCCCCTGCAGTCCATCTTCCTCGAACTGAACGACCAGCTGGGCTTTGAGGCGGTCCGGTTCTTGGAGCGGGCGAAGGCGGCATAGACGCCGCCCGCCCCGCGCATCCTCCCGCAGCGAATGGAGTTGTCCCTCTCATGAACTATTTTCAGCACGCTATCATGGCGCTGATCGCGCAGGCGGCCATCGGTCTGTTGACCGGCAACTGGTGGGCCGGGGCCGCGCTGGCTTCCGCCTATTTCATCGGGCGCGAGGTCGATCAGGCGGAATATCGGTGGATCGAGCAGTATGGCGACGGGCGACGCGTCAACATGCCGTGGTGGGGCCGGTTCGACCTGCGGGTCTGGTCGAAGCTGGACCAATGGGCCGACTGGATCGCGCCGCTTGTGGTGACGTGCGCGGTGGCGCTGCTGATGCGCGGCGGCTGACATGACGCGCTGATCGCCGATCCTTCGGCAGCTGTGAGGCGGTCCGGTTCCAGGCCGCCTTTTTTCGTGCCCCTTGGCGATCAGCCGCGGTGAAACATTATTGCGCAGCCGGTCACCAGTTGGAGGGCGCTGCCGGGGGCAGCAGGGCGCACCCATCGCGCCGAGGCCCGGCATCCGGGGGCCGGGCCGGGGGTGCCCCCCTGCCACCCCTCAAAACGCGCTTTTCCCCCCGCCTCGCCCGCGCGCTTTTCATGTCCCTTTTGATGCACCATCGACACTCGCCGGAAAGGGGCAGAGATCCTTGGCCGGTTGCCGATCGTGAGGCGGCACGCGCTGATGCGTTTTGATGCACCCAGAGCGCCCTGATCGGGCCGGTGCGATCATCCGAAAATTAATGTGCCTTCGCCGTTGAAAGCGGGAGGGGTCGGGAAAAAGGTAATATCTATAATCCGCCGCTCACAAGCGCTGAAAAGTGACGGTTTTCTGCCGTTTTCAAGGTTGGCCTCTCCCTATAATTTTCTGCAACCTGAGAGGGGGTAAAACTATAATCCCCCTGAAAAATAAGGCTTTTTCTGAGCCGGAAAATCACTCTCAGAAGGTATAATCTGGTTATAGAAAGATTATAGGTAATGTTATCCATAAGTCATTGAATTTGCTGGTTGGTTATAGATGTTATAGTTTTCCCGACCCCTCCCGGCTTACTAATCGAACCGGGCGCATCCCCATAGGGAGACGGCTTGCTTTGACAGTGCTGGAGGTCAGTCCTATGCGAGCAACAAAATAGAAAATTAGGTGCGGGCGCTATGACAGTGACATTTGAACAGGCTCGGAAGGCCCTTGCCTTCCTCGAGCATCACCAGCTTGAGCCGTCGGCGGTAAACTACGACCTTGCTCTTACATATGTGACGAATGGGTCGCCTGATCTGTCCCATGAGATTGATGCACTGACGGACGGCGGCGTCCGTGTCAGCCACAAGGAAGCTGATACTCTTGTTAAGCGCTTCCTCTCGAAAGGTAAGGCGGTTCTCGGCAAGCGCGAGAAAGCGGTTGCAGAGCAGACGAAGCAGCTAGGGGTCCTCACCTCCGAGGCTCATGAAGTCGCCAGCGGCTTAGAACGTGACGTGGCGACCGCAGTTGCCCAAGCAAGTGATTGGCCGCAGACAGCGAGCGACTTCGTAACCCGCCTATCTGATGCAGAACGCGAGCTCGCGGAGTTGCGAAACAATGTAGCGAAGCTCCAGGCGCACATCGAGGGCAAGGTAGATGAGCGTTCAAATACTGGCCGTGACGTCCTGACGCGATCACTTAATAGGGATGGGGCTCAGGATCTGTTGCGACGGTTGACCAATGATGGCCGAAGTTACGTGATCATCATGTTTGGTCTTGATGATTTAGACGAACTTAATGAAAAATTCGGCCGGTCCGTTGGCGATAACATACTCAATGCGCTTGCGGCTACACTACGTGATTTCTTCCCGGAGCAGGAGCTAGTCCGATGGTCTGGCAACAAGTTCGTCACCATCCTCAAAGATACTGCCATTATGCAGGCGCGGGTCCTAGCTGACGAGGCGCTCGTTGCTATGGCAGAACGGCGTCTGAGGCTGCGTGACAGTGGAGAATGGGTCGGTGTCGTGACTGCGTCGGCGGGAATTGTAGTCGGCCAACACGAACTTACTGAAGACGTTTTGGAACGAGCACGTGCTAACCTGATATCGGCTTCCGAAGCCGGAGGAAATCAGGTGTGCGGGTGACGATTTGATCGCACCCCGATGCGCATGGTGAATGGCATGAAAGCACCTATGGATTGCTCCGGGACTATTCCGGGACTCTCGGGTCCATTCCGTTCCGCTTGTTTCCTCTTCGTTCCGCAAACGTACCCTTGACCGGGGGCCAAAATTCCGTAGAAGCGCCGGAAATCCCTACGTGGGGCGATTAGCTCAGTTGGTAGAGCGTCTCGTTTACACCGAGAATGTCGGCGGTTCGAGCCCGTCATCGCCCACCATTTTCACCCCGGAAAGACGGGGCTTTTGGCCATATCGCAACGTGGGGCAGGCAGAGGGCTCAGCTCTGTGTATCCGCCGTGTATCCCGTGGAGCTGGTCAAATCGCTGCATCTCCGTAAGATCAACGCAACTGGTATCCCTTTCGGGCAGCGCTAACATCGCAAAGCCGCAATGCTGACGCTCTCTCCGGAGCGTCTGGCCAAAAGCGACAAATAGCCGTACTGCGTCCATCAGTCGCCATATGGCAAATAATCCAAGCTTTTGCTCTACAGGGTGTATGGCATTGTCGCGGGAATTCCACTCGGCGAGAGATGAGGGCTGATTAGCTGAACGGGCTTTTTGAATGAAGGCGTTACCCCAGGTAGGTGAATTTGTTGATTTGCGCGGCCGGCTCTGGCTGGTCGAAGAACAGCTGCGAGACAGCGTGGCATTTCCATCGCTACGCCTAAGTTGTATCGACGACGACGCCCAAGGCGAAACCGCATCAATCCTATGGGACGCTGAGATCGCCGCCACCTCAAGAGACGACGAGCTCTGGGACCTGATTGGCGATCATGGCACTGACGACGCGAAGATTTTTGCAGCTTACCTTCGCACCATCCGTTGGAACAGTTCGACCGCCTCCGATCGTGAACTTTTCCAAGCCCCCTTCCGGGCGGGCATTCGAATGGATGCGTACCAGCTCGCTCCCTTAAAGAAGGCGCTTCAGCTTCCTCGAGTGAATCTGCTGATTGCTGACGACGTAGGTCTCGGAAAAACAATCGAAGCTGGGCTTGTCGTTCGCGAAATGCTCCTGCGAAAGCGGATTGATTTCATCGTTGTGCTCGCCCCACCCTCAATGACTCTGCAATGGCAAGACGAACTTGCCGCAAAGTTCGGCTTGTCGTTCGAAATCATTGATCGCGATCTGCTGACGGAACTGCGCAGGAAACGGGGCTTTGGAGTCAACCCATGGGCGGCGGGATCAAGGTTCATTCTATCGCACAAGTGAACCGCGCCGGGTTTGCCGGAGGCTCCAACTCCTGAGAAGGTGGAGCCCGTATGAGCAAGACAACGAACAAGTTTGCACCGGAAGTCCGCGAACGCGCGGTACGGATGGTTTTCGACCACGAGCGGGATCATCCCTCGCGCTGGTCAGCGGTGGTATCGATCGCGGAGAAGATCGGCTGTGTTCCGCAGACGCTGCATGAGTGGGTGAAGAGCGCCGAGGTCGACAGCGGCAAGCGCGCTGGTGTCCCGACCGAGCTTGCCGACAAGGTGAAGGCCCTGGAGCGCGAGGTCCGCGAGCTGAGGCAGGCCAACGAGATCCTGCGCAAGGCGTCGGCATATTTTGCGCAGGCGGAGCTCGACCGCCCGTTCCGGCGATGATCGCGTTTATCGAGGATCACCGCGATACCTATGGGGTCGAGCCGATCTGCCGCGTCCTGCCGATCGCCCCATCCACCTATCACGAGCGTGTCGCGCAGCGACAGGATCCGACACGCCTGTCGGCGCGGGCGCAGCGGGATGTCGCCCTGAAGCCGGAGATCGCGCGTGTGTTCGCCGAGAACTTCGCGGTCTACGGCGTGCGCAAGGTCTGGCGGCAGATGATGCGGGAAGGCTTTCCGGTCGCTCGCTGTACTGTCACGCGGTTGATGCGCGAGATGGGCTTGGCAGGCGTGATCCGGGGCAAGCCGGTGCGCACGACCATCAGCGACAAGGCGGCGCCATGTCCGCTCGATCACGTCAATCGCAGGTTCTACGCGCCAGCGCCTAACATGCTGTGGGTGTCGGACTTCACCTACGTCGCGACCTGGGCGGGGTTCGTCTACGTCGCCTTCGTCATCGATACCTACGCTAGGCGGATCGTCGGTTGGCGAGCAAGTAGAACGGCGCATGCCAGATTCGTTCTCGACGCATTAGAGCAGGCGCTGCACGATCGCCGGCCGGCCCATCGGGGCGGCCTCATCCATCATAGCGACCGCGGGTCGCAATACGTGTCCATCAAGTATACCGAGCGCCTTGCCGAAGCTGGGATCGAGCCGTCGGTCGGTAGCGTCGGCGACAGCTACGACAACGCTTTGGCCGAGACGATCAACGGCCTCTACAAGGCGGAGGTGATCCACAGACGCGGGCCGTGGCGCAGCTTTGAAGCCGTCGAATACGCCACGCTCGAATGGGTCGACTGGTTCAACCATCGTCGGCTGCTGGAGCCCATCGGCAACATCCCTCCTGCCGAAGCCGAAGAACAATATTATGCTGCCGCGGCCAACATCGATATGGCAGCGTGACTCACAACCCAATGCCTCCGGCAGACCCGGCGCGGTTCAATTCGGCCGAAACCCGTCATTTCCGTTCCATCGAGCGGTCCGGCAGCTCCAAGTCGAGCTTCTCGCCTGACTTAAGTATGTCGTAGATGATGCCCTTAGGATACCCGTCGCTTGGCGATCGCCATGAAGTCCCCGTTGCAACAACGGCATACACCGGTATTCTCTTCAGTAGCGACACTGGGGAGCGTCGCGGGGGGAGATGACGTGGACGCGCTGCCGCAGTGGACGACGAAGATCGACAAACGGGGCCTCGACCCGCTCGGAATGCAAAACGCTGGTGTGGTCCTCTACCAAGCCCTGCTGCCGGGGATCAGCAACATTACGCTGCGGATGCGATACTACGGTTTCTTTTGCTGGCTGAGCGACGCCTACGCCCGTCGCGGGGTGACGACTGATTTCGAGATCTGGCGCCAGTGGGTGCGGCGCGCCGAGGCGCTCTTCGCTATGGTGTGCGCCGATGCGACCGGCCAGGGTGGGGTCGGTGGCATCGACTGGGCTTTCCAGGCGCTTCAGAACGGCGAAGACGTGATCGATTTCGCTGCGGCGGCCTCGACCGACGCGAGCGTGAAGCGGTATCTGATCCAAAGCCTCGGCGTGTTCGGTGCGGCCTACTACACGCAGATGCAGGAAATGGGCCTCTTCGAGCCCGGACCCAACGGCATCCAGCGGGTCACGGCGGGTGCGGGGCTTGCGGCGGCGAATGCCTTCCGAGCGTCGATCGGTCCGGACATCGAGACCATGTTCATTGCTGCAGTTGATGCCGCGCAGGTCGACCGCGACACCTTGGCGGCGCTACATCCCATCGTGCCGTCGCGCATCCCCGATCCGTCGGAAGAGCGGGCGGCATACGAGGATACCTTATTCGGCGCTGGACCGGAGGCGACGGTGACGGACAGAAGCCGCCGCGCCAGCCTCAACCTGATCCTTGACGTCGCGGCGCGGGAGGGCGAGCGACCGACGCCGGAGAGCGTGCGGTGGGCGCTGTTCGACCCACCGGCGACCGCGCTCCCGAATAATCTCGAAAGCCAGCGTCTACTCTGGGAGGCATACCAGTGCCAGGACCTGTTTCAGGTCGCCGCTGCCGGTCTGCTCGCCTGGGCTCTCTCGATCATGGGGGAGTCGGAAGAAGGAACCACGCTCGCCGAGATCAGAGGTGCCGTCGAGGCGCGGCTGGCGGAAGCCGATACCGCGTCTGCAGGCGAAACATGGGCGGAGCTGCGGGATGCGACGGACGTAGAAGGTTTCGCCTGGCGAGGAGCGTGGACAAGGCTTACCGGCAGACGAGGATCGCCGGAGGAGAAGGCTTGGGACGCGGTTCGGCTCATCGCTGCGCTCCATCGCCGCGTGGCGGTCCGCGACGATCTTGGCGAGACGATGAGGAAGGCACTGCCAGTCAATGGCCAGGCGCGCTCGATCGTCACGGAACTGCGCTGGTTCGATCGCCAAGACGAGCGGCCCGTGGCCGAGGTGATCGGAGAGTACGTCGTGCAGCGCGTCGTGCTGCGCCACAGCTGGGTCGCCATGCAGAAGCTGAGGCGCCAGCGGGACTACACCTTCCTCTTCGAGGCGCGCGATGGGCGGCTGGTCTACCTGGCCGGATATCAGCCGGTGCCGACGACGCCGCGCCTCGCGCCTGCGATCCAGTTCCTCGAGGACGTTCATCTCGTCGCTCCTGACGGTCTGACGGCGCGCGGGCGCGCCTTGCTCGGAGCGAACCGTTGAAGCTGCCGGAGCGGCTGGCCAAGCGGAAGGGCAGAGGTTTCCACTCTGCAATCGCCACGAGCTTCGCGCTCGAGTTCGCCGCGTTCGAGGAGGTGATGCTTCCGCAGCTCTCGGCGGCCGGCGCGACGAACGTCCTACTGATCGCGGACGGTCGCATGGTGACTATGGCTCTGAGCGACGGCTCGGCGCTGCCGGAGGCGCTCGGTCGCGAATACATCCTGCACTCGCCGTCGGTGGCGGACGGGGTCTTTCACCCGAAAATCATCCTGCAGGTAGGCCGCGAGGGCGGTAGGTGCTTCGTGAGTTCGGCCAACGTCACTGGCGCGGGCCTCGGCGGCAACGTCGAGGTCGCGGTCGAGATCGAGTGCGGAAGCGAACCCGGCCCGGAAAGGGAGATCGTCCAGGCAGCGTGGCGCTATGTGGACGCGCTCGTGCCTGCCGACGCTGGCGCTGCGCGTGAGGCGATCATCTGGGCGCGGGACCGCGCTCCCTGGCTCGACGGACCGGGCGGAGAAGCCGGACCGCACATCCTCGAGGATGGGACCGCTATCGGCTTCTTCGCAAGACCGGGCGGCGAAGGGATCGGTGCGAGGTTCGCCGGCATGGTCGGCAGTGAGGCGGTGGAACGGCTGGTGATCGCAAGTCCCTATTGGGACGCGGATCTAGAAGCGGTCGCGGATCTAAGGCGCATGTTGGCGCCTGAACGCACCTTGATCCTCCTGGATTTAGACCGGCATGAGTTTCCGACGGGCATGCCGATGCCGGCACACTGCGACATCATCGACATTTCGGGATGGCAGGCCAGTCGCTTCAAGCACGCGAAGGTCGTCATCGCGGTTACAGCGGAGCACGACCACGTCCTCAGCGGCAGCGCGAACTGCACGGTCGCGGCGCTCGGCCGCGAAGGGTTCGCCGGCACGAACGCGGAGGCATGCGTCTACCGACGCCTTCCGCGCGGTACCGCGACGGCCGTGCTCGGGATGGATGGATGGCTGGAGGCCGACCCGTTCCCCGTCTCCGATCTTCCTGACCCGGTCGAGACCACGCCGATACCGCTGGACGAGATGCACGCCGGCGGCGCCGGCGCGTTCGAGGCGGAGGGAGGCCGACTCAGCTGGCGCAGACCGCCTGGACGCTGGAGCGATGGCACCGTTACATTGTCGAATGCCTCGGGCGAAGTCGTCGCCGAGATCGAGGTGGCAGCCTTCGCCGTGAATGGCGATCAGTTGACGGCATGGATCGGAGAGGCAGCGCTCGAAGACGCCGCGTTCGCTCGCGTCCAGTCGAATGCCGGCGAGTCCCTGCGCGGCTACGTCGCCCACCGGTCAGCACTGCGGGCGCGTCGACGAGAGTCCGTGGGCGGAAGCGTGAGCAAGGCGCTAGGCGCCTTCGACGAGGCGGCAGAGATGCAGCTCCGGATGCTTCAGGCGTTCGACGAGCTCGCTAGGGCGGACGCGGAGGACGAAGGTACCGATGACGGCTTCGTGCGCGGCGCTGCGCGCGCGAAGCCGGTCGGGTCGACGGCCACGCCCGAGGTCGGCTTCATGACATACGAGGAGTTCATGGCCGCGCGTCCGGCGCGTAAGGGAAGGGGCGGCCGCAGCGACAGCACTGTCGCCGGCACGCACTTCGACAGCGTCCGCGCACTGCTGAACCGCCTTTCCGGCGTCGAGCACAAAGAACCGGGTGGCGGCGCCACGCGCGACGACGGATCGTGGATGGATCTCGGCGACGAGACCGGCGAGCTCGGTGACACAGTTGAAGAGCCGGAAGTCGAGGAGGCTGTCGCACCGCGCGTTCGGCGCGCGCCGGACATGTCAGCCTACGACCGCGCGGTCAGAACCTACGTCGAGGGACTCGCGACGGAAGGCCGGATGATCGGACCGCGTGACGTGCTGCGCCTGCGCCTGTGGATCGTGCTCGTCCTCTGGGAGGCGAGATGCGTGGCGGCACCCAACGGGATGCCCGCCGTCGCTGACGACAAGGGCTGGCCCCGGCTTATCGTCCGGATCGTCGCGGGCTTCTTTGTCGGCAAGAACTCGCCGATTGGTAGGCTGGTCATGTCGAGTGATTACGACGACATGCCGATCGACTTCTGCGAATGCTGGTCGACCATCCTATGGGCGCTAGACGCCATCGCCGCATCGGTGCCTGATCAGCCGAGGACGCGCGAGTTCAAGCGGCGGATACCGACGCTCCGCGCTCACGTCGTGACGGCGCTCGGCCTGACGTCGGCAGAACTGCAGGGCGAGCCGATGATGTCGCAACGCCTTGGCCTCAATGTCGAGTTCGGAAATCGGCTTGGCGTGCTGCCCGACGCAAGGGTGACGTAGGGTGACGCGGCAGAGGCGACGGACCGGTCGTATCTGGACATCAAGTGGCTAGGACTGGCGAGCAGCCGCCCGGCAGTTCATCGGCTTTTGGTCGGTGCAGACTGGCCACTGATAGGAGAAGTCACTACTGAAACGGCCGTTCCCCCCAGCTGGGTCTCGGTCCAGCCGCCGCGGCCGACGAACGCCTGGGGCGGTCTCCACTGATTGATCTTTAAGTCTTGTAGCCTCAGCGAGGTCATCCGCTACCTGCTTGCCGGCCGTCTCGCAACGGTCCCGCCTAATTGACCCGATTTCCTCGATCGGGCGCGCGGATGGCTGATCTCCACCTTGGGGTGTCTTACGAACAGTTCGTGGCACCTTCCCTTGAAATTCTGTTGAGTATTCTTCGTTGCGAGTTGATATGACACAAGAAACACGTGGGGCTACAGGAATGCCGAATGACAAAGGAGTGACCGACGCGGCGGTCCTCAAATATACGAGCACGTACCTCGCGCGTGAAATCGTCCAAAGCCCAAGCGGGGCCGATGTCGATCCCCAACTCGCCTCGGCGATCGGCATCCTGAGCGAGAAGCTGATTGAGCGCGAAGGCGGCGAGATTGTCGACATCGGCTGTGGGCACGGATCGCTGCTGGCGCGACTCTCGACCCTCCCCGCGTTCCGCAATGGCGAGGGCTGGTCCTACCGGCCCGTCGACGTCGAAGACAAGATCGACGAGGTCCTTAAGCTCAGTAGGAAACTAAAGCTTCTGGCCCGCACAACGCCGATGACCATTGAAGAGTTCAGCTCCGAAAGGTTGCCCGACAGTGCGCGGATATTCTTCTGCCGCAATGTCTTCCACGAACTCAGGGTGGCGGAGGCCGCGCAGCTCATTCACACCGTCTGCCAGGTGTTCGGAAGCAGTGACGTTCTTTTCGTGCAGGATCTCCTCCGGTTCCCAGAGGGTGAACGAAACAACCACTGCTGGGTGGCGGAACTGTTCGCAACGGCACTGCGTGAGATCGGCTTCAAGACAGTTTCTGAGTATCCTCAGGGGACAAAGGGTGGCAACGCCTGGTTCAACCTGACCGCCCGCGACCTCCTCTCAACCAAGCCGACGCTCGAGGCGATCCACGCAGCCCTCTTCAAAGCTCGAATGCAGCAGTGGCGTCTTTGGACCGCGCTCGAGGCGGCGGGCGACAGCCTACCCGCCCGCGAGGCGCTCGTGCATGCGTTGGACATGGAGCTACAGCTAGCATCGCTCACCCGCGAGCTGCGCGACGCGGGCGGCCTCGATCTCAAGCTAGACCCCCAAGTCGAAAGAAATATTCGGACAAACGAAATCTTGAGGCGGATCGAGGGTCTGGCAACTGCCAATTCGCTCAGTGGAGCCGAGGTCGCCGCGCCTCCACACTTCAGAGAGCGCGGCGCGCAGCTGAC
>Ga0207640_10001583_pt1 | contig 12218 bp, 15 predicted proteins | sample KBSCornC42_FD_184300 | JGI IMG/M metagenome (GOLD analysis project Ga0207640, IMG submission 184300) | Corn rhizosphere microbial communities from Kellogg Biological Station, Michigan, USA - KBS Corn C4-2 (SPAdes) (version 2) | ecosystem: Host-associated > Plants > Roots > Rhizosphere > Soil ... | reverse complement strand
CATGAAAAAAATGGCAAAGAGATCTTCCCAGTGCGGCTGCGTATACCAGGCCATCTTGAACGCTTCGATGCCGGTCCCTGGTCCGAACGAAGTGCGCACGTTCGGGTCGAGATGCTCGAACAGCCGCTTCCCGTCCCCCGCGCGACAGAGCTCCAGCATCTGGCTCTGAAACCCCGTCAGCGTCTTGTCTTTGCTCCACTCGTACACCGGAACGAGTTTCGGCCCGTGAACTGGCGGCGGCAGCGGCCCCCGAGCCACCGGCGCCGTCGCGCACGCGACCAGAAGAAGCAGGAACGCGCGCTTCATCCGCCAATCGTACCCGAATTCATTCCTTCCGCCGACGCGACGCCAAGCGTTTTACTCCCAATCCTTTTTCAGCATCAGCTCGTCGATCCTGTAGGCGTGAAGCATCTCGTGCATCAGCATGTGCCGGAACATGATGTGCACCGAGTAGTGGCTGAATGCCTCGTGCTCGGCCGTCCGCTGCCAATCCTCCGGCGATAGCTCCTTCAACCGCTTCACGACCAGCGCCCGCTCGCGCACGTACCGGTTCAGCGCTTCGTCCAGATCGACGTTCAGCAGTGAGCCGGCCTCCTCGTCAGGTGATGGCTCCATCGACTTAATTTGGGGGAACGGCTCCGAGAGCATCAACTCCAGTCGTGCGAGGAAGGCCATATGCCCGGTGGTTATGTGGCAGGCATGCTCGTGAGCGGACCACTTATCCGGCGCAGGGCGCCGCTTGAGGTTCTGAGGCGGCACCTCGCGGACAAGCCCAATGATGATGCCGGGGGCCGCCTCTAACGATGCGATCAACCTTTGTATATCCATCATCTCCTCCGAGCCGCGCTGGATTGTAGCGGGACCGCGAGTGGCGCAGGGACGCACGCGTACAATCGGGCCATGCTGACCACCGACGCTTCGATCCCCGTCGACGCTCCCGGCGAGTACGCGCGCGATCTTCTCGACCGCCTCGGCGATCGCGATCCGCTATCCGTGATGGAGGCGTCCATGGCGGATCTACGCGCGGCGTTCGACGGCCTGGACGACGCAACGATTCGCATCCCCGAAGCGCCCGGCAAGTGGTCGATGATCGAGGTTGCGCATCACCTCGCGGATAGCGACATGGTGGCCGGCGTCCGCATTCGCATGATCGTGGCTCAGGATCGGCCGCCGATCGTGGCCTACGACCAGGAGCTGTGGGTGGAGAAACTCCACTATCGCCAGGCCTCGCTCGCGGATGTGCTCGCGCAATTCGCCGTCTTACGCGCCGCGAACGTGCGGCTGGCGCGGAGTCTGAGTGCCGAGGAGTTGAAACGCGTCGGAATTCACAGTGAGCGTGGAGCGGAGTCGGCCGGATATCTGTTGCGCCTCGTGGCCGGCCACGACGTGGTGCATCTCAACCAACTGGCTCGCATCCGCCGCGCGGTCGCCTGATGAAAAACTTCTTTCTCCCCGCGCTAGCCGGATCTGGCCCTGAAAGCCAGATACGCAAAGATCACGACGACAATGACGAGAAACACTCTCGCCATGCCCATCATCCGTGAATGCGCGACGTGACGCGTCCCCTTCGGTTTGATTCCAGTCACCGCCGCAATCGCGGCAACCAGGACAGCGAGCATCAGCCAGATAAGCCAGTTCACGCTATAGACCCTTCACCTGAACGGCCACGAGAAGGAGCGCGTAGCCGATGATCCACGACCAGTTGGCGATGTCAGAGCTCACGTGGATGATGGCAAAGTGCGCCGCGATCGCGACGAGGAAAAGGATCAGCGAGATGATCCACGTGATGAACTTGGGGGCATTGGTCTGTTTGGCCATGAGTCGAGACTCCATGCGGGCATCGCCGCGCGTACAACCGTTCGAAGTTTTTGGGTGTGACGGACAGCGGAGAGGTTCGGCAGTGATGCTCGAGCGAAATTGATCGGGATGGAAGTGTCCCTGCAAGCGACGAGCCGCCCAGGGGGTCACGCGGAGAGCCCGCATCCGCCGCGCGGTCGCCTGATGAAACCATAAGCCTGCATCGAGCGACGCTGCCGGCGACTTTGCTATCTTGCGCCGATGCGCCCATTTCTGCTTTTCCTCGCAATGGCCGCGCTCCCGCTGCAGGCTCAAATGCCGGTCGTCGAATCGATCGAGGTGCGTGTCGTCAACGTCGACGTGGTCGTCACCGATCGCGACGGCAAGCCGGTCACGGCCTTGACGAAGGAGGACTTCGAAATCCTCGAGGAGAAGCGGCCGCAGAAGATCACGAACTTCTACGAGGTCCGCGGCGGGGAGTCGGTGCAGGCAATGGGGCAGATGTCGCAAGCGGCGCCTGTACCTGCCGCGAAGCCGCGCAATTTCATCCTCTTCGTCGACAACCGGACGATGCATCCGGTGCTCTGCAAGCGCGTGGTCGCGGAGCTGAAGAAGTTTGTCGACGAACGACTGCGGCCCGAGGATCAGGTAACGGTGATCAGTTGGTCGAACAAATTGAACATCGAGACGCCGCTGACCACCGACAGAGGCACGCTGCACGCGGCGCTCGACAAGATCGCGAACACCGCCACGCCCGCTTCGGCGAAGAGCGAGTTTCAGGCGCTGCAGCAGCAGTGCACGCGGCTTCTGGATGTCGCGAAGAGTGGGCAGATGCCGTTTCGCCTGGCGTACGAGGAGTGCATCGGCGACGCGCGCATCCAGACGCAAAGGGAGTTGCTCTTCTCACGCGCGGTGCTCAACGCACAGGAAGTCGCGATGTCGACCGTGGCTGGCGTCGACGGCAAAAAGATCGTGGTGATGGCCGGCACCGAGCTGCCGGTCCGGCCCGGCGTGGACATGTACAACTGGGCGAATTCGATCTTCACGCGCTACATGCGGGGGTTCGACGCCGCGATCAAGCGGCCGGACGAAGGCGCGCACGAACAGCGGAAAATGCTGGAGGACCTCGGCCACCGCGCGAACGCAAACGGCGCGACGCTGTACATGCTGTCGGTCCTGATGCCGACGGACAACTACACCGCGGTGAACAAGACCGGCATCGACGACAACGGGGCGGACGTCGCGCGATCGAGCAATACCGAGGAGGCGTATGAGCTTTTGGCGAAAGCCACGGGAGGGGCAGCGGCACCGATGTCGGGCATCGGGCGGCTGTTCGACACGATCAGCACGGATCTCGACTCGTACTACTCGCTCGGTTACCGGCCGTCCGGCGAGGTGAAGGGCACGCGCCCGATCATCGTGCGGATGAAAAACCGCAACTACACCGCCCGCGCGCGGCAGAGCTACGCGCCGAAGACGTTCGACGATCAGATGGCGGACCGCGTCGTCGCGAACATTTTTACGCCGGCGCGCGCGAACGAGTGGCATGTCCAGCTCCGCACCGGCGCGCCGCGGCTCGTGGAGCGCGGGCGATACGCGGTCGACATCGAGGTGCTCGCCGACCCGCAAAGCTTCACGCTGATCCGGCAGGACAACGGCGAACTGGCCGGAGTGTTCAAGGTGTTCGTGGCGGTCGGCACGCCGCAGGGCGCGCTGTCGACGATCTTCCGCCAGCCGAATGAGGTGCGCATCAAGTCCGCGGAGCTGAAGGGTTTTCGCGAAACGCCGCTGAGGTTTACGGCGACACTGACGGTGCGGGAGGGAGAAAACCTGATCTCCGTTGGGATGCTGGATCACCTCGGACAGCAGGCGGGATTTGCGCGAGCGACGGCGGTGGCCACGCCAAAGTAGCGGTCGGGTTGGCGTGGTCCTGCTCAACGGTAGTCATTCTCCTGGAGAGGGATCACCCAGGCGCGCCGCTCGGCGATTTTGCCTTCACGCATGACGAATACCTCCGCCATCGACAGGCGCATCTCTCCTCCGGCGGCGCGCGTTACCGTGCCGGTGAGCTCCGCCATGACGACGTCGCCCTGCTCGACCATGCGAACAACCTGGAGCTCGGGCGGATCAATGAACTCGGGCGCGCCATCGATGGCTTTGTCGTACGCATCTTTGCCGCTCAACTGGAAGGCGCCGTAGACAGTCCACTGGATGTCATCCGTCAGGCAGGACAGGATCTGCTCGTGATCATTCCTGCGGAAGCCGTCCAGATACGTGTTTACCGTCTTGATGTTCTGCGACATAGATCTTTTGTCCTTCGTCCGCGATCTTTTCGGAAGTGACTCCGTCACGACCGGTCTGGAATCCCATCAGGAGTACGGCGCGAATGCCAGACGTACATGCAGAGGATGATCGAACCGAAAAAACCACTCAGGTAGCTTGCCAGGTGAGCCCACGAGTCGGCGATGAAAGCGACCTGCCTGGTGGCAGGGATATGCAGAAACACCCAGTCGTTCGGCACGACGACGTGGCGTGCCGCGAGTACGTATCCCGTCATTCCGGCCAGGAACGCTACCGCGCTCATCGCGGCAAGTAACACGATCACCGGTTTGATGAGCTGCAAGGCCGTGAGTCGCGGCCGCTCGCCGAGCCGCGCCGCCGAAGCCAACGCAACGCCGAGCGGCAACGCGAACCACCACGTAGCGACGACGCCCCACGCCAGCGCAAGAAGCGTCGGCGACCGGCTCGCAATCAGCCGCGGATGTCCGATCGTGAAGTACTCGACGCAAACACGCGCAGTGACCTGGTCATGCAGAATGCCGTAAACGATTCCGGCGAAGACCGCCATTGCTACGATCGCGATGAAGCGCATTGCTTTCAGCGAGAGTCCCGAGACACGAGGTTACCGCACCGCACCTGCCAAGTCCCGTGCCGGGCGGCCTCGGTGCCATCGATCGGCACATCAGGAGAGCCGCAGCAGTGTGGACGATGAGTACCATGTCTCCGCGCATGGGACTCGATGCTCTACCGCTGCTTGGCAAAGGCCTCCTGCTGGGCTGGTCCATCGCCTGGCCGCCGGGGCCGATCAACAGCGAGATGATCCGGCGCGGGTTGTCGCGCGGATTCTGGCCGGCCTACGCAGTCAGCCTGGGAGCCTGCTCCGGTGACTTTCTCTGGGCGCTTGCCGTCACTCTTGGCGCCGGCGCGCTCGCTCGCGTGCGCGCGCTCGAGCTCGCGCTGGCCGCGATCAGCTTCACGCTCCTTCTTGTTCTGGCCACGATCTTCATCCGCAGCGCGGTTCATGGCTGGCGCGCGCTGCGTTCGGGCGCCGCTGCACCGGCTCCTTCCGGCGCGCTGTCCACGAGTCGCGGCGGATATTTCCTCGGCATCGGCATGGCGCTGTCGAGCCCCTGGAACATCGCCTTCTGGCTCGCCGTCGTCGGACAGCAGGCCGGCGCATCCCACGGCCTGGCGGCGTCGCTTCTCCTCGCAACCTCCGTCGTGATCGGTGCAGCGACATGGGGACTCTTTCTCTGCACCGCAGTGCGCGCCGGCGCAAAGTTCGCGTCTCCGCGCTGGGAGATCATCACCAACGTCCTCACGGCGCTGCTGATGCTCTACTTCGCGATCCAGCTCGCCAGGCGCGTAGTTTAATTTTCTTGTGCGGCGAGAAACTCCGCGGCAGCCGTCAGGAAAGTCACCGACCCGACCGCCAACCCGATGGCACGATTGGCTCCGATTGATCGGCGAAATGCCGCGCGAGTTCGAGCGCACTCTCGAGGTCGACGGTGATGTTGGCTGGGAAATCGGCACTCTGGCCTCCGATGACAAGTTCAATCGTGCCCGCAGCAGGATCTTCCGGGGCTGGAAGAAACTCCGAGCCATCCTGAGCGCGGAAGATCACGAGAAAACGGTGAGGCCCGCCACCCACAGACAAACAGACTTCCCCTTCGTTCGCATCCGAGTCCTCTTCAATCTTTTCGATCGAGACTTCGGTGTACTGCCGGCCGTCCAGCCGGCGAATGGCAGCTTCGATCGTGTCCCAATTTGCGGCGTCGTTGTACTGAAGATCGTTCGAGCTTCCAACCCAGTGATCGGCGACGAGGAGATTGACGGCCATACGTTTTTTTCCGTTAGCGCTCTCCCCAATTGATCGCACGAAAGAGTTGGACGCCCTACCCGCGCTATTGCTCGCCCGGATACTCGAACTTCGCATGGAAACGCGCGCGTCCGTCTTCGAAACGAACCGTGTAGACGGCACGGGTGAATACTGCGCCGTATCGCTGGAAGAGTTCATCAAGCTGGTACGTCGCTACGTACAACTCATCGTCCGGAAGTAACGGCGGCGTCCCGTCGGGCGTGCGGAACTCGTGAATCAAGTCCCCGATCTCGTGAGTGCCTGCCGGACGCGTGAGAGTCAGAACGATCGCATGCTCTTCATTCGGGATACACGACAGTAGAGCGGCCGCGATCGCACGATCGATGGGCGCTTCATCGCTCTGAAGTTCGTTCATGGCCGCTTCTTCCCGCCGGCACCGGGCACGGCCGCCACTTGTTTCATCCACGCCGCGATCTGGCGTTCGTCGAGGTCGTCCACGGATTGGAGCTCCACGCCCCGCGTCGACTTGCCCATCCCCACCGGCATCACCGGCGGTACCGGCTCGAGCGCCGCACCGTTCACGAACATGAGCTTGACGTGGCCGGCGAAGCCGCCGCAACAGAAGCACCAGCCGTCGCCGACGCCGTAATACGACATGCCCCATTTCACGGAACGCTGCAGGCCGGGAAGCGTCCTGGCCGCCAGAGCATCGACACGTTCGGCGATGCCGCGCTGCGGTTGCGGCAGGCTGGCGATGTAGGCGAAAACCGGCTTATCGCCGACCGCAGCCTTCGCGGGGCTTGCCCTGCCGGTCATGGCTTCCGGCAGCGTCGCGGCAGCTTTGCCCTGTGCCGCCGTGCGCTTGGCCGGGTTCCGGACCGCGGGCTTCGAAGTCTTATCCGTCTTCAGGGCGGGCATGGGGGTCTCCTGTACGGGCCTAAGGGCTCTGCGCTTCAGCGGACTGCGTGCTGCGCAAGACATGAGGACAAGACTAGCAGAGGACGGCACGCAGTCAGCTACAAGCGCTTGTTGGGCAACTTTTGGCCAACCATGCTTTCGGCAGACGAGCGCTCCGCCATGCGACGCGTTGCCGACCACGAGAATTCACCACCGAAGATCGAAGGCCTGACCCCCGTCTCTGCTTCGCGCGGAGACACGGTGATCGCGGAGAGAAGCAGGTCTTGATTTTTCTCCGCGTTCCCTGCGTCTCCGTGTGAAACCGCTTCCCTCGCGAAAGCAAAACGAGCGGCCTTGCGACCGCCCGTTTAACTAGCGAATGAAGAAGCTACTGCTCGTCGTCGAAGTCTGACAGGACGGTGCTTCTTCGGCGCCGTCGTTGAATTCCCCAAAAAAGTGATAGGGCGATTCCACAGATCAAGATTTAGACAAGGTCTTTGGGTGACCAATTCTCTTTGAGAAATCGAGCTATTGCGTCGCTAAGCCGATGTAGTGCAACATCAAGTCTCGCGATCTCAGCTAAAGCATTCTCCTGCTCTAGATTGGAGAGCGCCGCGACAGGATTAATGGCTTCAAACCGCATGGATCTGTCAAGATATCCATCAAGATACTCGAGCGGCACGTCGAAAACTCCGCCGTCCACTACTAAGGTCGCCGAAATGGTCGACAAAGCGCCGAGGACCACCTCATTGTCCAAGCATTCAGCATCATCGAAGGTACTGACTAGATCCGGGGCGTATACCTTGAGAAGCGGCGTGCTTGCGATTTGCGCCATCGCGAGCAGCCGTCTGATTCCACTTTCTACCTCACGACGAGTGACCGCCACCGAGGCGACCCCTTCGGAGGAGGCAAGCGCCGTACTCATTTGATGTATCGCGTCGCGTAGCACTTCAACCCGTCGATGCATTTCCAACAGCACTCTCGGGCTGACCAAGCCGCGTCCGTTTCGGTCAGAGACCACCTTACGAATTGACTCAAATGCATCGAGCAACAATTTCCCGAGCGCGGTAAGTTCAGAAATCATCACCAGATAATACGACGCGCTTCCTCGGCCGACCACGAGAACTCACGACCGAAGGATCGAGGCCTGACCCCTACGGTCCCTGCGTCCGCTGCAGGCGCAAGTTGAGCGGCGCGTTTCGACAACTAGTTTCGCAGCGCCTTTTCGAACCGCGGCCAAAGATTCTCGCGAGCCCAACGTGCCCTGTGCGACACAGGCGCGTCAGCGCTTGACGCTGGAATATCAAACATAAGCCAGCCAACTGCGACACGGCACTCTGAGTCCGAATTTCGAACCGCGACTCTCACAAGCTGGCGATCTCTAACGTACTCGCCGCGTTCCTGTGATTTCCGCACGATCATCCAATGCGCAGTTGCGGCTTGTTTGTCGATTGACCGCAAGACTTGCCCGCACGGAATGCCATGGACTGAGTAACGACCGATGATCGATGGCACGTCGTCGTTTCCGTAGATGGGAGCGACGTCGGTTGCCGCCGGACTTACGAAGTCACCGCCGCGGTACCGAAATCCGTCAATCGACGGTGGTCTTGTTGCAAGAAAACAGAAGAAAGCCACCGCCACCATCACCGCACATGAAGCTGACCCCGCGATCAGGACGAGAACGCGATTATTCAGGATTGGCGGGAGTATTCGATTGTCCATGGTTTGGGCCGGCCAACGGCTCTGGGGTTCAGCGGCTGCGTGCCGCGCGCAGAGCGCGAAGCAAGAGTAGCAGACGACGGAACGCAGTCCCCGGCGCTAGTTGGGGGGCGCGGATCGTAGGGCTGAGCTTCACAGTAATCTTCTCGACGCGTGGCGATAGATAACCATCTTGCTAACAATCAGGGTCGTAGCGGCCAGTCGATTCGGTCCCGCTGGTCCTTTTGGATCGCGCGAGCCCCACCGCACGAGCCGGCGACGACAAAGTATAACTTCGCAGGCGAGCCGCAGCTGAGCGGCCCGATTGGGGTCGCACCTTCGCTTCTGCGATGAAGAAACGAAGGTGTGGCCCGTCTTTCTCTCTCGACCCTTGCGCAATGCACGTTCTAGTGCGCTTCGGGATGCGCGTTACCGCTGCCCACTGCGCCGCCCACGCATAAAATGCGTTCACACCAACTGTGTATGCACGAGGGGCTTCAGCCTCGGCCCAACGAACGGCCGCGAGTCGGCTGCTGCGAAGAGTTACGCCGCTGCGCTACGTACTGGAGAGTAGACCTGGCAATGGCGCACGCAAACCCACCAATGTTGGCGCCGCCGAGGAAAGCGCGCCAGCGGTCCGTCGATCCAACCATAGGAGGTTTCACACAATGAGACGGATGCTTTTGTTCTTAACGATCTCAACCGCATTCACGCTCACAACACGAGCTCAACAGCTTCGCTTCATCGCGATCGATGGGACGATGGCTACGCCAGCAATCATTCAGACAAATTTGGCCGCCGGCGACCGCCCGACGATCACAAAAACTGGCACTGGAGCGTACACGTTGACGTTCCGCTTCGATGTTCAGTTCTTTAATGGTGACGTGCAACGGGGAGGGCCGAATCATGACGCATCATCGATGCTTTTCACCAGTGTGTTCGCGACTAATAATTTGAGGGTATTGCGAGTACGCACGTTCGGTATCGATCCGGCGAATCCTGTTCGCGCTTTTCCGTTGGATGGGCGTTTGAGCATTCTCGTTGTTCGGTAGGTGTCGGGCGTTTCGCATGCTCGATTAGCACGCTAGCCTGGCCGCTTGCAGGCAGGAGAACGTGGACCAGCATTCTACGGTCCGTGCGACAAAATCGAAATTGCAGAGTACGAATCTTCGTCTAAGGCCGCGCGAGAATAAGGGCTCCTCGGGGTCAGGCCTTCGCTTCTGCTTCTCCGATGACTGATTAAGCAGCGAAGGTCTGACCCTCCCGAGATCCCACGTCGTCGTCTCTGTAGATGGGAACGATGTCGGTTGCCGCTGGACTTACGAAGTCACCGCCGCGATACCGAAATCCGTCGATCGACGGTGGTCTTGTTGCAAGAAAACAGAAGAAAGCCACCGCCACCATCACCGCACAGGTAGCTGACCCCGCGATCAGGACGAGAACGTGATTATTCAGGATTGGCGAGTGTGTTCGATCGTCCATGGATTGCGCCGGCCAACGGCTCTGGGGTTCAGCGGCTGCGTGCCGCGCGCAGAGCGCGAAGCAAGAGTAGCAGTCGCCGGCGCTAGTTGAACGGCGGCTGATTCGTATGGGCTGAGCTTCACCAGAGGATTAGCGTCACGAACACTTCGCCGACTCCGATCCTTTGCGGCACGCCGGCCTCGACGATAATCTTCTCGACGCGTGCCGGTTGCGCTAAGCTTTCCGACAGGAGGAAAACCATGCGAATCGGCAGACTGTCCTTGCTCCTCGGATCGGCCCTTCTCCTCGTAAACGGCTCGGGTGTTCTCCTCGCGCAGGAACCTGCGGCGATGAATACTTCGCAGATGAAATTCGGCGAGTTCCCAGGGATGCCGACGTGCGCGACCGGCGCGGTCGTCAGTGGCGATCCCTCGAAGGGGGCTTCGATCATCCTCGCGAAGATGAAGCCGGGCTGCAAGTTCCCCTGGCACTGGCACACTCCGAACGAGTCGGTGATGATCGTCAGCGGTCAGGCCGAAGCGCAGATGAAGGACGGGAAGGCCATGCCGCTCCACGCGGGAGGCTTCGCCTTCATGCCGAGCAAGCACGTGCACCGCTTTTCGTGCAGCACCGCGTGCATGCTTTTCATCCACTCCGACGCCCCCTTCGACATGCATTACGTGGACGCCGCAGGGAAAGAGCTCACACCGGCCGACGCGCTGAAGAAAGTGAACGAGACAGCGGCAAAACCGCCAGCCCGCTGAAGGACGCCACAGAGGTCCGGCCACCGCGTACGTGGAGAAATACCGCCACCGCCGGCTTGCTTGACGCAAAACGGGCGGCCTTCCGGCCGCCCGTTTCGATTGATACGACCTATCTCGATGTTTCACGGATAACGACTCCCCTTGCAAGCGGCTCGGTTCCCTTTGCAAACGACCTCGGTTCCCCTTGCAAGCGGCTCGGTTCCCTTTGCAAACGACCTCCATTCCCCTTGCAAACGACCTCGGTTCCCCTTGCAAACGACCTCGGTTCCCCTTGCGAGCGACTCGGTTCCCTTTGCAAACGGCCTCGGCTCCCTTTGCGAGCGACTCGGTTCCCTTTGCAAGCGACCACGATTCCCTTTGCAAACGCCTCGGTTCCCTTTGCAAGCGACTCGGTTCCCCTTGCAAGCGACCTCAGTTCGCCTCGAAGAAGGCTCGCACTCTCATGCGAGAGACCGCGTCGACTCTTCGAAGGAGGAGTCCTCTATCGAGAGGCCACCACACGTAGCAATCACGTCAAAAATCGCACAGGTAATAAATTGCAGATGCGCGTACGTGGCATTGACAATCGAAAATTGCGGGCCTACCTTGCCAGGCACGCAGAGGCGACGCCTGAGTCATAGCGTCCGAGTCCCGAGCGAGGATCCGGTGGGAAGTCGATGACCGGATTTGAAAACTGAGGTGCAGCTTCCGTCGCGCTTGAACAAGGGCAAGCCGGAATCTGATGCAAGTGGGGTCGAGCGTTAGCTCCTCCAGCCTCATCACAACATGCGTTCCTCCAGGGCTCGCTACCCGCGGAGGCAGGCCAGCGACGGTTTGCGACGTCCGCTCTTTTGACGTTCACCAGGATTCCTCCCGAGTTGCGCACACAGCGCGAGCGGCGTCCTATCACCGATGAGAAAGGAGAAGCATCATGGTCAAACAGGTAGTCACCAACGAAACCGCTGCGACAGCGGATCAGGAGCCGGCCGTGACGCCGGAATCGGTCGTAGAGAGCGTCCGTGCGCTTCGGGCGCTGATCCCCAACTACGTACAGTTGCCGATACCGACAGCACAGACGCTGCGGCCGGTAGCGGTACTGAACACCGACTTCACGCAGGCGGCGATCAGCGCCGTCGGCGCCTCGGAGACGGTGCAGGCGACCGTCGGACAAACCGCCGAGGAGCTGCAGGCGGCAGTCGACCTGACCGCGCGCTGGTCGATGGTGCGCGACGAACTGAAGGCGACGCTCGACGGCGTCACCTCGGCCGTCCTCACCATGAAACACAACCTCGGCCAGTCGGTCCTGCTGACCTACACAGTCAGCAAGAAACTGGTCAAGGTGCCGCAGCACGCCAACCTGCTGCCGCACGTCGCGCTGATGCGGAAGACCAACCGCCTCGGACGCACCCGCAAGGTCCAGCCGCCTGCGCCCGAGCCCTCGCCCGCGCCGCACGTCTGAAGTAAACCAACCCCGGTCAGCCGGGCGCGCCGCAGAGGCGCGCCCGGTATTTGGAGGATTCAAT
>Ga0207640_10001575_pt1 | contig 12252 bp, 8 predicted proteins | sample KBSCornC42_FD_184300 | JGI IMG/M metagenome (GOLD analysis project Ga0207640, IMG submission 184300) | Corn rhizosphere microbial communities from Kellogg Biological Station, Michigan, USA - KBS Corn C4-2 (SPAdes) (version 2) | ecosystem: Host-associated > Plants > Roots > Rhizosphere > Soil ... | reverse complement strand
TCAGTCGATCTACGGCTGGCGCGGCGCGAATGCGGACAATCTCGACCAGCTCGGCCGCGACTACCCGAAGCTGCGCGTGATCAAACTCGAACAGAACTACCGTTGCACCAAGCGCATCCTGCGCGCGGCGAACGCGCTGATCCGGCACAACCCGCATGTGCACGAGAAGAGCCTGTGGAGCGAGCATGCCGAGGGCGCGCCGATCCGCGTGCTCGAATGCCGCGACGACGAGCACGAGGCCGAGCGTGTCGCTTCCGGCATCGCCCATCTGGCGCAGAAGCACAAGGCGGCGTGGAGCGAATTCGCGATCTTGTATCGCGGCAATCATCAATCGCGCGCGCTGGAAAAGGCACTGCGCCTCGCTCAGGTGCCGTATCACCTGACCGGGGGTACGGCGTTCCTCGACCGCGCTGAAGTCAAGGACGTGCTCGCCTACCTGCGCCTGATCGTCAATCCGGACGACGATGCGGCGTTCGTCCGCATTGCCAACATCCCGCGTCGCGACATCGGCGCGACGACGCTGGAAAAACTTGGCGAACTCGCACAGGCGCGGCATTCCTCGATGCTGCGCGCGACCAACAGCGACAGCGTGCTCAAGCAGCTCGCGGCGCGCTCGGCGTCGGCGTTGGCCGGCTTCGCCGCGCTGATGCACGAGCTCGAAGCCGCGGCGCACACCTTGTCCGCGGCGGATCTTGTCGATGAGGTGATCCGGCGTACGCGTTATCTGGAGCATCTCGAAGCCGAAACGCGCGACCAGGCCGTGCGCGGCCGGCGCGTCGAGAACCTGCGCGAACTCGGCGATTGGTTCCGCGCCATGCAGAAAGGGGACTCACGCGTCGGCGATCTCGCCGCGCAGCTCGCACTGCTGACTTATGCCGACCGCGAGGACGCGGGCAATGCGGTGCGCTTGATGACCCTGCATTCGGCCAAGGGACTGGAGTTTCGCTTCGTCAACATCGTCGGCGTCGAGGAAGGCAAGCTGCCGCACGAGGCCGGCATCGACGAAGGCCGTACCGAGGAAGAGCGGCGCCTGATGTACGTCGGCATCACACGCGCGCGCGAAAGCCTGTGCCTGTCCTATGCGGCGCGCTCGCGCCGCTACGGCGAGATCGTGCGCAACGAACCGAGCCGATTTCTCGCCGAACTGCCGGCAGACGACCTGCATCGCGACGGTTTGGACGAAGCGGCCGACGCCGAGGCAAAAAAGGAACTGGCCTCCTCGCATATCGCGCGGCTGGCGAGCCTGCTCGCCGACTGATTCAGAAGACATTCTGAAGCTGAACAAATTCTAAATTCAATGACTTAGCATATATAAGCTAAGGTATTGCATTAGCAATGTCATTTAAGTATATTCTGCCATGAGCGTTTAACCGTGCTCAAAGCATACGGCGATTACCAGACAACGAGCCTCATACAACGCCCCGATTGCCGTAGGAACACCGCAAACAACAAGAAACGGTTCCCGCTGGCGAACGGCCAGCACTCTGCCGGACGACCGTGAGTCGTCCGATTTTTTTTGCGGGTCTGTTTTTTTACGGTCGTTCCTGATTGCGAAATCAAAGCGACTGTCCTTGGCAGCGCTTCGGGTTACCTGTGCATTCGTCCTTGGATGCAAAAATCAAAAGCGGCCATCCTTGGCCGCACTTCTCAACAAAATCCCCTTTTTCCCAACTTACCCATTAGGGTATTTCTTGCCAAGCGCGATGCGGCTCACTACAGTCGCCGCACTTTTCCACTCACTCTGGGGAACCCCATGTCCGTCATCTTGAAACGCACTGCGCTGCTGCTTGCGCTCGCCGCTGCCGTCGCTGCTTGCGGCAAGAAAGAAGAAACTGCCACCGCGCCCGCGACCCCGGCGCCTGCAGCGGTTCCGACGGTGACGCCGGATGCGGCCGTGCTGGCCTCGGTGCGCGCACTGCGCGGCAACGATATCAACGCCTTCCTCACCGCCGCGCTGCCGGCCGGCGAAGTCGCCAAGATCAAGGGCGACTGGGCGAAGAAGATGACCGAAGACCCGATCACCGACGAGGATCGCAAGAAGTTCGCCGACCAGATGGCCAAGCTGACGGCACCGGGCGCGGAGGACAAGCTGTTCGCCGAAGCCGAGCCGCAGTTGAAGAAACTCGAGGCGCAGGCTGCGCAGATTCCGATGATGATCGCGATGGGCCAGGGCTTCCTGCAGAGCGCGATCCAGCAGAACCAGGACCTGACCGAAGAGCAGAAGAAGCAGTCTTCCGCACTGGTTGATGCCGCGGCGAAATGGGCGCAGGGCGTGAAGTTCACCGATCCGGCGCTGGCCAAGGCCGCGATCGCCGCGGTGTGCAAGACCGCGCGCGACCTCAATTTCAAATCACTCGACGAAGTGCGCGCGCTCAACTATGACCAGGGTATGGTCAAGGCCGGCATCGCGTTGGCCGGGGTCAAGCAAGTGGCCGGCTCCTACGGCCTCAAGATCGACGAGTGGCTCGACTCGGTCAAGACCGAAACGGTCAGCACGACAGGCGATGCGGCCAAGGTCAAGGTCGCCTATTCCGCGTTCGGACAGCCGTTCACGACCGAGAGCGAACTGGTCAAGGTCGACGGCAAGTGGTACGGCAAGCAGGCGATAGAGAAGTGGCAGAAGGAGCAGGCGGCCGAGGCCGCGGCCGCGGCGAATCCGCAGTCCAAGCCCGAAGCCGCGCAGGCGCCTGCGAACAAGTAAGCTCGCTTGCGGCGGATGGCGGCGCTTGCGGGCGCCGTCATCATTGACTTCGGGCATCCTGCCCTTCGCTGCTACGCGGCCGGTTGCGCCGTCCGCGCCGATCCTGCGGCGTAGTGCGCCATAACAGCCGTTTCGCGCGCGCTTGCGTACAATTCCCGACATGAACGATCAATCCGGTTCGTTTCCGCCGGTCACCGCCAGACCGCAGGCGCCGTGGTGGTTGCGCGCGCTCGGCGCGCTGGCTGAGCCGTGGCTCAAGATTCATCGCGATCCGGCCGATCCGCGCGCCAGCCTCGATCCTGCGGTGCCGGTCTGCTACGTGATCGAGCGCTACGGTCTGTCCGATACTTTGATCCTGGAGCAGGCCTGCCGCGAGGCGGGCTTGCCCGAACCGCTGCGACCGTTCGACATCGCCGGCCTGTCCAAGCAGCGTGCGATGTTCGCGCTGTCGCGGCGCGACGGCTGGTGGTTCCAGAAACCGCGTTCGAAGACGCATTCGCAGACGCTCGCCCAGCTGCTCGAAGCGGTGCGCGCGCATCCCGACATCGACGTGCAACTGGTGCCGGTGGCGATCTTCGTCGGCCGCGCGCCCGACCGCGAGTCGGGCTGGTTCCGCGTGCTGTTCTCGGAAAACTGGAACGTGGTTGGCCGCTTCCGCCGCCTGCTTGCGCTGCTACTCAATGGGCGCAGCACGATCGCGCATTTCGCCGCGCCCGTATCGCTGCGCGCGGTGATCGCGGGCGAGCGCGACGCGCCGAACACGCTGCGCAAGGTGTCGCGCGTGCTGCGCGTGCACTTCCAGCGCCAGCGCGCAGTTGTCATCGGTCCCGACCTATCGCACCGGCGCACGCTAATCGATGCGGTGATCAACGCTGCGCCCGTGCAGGCGGCGATCGCGACTGCGGCAAGCAAGGAAAATGTCGACAAGGACGCCGCGACGGCCAAGGCGCGCGCGATGGCCTGGGAAATCGCCGCCGACCAGTCGCATCCGGTCGTGCGTTCGGCCTCCAGTTTGTTGACCGGGTTGTGGGACAAGATTTATTCCGGCGTGCGCATGCACCACTTCGACAAGCTGCGCGCGATCGCGCCAGGCCACGAAGTCATCTACGTGCCGTGCCATCGCAGCCACATCGACTACCTGTTGCTGTCCTACCTGCTCTACCGCAACGGCATCGCGCCGCCGCACATTGCCGGCGGTGTGAACCTCAACCTGCCGCTCCTCGGTTCGTTCCTGCGCCGCGGCGGTGCGTTCTTCATGCGCCGTAGTTTCAGCGATCCGCTGTACTCGACCGTGTTCCGCGAATACATGAGCCAATTGTTCGCGCGCGGCGTGTCGATCGAATACTTCGTCGAGGGCGGGCGCTCGCGTACCGGTCGCACGTTAACGCCGCGCGGTGGCCTGCTGTCGATGACGCTGCGCAGCTTCCTGCGCGAGTCGCAGCGGCCGGTGGTGTTCCAGCCGGTCTACATCGGTTACGAGCGCATCATGGAAGGCGACTCTTATATCGGCGAGCTGTCGGGCAAACCGAAGGAAAAGGAGTCGTGGTTTCAGTTGCTGCGCGCGCTTGGCAAGCTGCGCGAGAACTACGGCCAGGTCGCGGTCAACTTCGGTGAGCCGATCTTCCTCGCGCCGTTGCTCGACAGCGTCGATGCCGATTGGCGTGCGGCGACGGCCGATCCCGACGCGAAGCCGGCCTGGCTCAAGCCGGCAGTCGACGCACTCGCCGAGCGCATCGCCGTCGACATCAATCGCGCGGTCGACGTCAATCCGATCAATCTGATCGCGCTCGTTTTGCTGGCAACGCCGAAGCACGCGATGGCGGAGGCCGATCTGCTCGCGCAGATCGACCTGACCCGTGATCTGATCACCGCGTTGCCGTATTCCGAGCGACTCACGATCACGAGTCTTTCCGCCGCCGAAATCATCGCCTACGGCGAGAAGATGGCGGCGATCACCCGCATTACGCACCCGCTCGGCGACGTGCTCGCGAGCGAGGGCAAGGCGGCGGTGTTGCTTTCCTATTTCCGCAACAACGTGTTGCACGTCGTCGCGACGGCGGCGTGGATCGCCTGCTGCTTCCTCAACAATCGCGGCATGAAGCGTGAGCAGATCCTGCGCCTCGGCCGCGTCGTCTATCCGTTCGTGCAGGCGGAACTGTTCCTGCCGTGGAGCGAGGACGCATTCGCTTCGCGCCTCGATGAGACGATCGACTTCTTCGTCACGCGCGGCCTGCTCAAGACGGATGAGTCAAGGGAAACGCTGCAGCGCGAACCGGGGCAGAGCGACGGCTCGTTCCAGTTGCGCGTGATCGCGCAGAGCTTGCTGCAGACGATCGAACGCTACTACATCGCGATCGCCGCGCTCGTGCGCAACGGGCCGAACACGCTGACCGCGACCGAGCTGGAAAATCTTTGCACGTTGACCGCGCAGCGCCTGTCGTTGCTGCAGCAGCTGAATGCGCCGGAGTTCTTCGACAAGGCGCTGTTTCGAGGCTTCATCGCCAAGCTGCGCGAACGCCGCGTGATCTGGCCCGGCGCCGACGGCAAGCTCGAATTTCATGCCGACCTGGAAAGCATCGTGCGCGACGCCAAGCTCATCCTGAGCCGCGAGATCCGCCACGGCATCCTCAAGTTGACGCCGGAGCGGCGCAATGCGCTGTCTTCGCCGAACGAAGAGGAAAAAACTTCGAATTGAAGGGTGCTGCCGTACACGGCAGCTTCGCCTTCATGGGCGAAGTTAAGCATCGAGATCGGGAATAAGCTTCGATTCCAGATACGCGATCATGTCCTTCAAGCGCAGCTTGCGCACTTTCATGCGCTTGAGGCGCAGCTCGTCGCCGTGCGCGCTCGCGGCCAGTGCGGCGATCGCCGCATCGAGATCGCGGTGCTCGACGCGCAGTTCGACGAGCTGACGGGTGATTTCGGAAGGATCGAGCGGCACGGAAACGTCCTTGCACGAGGCGATTCTAGTTTAGCGCGGTTCATCGCCCGCGGATGACCGCGGCGGGCTCGTGCGGTGCGTGCGCCGGCGCGAGGATGTAATCTCGCAGTCTTTCCCCGCGAGCTCGAGCCGCCATGCACGCCCTGATCGAAACGCGCCGCGCCGCCAAGGCGATTCCGCTGATTGCGGTGACGAAAGCGACGCTGCGCGCCACCGCCGCCAAGCTCGGCAAGAGCGCGGCCAACTGGATTGCGGCGAACGGCTTCGACGCGTCGCCCGGCACGTTCTGTCTGTTGCCCGATGCCCAAGGCAACGCCCGGCGCGTCCTCGCCGGCATCGCCGCGGTTGACGATCTCTACGCACTGGCCGGCCTGCCGTTGCGCCTGCCCGTGGGCAGCTACCGGCTCGACGACGGCGGAATAGCGCTCGATGCCGAGCGTGCGGCGTTGGGCTGGGGCCTCGGCGCGTATCAGTTCACGCGCTACCGCGGCCCGGCACGCGTGCCGGCGAAGCTCGCCGTCGACGGCGCCGTCCTGCGTGCGGTCGAAGCGCGGCTCGCCGCGTCATCGCGCGTGCGCGACCTGGTCAACACGCCGACCGAGGACATGGGGCCGGCGGAACTCGCCGCCGATGTGAAATCGCTGGCCGCCGCGCACGGCGTCGAATTCCGCGAGTGGGTGGGCGATGATCTGCTGCGCGACAATTTCCCGACGATCCACGCCGTCGGCCGCGCGAGTCACCGCGCGCCGCGCCTGGCCGAGTTGCGCGCGGGCGAGGCCGGGCATCCGCATGTGGTCGTCGTCGGCAAAGGGGTTTGCTTCGATACGGGCGGTCTTGATCTCAAATCCGCCGACGGCATGCGCTGGATGAAGAAGGACATGGGCGGCGCCGCGCATGCGATCGCGCTGGCCGACCTGATCCTGCGCGCGAAGCTGCCGCTGCGCCTGACCTTGTTGATTCCGGCGGTCGAGAACGCAGTCGCCGGCAACGCCTATCGTCCCGGCGAGGTGATCCGCACGCGTGCCGGCCTCACCGTCGAGATCGACAACACCGATGCCGAAGGCCGCCTCGTGCTTTGCGACGCGCTGACCTACGCGAGCGAGTCGAAACCGGATCTGATCGTCGATTTCGCGACGCTGACCGGCGCCGCGCGCGTCGCGCTCGGCCCCGATCTGCCGGCGCTGTTCGGCAACCGCGAGGATCTCGCGCAGGCCGCGGTCGCCGCGGGTCGTCGCGAGCAGGATCCGCTCTGGCACATGCCGCTGTGGGCGCCGTACCGGGCGATGCTCGATTCGCGCGTGGCCGATCTGGCCAACGCCGGCCCGTCCAAGCACGCCGGCGCAATTACCGCCGCGCTCTATCTCGAGCGCTTCGTGCCGCAGACGATTCCGTGGCTGCATCTGGACACCTACGCTTGGAACGACGCCGACAAGCCGGGCCGGCCCGCGGGCGGCGAGGCGCTCGGCCTGCGCGCGATCTTCGCACTGCTCGCGCAGCGCTATCGCGGGTGAAGCCGGGCCGCAGGCCTTACAATAGCGGCCTGTTCCGGTTCTGAATTTCCCATGTCCGCCTTATCCCTCGCGCTGCCCGCGCAGCGCATCGACGCCAACAAGCTGGCCAAACGCCTGCGCCGCCAAGTCGGCCAGGCGATCGCCGACTACAACATGATCGAGGACGGCGACCGGGTCATGGTCTGCCTGTCCGGCGGCAAGGATTCGTACACGCTGCTCGACGTGCTGCGCCAGCTGCAGGCCAAGGCGCCCGTGCGTTTCGAACTCGTCGCCGTGCATCTCGACCAGAAGCAGCCGGGTTACGATCCCGAGGTCTTGCCGAATTACCTGCGCAGCGTCGAGCAGCCGTTCGAGATCCTCGAACAGGACACCTACAGCGTCGTCCAGCGCGTGATTCCGCAAGGCAAGACCATGTGCGGCCTATGCTCGCGCCTGCGTCGCGGCGCGCTGTACACGCACGCCGAGCGCGCGGGCTTCACCAAGATCGCGCTCGGCCACCATCGCGACGACATGGTCGAGACGCTGTTCCTCAACATGTTCTACCACTCGCGCCTGAAATCGATGCCGCCGAAGCTGCTGTCGGACGATGGCAAGCACGTGTTGATCCGCCCGCTCGCCTACTGCAAGGAAGTCGATATCGCCGAGTACGCCGAGCAGAAGGCGTTTCCGATCATGCCGTGCAATCTCTGCGGCTCGCAGGAGACGCTGCAACGCAAGGCGATCAAGGCAATGCTGCACGAGTGGGAACGCAAGACGCCGGGCCGCACCGAGAACGTGTTCCGTGCGATGACCTCGATCGCGCCTTCGCAGCTCGCCGATCGCGAGCTGTTCGACTTCGCCGCGCTCGGCGCGCGCTCGCCGAATCCGCCACCGAGCATGACCGACTGGCTGCTCGGCGACGGCATCGACGCGTCCGGTTCCTGATTTCGCCCATTCCCTCTTTCTGCGTGGGCGTCGCGGCCCGCGCATTTCTTCTGTCTGGAAAATCGCCATGTGGTTTCGCAACCTGACCCTGTTCCGCTTCTCGCCCGCCGTGGCCAAATCGCTCAAATCGCTCGACGGCGATCTCGCCGAGAAGAAGTTGCGTCCGTGCGGCCCGGTCGAGCTGGCTACACGCGGATTCATCTCGCCGTTCGGTCGTAACGAGGACGTCTTGACGCACCGGACCGGAGAATTCACCCTTTTGACCATCGGCGCGGAAGACAAACTTCTGCCATCTTCGGTAATTAACGACGAATTAGCTACTCGTTTGCAGACAATCGCCGAAAAAACGGGAAGAAAGCCCGGTGGCCGCGAGCGCAAACGACTAAAGGAAGAGGTGTTGACCGACCTGCTTCCACGCGCTTTCATACGCTTGTCAAAGCGGAATGCTTATCTGGATAGCCAGGACGGCTGGTTCGTCGTCGATACCGCGAGCAAGAAAGCCGCCGAAGAAGCCGTCACGCAAGTGCGCGAGGCACTCGGCAGCTTTCCGGCCGTGCCGATGGCGGCCGAGGAATCGCCGCGCGTGCTCATGACGGACTGGCTCGCGCATGGCAAATTGCCGGCGGGTTTGGTGTTAGGCGACGAATGCGAACTGCGCGATCCGGTCGAGTCCGGCGCGATCGTCCGCTGCCGGCGTCAGGAGCTTGAAACGGACGAGGTGCGGGAGCATCTGAAGAGTGGGAAGCAAGTGTTTACGTTGGGGCTGACGTTCGAGGATCGGTTGAGTTTCTCGCTGGGCGAGGACCTCGTGGTGCGCAAGTTGCGCTTTCTCGACGTGGTGCAGGATGAACTCGGCGAGGGCGACAAGGAGAGCACCGCCGCCGAACTCGACGCAGTGTTTGCGTTGATGTCTCTGGAATTGAGACGGCTTTTTGCAAAATTTGAGGAATGGTTCGGGTTACCCCGACCATCCGACAAAAAATAGAACAACCCGGTTACGCGACGCCGAGGTACTTATGAGGTTTATCGACATGACCTTGGCAGAGCAAAACAATTATCTCGAACTCTCGACCGACGACGGCGACACGATCAAGGTGTTGCGCGCCGCGCATCCGCGCGCACGGCGCCTGCGCCTGACCGTAACTTCGGGTGGCGCGCGCGTGTCGTATCCGCCGTCGACGCATCCCGCGCAGGTATTCGCCTTTCTGCGCAAGCACGCGAACTGGCTCGAGCGCAAACTCGACGAACTGCAGATCGAGGACGCACCACCGCCGATTGAGCCGGGGCGGCCCACGCTGATTCCTATGCGCGGCGAGACCAAGCGCCTGGTCTGGCGCGATGGAGCCTTCCCGCACATCGAACTCGACGGCGAAGACCGTCTCGTGCTCACGTTGCCCAAGCCGCACAACAAGCGCACGCTGACCGCCGCACGCTCTTTGCTGCATTCGTTTTTGCAAGCGCAGATCCGCCGCGACGTCTCGCGCCTGCTCGCGCGCTATGTGCCCGAACTCGGCCGCGCACCGACCGGCGTGCGTGTGAAGTCGCTGAAGAGCCTGTGGGGCAGTCTCGACACGCGCGATGCGGTCACGCTCGATCTTGCCCTCGCGCTGGCGCCGCCGGAAGCACTGAAATACGTCGTCGTCCACGAACTCTGCCACCTGCGCTATCGCGACCATTCGCCGCGTTTCTGGGCCCTGGTCGGTTCGCTCTATCCCGACTGGAAGGAACAGCGCGAGTGGCTCAAGGCGCGCGGCCATGCGCTAAAGGCGGAACTGGCGCGGTTGATCGAGACCGCGTAAGGGTCATTTCTGCGCAAATGCCTCGCCGCCGCTGGCGACCCAAGCCCGTGCACGGCGCTCGACGTTTGGTTAGCATGCGGGCATGAGCGAAAACGATGCGGCCGATCCTCTAAGCGTGTTGCCGGCGCCGGTCGAAAATCCGCCCGCGCCAATGCCTACTCCTCCGCCTCGGCGCGGTACGGGTGGTTTCGGCTGGCTGTTGTTGATGCTCCTCCTCGCCGCGGCGGGTTACGGTTACTGGCGGCTCCAGGGCATCGAGCAGGGCCACGAAGCGACGGTGCAGACGGAGACTTCCGCCGCGCAGAAGCTGCGCGACGAGGTCGAGGCGTTGCGCCGCAGCGCCGATGCAAGCAAAAGCGAGGCGCAGACACTGCGCACGCGGCTCGACGACACGGCCAAAGTCAACGACTCGCTGCGCGCGCAGGTGCTCGGCCTGTCCGAGCGCGCGCGCCTGTCCGAAGACGCGATCGCGAATCTCGCCGAGAAGCGCCTGTCCGGTCACGATGCGCTGTTGCTCAACGAAGCCGAATTGCTGCTCGTGCTCGCGCAGGAACGCTATGCGCTGTTCACCGATCCGGCGCCTTCGCTGGCTGCGTACCGGCTCGCCGACGCGGCGCTGGCGCAGGCCAATGATGCCGCGTTCGCCTCGGTACGGCAGAGCATCAACGCGGAGATCGCGGCACTCGGTGAGCTGCAGACGAACAATCCGTCGGCGCTGCAGCAGTCGCTGGCACAATTGCGCGAGTCGCTGGCACAGCTGCCGACCCGGCAACACGACGAAGAATCCAGCGCGGCCCAACCGGGTTCGCGCTTTGCGCGCGTGTTCGGCCAGTTCATCCGCATCCGCCGCGACTACGATGCGGGCGCCAGCTTCGGACGCAACGATCCACTGCTCGCGCGCACGTTGCTCGACGCGAGTCTGCGCGATGCACAGGCAGCGTTGCTGGTGCACGATGCGCAGCGCTGGCAACAGGCCCTGACCGCAGCGCGTGCACAGCTCGCGCACGACTTCGACACGGCTTCACCCGAAGCAGCGAAAGCGCAGGCGACGCTCGATGGTCTGGCGAAAACGGCGATCGCGCCGCCCGCGCCGAACGTGCTCGGCGCAGCGCTCAAGGAACTGCGCAACCTGCGCACGACGCACAGCCTGCAAGCCGCGCCCGCGGCCGAGCCGGCGAAACCCGCCGCGCCGGCACAAGCGGAAGGCCAGTCGTGAGATCGTGGACCGCCGTGTTGTTGCTGTTGATCGTCGCGGTCGCCGCGGCGTGGGGCTGGCACGCGCTCGCGCTCGATCCGGGCGAAGTTCGCCTGCGTTTTGCCGGCTGGCGCATCGAAACGAGTTTCGTGTTCGGCGTGATCGCCGCCTTGCTGCTCTGGGCGATTCTGAGCCTGATTTTCCGCGCCGTGTTCTGGCCGGGTCGCGCCCTGCGCCGGCGTGCGTTGCAGCGCGGACACGAGCGCATCGCCGACGGACTCATCGCCGCGGCGGAGGGGCGCCATGCGCAGGCGGCGAAATCACTCGAGCGCGCCGCGCACGTGCAAGCCTTGCAGGCGCCGGCGCTGCTCGAGCGTGCCCGTTCCGCGCATCGGCGGGGCGATGCCGAGCAGGCCAGCGCTGCACTCGATGAAGCGGCGGCGCTCGCGCCGCAGGCCGCGCTCGCGCTGCGCGCCCGCTTCCTGCTCGACGACGGCCGCAATGCCGATGCGCTCGCCTTGCTCAAGGACGCGATGGCGAAAGCGCCGTTGCCGCCCGCGGCGCTGCGTAGCCTGATCGAAGCGGCCGGCCGCGGCGGGGATTCGGCTACGGCACTCGCCGCGCTGTCCGCATACACGAAAACCCATGCGCTCGCGGACGCGGATTTTGCCGAGCTCGAAACGGACACGCTCGCCGCGGCACTGACGAATGCGCCACGCGCAGACGTGCTGGCGGGCATCTGGTCGGGGCTGAGCCGCGCGCAACGCCAGCGCGAACCGCTCGTGATCGCCTACGCCAGGCGCACCGCTGCGCTCGGCCAGCCGCTTCCCGCGATCGGCGAAATCGAATCCGCGTTGCGTCGCGACTGGTCGGAAAACCTCGTGCGCGCCTACGCCGAACTTGGGCCGTCGGATGTCGCCGCGCGCCTGCGCCAGGCCGAGGGCTGGATCGCGGCGCAGCCTAACAGCGCCGGCTTGATGCTCACCCTCGGCCGCCTGTGCAATCAGAGCGAACTCTGGGGCAAGGCGCGCGAATACCTTGGCCGCGGCCTCGCGATCGCGCCCGACGCACAACTGTGGGAAGCGCTCGGCGATGCCTGCGTCGGACTCAAGGACGAGGACACCGCGCAGCGCGCGTATCGCAACGCCTTGCGCGCCGCACGCGGCGAGAAGACCGAATCG
>Ga0207640_10001573_pt1 | contig 12254 bp, 12 predicted proteins | sample KBSCornC42_FD_184300 | JGI IMG/M metagenome (GOLD analysis project Ga0207640, IMG submission 184300) | Corn rhizosphere microbial communities from Kellogg Biological Station, Michigan, USA - KBS Corn C4-2 (SPAdes) (version 2) | ecosystem: Host-associated > Plants > Roots > Rhizosphere > Soil ... | reverse complement strand
GGCCATCATTGTCATGAGCGCGTGACGGTGCAGGCCGATCCAGGAACGTCCTTCGAAATGGTCGAGACCGAGCTCTTCTTTGAGTTGTTGATGCGCCTGGCGGCCGCCAAGCTGCCGGTGGTGAAGGACCTCGATGCCTTCCGCTTCGAAGGGACGCCGATCAACGAGGGGCTGGTCCGTTCGCTGCACGGCGGCGCATTCCTGCCCGCACGGCGCAATGTCGTCCTGGTCGGTGGCACTGGCACCGGCAAGACCCATCTGGCCATCGCCATCACCGCCAATGTCGTCCGCGCCGGAGCGCAGGGGCGCTACTTCAACACTGTGGATCTGGTGACCCGTCTCGAAGAGGAAGCCCGGATCGGCAAAAGCGGGGCGCTTGCCGCCCAGCTCTCTCGCCTCGACCTCGTCGTGCTCGATGAGCTTGGCTATCTGCCGTTCGCCCGCTCAGGTGGGCAGTTGCTGTTCCATCTGGTCAGCAAGCTTTATGAGCAAACCAGCGTCATCATCACGACCAACCTGGCGTTCGGGGAATGGCCGACCGTGTTCGGCGATCCCAAGATGACCACCGCTCTTCTCGATCGTGTCACCCATCATTGCGACATCATCGAGACCGGCAATGACAGCTGGCGCTTCAAGAACCGAAACTGATCCCCGCCGCAGGTCGGGATTAAGATGCTTTGCGCTGCGCGCGCCTCCGGTTGGGCTCCGCCCTCCCTACGCCGCGCGCAGCGCAAGGAGCATTCCTCGACCGTCGTGCCATACTCGAAAGGGGGTCCCTTTTGCGCGCCGATCGGGGGGCCCGTTTGGACGCCGATTGACAGCTCCGAAGCGGACCGAGCACAAGGTCCCCATGCCAACCGCCTATGCCGGGCCTACCGAAGCGATTTGCTCTTTGCGGCGACAAAGCAATTTGGGCCTATTTAGCCGATTGCACCAGTGACATTATCTGAATGCGGGAAAATGATGGGTAGCCAAAATTTGGAATGTCCTATGCCCCATAAGTCACTGCCCGACCAAACCGATCGCTTGATTACCGTGAGCGATTTCGCAGAGATGGCACGCCCTTCACGCCGTGACAATCTCCTACGACGAAACGCTCGCCCCCGATTTTCCCAACCGGCCCTGAATGGCGCAAGTCAGCGGACCTCTCAATGTCCGTTGATCCTCGAGGCATATCCTATGCATAACCGTTGACAACGCAATTAATACAGTTCAATTGCAACTATGCCGTTTCAAAGGCATGGGCAGTGTTGTCGCGTCCTGGCGATTGTTGCGTACGTGTGGACACGTCTTTCGCAGCACTCATGAAAAACGGCGACAGAGAATGGAGTGCTATGTTTGAGTCGTTGAAGCAGATGCCAGCAGATCCCCTGCTGCAAATCATCGCCGCGCATCGTGCCGACACCCGGTCGGACAAAATCGACCTCGGTGTTGGTGTATTTCGCGATGAGGCGGGCGTTACGCCTATCTTTCGGTCGGTCAAAGCCGCTGAGGCCTATCTTGTCGCTCATCAGCCTACCAAGGGGTATCTTGGGATTGAAGGCGATCCAGTCTTCACCGATCTGCTTCGGCCGATCATCTTCGGCAAGGATGGTGGAGATATATCCCTCGTGCCGGGAATTCAAACCCCTGGCGGCGGCGGGGCTCTGCGGCTTGGTGGCGAACTGATCGCAGTTGCTCGCCCTGATGCCAAAGTTTGGCTAGGAACACCGAGCTGGCCTAATCACCGACCGATCTTCGAGGCTGTCGACCTAGAGGTGCGAGAATATCGGTTCGCAGATTTGACGACTCAGACCCTGCTGTTCGACGAGATGATGGCGGCACTATCGCAGGCAGCTGCCGGAGACGTTGTTCTTCTTCATGGATGCTGTCACAATCCAACCGGCCTTGACCTGAACCATGATCAATGGCGCGAGGTCGCTGACCTCTGCCGCGCAAACGGTCTCGTTCCCTTTGTCGATCTGGCCTATCAGGGCCTGGGTGAAGGGCTCGAAGCGGACGCGATGGGACTGCGAATTGTCTTTGACCGCGTCCCTGAGCTCCTGCTTGCCTACTCATGCGATAAGAACTTTGGCTTATATCGTGAGCGGACTGGCGCTCTTTATGTGAAAGCAGATAGTTCCGACCTGGCGCGCAATGTCGCCTCGAACCTCGCGGTGCATGCGCGCGTCAGCTGGTCCATGCCACCAGATCACGGCGCAGCCGTGGTGCGTGCCATTCTGGAGCAGCCCGATCTTGAAGCCGACTGGCGCGCCGAGTTGATCGAGATGGGGCAACGGGTGCGTGCGGTCCGAGAGGCTATCGCAGGCGCAGCTCCCTCCTTGTCGGCAATCGCGCACGAACATGGACTTTTCTCGAATCTTGCAGTGTCGCGGGATCAGGTCGATGCCTTGCGGATACACCATGGCATTTACATCGCCCCCTCGGGGCGGATGAATGTCGCTGGACTGAAGGTCGAAGACGCGCCTCGATTAGTCGTAGCACTCGCGGCCGTGGGGGCCTTGCCGAGTTCCTAAGCGATCGATGATAACGCTCCTAGCGTTCGCAGGACGATCCAAGTGTGAGTTACCGGCTAGGCCGATATTAAGGAGTTCGTAGATGCGCTTTATAAACAAGACCGTTCTCGCAACCGGGGTCGCGACGGGGCTTGGGCGCGTTACGGCTGAGCTTTTTGCTCGCGAAGGCGCCAAGTTGGTGTTGGTAGACTATAATGAGGACGAGCTCCGCGCCCTGACGAACAGCCTTCGCAGTAAAGGCACTGCCGTCGCCTCAGTGATCGGCGATGTCTCTCTCCCGGAAGTAGCGGACGAAGCGGTTGCCCGTATCGAATCCGAATTTGGTCGCCTCGACATCCTGCTGAATAACGCGGGCATCAACCCGGTCGGCAACATTGTCGATACGCCCGTCGAAGTGTGGGATCGGACGATCGCGGTCAATCTGCGATCGGCCTACCTATTTTCATCCAAGGCTATTCCGCTGATGGAGCGTGGGGGTGGTGGCACGATCGTCACTACGGCCTCCATCGCTTCCTTCAAGGCGTCAACCGCAGAAGCCGCTTACAGCGTTTCAAAGGCTGGCCTGCTGCAATTGACGAAGGTGATCGCCAAGGACTTCGCTGCGCGTGGGATTAGGGCAAATGCCGTCTGCCCTGGATTTCTTCCCAAATATATGGCGGACCGTCTGCAAGGAGCCTCGGAGGACCAGCAAGCGATGCGTTCACGCCGAGCGGCTGAGCTCGTGCCTATGGGCCGCGAGGGTACCTATGAGGAAATCGCGAATATTATCGCGTTTCTCGCAAGCGAGCAGTCATCCTATATGAACGGTGCCGCGGTCATTGCTGACGGCGCGCAGACCGTCTGATGGATCCAGCCCACAAAGGTCTCATCGCAGGCCTGGCTGTGGCCGGGTTTTCCGCGACGACAAGCTTGCTGGTTAAGGGGATCGGAGGGCGTATTCCACCGATCACCTTGAATGCCTGGCGTTGTACCGTCGCGGCCCTTATTTTTCTGCCTCTCTGGTGGTACACAACCGGCGGCTTTGTACCGGATGCACGGTCGTTGTTTTGGATCGGCATGTCAGTGCTTTTCAGCATCGTCATGGGCGACACGTCTTTTTTCCTTGCTATCAAGAAGATCGGCATGTCTCGCGCGACGCCGATCGCGAAGTCGTATCCAGCCTTCGCGGTGCTATTCTCATGGATCCTTTTGGGGGAGGCCTTGAGCACCTACAAGCTTATCGGCGTAGCGCTCGCAATCGGCGGCACAGCCCTTATGTCGCGGCGACCGGGCGGCACGGCGGCCCTTGCCGAAGACGACGAGGAACGGAAAACGGCGCGCGATCATACCGTTGGCGTGATGATTGCATTGGGAACGGCCTTGGCATGGGCTGCCGGTGCTATTGTGCTCAAAATTTCTTTGATGTCCGCCAGCGTCACAACCGTGAGTTTGTTCAAGACGGTTATCGCGGGCGTCATGTTGTGGGCGATCTCGTCCCGGTTCGAGCGATTCCCTGTCCGGGAAGTCCTTTTTAATCGAACAAACATGCTCTTGGCGGGCGCAACGGGCATCACATTGACAGGTGCTGCCCTACTTTTGGTCTACTCAATCTCGATGGTCGGCGCCGGGTCAGCATCCGTCTATTCTGGGCTCGCGCCCTTATTTGCCGTGCCGATGGGCGTGATCATTTTCAAAGAGCGCATGGGGCTGAAGGCGATCATCGGCTGCGTTCTTGCGGTCCTTGGCGTCGTCTTCGTCTCGATGGGTTGATAGAATCACCCTCGTCGTGACGCATCGTAGAAGAGAACAAATTTGATGGGCTGCGGTAATGCGAATTTGGACGTCGTCGTCGTTGGGTCGGGTGCTGCCGGACTGACGGCCGCGCTTACCGCACAACTCCAGGGAGCAAAGGTCACCCTCGTCGAATCGGAAAATCACCTCGGAGGCACTTCGGCGATCGGTGGAGGAAATCTCTGGATTCCCGGTAATAACCCGATGGGTCGGGCCGGCCATATGGACAACCTGGATGGCGCGTTTGTCTATTTGCGACGGGTAAGCGGTTCTCGACCTACTGTCGAGAACGCGCGCGCTTTTATTGAACATGGCCCTCGCTTGGTCGATTTCATTGAAACGCGTAGCGCTATACGGTTTTCGTCTATTGCAAGACACGACTATCATGCAGATTGGGAGGGCGCGGGCTTCGGTCGCAGTCTTGAGCCCGAACCCTTGGATGCCGGTCGGCTTCTTGCTTCCCAAAATGACTGGTTTCGAACGAACCCGACCCGGGCTCCTCTGACCTACTCCGAATATCGCGCAGGCGCGGACCTCGAGCTGGTTACCGAGCGCCGAAGACGGGACGTGCGTACGCAGGGAGCTGCTTTAATTGCGGGGTTGGGCCATGCAGCTCTAGATGCAGGCGTTCGAATGCTGCGCGGTAAAGGCTTAGCGCGTCTTGATCGCATGGGAAAGTCTGGCTTTCGCGTCGATCTTACGGACGGTACGCGAATTTCGACACCCGCTGTCGTCTTGGCAGCGGGCGGCTTCGCGGCGGACCCGGCGACCCGGCGGGCACTTCTCCCAAGCATCGACTTCGTTTCTCTGGCCGCCGGGCGCGCTGCCGGCGACGGTATTCGTGCGGGTCTCAATTGCGGTGCGGGACTTTCAGGTATTGGCGATGGCTGGCTCGGGGCCGTGCATGTTCCTGAGGACAGTCGCTCCCCGTTCCTTGTCGTCCGGGAGCTGGCATTGCCCGGCTCGATGCTCGTAAACGGAGACGGCCTCCGCTTCGTCAATGAAGCGCTTGGCTACAATGACGTCGGACGTGGTATGCTGGCCTTCGACCCATCCCGTGGAAATTACCCCGCCGAACGGTCGTGGCTGATATTCGATGCCGCATTTCGTTCACGGCATTCTGTGCTCGGGGTTTCGCCGGACGCCTCCATCCCGGCAGGATGGCACAAAGCGGGCAGCATCGCCGCATTAGCCGCGTCGCTTAAGGTTCCTTTCGCCGGTTTAGAGCGATCGGTTCAGCGGATGAACGAGGCAGCCACAAAGGGCTTTGATGACGAGTTCGGGCGCGGCGGTGATGCCCATCAACGCTTCAACGGTGACCCGAACCATGAACCAAACCCCTGTCTTGGGACGATCGCCCAGGCTCCATTCTTTGCCGCCCCCATCGTTCCGGGGCTCTGCGGAACCAAGGGTGGGCTCGCGGTCGACGAAAAGGCCCGTGTGCTCGATCGTGATGGCGGTCCAATCGCTGGGCTCTTTGCGTGCGGCGATGTGGCGGAAACCGTGATGGGGTTTGGCTATGCTGGCGCCGGGGCATCCATCGGCCCTGCCATGACATTCGGAATGCTTGCGGGCGAGACAATCGTTAAGCCCAATTGATCTCGGCCGCAGGTCGTGTCTCAAACGTTGGACACGATGCGGGTGGACCGTAAGCGCCGACGGAACGAGGCATTGACGCGGCGCCGTCAGGCTTTTCGGCGCGCCCGCCTTCTAGTGACAGACGGGTGTGCTGCCAGGCTTCCACCTATCGCTCGGTATATCACGTGCCCGCCTACTGCATGTGACAGGGGAAATCCCCCTCCGATGTGTCTGCCAAAGTAACCGTGGCGCCGAGGCCGCCTTGCGCGGTTGGGGGATGAAGGGCTGATTGCCGCTCGGATAGGGAGCGGCGATGGATAACGAGATCGAAGGTGGACCAGCGAGCAGTCATATGACTGCTCAGTAAGCGGTGTTCTCAGCCCACGTTGATCCAGGGCATGAGCGTATACACTCGATTGGCCGGGTGGCCGTTGGCGAGCGCGGATAGGGCCTGGGTCAGCCAGTCATGGGGATTGATGCCGCCCAGCTTGCAGTTTTCGATGAGCGTGGCGATGACCGCCCAGTTGTCGCCGCCCTCGTCGGAGCCAGCGAAAAGGGCATTCTTCCGATTCAAAGCCAGGGGGCGGATTGAACGCTCGACGGCATTGGTATCGAGCTCGATGCGGCCGTCATCGATGAAGCGAACGAGGCCGTCCCAGCGGATGGTCGCATAGCGAATGGCTTCGGCCAACTTGCTCTTGGCGCTGATCTGCCGGAGCCGGCCATCGAGATAGAGCTTGAGATCCTCGACGATGACGCGGCTTCGTTCGGCGCGCTGAAGGCGGCGCTGTTCAGCGACCGAGCCGCGCACCTCGTCTTCAATGGCATAGAGCATGGCGATCCGGCGCAGGATCTCGGTCGCGACCGGGGAACTGGCGGCTAGATCATAGAATTTGCGCCGAACATGGGACCAGCAGAAGGCGAGGCTGATCTGCTGCCCGCGCCGCTTGGCGAGAGCTGTATAGCCGCCATAGCCATCAACCTGCAGGATGCCTGCAAAGTCCCCAAGGTGGATGTCGGGCCGCTCGGCCTTGCGGTCCGCCGCATAGACATAGGCGACCATCGGCGGACCTGCGCCACCCCATGGTCGATCATCGCGGGCATAGGCCCATAGCTGGCCGGTTTTCGTTCTGCCGCGCCCTGGGTCAAGCACCGGCGCGGTGGTCTCGTCGGCGAACAGGCGCTCGGATCGCCGCAGCTCCTCAAGAGTCCGGTCGCGCAGCGGCCTCAGGTACCATGCTGCCCGGCCCACCCAATCCGCCAGGGTGGAGCGATCGAGCTTGATATCCTGCCGGGCATAGATCTGAGCCTGCCGGTATAGGGGAACATGATCGGCATACTTCGACACCAGCACCTGAGCGATCAGCGCTTCGGTCGGAATCCCGCCTTCGACTATCCGCGCCGGAGCCAGAGCCTGGATGATCGCGCCTTCACAGGAGCGGCAGCCATAGCGCGGGCGGCGCGTCACCAGCACGCGGAAGGTGGTGGGAACGACGTCCAGCCGCTCGGCAACATCTTCGCCGATCTGATGAAGCAGGCCTTTGCAGCAAGGACAGGCCTTGTCGTCAATATCGACAATCTGTTCGATCCGCTCGAGGTGGGCGGGCAATGAGCCGCGGTTGGTTTTGCGCGCCTGATCGCTGCGGGAGCGCGGCGCAACAGCTTCTCTGGCCGCGCGGGCATGCCCAAGCGCCGCCTCGACGTCTTCCAGTCCCAGCTGGAGCTGATCGGCATCGAGTTGCTCAGACCGGCGACCGAAACGGTGCCGCATGAAGGCGTCGATAATCGACTGAAGACGCTCGATCTCGGCGTCCGCCTCGCCCTTGGCAACGTTCAGGTCCGCCATTCTGGCTTCAGATGCGGCCCGCTCTTCCGCCAGCATCCGGGACTGTTCCAGGACGAGCGCGCGGAGCGCGTCGATGTCTTCCGGCAGGTCCGCTTGCGTGAGCATGGTAACAGTGAATCAGTGAGGCAAAGCCCCGTCAACCGGCAATCTGCGGGGCCTGTGGTCGACGGCCGCCATGGACCCGACGCCAGTCCAATCCCTCTAGAAGTGCACCCAACTGGGCGGCGGAAAGACGCATTACGCCGTCCTGAATGCCGGGCCACTTGAAGCCGCCTTGCTCCAGACGCTTCGCCATCAGGCACAGTCCTGTGCCGTCCCACCAGATCAGCTTGATCCGGTCGGCACGCTTGGCTCGAAAAACATAGATCACGCCAGAAAATGCATCGCCGCCATATTGCGCGCTCACCAACGCGGCCAAGGCGTCCGGCCCTTTGCGAAAATCCACCGGGCGCGTCGCCACCATGACGCGCGTGCCTGGACCAATCCCGATCACCGCTGCACCTGCAATGCCTGGATCACCGCCGTCACCAGATCGGCCTTAGCCGTACGGCCGATCCGAACGACGGCGCCTCCCATCTCAACCTCTATCGCGACATCGCTTGACAACGGCTTGGGAATGTCGGCCATGACCGGCACAAACATCGGTTCGGCATGGCTGGTGGCCTGACCTGCTTCCAACGCATAGCGCAACTCCCGGCGCCAAGTGTAGAGCAACGACGTGCGAATATCGTGCTGGCGGGAGAACTCGGCGATGTTGCCGCAACGCGCCATCTCCCCAACAATCGCCAGCTTCTGCTCCAGTGTCCAGATCCGCCGTCGACCTGCCATGTTGCGGAGCACCTCAGGGCGGCGGACAGGCTCCAGACCAACTCCAGTGCGGGTGTCCAGTGCGCTCGTAAGGCTGTGGGCTTCCATACCGCCCACCGTCTGCCCCAATCACCACATCGTGCAAGGTGGGTGGGAAACACCGCTTACGCTGGTAGCGATCGACATGGCGAAGAACCGCCAGGAGGTGCTCATCGAGCGCCCCGAGGGCGGACGGCGTCGGCGCATGACGGTGCTCGCGACAAAGGCAGACTATGATGGCCTCGCCGAGCAGCTCGCCGCGATCGGCAGGCCCATCGTGGTCGGCTTCGAGGCGACCGGCAACTACCACCGGACGCTCGCGCACCGGCTGCTAACTGCAGGGTTCGAGATGCGTCTCATCTCCTCCGTCGCCTTGGCGCGGACGCGCGAGGCGCTCCACAACGGCTGGGACAAGAACGATCCGAAGGACGCTCAGGTCATTCTGCACATGCTGCGGATCGGCGCGACCCAGCGCTATGTCGATCCACTTGTCGCCGGCATCAACGACCTGCAGGAGCTGTCGAAGACCCACGAGGCGATCTCCAGGATGAAGACGCAGACCTGGCATCGTATCCTCACCCACTATCTGCCACTCTATTTCCCGGAGATCGCGCGCTTTGCCGGCAACAGCCGGTCTGACTGGTTCCTGGCGCTCATCGAGCGTTTCCCAACGCCCGCCAGCATCACGGCGCTGGATCGAGAGGCATTCTCGGCCGCGGCATGGCCGCTCATCGGGCGCAAGGTCTCCAAGGCGCGGCTTATCAACGACGTCTATGAGACGGCCTGCGCCTCAACCGCGCTGCCGGTGACGGAGGATTCTGCCGCCGTCACGATGTTCCGCATGGTCATCGCGCAGGGTCGTAGCCTCATCCAGCAGCGTGACGAGATCGAGCGGCTCGCCCATGCCAGGCTTGCCGAACATGTCGACTATCAGCTGCTCCGCAAGATCCCCGGAATCGGCCCGATCAACGCGCTGACCATCCTCGCCGAGGCCGGCGATCTGCGCCGATTCGGCCACCATCGGCAGTTCCTGAAGTTCTGCGGCCTCGACCTGGCGACCTGCCAGTCGGGCACGTTCCGCGGTCGCACCAAGCTATCCAAGTATGGCAACGCCCGCCTGCGGCGTACCTTTTGGATGGCAGCCCAGGTCGCCGCGCGTCAGCGCGACAACAGCTTCCGCGACAAGCTCGGACGGTATACCGCCGGGCACGCGGACGATGCCGATCGTCGCCGCAAGGCGATGACGGCGCTCACCGCCAAGATGGCGCGCGTGGCCCACGCCGTCGTCAAGACGGGGACAGAGTACCGGCCGTTCCTCGAACGACCGGACACCAGGTGGAAGGACCCCTCTCTGCTAGTGCCGTGAGGGCGCGAGAGCGACCCTGTAGATAATGTTCGGGCCTTCCACCTGGGTGCGTATCTCGTCTTAAGGATGGTGAGGACCACGGCCGCTCCGACGCCGCTGGATCCTGTGTTTGCTATGGCAGAGAGCGATCCCGTTGACGGTGGAAGCCATCTGGCTCAAATTGCATGCCGTGCCGATCGTTGTCGGCGCACAGAGACCTGTTGGCCAAAACCCGCCGCTGCCTCCCGACATAGGACGTTGTCGCTGACAATGCAGGCCGGTTTGCCATAGAGCCGGATCAAAGTGTCGAGTTCGCGGGCTACGCGGGCACCAGAGATGCTGGTATCCGCCACCAGGCATAGGTTCTCGCGGCAACAGTCATCATTGATCGCCAAAATCCTGAACTTGCGCGAGGCGCCGAAGGTGTCGGACACAAAGTCCATCGACCAGCGAACCCCCGGCGCCAGCGGCACAGGCATCGGTGTGCGGCTGCCCCGCGCCCGTTTGCGGCCACGGCGTCGGCGCACCGACAAGCCTTCCTCCCGATAAAGCCGGTAGAGCTTCTTGTGGTTCATGATTATCCCCTGGCGCTCGAGCATGATGCCGATCCGCCGGTAACCAAAGCGACGGCGCTTGCCCGCGACGTCCTTCATCGCGTCACGGATGGCACTATGGTCCGGCGGGCGTTCACGCCGAACCGTCTTCGGATCGACACCAATCAGCCCACAGGCCCGGCGTTGCGAAATCTCGTAATCGCGCAACACCCGCAGCACTGCGTCTCGCCGCTGGCCCGGTGTCGTCAGGCTTTTCCCAACAGATCCTTCAGGATGGCGTTGTCCAGCATGCTGTCCGCCAGCAGGCGCTTCAACTTGCCGTTCTCGTCCTCCAGTTGGCGCAGGCGGCGAGCATCCGACACTTCGAGCCCACCATATTTGGCCTTCATCTTGTAGAACGTTGCCGTGCTCAGCCCGTGCTTGCGGCAAACCTCCACAGTCGGCAGCCCCGCCTCCTGCTCCTTGATCATCCCGATAATCTGCGCCTCGGTGAAACGGCTCTTCCTCATGCGTCTGCTCCTTACAGTGACAGACTCTACATCAAAATGAGGGAACTTTCGGGGGGCAGGTCAGAGGCTTGCGAAAGCCGCATCGAAACTCTCGCCAAGGCGGCGTGAGCATCAACCAGAAAAGGCGGGAAGTGACCGGAATCGGATGCTCATTACATGGCGCGATGAATCAAGCAGTGCATCTTGACCATCTTACCCTCGCCAAAGACGGTGCTCAGTATGTTCGCGCCGCTGCTTTTGCGTTGCTTCCTGACCTATACGAAGCATTGCGCGAACTTCCGTCTGACCAAGCTGGTGTACGTATCCACGGCATCGAAGCCCTTCGGCCTATATTAGCCGCCCAAGGCGCAATAGGCGCTGTCGCAGCAGAATTTCTAGGGCAGCAATGCCGCCCCGTCCGGGCAATCCTATTCGACAAAACCGCAGCAGCGAATTGGTCATTAGCGTGGCATCAGGACCGCACGATCTGCGTGAAGCGGCGGATCGATGTCGAGAATTATGGGCCGTGGACAACCAAAGGTGGAATGCAGCATGTCGCGCCTCCCTTTGAACTGCTGGCTCGGATGGTAACGCTTCGCGTTCATCTGGATGATGTGCCCGCCGAAAATTCGCCGCTGTTGATTGCTCCAGGCTCTCATGCCGCTGGGCGTGTGCCGATTGAAGAATATGATGATGTCGTTGCCCGATGCGGCATTTACGCCTGCCTCGCCGAGGCTGGCGATGTGTGGGTGTATGCAACGCCAATCCTGCATGCATCGGAGGCAGCGAGCGTGGCGTGTCATCGCCGTGTTTTGCAGATCGATTATTCAGCAGATGAACTTATCGGCGGGCTGGAATGGCTCGGTATATGACAGCGCTATGGGTCAGTTGCGGAAATTTATAGGGTGATATGGCGGCGCGATAAACAGTCAAACCTTGGTTGGCTGAGTTAAGCCACACCAATGAAGCGCACCAGCGCCATTAAAAAAGCAAAAATAAAAGCATAGCCAAAACGGTCTAGTCGTACCAGATTTTGGCCCCGTTTTCCTCTGATTTTTCCGATCATGGCCATAACCGCACCTATTACTATCGGTGCTACTATTAGATTTATCTTGCGAAAAACAGGATCGGAAATGGGCGATCTTGGAAATATCAACAAGCTAACCCCTCCAGCCATTGCGCCCCATAGTGCGAACCCAATGGTCGATAGGACGGCATTTTTGGGCTTTTTAAATGTGTCAGCAAGGCTGTGCATGCCCAACTCGGCCAAGAACTCAAATAATATTTGAAGTAAGATTTCCCCTAAAAATT
>Ga0207640_10001572_pt1 | contig 12263 bp, 12 predicted proteins | sample KBSCornC42_FD_184300 | JGI IMG/M metagenome (GOLD analysis project Ga0207640, IMG submission 184300) | Corn rhizosphere microbial communities from Kellogg Biological Station, Michigan, USA - KBS Corn C4-2 (SPAdes) (version 2) | ecosystem: Host-associated > Plants > Roots > Rhizosphere > Soil ... | reverse complement strand
GATCGGTTCGACGCTGGGCAATTACGTCTGGTTCCTCGCTGGCGATCGGCTCGGTTACGCACGGCTCAAGCCGTTCGTGCGCCGCTGGGGGCGGTGGCTGACCCTCGACTGGCGCGACGTGGAAAAGGCGGCGGCATTCTTCGGGCGGCACGGCCAGTGGATCGTCTTCGCGATGCGCTTTTCGCCGTTGCTGCGCACGCTGATCTCGCTCCCGGCCGGGCTGGCGCACATGAGCCATGGCAAGTTCCTGATCTTCACTTTCGCCGGCGCGGCAGTGTGGAACGCACTGCTGATCAAGGGCGGGCACTGGCTCGCGGGCTATAGCGACCAAGTCGACCAGTGGGCCGGGGCGGTGGTGCTGGGCTTCGTGCTGCTGGCGCTCGCCGGATACCTCTGGCGGGTTTCGACCTGGAAGCCCTGCGAAGACGAGCCTCAGGCGCGGGGGTGCGCCGAACGATAAGTCTCGAGCAGCGTCGCCGCATCGACTTTGGTGTAGATCTGGGTCGAGCTCAAGCTGGCATGACCGAGCAGCTCCTGAAGGCTGCGCAAGTCCGCTCCGGCGCCGAGCAGGTGCGTGGCGAAACTGTGGCGCAAGGCGTGCGGGGTGGCGGTTGCGGGGAGACCGAGCGCAGTCCTTGCCTTGAGCACCGCGCGTTGGACCATGCCGGGTGACAGCGGACCACCCTTGGCGCCGCGGAACAAGGGGCCGCCAGGGACCAGGGCGAACGGCTGCGCTCGGGCGTAATCCTCGATGGCCTCGCGAACGATCGGCAGCAGCGGCACCACCCGCTGCTTGCCGCCCTTGCCGGTAACCCGGATCGTCTCACCGGGCGGAAGAATGTCGGCGGTCAGCGAGAGCGCCTCGGCGATCCGCAGCCCGGCCCCGTACAGCAGCATCAGCACCGCCCGGTCGCGCGCGCCGACCCACGCCGGACCGTCGTCCTCGCCTACGAGATCCGCGAGATTGGTCGCGTCGTCGGGGGTGACAGGACGCGGGATGCCCTTCTTGACCCGCGGTCCGCGCAGACGGGGGCCCGCCGCATCCGGTTCACCAGCCTGCTCGCGGGCAAACGCGAGGAACGCCTTGAGCCCGGATAGCTCGCGCGCCGCCGAGGCGTTGACCAGACCTTCCCCCCTGCGCGCCGCGAGGTGGCCGCGCAGGCGTGGCGCATCGATGCGAGCCAGGTCGTGCCAGCACTGGGCCTCGGTCGCACTCACCAACCGCGCCGCCGCCGCGCAGTAAGCCCGCACCGTGTGCGGCGAGCGTCGGCGCCCTTCGGCCAGGTGCGCGCGCCAAAGTTCGAGAAGATCGGGCCCGCTCATGCGGCGACCAAGGCCGGAGAGACGACCTCGGCCAGCAATGCGTCGAGCAGCGGCATTCCGGCCTCGGTCACCCGGAGCCGCTCATCAGTGTGTGCGACAAGTCCGAGGCGCTGGTGAAGCGCTACTTTGGAGAAGTCGACGAGTTCGTTGGGGTGGAGCCCGAAGCGCCCACCGAGCGCAGGCAGATCGACCCCTTCGGCCAGCCGCAAACCCATGAGCAGCGCCTCGACCGCCTGGTCGGAGGCGTTGAGCGCCGCCTCGCTGGCCAGCCCGTGACCCTGCCGCGCAAGCGCATCGAGCCAGTTCTCGGGCTTCTTGTGGCGCAAGGTGGCGATCCCACCCCGCCGCCCGTGCGCGCCAGGCCCGATGCCGAGATAGTCGCCATAGCGCCAGTAGGTCAGGTTGTGGCGGCTCTCCTCGCCCGGGCGGGCATGGTTGCTGACCTCGTAGGCGGGCAGTCCCGCGGCGGCCGTCATCTCCCGGGTGAGGGCGAACAGCTCGGCGGCGGGATCGTCGGCGAGTGGCGCAAACGACCCCTCGCGCTCGAGCGTTGCGAAGCGCGTCCCGGGTTCGATCGTCAACTGGTAGAGAGAGAGGTGCCCGGTGCCGAAGTCCAGCGCGCGGGCGAGCTCGGCTTGCCATGCGGCGGCGTCTTGGGAGGGCCGGGCATAGATCAGATCAAAGCTGACGCGGGCGAAATGGCGTTGCGCCACCTCGAGCGCGTCCACGCCTTCGCGGACGTCGTGCAAGCGGCCGAGGAAGCGCAGCGCCTCGTCATCGAGCGCCTGGAGACCCAGTGAGACGCGGTTGACGCCGGCCTGCGCCAGCGCCGCGAAGTTGGCCGCCTCGACCGACGAGGGATTGGCTTCGAGCGTGATCTCGATGTCGTCCGCCAGGCGCCAGCGCTCCGCCGCGGCGTCAATCAGCGCGCTGACCGTGCCCGGCGGCATCAGCGACGGCGTACCGCCGCCGAAGAAGATCGAACCCAGCTCCTCGCCCCCGCGCAGCGACGCCTCATGCGCCATGTCCGCGAGCAGCGCATCACGCCACGCGGCCTGGTCGACTTCGGCGCGGACATGGCTGTTGAAGTCGCAGTAAGGACACTTGCGCGCGCAGAACGGCCAATGAATATACAGAGCGAGCGCCATAACGTTCTATTTACACGACAACTTTAGTTCTTGTTAACGCGATTGGGTGCTAATTTCCTCACCATAGGGAAGGGTGAGGGGGCGTCCATCATGAAATGGTTCGGGGTGGCGCTCGGCGCCAGCTTCGTTGCGGCGGTGCTCGCCGCGCTGTTCGGCACGACGGTAGCGCATGCGGCGGCGAGCGAGAGCTTCGCCAGGCCGGCCAGCTTCGCCGAGCGCCTGCTCATCGCCCATAACCGCGAGCGTGATCGCGTCGGCGTGCCGCGCCTGATGTGGAGCGCCAAGCTCGCTAGCGAGGCGCAGGCGTGGGCCGACGACCTCGCGCGCACCAATCGCTTCGAACACTCTCAGCAACGCAACGACGCCGGCGAGAACCTGTGGATGGGCCCGGCGCAACGCTATTCGGCCGAACAGATGATTAGCGGCTTCACCGACGAGGTCCGCTATTTTCGCGCCGGGCAGTTTCCCAACGTCTCGAACACCGGCAGCTGGCACGACGTCGGGCATTATACCCAGCTCATATGGCGCGGGACCCAGCAGGTCGGCTGCGCGGTTTCGCGCGGACAGCGCAACGACGTGCTGGTCTGCCGCTACTTTCCCGCCGGCAACGTCATCGGCCAGCGCGTCCTCTAGCCGAACTGCTCGGCCACCAGCTTGGCAAATGCATCGGCGCGGTGGCTGATGCGGTGCTTTTCCTCGGGATCGAGCTCGGCGAACGTCTCGCTGCGTCCGATCGGCACAAACACCGGGTCATAACCGAAGCCGAGCGTACCGCGCGGCGGCCAGGTCAGCGTACCGTCGGCGCGACCTTGGTAGACCGCCTGCTCGCCGTCGGGCCAGGCGATCGCGAGGACGCAGGCGAACCAGCAGTCGCGTGGCGTTGCCGGTCCGAGTTCGCACAGCATCCCCTCGACCTTGCCCATCGCCATGTACCAGTCGCGTCCTGGGGGACCTTCGAAGCGCTGCCGCTCGGCCCAGTCGGCGGTGTAGACCCCGGGCCGTCCGCTCAGCGCCGTCACGCATAACCCTGAGTCGTCAGCCAGCGCCGGGAGTTGCGCTGCTTCCGCCGAAGCTCGCGCCTTGAGCAGCGCGTTGGCGACGAAAGTCTCGCCAGTTTCCTCAGGCTCGGGCAGGCCGAGCGAGCCGGCCGAAATGCACTTGACCCCGTAAGGCTCGAGCAGGGCCTGGATTTCCTTGAGCTTGCCCGCGTTGTGCGTGGCGATGACCAGCGGCTCCGCGCCGAGACGCCTCACGCCGTCGCCTTCGCCTGCGCGTCGTAAATCCGCGTGCAGCCCAGCCGGGCGAGGCGCAGGAGGCGAAGAAGGCCTTCCTCGTCATAGGTCGCGCCTTCGGCAGTAGCCTGGACTTCGGCGATCTGTCCGCCTTCGATCAGCACGAAGTTGGCGTCTGCGTCGGCAGCCGAATCTTCGATGTAGTCGAGATCGAGCACCGGGGTGCCGTTGTGAATGCCGCAACTCACCGCCGCGACCCTGGCAGTGATCGGATCGTCAGCGATCAGCCCCTGCGCCATCAGCTTGTTGACCGCCAGGCGCAGCGCAACCCACCCGCCCGAGATCGCGGCGGTGCGCGTGCCACCATCCGCCTGGATCACGTCGCAGTCGAGCACGATCTGCCGCTCGCCGAGCTTCTTGAGATCGGTCACCGCTCGCAAGGACCGGCCGATCAGCCGCTGAATTTCTTGCGTCCGGCCCGATTGCTTGCCCTTCGCCGCCTCCCGCTGCCCACGGGTGTGGGTGGCGCGGGGCAACATCGAGTATTCGGCGGTGACCCAGCCTTCGCCCTTGCCGCGCAGCCATGGCGGAATGCGCTCCTCGACTGAGGCGGTGACCAGCACCTTGGTGTCGCCGAAGGCGATCAGGCACGAACCTTCGGCGTGCTTGGTGAAATTCGTCTCGATCGCGATGGCGCGCATTTCGTCGGGCGCGCGTCCGGAATGACGCATGAAGGGCTCCTAACCATCCCAGAACCGTTCGCCCTGAGCTTGTCGAAGGGCCGTCCTTACTTCTGCCGTGGTCAAAGGAAAGGGCTGTCCTTCGACAAGCTTCGGACGAACGGGTTGAGAGGAGAAGATGCCTCGCTACATTGCCGGATATGATCGCGCCGCACATCGCCGAGCTCAACACCCGGGCGCGGGAGATTTTCCGGCTCGTGGTCGAGGGCTATCTCGCTAGCGGGCAGCCGGTGGGTTCCAAGACGCTGGCAGGGTCGGGCACGCTCAACCTCTCGCCCGCCTCGATCCGTTCGGTACTGCAGGATCTGCAGGACGCCGGGCTGCTCGCCGCGCCGCACACCAGTGCTGGGCGGCTGCCGACCGAGCAGGGCCTGCGCCTGTTCGTCGACGGGATCATGCAGGTCGCGGAGCCGAGCGCGGCCGAGCGCGCGCAAATCGAGCGCGGGCTTGCGGCAGGGGGGAGCATCGAGACGGCGCTTGCCGCTGCCAGCACGGCACTGTCCGAGCTTTCCGCAGGCGCTGGAGTTGTCATGGTCCCGCGCTCGGAACCGCGCCTCGCCCAGGTCAGCTTCGTTCCCCTCGCGGCCGGCCGCGCCCTGGCGGTGCTGGTCGGCGAGGACGGCGCGGTCGAGAATCGCGTGGTCGAACTCCCCGGGGGGACCGGGCAGGGTACTTTGGAGGCGGCGGGCAACTACCTCACCAGCCGTCTAGCCGGTCGGACGCTGGCGCAAGCCGCCAGCGACATCCGCCGCGAGATCGCCACCGGCCGCACCGCGCTAGACGGCGCCTCGCGCGACCTCATCGGGCGCGGGCTCGCCATGTGGAGCGAGGACGCCGCGCGCCGCCCGGTGCTGATCGTCCGCGGCCAGGCCAACCTGCTCGACGACGGCGCGCTGGGCGACATCGAGCGCGTCCGCCAGCTGCTCGACGAGCTCGAAGGCGCCGAGGCCATCGCCGGAGTGCTGGAGGCGGCGCGCGAGGCGCAAGCGGCGCGGGTCTTCATCGGCAGCGAGAACCGCCTGTTCTCGCTTTCTGGCTCGGCGGTGATCGCCTCTCCCTGGCGGGACGGCGAGGGCCGGGTGGTCGGCGTGGTCGGCGTGATCGGTCCCACGCGGTTGAATTACGCGCGCGTCGTCCCCATGGTGGATTTCACCGCCCAGTCGCTGGGCAAACTCATCGGAACCGACGGATTTTCCCGCAAATGAACGATACCGATTCGCGCCAGCAGGACCCCGAAGTCGCCAAGGAACTCGAAGGCGTGCCCGAAGAGCTGATCGAGCAGGAAGACAGGCTCGGCGACGCGCTCGACCGGCTGCGCGACGATCTCGAGGCGGCGAAGCAGGAAGTGCTCTACGCCAAGGCCGAGACTCAGAATGTCCGCCGCCGCCTGGAGAAGGACATCGCCGATGCGCGGACGTACGCCGCCACCGGCTTTGCCCGGGATATGCTCTCGGTCTCGGACAACCTGACCCGCGCGCTCGACGCGATCCCCGCCGAGCTCCACGACGACGAGCGGATGAAAGCGCTGGTCACGGGGATCGAAGCCACGCGGCGCGAGCTCGACAAGGTCTTCGGACTCCACGGCATCACCCGCATCGCCGCGATGGGCCTGCCGCTCGACCCGCACCAGCATCAGGCGATGCTCGAAGTGCCGAGCGCCGAGGCCGAGCCCGGGACGATCGTCCAGGAGCTGCAATCGGGCTACATGATCAAGGACCGCCTGCTCCGCCCGGCGATGGTCGCGGTGGCCAAGAAGGGCGAATGAGCTTTCCGACGCACGCCAACCTCGCGTGCGAGCGGCCGACATTCGTCACCCATCTCGAATGCTCGCTAACCGGCAAGCGGTATGAAGCCGACCGGCTCCATGGCCTGTCGCGCGCCGGACGGCCGCTGCTGGTGCGCTACGACCTCCCCGCGATCCGCGAGGCGGTCTCGCGCGAGGCGCTCGATGTGCGGCCGACCGACCTGTGGCGCTGGCGCGAGCTGCTGCCGGTGCGGCAGGGCGAGAGCATCGTCAGCCTGGGCGAGATCGAGACGCCGCTGGTCCCGATCCCAGCCAGCGGCGGCGCCAGCGTCTGGGTCAAGGACGAGGGCCGGCTGCCGACCGGATCGTTCAAGGCGCGCGGGCTCGTCATGGCGGTGACGATGGCGCGCGAGTTGGGCGTCACCAGGATCGCGATGCCGACCAACGGCAACGCCGGCGCGGCGCTCGCCGCATACGCCAGCCGCTGCGGGATCGAGACCGTGGTCTTCTGCCCCGCCGATACGCCGGAAATCAATGTGCGCGAGATCGCGATGCAAGGCGCGCGGGTCTATCGCGTCAACGGCCTGATCGACGAGTGCGGCGCGATCGTCGGCAAGGGTGCGGCCGAGGGGCTGTGGTTCGACTTCTCGACGCTCAAGGAGCCGTACCGGATCGAGGGCAAGAAGACGATGGGGCTGGAGCTCGCCGCGCAGCTCGGTTGGCGGCTGCCGAGCGCGATCTTCTACCCGACCGGCGGCGGGACGGGGCTGATCGGGATGTGGAAGGCCTTCGCCGAACTCGAGGCGCTCGGCTGGATCGGCCCGGAGCGGCCGAGAATGTTCGCGGTGCAGGCGAGCGGCTGCGCGCCGATCGTCAAGGCGTTCGAGGACGGCGTCGAGCACGCCGAACGCTGGGAGAACGCCCACACCGTCGCCGCCGGCATCCGCGTGCCCAAGGCGGTCGGCGACTTCCTCATCCTGCGTGCGGTCCGCGAGAGCGGGGGACGCGCGCTGGCGGTCGACGACGACGCAATTCTTGCCGCGACCGAGGACTGCGCGCGGCGCGATGGCCTGCTGATGTGCCCGGAAGGCGGCGCCACGCTGGCGGCTTATCGCAACGCGCTGACGGAGGGCCTCATCGATGCGGGGGACGAGGTCGTGCTGTTCAATTGCGCGACCGGGCTGAAGTATCCGATGCCCGACGCGTCACGGACGCTCGACAAGGACGCGCCGGGAGACTTGTCCTTACTCTAGCCCTCAAGGTTAGGACACTACGGTGCCCAAATCTGTCGCCTCATCTGACTTCTGGGACAGAAATTGGCGAAGGTGGTTAGCCAGACGACGGGCCTCTTTTCCTGCCTGCTCAATCTGTTCAATGCTGATCGGTATCACTGCCCCGTCCCCGGCCAAGGCAAGAGCCAAGGTCTCGAAGAGAATGACCAGGGAACCCTGATCTTGTCCCTCGCGAGTTCGCGAATGCGCGACCGCATTTCGAATTCGCAGGATCTCGCAGCAACTTTCCGGCAGCCGCGCGATGAACTTGGCCTGCTTAGCGGTGGCAACGTCCGCAAGGCCCGGATGCTCCACCAAATTTTTCAGCCGCTGACCAAACGGACCCGCCGAATCGCGCATTCCAAGCTTCGTGCTCCAACGCCCTACGGCGAGCTCAAGCTCGAAAAACTCTTCGAGCAACGTCGAACGTGCTCGGTCGAGCCTTTGTTGGAATCCGACTTCAAAGTGCGACGGAGCGAGTGGTGCATTCACCCGGCCCAGCTAGCGCGACCAGGTGAATTCACCGTAAATATAAATCACGTCACACAATCTGCGCGCGGTTCTCGTCGCGGTGCTTCTTGAGGTACTTCATGAACGGCGTCCCCCCGGTGCCGACGTCGGGATCGTTGCCGGGGATCGAGCCTGCCTGCTTGTTGATGTAGCTCGCCGCGTATTCAAGGTGGCGCGTGCGGAAGCGGGCGACTTGCTCGAGGTTGGCATTGAATGCGTCCCGCAAGCTTTGCGAGCCGGCCTGGGCAACGAAGGCGCGCAAGGTCGACTTCGCGCCCAGGTCTTCGATGAAGCGGCGGTGGGCTACCGGGCGATAGTGGTGCAGTTCGTCGAGGAAGTGCTTGAGCGGGTCGTCCGAGTGACGGACCCCGAACAGCGCGTCCATGGCGGGAACGATCGAGCTCTGCGAACCGGTCTGGCCGCGGAATGCCTGGGGCTTTCCGGCGAACTTCTCGACGTCTTGGTAAACAAGACCCTCGCCCAGGGCGGGGTTGTTCGCCCAGCCGTGGATGTAGGGCCTCACGCGCTGGAAGTAGATGTAGGGATCGCAGCGCTCGATCATCAGCTTGAATGCGGCGTAAATGCGCTCCCAGGCGAGGTCCATCTCGTGCAGCAGACGTTCGGTCCGAGGCTCGTCGCGCGCGTCTGCCGCGGCGATCAACTGCGCCGCGCAGTCCAATAGAACCCCGGCCTCGGCTTCGATCGCGACGTGGACCAGAACGAACCAGTTCTCGTCCATCCCGCCGAGGAAGTTCTGGTGCATGCGGATGTTGTCGAGCGCGATCGGGCCGGCCTTGTCGATGCGGCTCCAGTTGTCGAGGACATAGGCCGAGTAAGGCAGCAGCGGGGCCTGGCCAAGCCGGTCGGAGAGCGCCACGATCGGGCCCGCGAGATTGGCGGGCAGGTGCGCCGGGGCGTCGGGCTGGCCCCAGACGTAGGCCTGGACGAGGAAGCTGTAGCGCACCATCGCGGTGCGGACCTCGGGCTCGGGTGCGGTCGCGGCCCAGTTCTCGATGCGCGGGTCAGGCAACTGCTCGAGCCAGTGGCGCACGCGGCCGCTGGTCAGCAGCGCCGACAAGTCCTCTGCCGCCGCGACGATCGGCGCGAACGGATCGGGGAGGACGATCTCGTCGATTTCGTGATGCGAAAGGAAGCCGCGCTCGCGCGACAGGCCGTAGTCGGAAAGCTCCATGGTGGGATCCGGGCACCGGGCGCGGGTTGGGCCGCCCGTAATGGTTACGGACGATACCGGTTTCCAATGCAGGCCTCAACCCGCGCCAGCCCCGGATTCCCACAATCAACACGCAAAATTAACCGGTCGTCCCGCATTCCTGAGCCTTCGCGAGAAGGGACAGCCGATGGCGCTGCTGGCCGAACTGAGGACCGAACCGCAAACCCTCGAGCGGCGCAGCCGCGCGCGCCGGACATTGCGGCTCGAAATCGAAAGCAAGATTGGCGCGGATGCCGGCCGCGCGGTGGTCCGCAATCTCTCGGAAACCGGGCTCCTGCTGGAGACCGAGGAAGCCCTGACGATCGGCGACGCGCTCGCCGTCGAACTGCCCGAGGCGGGCACCGTCCAGGCCCGCGTGGTATGGACCCGCGCGCCGTTCTTCGGTTGCGAGTTCGCCGTGCCGATCGGCCGCGGCGCAGTCAGCGCCGCGTTGCTCAAGTCACCGATCGCCGAACCGCCGGTCGAGCTCACCGGGCCCGCCGACACGACCTGGCGCCTGCCCGAGCGCACCCCGATCAGCGCGCTGCCACCTGCAAGCTTCGAGACGACCACCGCGCTGCTGCTGTTCGCGGCCACCGCGGCTGCTTTCGTGATTGCGCTGCTGACGATGAGGGTGGGCTAGGAAGTCCAGCTCAAAGCCGCGTGAACGGCAGAATGCTGTCGTAAACCTCGCGCGGCATCCCTCCGCGCACTCTCGCCCCTGCGCGGACCTGGAAAGCGTGCTTCACGATCTCGGCCTGTTGCTCGATCCCATAGCGCTCGAGCTTCCAGCCCGGCCGGATCGCGTAGTCGTAGCGGCAGAACGGATGACGCATCAGCACCAGCCACCAGCTGCCGCGGCGCTGGGCCTGCCAGACGTGCGTCATCTCGTGGATGAACAGCCCTTGCGCGTTGATGTCGGCGAGCGCGAAGTCGTCGGCGTAACTGCTGCCGCGCGGGTGAAAGTGCAGATGCCCACGCGGGGTCATCGCGACATTGCGTGGCTGGAACGGAAACCACTTGCGCCGCCGGATCGACACGTCACTCAGGTCGATCGCGCCGCCGAACACCGAGCGCGCCAGGTCGACCTCCCCGGCCGTCAGTCGCCGGGTGCCGCCCGCCGGGCAGGCAGGGGCGGCGACGAGCCCGGCCCCATGCGGGTCGGCTTGGTCCTCGCTCAGTGCATGTGCTCCATCGCTTCCGCGACGGTGGTGACCGGGGCCTTGACGGTCGCCTTCTCGCCATCGTCCAGGGTCACCGTGAGATCGACCTCCTTTTCGAACCGCAGCTTTGGATCGAGATCGAACAGCATCACGTGATAACCGCCGGGCTTGAACGCGATCGCCTTGCCGGGTTCGAGCGGCACGTCCTTGACCGGCTTCATCGTACCGCCCGCGGTCTCATGCATCTCCGCGCGCCCCGCCATCGCCACGCTGACGCTCACCAGCTTGCGTGGCGCGCCGTTGGCCAGGCTCAGCGTGAAGTAGGCGGCGCCGGGCCGGCCGGAGACCACCGGCAACTGCACCCGCGCGCCGCTCAGCGCGATCCCCGGCGCGTTTTCGGGCGTGGCGTCGGCGGTCTCGCTCGGCGCCGGCGCGGGCGCCTTGTCGCCGCACGAAGCCGCCAGCAGCGCGAGCGCCGCAATCCCGAAAAACCTCATCGTCATCCCCCTGCGAAACACGTCCACCGCCTACGCGCGAGCGCTACTTGTGCCAAGCGCAAGCGCACCTATATCGCCCGCGTCGGAGCCGTTCGACGCCGCCTGCCCGGCAGGGGGGCGACACAGAAACGGCGTCTCAACAAACGAAGGATGGGCAGAACACCATGGCAAAAGTGATCGGTATCGACCTCGGCACCACCAACTCGTGCGTCGCGGTCATGGATGGGGGCAAACCCAAGGTCATCGAGAATTCCGAAGGCGCGCGCACCACGCCGTCGATCGTCGCCTTTACCAAGGACGGCGAGCGCCTGATCGGCCAGCCGGCCAAGCGCCAGGCCGTGACCAACCCCGACAACACGATTTTCGCGGTAAAGCGCCTCATCGGCCGCCGCTTCGACGATCCGGTGACCCGCAAGGACACCGAGCTCGTTCCCTACACCATCGTCAAGGGAAAGAATGGCGACGCGTGGGTCAAGGCCGGCGGCGAGGACTATTCGCCCAGCCAGATCAGCGCCTTCACGCTCCAGAAGATGAAGGAAACCGCCGAATCGTATCTCGGCGAGACCGTCACCCAGGCCGTGATCACCGTGCCTGCGTACTTCAACGACGCGCAACGCCAGGCGACCAAGGACGCCGGCCAGATCGCGGGCCTCGAAGTGCTGCGCATCATCAACGAGCCGACCGCGGCCGCGCTGGCCTATGGCCTCGAGAAAGAGGACGGCAAGACCATCGCGGTTTACGATCTCGGCGGCGGCACATTCGACGTCTCGATCCTCGAGATCGGCGACGGCGTGTTCGAGGTGAAGTCGACCAACGGCGACACCTTCCTCGGCGGTGAGGACTTCGACGCGGCGATCGTCGAGCACTTGGCGGCCAAGTTCAAGTCCAAGGAAAACATGGACCTGAAGACCGACAAGCTCGCCCTCCAGCGGCTCAAGGAAGCCGCCGAGAAGGCCAAAATCGAGCTGTCGAGCGCGCAGACCACCGAGATCAACCTGCCGTTCATTACCGCGCGGATGGAAGGCGGCAGCACCACGCCGCTCCACCTCGTCGAGACGATCACCCGCGCCGACCTCGAAAAGCTGGTCGGTGGGCTGATCGAGCGGACCAAGGAGCCGATGAAGAAAGCGCTCGCCGATGCTGGCCTCAAGGCCAGCGACATCGACGACGTCGTGCTCGTCGGCGGCATGACCCGCATGCCCCGCGTGCGCGAAGTGGTGAAGGAGTTCTTCGGCAAGGAGCCGCACGTCGGCGTCAACCCCGACGAAGTCGTGGCGATGGGCGCGGCGATCCAGGCCGGCGTCCTTCAGGGCGACGTCAAGGACGTGCTGCTGCTCGACGTGACCCCGCTGTCGCTGGGCATCGAGACGCTGGGCGGGGTGTTCACCCGGATGATCGACCGCAATACCACGATCCCGACCAAGA
>Ga0207640_10001570_pt1 | contig 12265 bp, 11 predicted proteins | sample KBSCornC42_FD_184300 | JGI IMG/M metagenome (GOLD analysis project Ga0207640, IMG submission 184300) | Corn rhizosphere microbial communities from Kellogg Biological Station, Michigan, USA - KBS Corn C4-2 (SPAdes) (version 2) | ecosystem: Host-associated > Plants > Roots > Rhizosphere > Soil ... | reverse complement strand
CAGCGGCGTCTTCAGGCTGTGTGCCAGATCGTCCAGGGTGTTGCGATAGCGCTTCAGGTGTTCGCGCTCGCTTTCGATGAAGCGGTTGAGTCCCCGCGTCAGCACCTCGACTTCGCGCGGGTACGGCCCGACCAGGCGTTCGGCGCTGCCGCGTTCAATTCTCGCGATGTCGCGGGCGACCCGTCGCAGCGGCGAAAAACTCCAGCGCAACAGGATCTGCTGCAGCACCAGCAATGCCAGCCCCAACGCAGCCAGCCAGCCGAACAGCGTGCGCCGATACGCGGTCAGGCCGGTGTCGAACAACGCATCGTTTTCGGCGATGTAGATGGTCAGGTGATAGCCGTGGGCACCTTGCAGTGGAATCCAGTCGATCCCCTGGCTCAGGACGTACAGCGGCCCCGCGGAAGTATCAACCGGGCCCTCGAACTGCGCCGGCCCCGGTGGCAGCAATGCATCGAAGGGCAGGTCGCGGCCGAGCGTCGATTGCGTCTCGAAAAGAACCCCTTTCTCCCCCACGATCACCGCGTACAAGCCGGAACCCGGGCGCCCGAAATCCGGGTTGGGCGGCGTCACGTCGGGCGGGATCACCCGCTCGGAACGGCTGCTGACGTCGATGCCGGAAAGATACGTGTAGGCGTAGCTTTGCAGCTGCGCGCGCAGGGCTTCCAATGCCGCATGCTTGTACGCGCGATCCAGCGCGAAACCGGTGATGCCGAGGAACCCGACCAGCACCAACAAGGTTGCAATGATGGAACGCGAGACCAGCGACAGCGGCCTGCGTGAGGCAGTGTCCTCAGCCATCCAGCCAGACCCTTCGTGCGGTCAACGCCGACCGCAATGGTCGCCATGATCGCCGCGGGCACCCCGCACATGCAACTGCAGGGACCGCCGCCGGCGGATCATTCGGCGGGCGTTTCGTCGCGCGCGATCGCGAAGCGGTAGCCGCGGCCACGTACCGTTTCGATCGGTTTCAGGCTGCTCTCGGGATCGAGCTTGCGGCGCAGGCGGCCGATGAACACTTCCAGCACGTTCGAATCGCGGTCGAAATCCTGCTGATAGATGTGCTCGGTGAGATCGGCCTTCGACACCAGCTCGCCGGCATGCAGCATCAGGTACTCCAGCACCTTGTATTCGTAGCTGGTGAGATCGGTGGGCCTGCCTTCGACCGTGACCGTTTGCGCCGTGGTGTCGAGGCGGATCGGTCCGCACGACAGCACCGGCTTGGCCCAACCCGACGCACGCCGAACCAGCGCGTTGATGCGCGCCAGCAATTCCTCGACATGGAACGGCTTGACGAGGTAGTCGTCGGCCCCGAATTTCAGCCCCTCCACCTTGTCCTGCCAGGAGGAACGCGCGGTCAGGATCAGGACGGGGTAGCTGTGGCCTTCCTTGCGCAACATCTCTATCAGCTCCATGCCGGACAGCTTGGGCAGGCCGAGGTCCACGATCGCCAGGTCGAATGGCACTTCGCGCCCGAGGTAAAGCCCTTCTTCGCCATCGGCGGCGGCATCCACCGCAAAGCCGTCGCGCTTCAGGCGCGCGGCCAAGGTTTCACGCAGCGGCGCTTCGTCTTCAACCAGCAGGATACGCATCAGTGTCCTCCTTGATCGGACTTGGACTTGCTCGAATGACCTTGCGCCTGCGGACTGGAATGCAGTTGCATCACCTGCACCTTGCCCTGCGGCGTCAGCACCTTGATTCGATACACGTTGGTTTGCCCGCGCGACACTGTATCGGCCGCAAGGATATGCCCACGCGTCTGGTGCTGCACCTGCCGGACGGCCTGCTCCAGGCTGGCCGGATGGGAAGCGGGCGGAGGCGGGGGCGCCGAACGCGGCGGCTTTGCCGAAGCATCGACGGCGCACGCCACCAGGACGCCCGCCAGCAGCATGGAAAAAATGCGGAATTTCATGACCGTTGCGGGACTCGCGCAAAACTTCAATCCCCGATCATCCGGCCACCCATTGAATTCGTGCTGAACACGCCGTCGGACCGCGGACGAGCCGGCATCAGGCGGCCCGGCGCTCGGCGTGCAGTCGAACTTCGTCCAGCGCGGCTTCGACGGCTTCCCAGCCCGCGTCCGCCGCATGCGTCCGCTCCGAGAGAACCCGCCGAAACGCCTTGCCGCCGACCTCGCCGTGGTACAGCCCGAGCACGTGACGAGTCACCGCCGCCAACCGGGTGCCGCCCACGCGCTGGCGTTCGATGTACCCGCGCATGCGCAGCATGACTTCTTCGCGAGAGGGCGGCGTCGCACCCGCCAAGGCCGCATCGATGCACGCCAGTGCGTATGGAGCGTGATAAGCGAGCCGGCCCAGCATCACGCCATCGACGTGTTGCAGATGCTCCTGCACGGCTTGCAATCCGTCGATACCGCCGTTGATCACGACCGTCAGTTCCGGGAATTCGCGTTTCAAACGATAGACACGCGCGTAGTTGAGCGGCGGTACCTCGCGGTTCTGCTTCGGCGAAAGGCCCTGCAGCCATGCCTTGCGCGCATGCACGATCAGGACTTTCACGCCCGCATCGGCCATGCGCGCGGCAAACGCGAACAAGTCGCCGTCGTCATCCTGGTCATCCACGCCGATCCGGCACTTCACCGTCACCGGCACGCGCACAGCTTCGCGCATCGCGCGCACGCAATCGGCCACCAGCGCGGGCTCGCGCATCAGGCACGCGCCGAAGCGCCCCGACTGCACGCGGTCGGACGGGCAACCGACGTTGAGGTTGATCTCGTCGTACCCCGCCGCTTCGCCAAGGCGCGCCGCCAGCGCCAGCTCGCGCGGTTCCGCACCGCCCACCTGCATCGCGACGGGATATTCTTCGGGGTTGTGCGCCAGCAGGCGCGCACGATCGCCATGCGCGAGCGCCGCCGCGGTCACCATTTCGGTGTACAGGCGCGCGTTCGGACTGAGCAGGCGATGGAAGTACCGGCAATGCATGTCCGTCCAGTCCATCATCGGCGCGACACACAGGCGCCACGCATTCGCGTTCGTCGATTGCATGTGCCCATGATAAGGCCGCAAGCCGCGCCGCCCCAGCAATTGCTTAACACGCCGTCGCCTAGACTCGCGCATCGCTCCACGAAACACGACGATGAAAGCGCCCACGATGAAAGCGTCCACGACCATCACCGTCGCCTTCGCCGCGCTTGCCTTGGCCGCGTGCCAGCAGCAACCTGCGACGGCCCCGGCTTCAACGCCTGCGGCCAGCGCGTCCGCGCCGGTCATTCCCGCACCGGCTACCGCCCCAGCGCCTGCCAGCACGGCGCCCGTACCGGGCGACCATGCCGCCACCAAACACTACAAGATCGCGATCAGCTTGCCGGCGCTGCCTGCCGATGCCAAACCGATGAGCGAGGCGATGCGCACCACCGCCGACAATGCCAAGCGCGATTTCGTGCAGGCGTTGCCGGACCCTCAGACACTCCCGGAATTCGCCAACCGGCAATTCGAATTGCTGCTGGATTTCAAGGTCGCGGCGCAAACGCCGGCCTTCATCAGCGTGCGCGAATCCGGAAGTTCGGACACCGGCGGCGCGCACCCGAATCCGGTGCAGGCGGCGTTCGTGTTCGACCGCAAAGCCGGCAAGTTGGTCGCACTGGATGACTTGTTCGCGGATCCCGATACCGCCCGCAAGGCGCTCGCCAATTTCGCGCACGACACGTTGCTGAAGAAGCTGATGGCGAACGCGCCCAAGCCGGGCGAAGGTTCGCCCGGTGCGATCCGGGAGTGGAAGTCCAACATGCTGCAGATGCTGGACGGCGGCACCAAACCCACCACGGTGAACTACTCCGTGTTCGTGGTGCAGGCGGGCGCCAATCAGGATGCGCCCAGCCCCGGCATCACGCTGATCTTCCCGCCGTATCAGGTCGCGCCTTACGTCGATGGCACACAGACGGTGGACGTGCCCGCGGGCACCTTCGCGAAGTTCCTGAAGCCGGCCTACCAAGGCGATTTCGCCGCACAATGAGTCAGCAATCCGCGGGCTGACTTTCGGCCCATCCCGGGGTGCACTTGGCGTGCTAGCGTGCGTGCATCGCCACGGGAGAGTTCGCCATGAGCCAACGCATCCTCGCCGCCGTTGCGGCATTCGTCCTGTCCGCACCCATCGCGTTCGCTGCACCGCCGCCGTCGGCCAAACCTGATTTGCGTCCGGACCATCCGCCGGTGCCGCCGCCTGCATGGGTGGCGCAGAGCAATGGCTATGCGCAGGTGCTGCTGAAGACGCTGGCCGAATTCAATCCGGAATTCGCGTCGCAATTCGGCCTGCCGGGTTACGACGACAAGGTCGTCGATCTCAAACCGAACGTTGACGTGCGTTCGCGCGAAGCCTTGACCAAGGCGCGCGACACGCTGCAGGCGGATCTCGCAAAAACCACCGCTGCGAACGTCCGCGAGGATCTGGAAATCATGATCCACACGGCCGACCGCTTCATCGACAGCAGCAAGCTGCAGGACCAGTACATGCTGCCCTACACCGATGTCGGCCAGACGATCTTCCAGGGCGAATTCGGTTTGCTGCAGGATCAGGTCGCGGCCGCGCGCCGGCCGCACGCACTGGCGCGCCTGAAGTGCTACGTCGGCATGGCGCCGGGCTGCACGCCGATCACCAAGGAAGCCGAGGCTCTGTTCAAAGCCAAGGCTGGCAACAAGAAACTGCTTGGTCCGTACAAGGCCGAGGTGGAACAGAACCTCGCCAACACCAAGCGTTACGTGGACGGCATCCGCAAGCTGTACGCGAAATACAAGATCGACGGCGCCGGCCCCGCGCTGGATACGTTGCAGAAGCAACTTGACGATTACAGCGCGTGGGTGAAATCCACGGTGCTGCCGCGCGCGCGTACCGACGCGCGCCTGCCCGAGCCGATCTACGCCGACAACCTGAAGAACGTCGGTATCGACATCCCGCCGCAGGAGCTGATCAAGCAGGCCGAACAGTCCTTCATGGAAATCCAGTCGGAGATGGAAACGCTGGCGCCCTACGTCGCCAAGGCGGAAGGCTTTGCGCCCACCACCGACTACCGCACGGTCATCACGGATCTCAAGAAGCAGCAGCTCGACCGCAACAACATCGAGCCTTACTACCAGACGGTCATCGACAAGATCGAGGCGATCATCCGCGAGCAGCACATCGTCACGCTGCCCAGGCGCAAGATGATCATGCGGCTGGCATCCGAAGCCGAGAGCGCCGCGCAACCTGCGCCGCACATGGACCCACCGCCACTGATCAACAACCATGGCGAGCGCGGCGCGTTCGTACTGCCACTCGGCAACCCGCCGTCTGGCAATGGCAAGAACGAAGCCTACGACGACTTCACCTGCAAGGCCTGCGCGTGGACGCTCACCGCGCACGAAGGCCGCCCCGGCCATGAATTGCAGTTCTCGGCAATGGTGGAGCACGGCGTGTCGCTGGCGCGTTCGCTGTTCGCGTTCAACAGCGTCAACGTGGAAGGCTGGGCGCTGTACGCGGAATGGATGATGGTTCCGTACGAACCCGCAGGCGGCCAGATGATCGCGCTGCAGCTACGCCTGCTGCGCGCCGCGCGCGCGTTCCTCGACCCGATGTTGAACCTGGGACTGATCGACCGCCAGCGCGCGCACGACATCCTGGTCAACGACGTTGGCATTTCCGAAGCGTTCGCGCGCGAGGAGCTGGACCGCTTCATGTTCCGCTCGCCGGGCCAGGCCACCGCTTATTTCTATGGCTATTCGCGCATCCTGCAGCTGCGCGCTCACACCGAGGTCGCGCTGGGCGACAAGTTCAACCTGCAGCAATTCAACGATTTCATCCTGTCGCAAGGTTTGCTGCCACCGGATCAACTCGCGGAAGCGGTGGAGAAACAGTTCATTCCTGCGCATCAGGCGCGTTGAAACACGCAGCGTAGGCGCGGGTGATCCGCGTCTACGCCGCCGGGCGCGCCCGGATGTTCTCGAGCGGCGTGAAAACGCGCAGCGCGAATTTTGCGAGCGAGTCAGCGTCGTCGATGGCGACGCGGGGCAGCATGAAAAAGTCCATGCCGCGACGCGCTCGGCATCGCATCGCTCATCGACACGCCGCGCCAACCAAGGCGATGCAACAGAGCCATCTGTGCGGCAAATGCGGCGGGCGTGACGTACAAACAGCGGCCGTCCGGATGCAACGCGTCGGGGCACTTCGGCCACGTTGTGGTACATCAGGATTGGAATCGCCATCCGCCCGCTCCCCGCGCGAGCAGGCATCGCACCTTATGTGGTCCCGGATACGGCCGCCAGTCGCGCCCGGACGGCAAACAAAAAGGCTTGTGCGCTGACGGCACCGATGGCACTGCCAGCGCACAAGCCTTGGATCGCGTAGATTGATTACCTGCTGATCGTGAATTTCCCGAAATCGACGCCGAGGTTCCAGCCGCGCCCCGTACCACTCAGCGCGAGCGAGACATTGCCCTTGGTCATCACGGTGCCATTGGCCGATGCTGCCGCGCCGGCATGCGCTCCGCCCGTGACGTAGGTTCCGAGGATCTCGTCGATGTGGAAGATGCCGGAGAACTTGCCGACCCCTTCAATCTGTTGCTTGCCGAAGGTCAGGCCGCCGCCCTTGCTGCGCAGGTGGACGCGCATGTGCTGGCCGTTGCTGCAGCTGATGTCGCCGCTGCCGCTGGCAGTCTTGTAGAACGCCGACCAGCCGTGGATCTCGAAATGCATCTTGCAGCTGATTTCACCACCCGCGGCGTGCGCGTTGCCGGCGTACAACATTGGCGCGCCAGCGAGCAGCGCGGCGAGAACGAGGTTGCGTGCGATGGCCATGATGGCCTCCTGTTGGTTGTGCCGAAGTTGCGGGAAACATTGTTGCTTGGAAGCATGAACGAAGCCACAGATTCCCGCAGGGATCGTTCAGTTTCCGTTTTACCCCAAAGCCTGGCCAAACTGGCGCTTGAATTCGGCCGCGAATTCGTCCGTGCTGAAGCGATGGTTCTGGGTACCGGGTTGGGCGATTTTCAGCGCACCCATCAGCGATGCGATCCGGCCGGTGGTCGGCCAATCGAATCCTCGCAGCAAGCCGTGCAGCATCCCGGCGCGATACGCATCGCCGCAACCGGTGGGATCGACCACCGCACTCGGCTTCGCCGCCGGGATCTCATGCGTCGCGCCGTCGGCGTGGATCACCGACCCGTCTGCGCCATGGGTCACGATGCAAGCTTTAACGCGCTTGGCGATCTCTGCCTCGGACCAGCCGGTGCGCTCTGACAGCAGGCTGGCTTCGTAGCTGTTCACCGCCACGTAATCGGCCTGTTCGATGAAGGCGCGGAATTCCTCGCCGGAGAACAGCGGCATGGCCTGGCCCGGATCGAAAACGAAGGGCGTGCCCCGCGCGGCAAAATCGCGCGCATGTTCGAGCATGCCGTCGCGACCGTCGGGGGCGACGATGCCGATGGCGGCGTCGGCCACGTCGGCCACGCGGTTCAACTGGCTTTGACCCATCGCGCCTGGATGGAAAGCCGTGATCTGGTTGTTGTCCTTGTCGGTGGTGATGAAGGCCTGCGCGGTGAAGGTATCCGGCACTTCGCGCACCTGGTCGAGGCGGATGCCAAGCTCGTCGAACCACGCGCGGTACGGCGCGAAGTCCTGCCCCACCGTCGCCATCGGGATCGGCTCGCCACCCAGCAACTTGAGGTTGTAGGCAATGTTGCCGGCGCAGCCACCAAACTCGCGACGCATCCGGGGCACCAGGAAGGACACGTTCAACATGTGCACCTTGTCCGGCAGGATGTGGTTCTTGAAGCGGTCCTCGAACACCATGATGGTGTCGTAGGCCATGGAGCCGCAGATCAGGGCAGCGGGCATCATCCTTCCTCGTTCGCGAGACACAAGCCGCCGATCCTAGCGGTTGCAGCGCGCGCTTTCGAGCCAGCCGTCGAAAACCCGCACCAGGCCCGCGATTTGCCACGCTTTCGTCCTTGCGCCCCGGCCCCGCTGTAACTAGACTGGCGCGTTCTTTCCCCCTCGCCTGTCACCCAGGCCCGCACCCTGCCGGTTCGCGCATGTTCAAACTGTTCCGCGGCATCTTTTCCAACGATATTTCCATCGACCTGGGTACCGCGAACACGCTGATTTACGTGCGCGACCAGGGCATTGTGCTCAACGAACCCTCGGTGGTCGCAATCCGCCAGGATCGTGGCGCCGGCGGCCCGCGTTCGGTGGCAGCGGTCGGCAACGACGCCAAGATGATGCTGGGCCGCACGCCCGGCAACATCGTCACGGTGCGGCCGATGAAGGACGGCGTGATCGCCGACTTCACCATGACCGAGGCGATGCTGCAGCACTTCATCAAGCAGGTGCACAAGAACCGATTCCTGCGCCCCAGCCCGCGCGTGCTGGTGTGCGTGCCGTGCGGCTCGACCCAGGTCGAGCGCCGCGCGATCAAGGAATCGGCCGAGGGCGCCGGCGCACGCGACGTGTTCCTGATCGAGGAACCGATGGCCGCCGCGATCGGCGCCGGCATCCCGGTGCACGAGGCGCGCGGCTCGATGGTGCTGGACATCGGCGGCGGTACCTCGGAAGTCGCGGTGATGTCTTTGAACGGCATCGTGTATTCGCAATCCGTGCGCATCGGCGGCGACCGCTTCGACGAAGCCATCATCAACTACGTGCGCCGCAGCAACGGCACGTTGATCGGCGAGCCCACCGCCGAACGCATCAAGATCGAGATCGGCTGCGCGTATCCGCAAAAGGAAGTGCGCGAGATGGAAGTGTCGGGCCGCAACCTCGCCGAGGGCGTGCCGCGCATGTTCACCATCAACTGCAATGAAGTGCTGGAAGCCCTGCACGAACCGCTGCACGGCATCGTCGCGGCGGTGAAGGCGGCGCTGGAACAGACCCCGCCGGAATTGTGCTCGGACGTGCACGAACGCGGCATCGTGCTGACAGGCGGCGGCGCGCTGCTGCGCGACATCGACAAGCTGATCAGCGAGGAAACCGGCCTGTACGTGCAGGTGGCCGAGGACCCGCTGACCTGCGTCGCGCGCGGCGGCGGACGCGCGCTGGAGCTGATCGACATGCACGGAAGCGATTTCTTCGCGAGCGAGTAAAAGGTGTCACCCCTTTCCGAAGGAAGGGGGTCGGCGCGCCAGCGCCGGGGAGATGCCGCCTCGCGAAGAGTCATCCCCCTTTCGCGCTGCGCGCGCGTTCGCTTCGCTCCGCCCTTCCTGCGGAAGGCGGAAGAAAAGCCGGTTCCACTGACGCGCGGATTCTGGAAATGGGAACGCAGAGTCGTCGTGTCGTTTCTTTTGTTGTTACGCTGTAACTCCGCTTGACCCCGCCCGTCCCGCCATGGCGCTTCCGCAAAAGGAATCCTCTCCGATCTTCTCGGACGCGACCGCGGGCACGCTGCGCCTGATCGCCTACCTCGCGCTGGCCGCGATCCTGATGGTGCTGGACCACCGCAACGGCTGGCTGCACCGGGCGCGTTATTTCACCGCGGCCGCGATCGTGCCGATCTACAAGATGGCGGCGGCGCCGGCCGACTGGGTGCATGACGCCAGCACCGCGTTCGCCCAGCGCAGTGCGCTGATCGACGAGAATCGGCAGCTGCGCGAAACGTTGATGCTGGCGGAGGCGCGGCTCAATCGCATGGATGCGGTGGCGCACCAGAACGAACGCCTGAAGCAGCTGCTTGACACCCAGCACCTGCTCGGCATGCACGCCCAACTGGCGCGCCTGATCGATGTGCAACTCGGGCCGACCCGCGACCACGTGATGCTGAATGTCGGCGCCGACGAAGGTGTGCGCGTCGGCCAGGTGGTGATCGATTCGCACGGAGTGATGGGCCAGATCATCGAAACGCTGCCGCACGCGTCGGTGGCGATGCTGGTGGTCGATCCCGATCACGCGGTCCCGGTGATGCTTGCGCGCAACGGCCTGCGCGGCATCGCGCACGGCACCGGCGACCCGGATGAACTGGTGGTGCCGAACCTGCCGCTGTCCTCCGACATCAAGGCCGGCGACCAGTGGGTCACGTCCGGGCTGGGCGGACGCTTCCCCGCGGGTTTTCCGGTCGGCACCATCACCGAGCTGAGGCACGGGCCATCGGGCATGTTCCTTGAAGCGGTCGTAAAGCCCGCCGCGGAACTGCAACGCAGCGGCGAAGTATTGCTGCTGCGTGACCAGCCCGATCCGGTCGGGCCGCCCGCGCCGGCGCCTGAAGTCGGGCCACCGTCATCGCTGGCGCCCGCCACGGCGGCGCAGAAGCCGGCGACCATCTCCCAACCGGCAGCGCCGGCCGCAACCACCGGAACCATGCCGTGAACCGCCTGCATGCACAAGGCTGGGCGTTCTGGATCGGCATCGCGCTGGCGCTGCTGCTGATGCTGATGCCACTGCCCGCGATGATCCAGCCGCTGAAGCCGTACTGGCCCGCGCTGGTGCTGATCTACTGGTCGCTCGAATCGACCGATCGCGTGAGCATCGGGCTCGCGTTTTGCGTCGGCCTCGCCGCCGATCTCCTGAATGGCGCGCTGTTGGGCGACCAGGCCTTGCGCCTCGCGGTGATGGTGTTCATCGCCTTGCGCTTTCGTTCGCGCCTGCGCTTCTTCCCGATGTGGCAGCAATCGCTGGCGGTGTTCCTGCTGCTGCTCAACAACCACGTGCTCCAGACCTTGATCCGCGCCTTCGCGGGCGATCCGGCGATGCCCGCGTTGTCGTGGCTGGCGCCCGCGGTGGGCACGGCGATCTGGCCGTTCGTGTTCCTGCTGCTGGATGACGTCAACACGCGCTTGCGAGGCAAGGGCGCCAGGGGCGCCAAGACGACATGAACGGGCGCGGCGAGCTGAAGGACGAACGTGCGCGGCGCGCACGCTTCGGCCGGCGCGCGCTGGCCGGATTCGCGATCATGCTGGCGCTGGTGCTGGTGGTGGCCGGCCGCTTCGTCTATTTGCAGGTGTACGAACACGCCGAATACTCGACGCGCGCAAAGGCCAACCGCGTGCGCCTGCGCCACCTGCCGCCGCCGCGCGGTTTGATCTACGACCGCGAAGGCAAATTGCTGGCCGACAACGTGCCCGCGTTCCGGCTGGACGTAGTGCCCGATCAAGTGAAGCACATGGACGCGATGCTGCAGCGGCTTTCCGCGGTGGTGCCGTTGACCGATGACGACATCCGGCGCTTCAAGCAGAGCCTCAGGCAACACCGTTCCTTCGAGTCGGTGCCGCTGAAATTCCGCCTCACCGAAAGCGAGCGCGACCGCTTCGCGATCGACCAGTGGCAGTTCCCGGGCGTCAGCATCGCACCCTACCTCACCCGCAACTATCCGTACGGCCCCGAGTTCGCGCACGTGATCGGCTATGTCGGCCGCATCGACGAGAAGGAACAGCAACACCTCGACCCCGACAAGTACGCGGGCACCACGCATGTCGGCAAGACCGGGGTCGAAAAGGAATACGAGGATCTGCTGCACGGCACGCCCGGTTACGAAGTGGTCGAGGTCAATGCCAACCAGCGGCCGCTGCGCGTGCTGCAGCAGGTGGCCGCCAAGCCCGGCAAGAACCTGTACCTGACCATCGACGAGCGTCTGCAGAAAGCCTCGATCGATGCCTTCGCCGGCCAGACCGGCGCCGCGGTGGCGATCGACCCGCGCAACGGCGACGTGCTGGCGATGGTGACGGTGCCGAGCTTCGATCCCAACCTGTTCGTCAACGGCATCAGCCAGGCCGATTACACGGCGCTGCTGGACGATGAGGAAAAACCACTGCTCAACCGTGCGATGCGCGGCGGTTATCCGCCGGGTTCCACGGTCAAGCCGTTCCTCGGGCTGGGCGGTCTGGAGCTGGGCCTGCGCAAGGCGACGGACACGGTGCTGTCCACCGGCACCTGGTACATACCGGGTTCGTCGCGCGGCTATCGGGACGACACGCGCTACGGCGCCGGCAACGTGAACCTCGTGCAGGCCATCACGCAATCGGTCAACACGTACTTCTATTCGCTCGCCTACAAGATGGGCATCGGGAAGTTCGATGAATGGATGGCCAAGTTCGGCTTCGGCAGCCCCACCGGCATCGACCTGCCGGACGAAACCGGCGGCGTGTTGCCCTCGCCCGAATGGAAGCGCAAGACCTTCAACAAACCGTGGTACCCCGGCGAAACCGTGATCGCCGGCATCGGCCAGGGTTACTGGATGGTGACGCCGCTGCAGATGGCGCACGCGCTGGCCACGCTCTCCGGCGGCGGGCTGTCGCACACGCCGCACCTGCTGACCGCGACCAGCGACGGGCTCGGCCAGACGGAGGTCGCGT
>Ga0207640_10001566_pt1 | contig 12289 bp, 9 predicted proteins | sample KBSCornC42_FD_184300 | JGI IMG/M metagenome (GOLD analysis project Ga0207640, IMG submission 184300) | Corn rhizosphere microbial communities from Kellogg Biological Station, Michigan, USA - KBS Corn C4-2 (SPAdes) (version 2) | ecosystem: Host-associated > Plants > Roots > Rhizosphere > Soil ... | reverse complement strand
GCCAGGGCGTCGGCGTGCCGCGCGGGGTCGAGCACGGATTCGTAGCTGAGCCTGCCCGCGGCGATCAGTGCCTTGGCGAGCGGCGTCTCCGGCTGGGCGAGATCGAAGACCTTGACCGCCTCCGCGTTGCGGTGCAGCAGCGCATAGGTCTGGGCAAGCCCCTGGGCGTTGTCGGCGCTGTGCGGGTCGAGCCGCAGCACGGCCTGCAAGGGCGGCAAGGCCTGCGCGTAGTCCCCGAGATCGAGGTAATCCACCGTCAGGTTGTTCTGCGCGACGGCCTTGTCGGGATCGAGCTGTACCGCTTCAAGGGCCTCTGCCAATGCCTGTTGCATCGGCAACACGTTCGCGTAATTCAGATGCGCATCGACGTTGCTGGGGTCGAGTTCGAGGGCGCGCTGGTAGCCGGCCTTGGCCTCGGCCCGCTTGCCTTCGGCCATGTCGGCGATGGCCAGCGCGATGATCGCGGTGACGTTGCCCGGGTCGACGGCGAGCGCCCGGTTCGCTTCCGCACGCGCCTTGGGCAGCCCGTCCTTGAGCGGCAGGGTGGAGACCTGGGTCAGGACGAACCAGACGTGCGCGAGCTGGGCGTGCGCCTCGGCGTAGTCGGGGTCCAGCGCGATGGCCTGTTCAAGCAGCGCGCGGGCCTGCTCGACGGGTGCGGCGGTGCGGGCACGCTCCATCAGCGCGCGGGCTTTCAGCACCAGATCATAGGCCTGCGGGTCCACGCGGCGCAGCGCGCTCGCGTCCGCGAACTTCACCTTCAGCGCCGCCGCGATCGCGCCCGAGATCTTGTCTTGCACCTGAAAGATGTTGGCGAGCGAATCGTCGTAGTGGTTGGCCCAGAGCTGGTAGCCATCGGTGACGTTCACCAGCTCCACGATCACCCGCACGTTGTCGCCCTGCCGCTCGATCTTGCCGGTGAGCACGCTGGCGACGTCCAGCGCCTTGCCGATGTCGGCGGCGGATTGCTTGCTGTCGCGGTATTTCGACGCCGTGTCCCACGCGATCACGCGCAAGCCGGTGTTCTGGCCGAGCGCGTTGGTCAATTCCTCGGTGATGCCGTCACTGAAGTATTGCTGTTTCGGATCGTTATCGAGGTTGGCGAACGGCAATACCACGAGGGTGCCGGCGGGTGGGTGGAAGGCGGCCAGCTTCGCAGGCTGTGCAGCGGCGGGCGCGGCCCGGCGCACAAAGTAGCCCGAGGCCAGCAGCACGATGGCGACTGCCATCACGCCGATGATCGCGAAATCCAGCTTGCGCGCATTCGAGTGGCGGGCCGGCGCATCCGCCGCAAGTTCGTTGTCTCGCTTGAAGCCTTGCGGCGTGAATTCGTAGAACCACACGAACGCCAGCCAGAACGGAAAGCCGATCACCGCCGCGATCAGGAACCAGCGGGTGGCGTAATCCGGCAGGCCAATGGCAGATGCCAGTTGCGAAATTCCCTGCGCCAGCGCCCACACCGCGCCCGCGTACAGCACCGCCGCGCGCAACACGTTGCGACGTTTCATTTCCGCAAAGAAGGATGAACGAACCGCCATGGCGACGTGGAGTTCCCCGCCGGCTGTCGCCGGCCCCCGACAAAGGCCAGTGTACACACCCTGACCGCGCCTCGCAGGTGGCGCGGTGCGGTGCGGAGTCCGGCGGATTGCACCTGGCTCTCAGGCCAGGCGCCACCAAGGCGACACTGCAATGACCATTCGTGGTTACCCGCTTGCCCGAAAGCTGCCGGTCACAAAGGACGGCTCAGGGTCGTGAGCAGGCATTGCTGCGCGAGCGTGAGTCCCAAGATTTCTATGCCTTGGGCGTTTCCGCGATGGCCGCGATGCGCGCCTTGCGTACGGCCTCGCCGATGGCGGGGCCTTGCAGGCCTTGTTCGATGAAGGGCTGCGCAGTGACGGTCGCGGCCGCGTCGCGCGCGGCGCGCAGGAAATCCGCTTGCGGGTAGGCGTCGTTTTCGTGGTGGAGGCGGCCGCGCTTGTCGGCCGTGCACGCGATCAAGAACGGTTCGAGGCGTTGCGGGCGGCGGAAGGCGTCGAACGCTTCCAGCAATGTCAGGACGGTGGCGGGTTTCAGTTCGAGCGCGCGATGGGCGTCGAGGTGATGGCGACACGTCAATGCGGCGAGTTGCGCGTGTTCGGCGGGCACCTTCAGGCGTTCGCAAAGTGCGGCAAGCGGTTTGAGGCCGCGATGTTCGTGGGCGATGTGGCGCGGCAGTTCGTCTTGTGGCGTGAGCGCCTTGCCAAGATCGTGGGTGAGCGCGCAGAAGCCGGTCAGGTCGTCGCCGGGCGCGATCGCGGCACATTGATCCAGCACCAGTTCGAGGTGCTTGCCGCAATCGACTTCGGGATGGTGCTCGGGGCTCTGTGGCACGCCGTACAGCGCATCGACTTCGGGGAACAGGACGGCCAGCGCGCCGCATTCGCGCAAGGCTCGCACGAAGGCCGAAGGCGCGGGTTCGGCCAGCGCCTTGCGGGTTTCCTGCCACACGCGCTCGGGCACGAGGTGCGCGGCTTCGCCGCTCTCGACCATCGCGCGCATCAACGCCATGGTTTCATCGGCAATGCGGAAGCCCAGCGGTGCGAAGCGCGCGAGGAAACGCGCGACGCGCAGGATGCGCACGGGGTCTTCCGCGAACGCGGGCGAGACGTGCCGCAACACGCGCTCGTGCAAATCCTTCGCGCCGCCATGCGGATCGACCAGCGCACCCGATTCGTCGCGCGCCATCGCATTGATGGTGAGGTCGCGGCGGGCGAGGTCGTCTTCCAGCGACACGTCGGGTGCGGCATGGAAACTGAAACCGTGATAACCGGGTCCGGTCTTGCGTTCGGTGCGCGCCAGCGCGTATTCCTCGCCCGTGTCGGGATGCAGGAATACCGGAAAGTCCTTGCCGACCGGCTTGTAGCCCAGCGCCAGCATGTCTTCCGGCGCCGCGCCTACCACCACGTAATCGCGATCGAAATGCGCGCGGCCCAGCAACTCGTCGCGCACCGCGCCGCCGACCAGGTACACGCGGTGCGCGGGTGTGGCCATGCCTAGGGCCTGTTCACGCTATGCCGCGTGAGCCGCGTTGCTTCCGCAGCGGTTGCCGGACAAGGTGCGCGCCGCAGCGCCATGATGGTTCCATGGTCAAGGCGTGCACCGCAGTATGGCGGCCGCTGCGGAGCAACCCTTCGGGCCGGAACGCTTGGCCCGCATGGCTGCGTCATCGCTCGTCTATGTATCGACATACATTTTCCTCACTCTTCCTTGCCCTGCGAGTCAAGCGCCGCCGGCGCGGCCACGGGGCATAGCGTGAATAGGCCCTATGCGTCCTGGGTCAGGCGCGCGATGTCCAGCAGGTGTGCGCGCGCATGGATACCGAGCACTACCGGCAACATCGCGGCGAAGCGGCGCGGGGTGATGCCAAGGTCGGCGAAGCCGTCGCGCGCGCCGACCGAATCGACGCCGAGCGAGTTGAAGTTGTCGCGCGAAAAAGGTTTGCCTGGAATCAGTTCGGCGACGATCGCCTGCATCTGGCCGAGTACATGTGGCAACGGCAGCACCATGCGACGCAATCCCGCCGCGTCGCGGATCATCCGCACGATCGCGATCAGTTCCAGCGTATCCCGCCCGTACAGTTCGTGGATCTTGCCGATGCTCGCGCGGTCACCAAGGCAGCGGCGGATAGCACCCGCCACGTCGCGCACGTAGACCGGCTGGAATTTCGCATGCGGTTGTGCCACCGGCATCACGGGCCCCATGCGCAACAGTTTCAGGAAACGGGACACGAAGCTGTCACCATCGCCATACACCACGCTGGGCCGGTAAATCGTCCAATCCATGCCGGAATTGCGCACCTGTGCCTCGGCTTCGCCGCGCGTCTTCAGGTATTTCGACGCGCGGTTGCCGGCATTCAGCGAACTCATCAGATGGATGCGGCGGACGCCCGCCTGCCGGCACGCCGCGATCAAGGTGGCAGTGAGGTCGACGTGCGCGTGCGTGAACGTGGCACCGCCGGTCTCGTTGAGGATGCCGACCAGGTTGACGACGGCATCATGTCCGGCGATGTGCTTTTCGAGCGACGCGCGATCGTAGACGTCGGTGCTGATGCTGCGCACGTTGGGCAACACGTTGATCGCGCGCTTCTGTTCGCGGTTGCGGCTGAGCACCGTGATGCGATGCCCGTCACCGGCCAGCGCGGCCAGCAGATGACTGCCGATGAAACCGGTGCCGCCGAGGACGACGAAACGTTTGGGCGTCATGGCGAAGGTTTCCGTGTGGTGACGGAGGAAGAGGTGGTGGCCGCGGGTGCGGGTGACGCGGCGCGGCACACCACCTGCTTGCGTTCGGGGTCGGTGCCTGGATCATACGGCGTGCCGATCGCGGGCAATCGCGAGGAGATGGGTATGGGTGCGCCGTGCAGGCGCCAGCCGTAGAGGGTCGCGAACGACATCACGCGCGTCACGTAGTCGCGGGTTTCGTTGTACGGGATCGTGAGGATGAAGGCTTCCGGGTCGAGGTTGCCGCGCGCGTCCACCCAGCGCTGCGCGTTGCCGGGGCCGGCGTTGTAGGCGGCCGATGCGAGCCACGGGCTGCCGTTGAAGCGCACCGCGAGGTTGGCGAGGTATTGGGTGCCGAGCGGAATGTTGATGGCCGGGTCGTACAGGCTCATCGCCCCGTCATAGGGCAGGCCGCTGCGGCGCGCGACCAGGCTGGCCGTGCCGGGCAGCAGCTGCATCAGGCCGCGTGCATCCGCACCGGATTGCGCGTCGGTTTGCCACGCGGTTTCGGCGCGGATGATCGCGAACGCCCATGCTGGATCGATGCCGGCCTTGCGCGCCGAGGTGATCACGCGGTCCTTGTCCGCCAGCGGAAAGCGCAGCGCGTAATACTGCAGATCGCCGGATTTGCCGAACGCGAACACCGCGCGGTCGGCCCAGCCGCGGCTGGAGGCCAGCGATGCCGCCTGCAGTTGCTGCGCGGGCGTGAGATTGGCGAAAGCGCGATTCCATTCGCGGCGCGCATCCGGCAGCATGTCGAGCGCGAAGAGCTCGAAGGCGCGCGTCAGGCCGGGATCATTCTCGACTTGCTGCAGCGCGGCCGGATCGGCGGCCAGCGTTTGCGGGCAAATGGAGTAGGGCAGGTTGGCCTGGTCGGCGGCGAGGAATCCGTAGAATGTCGCCTGCTGCGCGAGCACGGTGTAACCATCCAGCGCGGCGGATGTTTGCCCGAGCTTCTGCGCGATGCGCGCCTTCCAGTAGCGCCATTCGTCGCGTTGCATCTCGTCCGGCGTCAGGGCTGCGATCGCGGCGTTCGCGGCTTTCCAGTCGCCCTGCGCCACGGCCGCGCGCACCCGCCATTCGCGCGTCGCGTCGGTTTGCGCCGATGGTGGCAGCGCAGCGAGTTGCGTGATGGCGTCGGGCCCGAAATCGACCGCGTTGTACAGCGCGAGGGCCGCGAGCACGCGGTTGCGTTCGTCCTGATCGAAATTGAAGCGTGTCGACAGGGTCTGCCAGTACGTTTGCGCCTGTGCGCTGTCGCGGCGCGCCATGCGGACCAGCGCGCGGCTGACGGCTTCGCGGTTGCGCACGGTGTCGTCGAATGTGGTGGCTTTCTTCAACAGGGATGCGGGCGAGCGCAGGGCGTCCGCGATGCGTTGTGCCTCGGTCGCATCGGTTCCGGTCAGCCACTGCGCGGATTGTTCGATCGTGGAGGCATTGCCGGCGTCGGCGGCCCGCTCGATGCGATCCCACACGCGTTGCGGTGTCAGCAATCCCTGTGCCGCGGCAGCAGAGAACACCGGCGTGCACGCGGACGGCACGCCGGTTTGCTTCCACAACGCCGCGAGGTCACGATCGAAGTCGAGTGCTTTGCCCTGCGCGAGGTTGGCCTGCAAGGCATCGCAGGTGAGCGTGTCGCCGAGGCCCGGTTGGTAGAAGTGCTGGAAGTTCGCCCAGTCCTTCTGCTGCGCGAGCCAGCCGAGTTCTGCCTTGCGCAGGTCGTCGGCCGGGATCATGCCCGCGTAGCGCTGCAGGTAGGCGTCGATCTGTGCAGAGCTCGCGGTCTTGATGTCGTGCTGCAGCGCGGCCGCTTCGAGATACGGATACAGCGGATAATTCTGGAGGCCCTGCGCCAGCGTCCGCCAGTCCTGGCCATTCTGCGCAGCGGCATAGGCCGCGCGGAAAGCGTCGCGCTGTTGCGCGAGGGTCGGCGCGGCGGTTTGGGCGAAAAGGACAGGCGCGGCGCCGAGCAGTGCGGCGACGGCAACAGCGCGAAGACGGAAGCGCAGTGCGGTGCGCGGCAGAAGCATTCCATTCATGCCGGCGATTCTAGACGATGCGGCGGCGGGGTTCCCGACCTGCGGCAGCTTGCCGCACAAAAGAAAGGCCGCTGTCGCGGCCTTTCCTGAAGACATCTCCGCAATCAGTGCCGCACGCGCTTGTTGTGTTTGGCGCGGCAAATGCGGCGGCTGTCGCGGTTGTCGGCGCGTTGCACCTTGCCGGTCTGGCGCAAGATCGCGGCGTGCCTCCATGCGGCCGGCGTGCGGCCCAGTGTCCTTACGGAACAATCTTGCGCAAAAGACAGCGGGTTCCGGCTTCCGCCGGAATGACGACAAAGCAGGTAGTTCGGACCTTCCTACGCCGCGGCTTTCCACGCCGCCACCGGCACGCGGATCTCGGCCGCCAATGGCAGGTGATCGGAGAACGCGGCGGGCAGCGTCCACATGCGTTCGACGGTGGTTCCCGCAGTGACCAGGATGTGGTCGATCGCGCGTTGGGGGCGCCAGCTCGGGAACGTCAGCGCCGGGTTCGTCGGCGGCGCCAGGGCGGTGCGCGCGAACAGGTTGCGCAGCTCGGGGCTGTCGGGCGGGCAGTTGAAATCGCCCATCAACACCACGTTGCGGCGACCCTGCAGCAGCTCGGCGATGAAGTCGATCTGGCGTGCCCGGGATTGGTTACCCAGCGACAGGTGCGCGACCGCCACGGTCAACGCGTCGTCGCGTTCGCCGTAACGCGCCAACAATACGCCGCGCCCACCCAGCCGCCCCGGCAGCGGGTAATCGAGCACTTCGTCGGGCGCATTGCGACTGATCAGCCCGTTGGCGGTATGCGAAACGCTGGAGAGCCGGCGGTTGGGCTGGTGGCTCCAGTACGGCAGTCCCGAGGTTTCCGCGAGATAGCGCGTCTGGTTGAGGAAGCCCGAGCGGATGCTACCCGCGTCGGCCTCCTGCAACCCGATCACGTCGAACTCGGCGATGGAGCGTGCGAGACTGTCGAGGTTGCCCAGCTTGTACCTGCCGGGGAGTACTGCACCCCAGCTGCGCGTAAAGTACTCGTGATAACGCTTGACGCTTGCGCCAGCGAGGATGTTGCAGCTCAGCACGCGCAACACGCCGGTGCCGGGAGCGATGGGAATATCTGCGCTCATTGGATCGAGACTACCACTTCGCGGCGCAACGTTCCGTGTGCCGGAATGCACGGATGGCGAATGTTCAGTGCTTCTCGACGTGTTGCGCCATCCACAGGCCGACCTGCTGCAACTGCGCGTAGCTGCTGATTTCGGCGCTGCGCATCAACGCAACGAACGGCGCGTCCTTGGCATCGCTGGCGCGGCGGCCGACCACGAGCGTCGGCGTGGCATCGATGCCCCAGCCGATTTCTGTGCGCTGGTCGGCTGCCATCTCTTTCGTAGTTTCCGCGTTGGTCGCGGTGGCGAGGAACTTTTGCTGATCGACGCCCTGGCGGCCGTACCACGCCGCCAGGTCCTGCAGCGAATTGAGCGGGTAGTGCTCCAGCATGGCCTTGAAAAGCGCGTCGTGTGTCTGTTCAAAGACGCCCAGTTGGCGCGCCGCATAGTACGCCTGCGCGTACGGCACCCATGAAGCGTTGAACACGGCCGGCATGTAGCTCACCTGCGTGCCCTTCGGCAGCTCGGCGCGCAGCTTGTCCATGTACGGTGCGAACTCGGCGCAGTGGGGGCAGCCGTAGGAAAATATCTCGACCACTTCCAGCGCACCGGTCGGAGCCGCCTGGCCCTTGGGCGGCGCCAGCTTGACGTATTCCTTGCCTTCGGTGAACGCGGTGGTGACGGGGGGCGCCGGTGTTGCCGCCGCGGAAGGCATTGCCGTGGTGTCGGCGTCGTTGTGCGCCGAGCATGCGGCTGTCAACACCAACCCGCAGACCAGCAAGGATGCACGGACCAGGCGCGATGGGGTCATGTCACTTGCCCTTCTTCGCGGCCAATTCCTTGTTGACCAGGAACAGCGTCAGGTCCACCGCTTGCTGTGCGCCCTTGGTGGAAGCCGGGGTGAGCCGCCACTTGCCGTCGATCACAATGGTTGGCGTGCTGTCGACACCCCACGCCATGATCTGCTGGTCGGCGCGCTTCATTTCCAGGTTGATGGAAAACGAATTGGCGGTCGCGATGAAATCGGCCGGCTTGGCGCCGAACGTTCCATAGAACTTCGCGACATCCTCGATCTTGGGGAGGCTCCCTTCGGCTTTGGGACGCTGGGTGGCCGGATCGTAGGTCGCGAGCGCTCCATTCGGTCCCCAGATCGCCTTGAACATCGCGTCATGCGATTGCTTGTTGTCGATGCCCAGCGCCTTGGCCGTGAAGTAGGCGCGCTGGAATACCGGCCAGTCTTCGTTGGGATGCCAACTCGCGGGCAAGAATTCCAGCACGGCACCACTTGGCAGTTCGGCGCGCAGCTTGTCGAGGTAGGGTTCGAACTGGTTGCACGCGGGACAGCCGAACGAGAACACTTCCGTCACCACCACCTTGTCGGGCTGGGCGGTGGGCTGCGGGTTCTGGATCGCGAAATAGTCCTTGCCTTCGGTCCATTGCTGCGGTGCCTGCGCGAACGCGAGTCCGGCGATGGCCGCGAGCAGCAGGAACACAACGGTGCGTCTGATCATGATCGGAACCCTGTCTGAATCACGGAAGATGGCCGGCAGTCTGTCGACCCGACCCTGAACCGACCGCGCGCAGCGCGGCGGGTTCAATCGATGGCGTCGCTCTTGGCGGCGGTCTTCGGCGCAGGCGCGGGATGCAGGCCCTCGACGTAGCTCGAAACCGCCGAGATGTCCTGCTCGGTCAGGTGCTGGGCGATCGCCGGCATGATCATGGCGTGCGTATCGCTGCCCCAGGTGGTGCCGTCGTGCCAGGCCTTCAGCTGCGCCTGGATGTAGTCGGCGTGCTGGCCGCCGATGTTCGGTACGCGCCAGCCCGGATTGCCCGCACCATCCGGACCGTGGCACGCCATGCACGCGGGAATGCCGCGGCTGCTGTCGCCTTCGCGGTACAGCTTCTCGCCATCGCTGGCGAGCCTGGAATCGGCCACGCCCGGCAGGCGCTTCTGTTCGGCGAAATACGCACCGACGTCATGCATGTCCTGCGGGGCCAGTGTCGCGGCCATGCCCTGCATGATCGCGTTCTGCCGCACACCGCTCTTGAAGCGCATCAACTGGGTGACGATGTACTGCTCGCTCTGGCCGGCGAGCTTGGGATATTGCGCATCGCTGGAATTGCCATCCATGCCGTGGCAGGCGCCGCAGGCGGCGGCCTTGGCCTGGCCGGCGGTGGCATCGCCCGGCTTGGTGGCGACGGCGGCGAGCTTGTCGAATTCGGCTTCCGCGGCCTTGGCGGCGGCGCCCGCGCTCGCGGCACTGGCTGGTGCGGCGGCCGTGGATGCACTGGCGGGCGCGCTGGCGGCGGGAGCGGACGCTGCGGGTTTCGCGTGCCTGGTCGGCGGAGCCGACAGCGCCACCGCGATCGGCGCCGCGGCGGCGAGCATGACAAGGACAGCAGCTGAGCGCCGGAAACCCATAGAATCCTCTCTTTCCCGTAAGGCGTGAGCACCGGCGCACAAGCCGGCGCGAACCGCGGGATTATCGCCGCGGGGGTAAACATGCGTCAAACACGTCATCCCGGCCACGGAACGGTCGGAACCCAGACACAGGGACGTGACAACACGGCGGACAATCCATTGCGCGGCGCGGCCTTCGTGCTGGCCGCGCATCGCCTCGACCAGCTTCCAGCGGACGCCGGTGCCGAAGTGGCTTTCGCGGGGCGCTCCAACGCGGGCAAGTCCAGTGCCATCAACGCGCTCGCCGACCAGGGTGCGCTGGCGCGCACCAGCAAGACGCCGGGGCGCACCCAGCAGTTGGTCGTGTTCGCGCTGCCCGACGAACGCCGGTTGGTGGATCTGCCCGGCTATGGCTATGCCAAGGTGCCGCCGGCCCTGCGCCAGCACTGGAAGCAGGAGATCGACGCCTACCTGCGCAAGCGCCAGTCGTTGCGCGGGCTGGTACTGATCGCCGACATCCGCCACGCGCCGGCCGCGTTCGACCGCCAGATGCTTGCTTTCTGCGCGGCCATCGATTTGCCGTGCCTGGTGCTGCTCAGCAAGGCCGACAAGCTGTCGCGCGCACAGGTACGTGCCCGCCAGCGCGAAATCGAGGGTGAAATCGCGAAAGACGGCGCGCGTGCGCAAATGATCGCGTTCTCGGCACCGGCTGGTACCGGCGTGCAGGAAGCCCGCGCGGCCGTGGCCGAGATGCTGGGTTGAGGCGAGTGCGAACATCCCCCCGCGCCTTCGGCGCGACCCCCTTCGCTTGCGAAGGGCGGAGCGAAGCGAACGCGCGCGCAGCGCGGGAGAGGGATGGCTCTGCCTCTTGCGTTGCGCGTCACGCCGCCCCATCTTGGCATCCTTGTTCCCGCGGGAAATGCGCATGTCCGGTCCCAGCCACGTTGCCGAACAACCGATCGAGCGGCGCGCGCAACTCGTCGATTACCTCGCCGCTGGCGGCCGTCCAGCGGAGCAGTGGAAGATCGGCACCGAGCACGAAAAATTCGTGTTCCGCACCGACGATCTGCGTCCGCCGCCGTATCAGGGCGAACGCGGCATCGGTGCCTTGCTGCGCGGCATCGCCGGTTGCGGCTGGGAGCCGGTGGCCGAGGAGGGCAACGTCATCGCGCTCACGCGCGGCATGGCGTCGGTGACGCTGGAACCCGCCGGGCAACTCGAACTCTCCGGCGCGCCGCTGGAAACCATCCACCAGACCTGTTGCGAGGTGCAGGAACACCTCGACTGCGTGCGCCGCGCGGCCGAGCCGCTGAAACTCGGCATCCTCGGCATGGGCTTCCAGCCGAAATGGAAGCGCGACGAGATGCCGTGGATGCCCAAGGGCCGTTACGCGATCATGCGCCGCTACATGCCGACGGTGGGTTCGCTCGGCCTCGACATGATGACCCGGACCTGCACCGTACAGGTCAATCTCGACTTCGCCGACGAAGCCGACATGGTGAAGAAGTTCCGCGTGTCGCTGGCGCTGCAGCCGATCGCGACCGCGCTGTTCGCGGATTCGCCGTTCACCGAGGGCCAGCCCAACGGGTTCCAGAGTTATCGCTCGCAAATCTGGACCGACACCGATCCCGACCGCACCGGCATGCTGGATTTCGTGTTCGACGACGGTTTCGGTTTCGAACGCTACACCGATTACCTGCTCGACGTGCCGATGTATTTCGTGCATCGCCACGGCAAGTACATCGATTGCGCCGGGCAGTCGTTCCGGGATTTCCTCGAAGGCAAGCTTCCCGCGCTGCCGGGCGAGAAGCCGACGTTGCGCGACTGGTCCGACCACATGACCACCGCGTTCCCGGAAGTGCGCCTGAAGCAATACCTCGAAATGCGCGGCGCCGACGGCGGCCCGTGGAACCGACTGTGCGCGTTGCCGGCGTTCTGGGTGGGGTTGTTGTACGACGCGACATCGCTGGATGCGGCGTGGGACCTGGTCAAGGATTTCTCGATGGCCGAACGCCACGCGTTGCGCGACGGCGTGCCGAAACACGCGTTGAAACTGCCGTTCCGCGGCGACAGCGTGCGCGAACTTGCATTGCGTGCACTGGAAATCGCGGGCGAAGGACTGAGGCGGCGCGCCAAGCTCAACCGCAACGGCGCCGATGAAACGATGTTCCTGCAGCCGCTGGTCGAATTCGCGGAAGCCAACCAGACGCCGGCCGAGCGCAAGCTGGAACTGTTCCGCACCGAATGGAGCGGCAGCGTCGATCCTGTGTTCCGCGAGTTTGCGTATTGACGATGCGTGCGTCCACCGTGCTCGATCGGCCGGTATGGGAAAGCCTCGCCAGCAACCATGCGTCGTTGTCGCTCGGCGGCGCGTTGGCGAAACGCTATCAGCATGACGTGAACGTGTTTGCGTCGTCGCGCGATGACAGTCCGGCAGCGTTGGATGCTTTGGCGGCGCTGGTGGAGCCCGGTGAACACGTGTACGTGCTGCAGGTCCCGGAG
>Ga0207640_10001558_pt1 | contig 12329 bp, 10 predicted proteins | sample KBSCornC42_FD_184300 | JGI IMG/M metagenome (GOLD analysis project Ga0207640, IMG submission 184300) | Corn rhizosphere microbial communities from Kellogg Biological Station, Michigan, USA - KBS Corn C4-2 (SPAdes) (version 2) | ecosystem: Host-associated > Plants > Roots > Rhizosphere > Soil ... | reverse complement strand
TTGAAGCTGTAGAACAGCGCTTCCTGCGCCACCGTCCGCTCGCCCATCATCGGCCCGCCTCCGCTTCCTCGCGAAGAGTGAATCAGACCGTCCGCGCTACTTCAAGACCGAGTTTTTCAACAGAATCCACCTAATATCGGCCGTTTAGTCCTTTTGCCGATAGCGGTCGTCTATGGGCTCGCGACCTTGGGCCGCGCCGAACGGCGCCGTGTTCCTGCGGAAGCAGGAACACGGGGGTTACGCCGGACTGCGCGGGCTCTTGGCTCCTGCTTCCGCAGGAGCATTACGGAGATTGGCCGCCGCCTCAGTCAAACAGGCTGGAAACCGAACTCTCGTCGGCAATCCGTCGGATCGCTTCGGCGAGCAGCGGCGCGATGGTCAAATGGCGGACCTTGTTCGCCGCGGCGATCGTGTCGTGGTTGCCGATCGAATCGGTGATGACGAGTTCCTCGAGCACCGATCCCTCGACCCGCGCGATCGCGCCGCCCGACAATACGCCATGCGTGACATAGGCGACGACGCCCGCGGCGCCCGCCTGTTTCAGCGCCGCGGCGGCGTTGCACAAGGTCCCGGCCGAATCGACGATATCGTCGATCAGGATGCAGAAACGCCCCTCGACATCGCAGATGATGTTCATCACTTCGGATTCGCCGGCGCGCTCGCGGCGCTTGTCGACGATCGCCAGCGGCGCGTTGTCGAGCCGCTTGGCCAGCGCACGGGCGCGCACCACGCCGCCGACATCGGGCGACACGACCATCAGATTCTTGGCCGAATGGCGCGCCAGGATATCGGTCGACATCACCGGGGCGGCGAACAGATTGTCGGTCGGGATATCGAAGAATCCCTGGATCTGTCCGGCGTGCAGATCGACCGACAGCACGCGGTTGGCACCCGCGACGGTGATCAGATTGGCGACCAATTTGGCCGAGATCGGGGTGCGCGGGCCGGGCTTTCGATCCTGGCGGGCATAGCCGAAATAGGGCAGCACGGCGGTGATCCGCTTGGCCGATGCGCGCTTCAGCGCATCGATGCAGATCAGCAATTCCATCAGGTTGTCGTTGGCCGGGAACGCGGTCGATTGCAGCACGAAGACGTCCTCGCCACGGACATTCTCGTTGATCTCGACGAAGATCTCTTCGTCGGCGAACCGCCGGACGAGCGCGTCGGTTAGCGGCAGTTCGAGATAGCCGGCAATCGCCTTGGCCAGTGGCAGGTTCGAATTGCCGGTCATCAGCTTCATTGGTGCTCGCCCCTTCGAGGTTTGCGCGCCTCCTTAGAAGGGAGTCTGCAGCCGGTCCAGCACCCCGCGTTCGGTGATGTAGCCGGTGACCAGCCGCGCCGGTGTGACGTCGAAGGCGGGGTTATAGGCATCGGACTGGGTCAGCCGCACCGTTTCCAGCCCATGATCGGTTGCGCCGGTGATCTCGGTCAGCTCGGCGGGCGAGCGTTCCTCGATCGGAATTGCGTCGCCGCTCGGGGTGGCGGCGTCGAACGTGGTGTAGGGCAAAGCGACATAGAAGGGCACGCCGGTATCGTGCGCGGCGAGCGCCTTCAGATAGGTGCCGATCTTGTTGCACACGTCGCCATTGGCGGTGACACGATCGGTGCCGACGATCACCGCGTCGACCTGGCCCCGCGCCATCAGCAGGCCGCCCGCATTGTCGGCGATCAGGGTGTGCGGGACGCCATGGTTGCGCAGCTCGAACGCGGTCAGCAAAGCGCCCTGGTTGCGCGGCCGCGTCTCGTCGACCCAGACATGCAGGGGCAATCCGGCATCGTGCGCGAGATAGATCGGCGCGGTCGCGGTGCCGTAATCGACCGTCGCCAGCCAGCCGGCATTGCAATGCGTCAGAATGTTGAGCGGGCGATCGGGGTTCTTCGCGTGAAGGTCGTGCAGCAACGCCAGACCATGCTCGCCGATCGAACGGCACAAACGCTCGTCCTCGTCGACGATCGCCTGGGCGCGGGCGAAAGCGGCGGCGGCGCGATCGGCGGGTGGCAGCGGACGTACCGCAGCGGCGACCTGATCGAGCGCCCATTTGAGGTTGATCGCGGTCGGACGGGTCGCGTGCAATCGCGCATAAGCCGCGTCGACCGCGGCGTCGCTCGGGTCCGCGGCGATCGCCATCGCCAGGCCATAGCCGCCGACCGCGCCGATCATCGGCGCGCCGCGCGTCCACATGTCGCGGATCGCCACCGCCGCCTCGTTTTCGGTCCTTAGCTCGACCCAGCGCACTTCCCAGGGGAGCTGGCGCTGATCGAGGATGCGCGCGCCCTTGCCGTCGGCGGTCGGCCGGATCGAGCGCGTGCGTTCGCCTTGCAGGATCATGGCAGGATCTCGGCAAAGCTGGCGACATCGCCCCGGCCGGTATCGCGGTCGATCAGCAGCGCACGCAGGCCGGCCGATTTCGCCGCATCGGTCTCGGCGGCAACGTCGGACACGAACAGGATATCGGCTGGGTCGAGGTTCAGGGCGGTGGCAATCTTCGCGTAGGATCCAGCTTCGCGCTTGGGGCCCGTAGTCGTGTCGAAATAGCCGGAGAGATAGCGGGTCAGGTCGCCCGCCTCGCTATGCCCGAAGATCAGCTTCTGCGCCTCGATCGACCCCGAGGAATAGATGCACACCCTGATCCCCGCCTCGGTCCAGCGTTTGAGTGCCTCGGGCGTGTCGGGATAGACATGCGCCTTGAGTTCACCCGCTTCATAGCCTTCGCGCCAGATGCGACCCTGGATATGCTTGAGCGCGGTTTCCTTGGCATCGACATCCATCCAGGCGAGCAACGTGGCGACCGGATCGCCCGGCGGCATCGTCGACAATGTCGCGGCGATCTCGTCGCGATGGGCCGGCACCCAGGCCGGGATGCGGGCACGAGCATAAGGGAACAATATGTCGGCGACATAGGCGATGCTGGTGGTGGTCCCCTCGATATCGAGGAGGATGGCCTTGGGCGGGTTCAGCGCCACACTAGGATGGATCGACATTCAACATCCTCAAATCCCCAATTCGGCATGCCGGGCTTGTCCCGGCATCCACCGGGCAGTCGAGCCCAGCCCATGAGCTTCTTTTCCCGGGCTTGCGGCCCGGTGGACCCCGCCACAAGGCCGGGGTGACGGTGGGAATTAGACGAAATTCCCGGATAGAGAAGTGATCGATCCTCGACTGACGACCACTGAATGTCGACCGATCTTGGTTTCCGCCGGTGATCAGGGCAACCGGACTGGAGAAGGGTTCAGCCGCCCGCGCGCTCATGGCGCGGGAAGCGATCGGCAATCGCGTCGCCGGTGAATTTCGCGACCCAGCCATCGGGATTCTCGAACAGTCTGATCACGGTGAAGCTCGGCTCCGGCCCCATGTCGAACCAGTGGCGCATGCCCGCCGGAACCGAGATCAGATCGCCCGCGGTGCAGAGCACAGCGTGGATGCGGTCGTCGTCGGTACGCAGCGTGAACAGACCTTCGCCCGCGACGAAGAAACGCACTTCGTCCTCCGAATGGCGATGTTCGGACAGGAATTTCGAGCGCATCGCCGCGCGATCGGGATGGTTGGGCGTGACGCCGATGATGTCGACCGACTGATATCCCTGTTCGGCCTTCAACTTGTCGATTTCGGGCGCGTAGGCGGTGAGTACGGCGTCGGTGTCGGCGCCGGCGGTGTCGCGCAACGGCCAGCGCTCGTAGCGCACGCCGATCCGCTTCAGCGCATCGCCGATCCATTTCGGATCGCTGGTGTCGAGCACCGGAGTGTCGCCGTCATCGGCGGTAAAGACGCGAAGGCGAGTCATGACGCGCTCTCCCTGAAACTACGTTCGGCCAGTTCGGCGGCGATCAGCCATTCGACGGCTTCGAGCACGCGCTCGGCTTCGTCAAGGTCCTTGCCCCAGGCATAGAGGCCATGGTCGCGGATCAAATAGGCGGGCGCCGCGCCCGGTCGTGCCAAGGCCGGGGCGATCGCCGCTTCGATGACCGTCATGTCCTGGCTGTTGTCGACGATCGGCAGCGCGATTTCGGTTTCGTGCGTGGTCTGGCCGGGAAACACCTTGAGCAATTCATGGCCGGCGAAATGCCAGGCCTTGAGGTCGCGAAAGGCGCGGGTCAGGCCGACCGCTTGCGGCGAATGGCCGTGGAGCACCGCGCCCGCTGCGGGGAATTGGCGATAGATCGACAGATGGAGATGCGTCTCCGCCGAGGGCTTGCCCGCGCCGACGACATGGCCGTCCGTGTCGAGGCGCAACACGCCTTCGTCGCTCAACCGTCCCTTGTGCCAGCCCGACGCGGTCACCGCGAAGCCGTCGTCGAGCCGAACCGAATAATTGCCCGCGGTCGCCGGCGCCCAGCCGCGCGCGTCGAGGCGGCGGCCCACTGCGATGATTCCGGCCCGGGCGGCGTCGAAGCTGGTCGTCGTCATGCCGGCCACTTACGGTGAGTCGCCCGGACACGCCAGCATGCCGTTACGCGGGCAAAAAAATCGGGCGCCGCTCCGGATGGAACCGCGCCCCAAGGGGAGGAAATTGTCGTTGGTTGCCCACGTTTCGGTCGGAAACCTATCGACCGGGGCGATGGTAATCGGTGTCAGGCGGAAGCGCAAGCAAGGTAGACTGTTGCGGTCAGGGGCCGATCGGCAGGCGGGAACGTCCATCGCCGGCCGGCGGCCGCACTCGATCCCCCGCCGTCCGCCATCACCGCCGGACGTCGAGGCCGCCATCGAGAAAAGCGTCGATATCGGCCTGACGGAACAGGCTCGCGTCACCTGGTAGCGAATGTTTGAGTGCGGCGAGCGCCAGGCCGGTGCGCGCGGCGTCGTCGATACTGTCGCCGCTGCGCAATGCGTGGAGAATGCCGGCCGCGAAGGCGTCGCCCGCGCCGATCCGGTCGACGATGCCGGCCAGGACGATCTCGGCGGTTTGCGCCTGCGCGTCGCGCGTGTCGATCCGCGCCGACAGCCGGTGGCGATCGACATCCTCGGCGACTCGCGCGGTCGAAGCGATCGTCCGCAGTTTCGGGAAAGCGGCGAAAGCGGCTTCGGCGGCTTCCCGCCGGCGGTGCTCGCCATCGCCGGAAAAGGGCGTGTCGAGCAGCAAGGCGATGTCGCGATGATTGCCGAACATCAAATCGGCCTGCGCGACCAGCCGCGACAGGATTTCGCGTGGGCGCCCGTCCCAGCGCTCCCAGAGCTTGCCCCGCCAATTGCCGTCGAACGAGACCGGGATGCCGCGCGCCGCGGCGGCCTCGGCAGCGGCGATCGCGGCCTGGGCCGGCACCGGACCGAGCGCAGGGGTGATGCCCGACAGATGCAGACGATCGACGCCGTCCAGCAGGCTATTCCAGTCCCAGGCATCGGCCGGCGCCTCGGCGAAGCTCGAATGCGCGCGATCGTAGATCACCTCGGTCGCGCGCATCCCGGCACCCGAGGTGACGAAATAGAGGCCCATCCGGTCGCCGCGCCGCTGGATAGCGCGGGTGTCGACGCCGTGGCCGCGTAGCGTCATGACCGCGGCATCGCCCAGGTCATTGGCCGGAACGGCGCTGACGAAGCCGACGTCGTGGCCAAGCCGGGCGAGCGCGGTCGCGACATTTGCCTCGGCACCCGCCACCCAGACGTCGAAGCGCGGCGTTTGCAGGAGGAGTTCACGGCCCGGCGGTGACAGCCGCAGCATGATTTCGCCGAATGCGAGGAATTTACCCGTCACTGCCGTCCCCCAATCCCTCAGGCCGGCGATATGCCGGCATTCACTCCAACCGCAGGCGCACCGGTTAGCGGCGTGGCGGACGCCGGGGCAAGCCCGGGATGGCAATGGACTCTCCGCGTGATCATTCCAACGCCGCCAGTCTTATCCACAATTTCGTCCACAACTTCCTGCACAGGCGATCCGCTCGATCGTGGCGTCTCCGCCGGCCATCACGCCGCGTGCGTGGCGGGCGCCTGACGATGGCCGACATCCACCGGCGGCCGATCGTCGATCTTGTAAGCCCGGCGCACCAGACCGGTGGTCAGGTCCTGGATCAATTCCGCCGCTTCCCAATCGTGGAGGCGATGTTCGGCAACCAGACGGGCGAGGAAGGCGCAATCGACGCGGCGCGCGACATCGTGGCGCGCCGGGATCGAGAGGAAAGCGCGGGTGTCGTCGTTGAACCCGACACTATTGTAGAAACCCGCTGTCTCGGTGGTCATCTCGCGGAACCGGCGCATCCCTTCGGGGCTGTCGTGGAACCACCAGCTGGGGCCGAGCTTGAGGCACGGATAATGGCCGGCCAGCGGCGCCAGCTCGCGGGCATAGGTCGATTCGTCGAGCGTGAAGAGGATGATCGACAGATCGCGCTCGTTGCCGAACCGGTCGAGCAACGGCTTCAGCGCATGGACGTAATCGGTCCGCATCGGGATGTCGGCGCCCTTGTCGCGGCCATGGCTGGCGAACAATCCGGCATTGTGGTTGCGGCAGGAACCGGGGTGGATCTGCATCACCATCCCGTCCTCGACCGACATCGCCGCCATCTCGGTCAGCATCTGGGCGCGGAACAGCTCGGCATCGGCCGGGGTCCAGGTGCCGGTGACGATCGTGCGGAACAGGCGTTCGGCCTCGCTTGGCGACAAATTGGCGGTCGCCGCGGTCGGATGGCCATGGTCGGTCGCGGTCGCCCCGGCCGCACGGAAATCGGCGCGGCGTTTGCGATGCGCGGCGAGATAGCCCTGCCAGTCATAGACATCCTCGCCGGTCAGCTCGGCGAAGCGCGCCATTGCCGGCTTGAACGCCTCATGCTCGACGTCGATCACGCCGTCGGGACGATAGGTGGTGACGACGCGCCCGCCCCAGCCCGAGTTGCGGATCGCATGATGGTGCGACAGGTCGTCCTGCGCCCCTTCGGTCGTCGCCAGGAAGTCGATCCGGAAGCGATCGAACAAGGCGCGCGGACGGAAGGCGTCGCTGGCCAGCTTGTCGCCGATCGCATCGAAATAAGTGTCGGCGGTGGAGGCGTCGAGTTCGCGGTCGATCCCGAACACCACCGAAAAGACATGATCGAGCCACAACCGCGACGGCGTGCCGCGGAACAGGTGGTAATTGGCCGCAAACAGCCGCCAGGCCGCGCGCGGATCGGTTGCTGGAACGCCGGCGCGCGACGGGATCGCCAGCGCGTCGAGGTCGATGCCCTGGCTGTAGAGCATGCGGTAGAGATAATGGTCGGGCGAAAGCAGCAGGCTGGTCGCATCGCTCCACTTCTCGTCGGTTGCGAACCAGGCCGGATCGGTATGGCCATGGGGACTGACGATCGGCGCATCGGCGACGGTCGCAAAGAGCGCGCGGGCGACTGCTCGGGTTGCGGGGTCGGCCGGAAACAGACGGTCGGGGTGCAGTTCCAGCATGCCAGCCATCAGCCTTCTCCACCCTCCCCGCTTCTGTCGAGCGGCGCTCTGGTAACCGGTGTCAACGCATCATTCAACCGCTCAGTCGATGGGCGGCGCCACCGACGAGCGACGGATCAGCGTGGACAGAAACATCGACGGCTCCTGCACGCCCGCTTCGTCGTCATTGTCGGCGATCCCGGCGATCAGCTTGAGCGCGGCGGACCGCGCCATCGAAGCAATCGGCCAACGCACGGTGGTCAGCGGCGGCCACATATGCGCGGCGATCGGCGTGTCGTCGAACCCGATCACCGACAAATCACGCGGCACGGTCCACCCGCGCTGGCACGCGGCATGGATCACACCGGCCGCCATCTCGTCATTGCTCGAGAAGATCGCGGTCGGGCGCGGGACGACGTCGAGCAGGCGCTCGGCCGCGATCAGCCCCGATTCGAAGGTATAATTGCCCTCGGCGATCATGCTGCGCGGGAGCGGGATGCCGGCGTCGCGCATCGCGTCCTCGAACCCCAGCCGGCGTTCGCGCGCCGAGCGGAAACCGTGCGGACCGGCGACCAGCCCGATGCGGCGATGGCCCTGGGCGATGAGATATTGCGTCGCTTCGTGCACCGCCTCACGGTCGTTGGACGCGACCATATGCTCGGGCGTGTCGAGCTCGGCCGATCCCATGCGAACGTAGCGGCAGCCGAGATTGCTGCACAATTTGGCGACCGCGTCATTCTCGCTGATCGGCGGCATCAATAGCACGCCGAACAATCGCTGGCGCTCGAGGAAGAGGCGCAGATCCTCGAGCATCGTCGCCGATCCGCGATCGACCGGACGCACGACCATCTCGAATTCGCTGTCGCGGATCGCTTCCAGCATGCCCTGCTGGACGTTCATTACCGTCTGGGCATTCGGATTGTCGTGGACCAGCCCGACCAGGAAATTGCGCCCCAGCGCCAGCGCGCGCGCCTGAGGGTTGGGGACGTAGCCGAGCTGGCCAATGACGTCCTCGACCTTCTTGCGGGTATCGTCGTTGAGCAGCGGGGATCGGTTGATGACGCGGCTGACGGTCTTCTTCGATACACCAGCGATGCGCGCGACATCGTTGATCGTCGGCTGGCCGGTCTTTTCCATCTTCACACGCATAGCGAGCCGTGCGCTACTGGACTAGCCTTGCTTCCGGACGGCCGGGCGGGCAAATATGACACCGGTTACTCGAGCGTGCACCGGTTCAAGAAGGCAAGAGATGACAGCGAACGCGGTTCGGATCGATCCGAGCGACAATGTGGCGACCTTGCTGGCCGATGCGGCGGCGGGTGAGGCGGTGGTCGCCGACGGTGCGACGGTCACCGCGGCCACGGCGATTCCGCGCGGGCACAAGATCGCGCTGGCGCCGATCGCGCCGGGCGAGGCGGTGATCAAATACGGCTTTCCAATCGGAGACGCGACCGCCTCGATCGCGGCGGGCGAACATGTCCATTCGGACAATGTCGCGACGGCGCTCGCCGGACAACAGGCCTATGCCTACGCGCCGGCGCCGCGCGCGAACCTTGCCCCGGGCGACGCCACCTTCCAGGGCTATCGCCGCGGCGACGGGCGGGTCGGCACGCGCAACGAAATCTGGGTGCTGCCGACGGTCGGCTGCGTGGCGAGGACCGCCGAGCGAATCGCGGCGCGGGCGGGGGCGACGCTGGCTGGAAAGGTCGACGGCGTCCACGCCTTCATGCACCCATTCGGCTGCTCGCAACTCGGCGAGGATCTCGACGGGACGCGAGCGATCCTGGCCTCGCTCGCCTGCCATCCCAATGCCGGCGGCGTGCTGATCCTCGGCCTGGGCTGCGAAAACAACCAGATCGCCAGGTTGATCGAGACCATTCCCGAATGGCGCCGCCCCGCGATCCGCGCGCTGGCGACGCAATTGGCCGGCGACGAAGTGGCGGAAGGCGTCGCCTTGGTCGAGCAACTCGCCGCGCTGGCACAATGCGAACGATCTGAAGCCACGCTCGCCGACCTGGTGCTGGGGGTCAAATGCGGCGGGTCGGACGGCCTGTCGGGGCTGACCGCGAACCCGCTGGTCGGCCGGATGAGCGATCGCGTCGCGGCAACAGGAGGTCGTGTCGTGCTGACCGAAATCCCCGAGATATTCGGCGCCGAGCAGATGCTGATGAACCGCGCCGCCGACGAAGACGTGTTCGGCCGCGTCGTCGGCGTGGTCAACGACTTCAAGCAATATTTCATCGACCACGGCGAGCCGGTGTCGGAAAACCCATCCCCTGGAAACATCGCCGGCGGCATCACCACGCTCGAGGAGAAATCGCTCGGCGCGGTGCAGAAAGCGGGCCGCGCGCCGATCGCCGACGTCATCCATTATGGCGAGCGCGTCGCCAAGGAGGGCCTGACGTTGCTCGAGGCGCCGGGCAACGACGCGGTGTCGTCGACCGCCCTGGCGGCGGCGGGCGCGACCGCGATCCTGTTCACGACGGGGCGCGGCACGCCGCTCGGCTTTCCGGTGCCGACGATCAAGATCTCATCCAACAGCGATCTCGCCGCGCACAAGCCCGGCTGGATCGATTTCGACGCGGGCATGGTGCTCGATCGAGGGTTCGAGACGATGGAGGCGGCGCTGACCGAGCGGCTGTGCGCGATCGCCTCGGGCGAGCCGACCGCGGCCGAACGCAATGGCGAGCGCGAAATCGCGATCTGGAAGCGCGGGGTGACTTTGTGAGCCGACTGTCGCGCGCTGCCCTGGTTGGGCTGCCGATGGGGATATCCGCGCCGCGTACGCGCGGTCCGGTCGCGACGGGGATCGTTCATTTCGGCCCCGGCGCCTTTCATCGCGCGCACCAGGCCGCTTATGTCGACCGCTTGCTCGACCAGGACCCGCGCTGGGGCATCGCGGCCGTCTCGCTGCGCAGCCGCGGTACGATCGAGGCGCTGGCGGAGCAGGACGGGCTTTATACACTGGCCATTCGCGACCTGGAGTCGAGCATGCGCGTGATCGGGGCGCATAATGAGTTCCTGGGCCCCGACGACGCGGTGCGGACCTTGGCCTTGCTCGCCGCGCCCGACACGCGGTTGGTGACCACCACGGTGACCGAAAAAGGCTATTGCCTGGCGACGGACGGAACGCTCGATTTCGGTCATCCCGACATCGTCCACGATCTGGCGCGGCCGGCCGTGCCGACCAGCGTGATCGGCTGGATCGTCGCCGGGCTGGCGGCGCGGCACGCAAGCGGCATCGCCCCGTTCGTGCCGATGCCATGCGATAACCTCGCCTCGAACGGCGCCAAGCTCCATGCCGCCTTGGTAGCGTTCGCGGGGCGGCTCGACCCGGCGCTGGGCGATTGGGTGGCGGGCGAAATTTCCGTGCCGTCGACCATGGTCGATTCGATCACCCCGGCATCCGACGACGCACTCTATGCCGATGTCGCGGCGGCATTGGGTGTCGAGGACCGCGCCGCGGTCCAGCGCGAGGCGTTCGCGCAATGGGTGATCGAGGATGTCGGTGCGCTGCCCGACCTTGGCGCGGTTGGCGCGACGCTGACCGCCGATGTCGGCGGCTATGAGCGCGCCAAGCTCAGGATCCTCAACGGCGCGCACTCGACGCTCGCTTATGCCGGCTTGCTGCGCGGTCATGTCAGCGTTGCCGAAGCGATCGGCGATCCGCTGTTGGCGCGCTTCGTCGATGCGATGATCCGCGAGGATATCATTCCGATGCTGCCCGCGGTGCCGGGGCTGGACCTCCAGACCTATGCCGATGCGGTGCTGCGGCGCTTCGCCAACCCGGCGATCGTCCACCGGCTCGATCAGATCGCGCAGGACGGATCGCAGAAGCTGCCCTACCGGCTCGGCGATACCTTGCTCGCCAATCGCGCGGCCGGACGCATGCCGGGCCATGTCGTCGCGGCGCTGGGCTGCTGGGTGGCTTTCCTCATGCGGCGCGCGCGCGCGGACAGTCGAATCGTCGATCCCGCGGGCGACCGGCTCGCCGCGATCGCCCTGGCCGACACGCCGAGCCGGGTGGTCCAGGGACTGATCGCCGAAGGGCTCGGCTTCCCCGCGGCGATCGCGGACGACGCAGAGCTCGTCGCTTTGCTGCAAAAAGCCGCGGAAGCCGCCTTTCGCGGCGAAATACCGAGCGTGATGCCGGGCTGATCGCTTCGCGGGCTTGTCACTGACACCGGTTCCCCATACCCATCCCGCATCAAGGCCCGTGAAGAGGCCGCTTCAAGGCAGGAGAGGGACGATGGCGACGACCGGGATGCCGGACGCCGAACGGGTGGATATGCGGGTCGGCCGCTATCGCTGGGTGATTTGCGGGCTGCTCTTCGCGGCGACCGCAATCAACTATGTCGATCGCCAGATGATCGGCGTGCTCAAGCCGACCATCTCGGCCGAACTGGGGTGGAACGAGACCACTTATGCCGACATCGTCTTCTGGTTCCAGGTCGCTTATGCGATCGGCTATCTGAGCTTCGGCAAGATCGTCGATATGGTCGGCGCGCGGATCGGTTATTCGATCGCGTTCGTCATCTGGACGCTCGGCCACACGCTATGCGGCCTCATCACCGGTCCGTTCAAGCTGTTCGGCACGATGATTTCCCCGGCGATGCAATTCAACGGCGCGCGGTTCGTGCTCGGCGTCGGCGAATCAGGCAACTTCCCCGCCGGTCTCAAGGCGGTCAGCGAATGGTTTCCCGCCAGGGAACGCGCTTTCGCCACCGGATTGTTCAACGCGGGGTCCAATGTCGGCGCGATCATCACGCCGCTGATCGTGCCCATGATCACGCTCGCCTATGGCTGGCGGATGGCGTTCATCTCGACCGGCATGTTCAGCCTGATCTGGCTGGTCGCCTGGATCGCGATCTATCGCCGCCCGCGCGAGCAGCCCCGCGTGTCGGCGGCCGAGCTTGCCTATATCGAGAGCGATCCCGCCGACCCGCCGCACAAGATCGGCTGGCTCAAGCTGCTCGGCTATCGCGAAACCTGG
>Ga0207640_10001554_pt1 | contig 12339 bp, 11 predicted proteins | sample KBSCornC42_FD_184300 | JGI IMG/M metagenome (GOLD analysis project Ga0207640, IMG submission 184300) | Corn rhizosphere microbial communities from Kellogg Biological Station, Michigan, USA - KBS Corn C4-2 (SPAdes) (version 2) | ecosystem: Host-associated > Plants > Roots > Rhizosphere > Soil ... | reverse complement strand
GCAGACGCTGCGGAGCGATCCCTCGGTGCGGTACGTGGAAAGCGCGGACATCCTGTTTTTCGCGCTGGATGTGCCGGCGGGGGCGAAGCGTGTCAGTCCGATGTCGCATCCCGTCAATGCGCAGGTCACGCCGTACGGCATCACCATGGTTCACGCTCCGAACCTCTGGCCGATTGCGAAGGGCGACGGCATCAACGTGGCCATCGTCGACACGGGAATCGACTACACGCATCCCGAGCTGAAAGATCACTATCAGGGCGGCTTCAACGCCGTGACCGGAACGAATGACCCGAGGGACGATCACGGACATGGAACGCACGTGGCGGGAACGATCGCCGCGGCGGACAACGGCATCGGAGTGGTCGGCGTTGCACCCAATGTGAAGATCTGGTCGGCGAAGGTGCTTCATCCGAGTGCTACCGGTCAGGCCACCGGCAGCAACGAGCAGATTGCGTCCGGCTTGAACTGGGTGCTTTCAAAAAAGAATGCACTCGGCGGAAACTGGATCGTCAATATGTCGCTCGGGCAGTGCACCGACATTTCGGTGAGCGATCAGTGTTCTCTGACGCCCTCATTTGCGATGGAAGACGCCTGTCAGAAACTCGCGGACGCCGGCGTGCTGGTCTTCGCCGCCAGCGGCAACGACTCGACGGACAAACATGTGGCGAGCGTGAGCTTTCCGGCAGCGTTTCCGAGCGTCATCGCCGTCGGCGCGATCGATTCGACGCAGAAGATTGCCAGCTTTTCGAATCAGGGTCCGGAGATCGCCCTCGCGGCTCCGGGCGTGGGCGTGTTCTCGACCTTCATCGTCGGCCAAGGAGTCAACGCCTTCCTGACGACGCAGGATGCGTCATTCGACAATTTCGCGCTGACGGGATCGGGCAAAGGGACGCAGAACGGTCAATATGTTTACTGCGGCCTCGGCGCCACCGCCGCCGACTTTCCGGCCGCGGTCCAGGGGAAAGTCGCGCTGATTCAACGCGGAAGCGCGACCTTCAACCTCAAGACGAAGAATGCCGTTGCCGCTGGCGCGAAAGCCGTCGTGATCTACAACTGCTCGATCGCCGCGACGCCGTCGACGTGCGGCAGCGATACGTTCGGCGGATGGACGTTGATCGGAAAGGTCAATGCCACCACCGGCCAGAAAGATCCGGCCTGCGACAACGGCACGAGCACGAATTGCAAGGACGATCCGGCCGATCTCGCATTCGCGTGGCCGGTAGACGTCGGCATCTCCTACCCGGACGGCGAGTCGCTGCGTACCGCTTCCACCGCGTCCGCCCTCACCGCAACGACTCTCGTCGACGACTACGAAACCGAGAGCGGAACGTCGATGGCGTCACCGCACGCCGTCGGAGTCGCGGCGCTGGTGTGGAGCGTGGCGCCAACGGCGTCTGCTTCCGCCGTCAAGTCGGCGCTCTTCAATTCAACCACCGACCTCGGCGCGACGGGCCGAGATAATACGTTCGGTTTCGGCCTTCTCGACGCGTATGCTGCGGCGAGATTGCTCAATCCAGCCGCATTTACGGTTAAAGCGCGCCTGCCGGGACGGCGCGGACACTGATAAAACTCATGAAAAAACTGCTTATCCTTTCGCTCCTTCTCGCTCCTTCCCTGTTTGCTGCCGAGACGCATCGCTACATCGTCGCCACGACGAGTGCGCCGCGGCTCATGAAACAGATTCACGTTCTGAGCACGCCGGCCGAGGTGACCGCGCGCAATGTGCGGACGTTCGACGCCATCGACGGATTCGCCGTCGATCTCACCGACGTCGAGGCGGAGGAGATGCGCAAGTCGGCGGGCGTGCGCTACGTCAGCCGCACGATCGAGATTCATGCTGCGGACAGCATCGCGTCGCCGCGGCTCGCGCCGCACGTTGAAGCATCGCCGCTCGCGGCGAAGCAAACCATCCCGCCAAACATCGACCTTCTCCACGCACGCGACCTCTGGCCGCTTACGCGCGGCGGCAACGTCAACATCGCCATCTTCGATACCGGCGTCGACTACCTCCATGCCGATCTCGCCGCGAACATCGCCGGTGGCTACAACACGTTTACGAAGCAGAACGACTACAACGACGACAACCTGCACGGCACGCACGTGGCCGGGATCATCGGCGCGCTCGACAACAACCTCGGCATCGTCGGCGTCGCGCCGGCTGCGCATATGTATGCGGTGAAGGTGCTCGATGAGACCGGCAGTGGATCCGACGAAAACATCGTCGCCGCGGCTGGATGGGTGCTTGCTGCGAAGCACGCGAAAGGCGGCAACTGGATCGTCAGCATGTCGCTCGGATCTCACAAATCGACGCCCGCCGAGGAAGAAGCGTTTCGGCAACTGAATGCCGAGGGGGTGCTCTGCATCGCCGCGGCCGGGAACGACGGCGGCTTCTACGACATGCTTTATCCGGCCGCGCTGCCGGACGTCGTTTCGGTCGGCGCCATCGACAACAACAAAGTGCGAGCCGACTTCTCCAACGTCGGACCGACGCTCAACGTCGTCGCGCCGGGCGTTTCGATTCTCTCCACGCTGCCGACCGCATCCGTTCGCCGCGCTGCTGCGAACCTCCTGGATGGAACCGTGGTGCCGGCGGCGGTGATCACCGGTACCGCGTTTGGCGACGTCACCGGCGACTGGGTCTACTGCGCCTACGGCGCGATCGGCGACTTTCCGCCCGAGACGAACGGCCGCATCGCCGTGATCTCGCGCGGCATGCAGATTACGTTTTCGGAAAAAGTGCGCAACGCGCGCGCAGCCGGAGCGATCGGCGCGGTGATCATCAACAACACTCTCTCCAGCATCACGACGTGGACGCTGATCACGTCGATCTGCGAGGGGCTGCAGTGCCACGACAATCCCGCCGACCTCGCCTACGGCTGGCCGGTCGTCGTGACGATGTCGAACGCGGACGGCACGCGGCTGATGGAAAGCGCGAAGGGCAAGCCGATCACCATCTCGACATACCTCGACGACTACGGACCCCTCAGCGGAACGTCGATGGCTACGCCGCACGTGACCGGCGTGGCCGCGCTGGCGTGGTCGTTGGCTCCAACGGCTACCGCCAAGCAGGTCGCCGCGGCGCTCCGCGGCTCGGCCGTCGACCTCGGCACGCCAGGCGTTGACACGCTGTACGGCTTCGGCATGGTCGACGCCGTCGCCGCCGCGCACTGGCTGGCGCCGGCCACATTCGGACTTCCGCCGCGGCCCGACCTCCGCACGCACGCCGCGCATTGACCTGGGAACGCGGGCAGCTTGCCCGCCGTACTTGGCAAAATCCTGCTCGACAGCGGGCGAGACGCCCGCGTTCCCAGAGCGTGCATATACTCGCCGTGCGTGCCCGACCCTCGCTCGATTTATGACCAGCGTCTGACGAATCGCCGCGCCGAGGCCGCGGCGTTGCGCGCGAACGAACGCGTCGTCTCCATCGCGCGCATCGTCTGCTTCCTCGGCATCATCGCCGTCGCCGTCCTGCACTTCAGCGCGTGGATCGTCGTTCCGATCGTTGCCTTCGTCGTGCTCATCGTCGCGCACGACCAACTCATCCGGCGCCGCCGGCGCGCCGAGGCCGCGGCGCGCTTCTGCGAGCGCGGCATCGAACGCGTGAGCGGAACGTGGCAAGGCAAAGGATTCGACGGCAGCAAATTCGCGGAGGAACATCATCCCTTCGCGGGCGATCTCGACGTCTTCGGTAAAGGTTCGCTGTACGAATTGCTCTGCATAGCGACCACTGCCGCGGGCCGAGCCACGCTCGCGCGCTGGCTGCTGAATCCCGGCGACGTGAACGCGGGCGAGGTTCGCGAACGGCAGGCCGCGGACGCCGAGTTGCGCGATCGCATCGACCTGCGCGAGGAGATGTTCATCACGACGTCCGAGGTCGCGAGCGAAGTCGAAGAAGCGCGGCTCGATGAATGGTCGCGCGAACCGGCCCTCCTCGGGCGCGGCGAACGCATCGCGTCAATCGTCATCACCTTGCTGGCCGTCGTCGCATTCGCGATCGGAATCCCGTCGCTGATCTCGCGCCTCGTCAACGCCACGAATCCCGGCGCGATGCCGGTGTACTCGCCGCTGGCGCCGCTGCCGCTGATCGTGATGATCATCGTTGTCGGCGTCTTCGCGCGCAGCATGGCCGAGCGCGTGGCGAAGGTCGTCAGCGCCGTCGAACGCCGCGAACCGGCGCTGGCGTTGTTGGCGGGACTGCTCCGCGTGATGGAGCGGCAGTCGTTCTCCGCACCGCGTTTGATTGCCCTGCGATCGGCGCTGGAGCGAAACGGCGTCCCGGCATCGCGTCAGATCGAACGATTACGAAAACTCGTGGCGCTCCTCGATGCGCGCCGCAATCAGTTCTTCGCGCCGCTCGCTCTGCTCTTTCTCTGGACGACGAATATTGCCTTCGCTATCGAACGCTGGCGCCTGGAATCGGGCGCGGAGATCGTGAGCTGGATCTCGACGACTGCCGAGCTCGAAGCACTCTTGTCGCTCAGTTCATTCGCGTTCGAACATCCAACATTCACGATGCCCGACGTGATCGACGGCGATGCGCGATTCGACGGCGATGCGGTCGGTCATCCGCTGATCCCCGACGACCGCCGCATCGCGAACGACGTCCGCATCGGCGGCGATCTGCGGCTGCTCATCGTCAGCGGCTCGAACATGTCGGGCAAAAGCACGCTACTGCGCGCCATCGGCGTCAACACGATTCTCGCGCTAGCCGGCGCGCCGGTCTGCGCCTCGCGCCTGCGCGTGACGCCGATGTCTGTCGGCGCATCGATCAGCCTCAACGACTCGCTGTCGGAAGGCGCCTCGCGCTTCTACGCCGAAATCCTCCGCATCCGCAACATCCTGCGCATGCCCCCGCCGCTCCTTTTCCTCCTCGACGAAGTCCTCGGCGGCACCAACTCCCACGACCGCCGCATCGGCGCCGCAGCCGTCATTCGCGGCCTGGTCACCCGCGGCGCCATCGGCCTGGCCACGACGCACGATCTCGCCCTCGCGCAAATCGCCGACGACATGAGTCCCCGCGCGGCCAACGTCCACTTCGAAGACCACCTCGAAAACGGCGCCGTGATGTTCGACTACCGCATGCGCCCCGGCGTCGTCACGAAGAGCAACGCGCTGGAGCTGATGCGCGCCGTGGGGATCGAGGTGTGAAGGTGTGCGACACTCACGACGGCTATGCGAACGACGATCGATCTCGATGAGAAGCTCCTCAACGCGGCAATCAAGCTGACCGGCGCACGTACGAAAAGCGAAGTCGTCGACGTCGCGCTTCAGGAACTCGTACGGTCGCGAACGAAGAAACATCTCCTCGATCTCGCCGGAAAGATTCAATTCACGAGCGGCTTCCATCACAGGGCGATGAGGAAGCCGCGCGAGTAGCGTGGTCCGCGCGTGCTACGATTTTCGACATGGCAAACACGACTCGCGACCTGCTTGAACAAGCCTTGGAATTGCCGCTCGACGAACGCGCCAGGATGGCGGCGGAGCTCCTGGAAAGTCTGAGCGAAGCCGAGGAAGGCGTGGAGGAGGCCTGGAGTAACGAGATCCGCAGCAGGGTCGCGGCCGCGCGCGCAGGAGAGATCGAGAGCACCGATTGGCGCGTCGTGCTTGATCGCGTTGAGAAAGACGTACTCGGTCGTTGAAGCCACTGAAAATCATCGTCCCGGCGGAGATCGAGTTCGGCGAGGCGACGAGGTGGTACCGAGACCGCGATCCGCGAGTTGCTGACCGATTTGCAGCCGAGGCGCGGAAGGCTCTTAAGCTCATCGAGCAGTTTCCTCAGATCGGCGGACTCGTGTTCGGGATCGACGACCGCCACGTTCGACGTATGCCGATCCACGCGTTCCCCTACAACATCGTGTTTGTCGACCTTGGTGACAGCATCGAAGTCGTGGCGTTCGCGCACCATCGTCGCAGACCCGCGTATTTCATGGCGCGCCTGCGCAGGTCCTAGCGCTCACCCATTCACCGCCGCCATACTCGGATAGCGATCGCCGGACGCCACGCCTTTCGGCGCGACTTCGTCGATCTGCGCGAGGTCAGTAGCAGTCAGTTCGATGTCGACGGCGGCGATGTTTTCCTCGAGATGGCCGATGCTCTTGCTGCCGGGGATGGGGACGATGTCGTCGCCTTGCGCGAGGACCCACGCGATCGCCAGTTGCGCGGGGGTCACGCCTTTGGATCGCGCGATCTCTTCGATGCGGCGGACGAGGTCGAGATTGCGTTCGAAGTTTTCGCCCTGGAAGCGGGGGGATTGGCGGCGGTAGTCGGTTGGTTCGAGGTCGTCGATCGTTTTGAAGCGTCCGGAGAGGAAGCCGCGGCCGATCGGCGAGTAGGCGACGAATCCGATTCCGAGCTCGCGCACGGTCGGCAGAATCTCATCCTCGGGATCGCGGCTCCAGAGCGAGTACTCGGTCTGCAGCGCCGTGATCGGATGCACGGCGTGAGCGCGCCGGATCGTCTGCGGCGCCGCTTCGGACATGCCGAGGTGGCGGACCTTGCCGGCGCGGACGAGATCTGCCATCGCGCCGATCGTCTCCTCGATCGGAGTCTGCCGGTCGACGCGATGTTGATAGTAAAGATCGATGTGATCGACGCCGAGGCGCTGCAGCGACGCGTCGCAGGCTTTGCGGACGTAGTCGGCCTTGCCGCTGATGCCGAGGAAGGCGCCGTCTTCGCCGCGCATGTTGCCGAACTTCGTCGCCAGCACGACTTCGTCGCGGCGGTCGCGGATGGCGCGGCCGACCAGCTTCTCATTCGTGAACGGGCCGTACATATCGGCCGTGTCGAGAAAGTTGCAGCCGAGGTCGAGGGAGCGATGAATCGTAGCGATCGACTGCGCGTCATCGTGCGAGCCGTAGAACTCCGACATCCCCATGCAGCCGAGGCCGATGGCGGAAACGCTCAGGGATCGACCGAGAGTTCGTTTCTTCAACCGCGCCGATCCTGATTCCGCGACGCCTCGTTGACTTCGCGCTCATCGCCCTCGGCCTGGCTCGGCTTGCGTTCGGTGCGCTCACCGGATTGCCGGCGGCCTTCCTGCGCTTCGCGCTTCGCCGGACGTTCCTTCGGTTCCACTCGGGACATGACGGCCTCCTGCCGTGGGTGCAGCAAACCGAGTGCCGTCACTGGAACTCGATCCAGTCGCTCATCCCGACGACACGGCTCGACATCTCGGTCTTCTGCTCGTGCACATAGACGCGCATGCGGATGGGACGCTTGATCTCGGGATGCGACAGGACGCGGGTGAGATCCTGCGTCAGCGTGATCGTTCCGGTGGCGTTCTGAACATAGTTCGGACGCGGAGGTGAGGACGAAGAGCCACCCGGCCCCATGCCGATCGTCTTGTTCGGCGTGGTCGTCTCGAAGACGAAGTCGAGCCAGTAGGTGGACGGCCGGAAACCGCGGATGTCGTAATCGACGACGGCGTTGATCGTGGTCGACGGCGTCAGCTTGCTGCCTGGCAGCGGCGTGATGCTTTTGACCGTCGCGGTCGCCGTCGGAACCTGCGCAGGCGCGCTGATGTCCGTCGTCTGCAGCTCCCACGGTCCGACGCCGGTCATCTGCATCTCAGTGGCCTCGGGGAAGAAGAGGAAATGCATGACGCGCGGCGGATTCACATAGAAACTGCCGGCGGCATAGCGCTTGGTGTTGGCGGCATTGGCGACCGAACCGAAGCCGAGGTTGACGGCGCCGGAGAGGATGGTCACACGCTCCTGCCGCGGATGCCAGTGCGGCGGGATGGCCGATCCGGCCGGGATGCGCACGCGCATGGTGAACATGCCCTCGGCCTTCGGATTCCCTTCGAGGATGGCCATCTTCGATCCCGGCGGCAGCGTCGGCGGACCGTCGACCCACACCATCGCCTCGGGCGTCAGTCCGATGGGCGGGTCAGGCGTGGGCGGCGTCTGGGCGTTGACTACCGAGGCTGCGAGGAGAGCGGCGAGGATCGCGATGCGCATGGCGCGAATCATAGAACTTGTCGTCCGCGGCGCCGGCTAGCGCCAGTTGTCCTGGGCGATTTTCCACACGCCCTGCTCCTTGACTAGCTTCGCGACACCGAAGCTCTTCGCCCCTCCGCCGTTCGGTGTTTTTCGGAGCTCGAGCGTGGTGCCGTCGGGATCGCGGACGCCGCCGACGACTTCGACCTTGCCCGGCGGTATGGATTGCATGAACGCCCACGATCCCAACGCCGATTCAGTGAGTGGATTCGAATTCATTTCCTTTGCTACGGCGCTCTTCATCGACGCTGTCATCGCACCGAGGAGCGCCTTCCCATCTCTCGCATCGAGGCTGCGCCGATACGCGAGATACGCCGCGCCTTCCTCGCCGCCGCCCGCCGGCAACCTGCGTGTCGCTTCGAGCGCATCGCTCGTCTTGCGCGCGGCAGCGAGCGCCGGCCCGGCCGGAATCTCGAATCCGTTCTGACCAATCGACGTCAGGAAGCTGACGTCGTACTGCCACACCAGCTTGAAGAACGAGTCGGCCTCTTTGGTCCGCGAGTGCCCGCCGATCCATCCCGCGCTCAGCCGCGACGGTTCGTACCAGAACTTCCGTGCCGTAATCGGCGTCGGCATCCCGAAGGCCTTGCTGAACACCTCGACCGTCTCGACCTCGTTCGCATCGTTGATGAACAGCTCGATCCCCGTCGCGTCGCCCGTCTTCGACAACTGCCGAAACGACGGCTTCTCCCCCGAGAACTCCCCGCTGCTCTCCTCGGCCAGCATGGTCGCATCGAGCGCGCGATCGGTAATCAGCACCCGCGTCTGTTTGTCATGCGCGTCGTAACGCGCATACGCATGATGCAGCGCCGTCGCCTGCCCGTTGACCGTAAGCGAACCGGACGCATTGTTCGGCTGCTCCGCCAGCGCATGCACGGCCAGGAGAACGGTTGCGACGACGAATGCGGCCCGGCAAGTCCTCAGGAAGAACATGGTCACTCCTTCCGCGCGGATCATAACCTCAGCGACCGAAGTACACTGACGTCCATCCATCCATGGCCGCGCAAGTTTACGACGTCTTCATCTCCTACAGCAGCAAGGACAAGGAGTGGGTGCGCGGTGAGCTGCTGCAACGAATCGAGAACGCCGGTCTCCGCGCTTTCATCGACTTCCGCGACTTCACAAGAGGTGCGCCGAGCATCAAGGAGATGGAGCGTGGCGTCGTCGAGTGCCGCAAGACGTTTCTGATCCTGACGCCCGACTACATCGAAAGTGAATGGTGTGACATCGAAAGCATCATGGCTCAGACGCTCAGTCCAGCCAATCGCGATCTACGCATGATTCCGCTGCTCAAGACGCAATGCAATAAGCCCCTCCCACTCCGCATTGCCGCACTCACTAACATCGATTTTACCGATGGTGCGGATTTCGACCTCGCCTGGCGTCAACTCCTCACCGCCCTCGGCGCGGCGCCGGAGCCAGCGCAGCCTGAAACGCCGTCGCGCGATCATTGGTTCCTGGCCCATCCCTACGCGATGCCGCCGAACTTCACGGGGCGCGTGGCCGAACGGAAAATGCTCACGGAGTGGCTTTCGCGAGACGAGGCGCATCCAATGCTCGTTGTGCGCGCTCTGGGCGGCTTCGGCAAGAGTGCGCTCACCTGGCATTGGCTACTAAACGACGTCGATCCAGTTCAATGGCCGCATGTCGTCTGGTGGAGCTTCTACGAAGGTGACGCGAGCTTTGAACGCTTCGTCGCTGACACCGTGCGTTACCTCGATCCTTCCTCGGCGCCCTCCGCGTCTCCGCGTGAACAACTCGCTTTTCTTCTTCAAGCACTCCACGCCCGCGGAACCCTCCTCATCCTCGACGGTTTCGAACGCGCCCTTCGTGCCTTTGGTGGCCTCAATGCCGCCTACCAAGGCGACGAGACGGTGGGTATCAAAGGCGGTGAGCGGGACTGTCTTTCATTGTTCGCCGACACGTTTCTGCGCAACGTGGCTAACCTGCCGGGAATCCAAGGAAGGGTGTTGCTCACCACTCGACTGCGTCCAGGACCTGTGGAGACGCGGGACGGCCTCCTGCTGCAAGGGTGCCGCGAGGAGGAACTCGTTCAACTCAATCGCGCGGACGCCGTGAAGTTTTTCCACGCACAAGGCATTCGCGGCGGACGCGCGGAAATTGAGGCCGCCTGCGAACCGTACGGTTATCACCCACTCAGTCTGCGCTTGCTGGCTGGCTTGATCGTCGGTGACCTCCAGCAGCCCGGCGACATCATTGCCGCACAGCGCCTTGACGTAAACGGCGATCTGGTCCAGCGCCAGCATCACGTGCTAGAGCAGGCCTACTCGACCCTCGCGCCATCACGACAGAAGCTCCTCAGCCGCATCGCGTGCTTCCGAAGTCCCGTGAGCTATGAGGCGCTGAAAACCTTGGCGGCAACGGAGTCGCCTGACCCTGACGCTCGTGAAGCTTCCCTCGACGTCGATCTTCGCAACCTAATTGCGCGGGGGCTGCTCCATCGTGACCTCGGCACAAACCGCTTCGATCTCCATCCGATTGTGCGCCGCTACGCTTACGACCGCTTAGCGGAATCTGAGCGAGTACGCGCTCACGCGCGACTCCGCGATTATTTTGCGGCCATTCCGTGCGCCAAGCCTGTACACAGCTTGGACGACCTTGCGCCGACGATTGAGCTTTATTACCACACCATCGGGGCCAAAGAGTTTGGCGAAGCAAGCATCCTTTTTCACGATCGGCTTAATAAGCCGACCTATTTCCAACTTGGTGCATACCAATTACACACGGAGTTATTGCGAGCACTCTTCCCAGACATCGAAGAACAGCCATCTTCTCTGGAAGAGGAAGACAATCTCCTTTGGGCATCGGGTCTAATGGCAAACTCCTACAGCCTCAGCGGGCAACCCATCCGTGCCAAGCCTCTGTACCAGCGCCTCATTGCTAGTCGCGAGAGACAAGGCTCAAAGAGGGGCACCGGAATCGCCTTGGCGTCGATAGCTTCCGCGGTACTGCTGCCCTTGGGTGAACTACAGGCCGCCGAATCAAACTCGCGGCGCAGTCTCGCGTTAGGCCATGAGATCAATGACGAGTTCATCCAAGCCATAGGTCATGTGGATTTGGGACGGACACTCGCCTATCGCGGTATGTGGATAGAGTCCGAGGAGGAACTAGCAATGGCGATTGAGCTTTTCAAAAAGCATGACGAAGTCCAATGGCAGAGTGTAAGTTGGGCCTACTGCGCCCATAGGGAGCTATTACGGCTGCGTTCCTCGACGGCCACTGCATTGAAATCTGGAATCGCTGACTTGTCGCTCGCAATAGCGTCGGCTTCGCGGGCTCTGGATTTTGCAAATGAGACAGCCCGCACCCGATATCCTTTTGAGCGCGACTACGTTCGCGCTCACTGGCTACTTGGAGCTGCACATTGTGTTGCTGGAGAGATGGATGAGGCCGAACGCCATCTCAACGAGGCGCTGGAGCGCTGTCGGCGCAACAACACCGTGGAGGCCGAGGCTGATATCCTCATTGATCTTGCGTCTCTTCGCTTGGCGACTCTCGTACCGGACGACGTCCATCGACTTGCTGAAGAGGCGCTAGACATCACCGAACGCTGCGGCTACGTCCTCCAAGGCGCCGACGCCCACCTCGTCCTCGCCCAACTTGCGAAAGATCGCGGAGACGCGAAAGCTCTCCGCGAGCACGCTGAAGAGGCTCTCCGCCTCGCCACCTGCGACGGGCCGCCGGATTACACCTACAAAGCGGCTTACGACGAAGCGACCGCGTTGCTGCGGTAGGGCCTCGGAATGACGGCGGACACGACCCTGTTGACATCGGCCGAGGAATGCATAAAAATTCACGACGATGAATATTCATGCGCATGGAGACGGGCTTCGCAGACGCGACGAGATTCTTCGCATCGTCGGCGACCAGTCCGTTCATTCGCAGGATGCGTTGCTGGCGCTTTTGAAGAAACGCGGTTTCAAAGTCACCCAGCCGACGCTCTCGCGCGACCTGCGCGAGCTCGGCGTGGCCAAGTCGCCGAACGGCTACGTTACGCGCGATGCCTTCGCAGGCGGAGCGGTCGTGGCCTTCGCGCCGCGCGACGTCGTGGAGACGCGGCTGGAGCAGGCGGTCGATGAATTCGTCACCGGCGTCGATACCGGCGGCAACCTGGTCGTCATCCGCACCACCATCGCCAGCGCGCAGCCGGTGGCCAGCGCCATCGACGCCGCCTCCATCGACGGCGTTCTCGGCACCATCGGCGGCGACGACACCATCTTCGTAGCCTTCCGCACCCCGTCCGCGGCCTCGGCGTTTGCCGAACGCGTGCGACGAACCATCGGCGTCCGCAAACGCAACGCCCGCTGAGTTTTTTCTGGAA
>Ga0207640_10001545_pt1 | contig 12402 bp, 14 predicted proteins | sample KBSCornC42_FD_184300 | JGI IMG/M metagenome (GOLD analysis project Ga0207640, IMG submission 184300) | Corn rhizosphere microbial communities from Kellogg Biological Station, Michigan, USA - KBS Corn C4-2 (SPAdes) (version 2) | ecosystem: Host-associated > Plants > Roots > Rhizosphere > Soil ... | reverse complement strand
AGCGCAGGCGGCCCCGGCTGCACGGGTCGAATTCGAATGCCCCGCCTTCGCTTATGTCGGCGAGACTCGCGACTGCAGCATTTCGATCCAGCTTCGTCGTCGCACGCCCGGCGCGACTGCCGAAGTTGCGTTTCCGCCATCGCCGCTCGTCAGGATTGCTTCCGACGGGCGAGTACCGATCCTGCTGAAAGGCGGGGGCGGCGCAGCGTCAGTCGCTATGGACATGGTGCGCCGCGGCATCGCAGCATTCGACCGGCTATCGGTGCGCTGGACTGGGCCCCTGCGGCTGGCGTGGCGGCAAGCGACCGTGCTTCTGCCCGAATCGCGATTCCCGATCCTTCCCGACCTTCGCCCGCTGCACGATCGCGGAGCGGAAATCTTCAAGCGGCATGCGTTCGAGGGGCTGATCGCCCAGCAGACGCGTGGGGAGGGCGCCGATTTCGATGCGCTTGTCGAATTCCAGCGGGGAATGGACACGCGCTCGATCGCGTGGAAGCAATCGGCGCGGCACAGCAAGCTGCTTGCCAAGCAATATCGCACCGAGCGCAACAACCAGATCGTGTTCGCGGTCGATAGCGGACGGCAGATGTCTGAGCCGGTGGCAGGGCTTCCGCGGGTCGACCGGTGCGTGTCGGCCATGCTCCTCACCGCCTGGATCGCGCTGAAGTTCGGCGACAGAGTGGCCATCGAGGCGTTCGATTCGCGGCCGCGCGTGCTGAGCGGCTTTGCTTCGGGCGCGCCAGCCTTCGCCGAGATCCAACGGCTTGCGGCCCAGATCGACTATAGCGGCGACGAGACGAACTATACTTTCGCGCTGACGACGCTCGGAGCTCGGCTGACCCGCCGGTCGATGATCATCCTGTTCACCGAATTCACCGACCCGATCTCGTCCGAATTCCTGGTGCGTGCTGCCCGGCGGCTGGTGTCGAAACACCTCGTGCTGATCGTGATCCTGCGGGACGAGGAGCTGGAGACGATGGTCGAGCGAACGCCGGAAACGGCTGACGACGTGACCCGCGCCGTGACTGCGGCGGCATTGCTGAAGGAGCGGATGGTCGCGATTACGGGCCTGCAGCACCTCGGCGTGCATGTGATCGAGGCCGACCAGGACCGGGTCGCCGAGAGCGTCGTCGCCGGCTACCTCGATCTCAAGCGGAGAAACCTGCTGTGAACACGCCGATCACTGTCGACGGCGCGCCGATGGTCAACGCCACGCGCTTCCGCAAAGCGCATGAGGCCGACTGGACGCGTCTCGATGAACTGGTAACGCTGATGGAGAAAAGGTCGATCCGCTGGCTCTCGGACGACGATCTGCTCGCTCTTCCGGGACTTTACCGAACGACTATTTCGTCGCTTTCGGTTGCCCGTGACACGTCGCTGGATCGAGCGCTGATCGCCTATCTCGAACAGCTCTGCACCCGAGCCTATTTCCAGATCTATGGAGTTCAGACTCCGGCGCACCGGCAGATCGCGCGCTTCTTCGCCCACGGGTGGCCGGAGGCGGTGCGGGCCCTGTGGCGCGAAACGCTCATCTGCGTGCTGCTCACCGCCGGAGCGGCCGTTCTGGCGTACCTGCTGATCCGCAACGATCCGTCCTGGTTCTATAGCATGATTCCGGAAGGGCTCACCGAAGGCCGCGATCCGTCGGCGTCGGCGGGATTCCTGAGGTCCACGCTTTACGAGAAGCATCAGGATTTTCTGATGGTGTTCGCGACCTTCCTGTTCACGCACAATGCGCAGATCGCGATCTTCGCCTTCGCTCTGGGCTTCGCATTCGGCGTGCCGAGCCTGCTGCTCATCCTCTACAACGGGCTGATGCTTGGCGCGATCCTCGAGGTATTCGCGTCGAAAAGCTTGGGGGAGAACATGACAGCATGGTTGATGATCCACGGCACCACCGAGATCTTCGCGATTTGCATCGCCGGTGCAGCAGGGTTGAAGATCGGGACGGCCATCGCGTTTCCAGGTGCAGATTCACGGATGGCCGCGGCAGTAAAGGCGGGGAGAATTTCAGCGACGGCGATGATCGGAGTCGTGCTGATGCTTGCGGTCGCGGGGCTGCTGGAAGGCGTTGGCCGGCAGACGGTCGAGAGCGACGGACTTCGCGCGGCCATCGGGGCTTCCGTGCTCGCCGGCTGGCTGGTCTATTTCTACGCCTGGCGTCCGCGAAGGGCCGCCTGATGAAGCCGATGCGGAGCCTTCGGCGCAAATTCATCACGCCCGAAGGGGTCGATCTCAACCTGGAGCTCGGATCGGCCGGAAGCCGCGCCGGGGCCTTCCTGCTCGACGCCCTGATCATGATCGTCATTCTGATCGTGATTACTGGCCTTACTATCTACCTGTTCTTCGCAACCATGAGCTCCCAACATGGGCACAGCTGGCCAAGCCAGTTCCTGATGGTGCTGTGGCTGGTCGGATTCTTCGTGCTCAGGAATTGCTGGTTCTCGCTGTTCGAGATGGGAAGCAGGGGCGCGACTCCGGGCAAGCGGATCGTCGGGTTGCGGGTGGTTGCGCGAGACGGCGCGAGACTGACCGGAGCGGCGGTCGTCGCACGGAATGCGATGCGCGAGATCGAGGTGTTCCTCCCGCTGTCATTCCTCGGCGAACAGGCAGCCGCAGGGACCGCCGATACGTTCCTGGTTCTTTTTTCGCTGATCTGGAGCGGAATTTTCCTGTTCTTCCCCCTCTTCAACCGCGACCGCCTCCGCGTTGGCGATCTGATTGCCGGGACCTGGGTGGTTTCCACAAACAAGGCGAAATTGTCTCCTGACCTCGTCGGAGCGGCCTACCAGCCGCGACGGGTTTTTCCGGAAGCGGCGCTGGCGCTTTACGGGATTTACGAACTCCAAGTGCTGGAGGACGTGCTTCGCAACGAGCAACCGGACGCGCTCGCAACCGTTGCCGCTACGATTCGCTCAAAAGCGGGACTTCCTAACGACGGTGACGATTATGGCTTCCTTGCTGATTATTACGCAGCGCTGTGCCGGCGGCTCGAGGCTGGAATGCTCGTCGGAAAGAGGCGAGAGAGCAAATTCGTGGATGCCTGACGGGGCCGCGGGCGATGCTTGAACAATTGGGATCGGAGCTGTGGTTCGCGGACGGGGGAATCGTCTCGTTCAACGGGTTCGATTACCCGACGCGAATGGGGGTGCTTCGGCTTGCCGACGGCGGACTGTGGCTATGGTCGCCGGTGAAGCCGACCGAAGCGCTCAAGGATGAGGTTCGGGCACTGGGACCGGTCCGCCACATCGTCAGCCCGAACAGCCTGCATTATTTGTTCCTCGGCGAGTGGAGCGCTGCCTTTCCGGATGCAAAGTTGTGGGGTCCGCTCAAGACCATCGGCAAATGCCCAAATCTTCATTTTTCAGGAGTGCTCGGTGACGATCCGCCGGCCGACTGGAAAGGGCAAATCGACCAGTTCCATTTCGCGAATTCGCGGTTCGTTGACGAGCTGATCTTCTTTCATCGCGCCTCACGCACCGCGATCATTACCGATCTGTCGCAGACTTTCAGCGACGGGTTCCTGAAGGAGCATTGGCCCTGGTGGATGCGCTGGGTGGCGTACCTTTCGAAGATGACCGACGGAGTGGGGCACCCGCCGATCGATTACCGCATCAGTTTCCGCCATCGCGAGACCGCACGCCCGAAGATCCGCGCCTTGATCGCGGAGCGGCCGGAACACGTGCTGGTGGCTCACGGCGAAGTTGTCAGGAAGGACGGCGAGGCTTTTCTGCGCCGGGCTTTCTCGTGGTTGCTTAAGTAAGTTGCAGGCGAATCAGCGGCCTATCGCAGCTTGTTGATCTTCAAGCCGTCGGCTTTGGCGCGGTCCTTCACCGATTCCTCGCTTCGGGTGAGCGCTTTGGCGATGGCGCGCAGACTCATCCCCTTACCCGCGAGTTGATGGAGCTTCTGGAGCTCATCCTGCCGCCAAGGCTGGCGGTGGCGTTCGAACTTCTCACCGCTGGCCATGGTCGTTTCCTCCCGAACCCCGGCTGAACCGGGGAACAAGTCACTTCACCCGTTCGACTTGCTCGAACTCGAGCTCGACCGGGGTGGCGCGACCGAAGATCGACACCGAGACCTTCACCCGTCCGCGGTCGAAATCGAGCTCCTCGACGACGCCGTTGAAGCTCGCGAACGGACCGTCAAGAACCTTGACGCTGTCGCCGATGTCGTAATCGACGTTGATCTTCTTGGTAGGAGCGGCGGCGGCAGCCTCTTCCTTGGTTGAGAGGATGCGCGCGGCTTCGGCCTCGCTGATCGGCTGCGGCTTGCCGCCCGGGCCGAGAAAGCCGGTGACCTTGGGCGTATTCTTGACGAGGTGGTAGACCTGGTCGTTCATCGCCAGTTTGGCGAGCACGTAGCCCGGGAAGAATTTGCGGTCGCTCGTGACCTTCTTGCCGCGGCGGATCTCTGTCACCTTCTCGGTCGGGACCTCGACGGCCTCGACCTGATTTTCGAGACCCATCCGGCTGGCATCGGCGAGGATCTGCTCCTTCACCTTGTTCTCGAAGCCGGAATAAGCGTGGATGATGTACCAGCGGGACATGGTCTTGTGCTCTCGTTGAGTTAGCCGAGTTGCTTCAGAAGGACGTGAATGACTTCGGTAAAAGCTGCGTCGGTGCCGAGGAAGAAGAAGGCGAGGATTCCGGTCATGATCATGACCATGATTGCCGTTCGGATGGTCTCCTGACGGCTGGGCCAGTGGACCTTCTGGATTCCTTCGATTTTGACCTGGCGGACAAATTCGCCAACCGAAATCTTTGCCACCGCAACGCCTCTTCAGGATAGAAAAACGAGGTCCGCGGGGGCTTCCCGCCGGACCTCGGACAAGGCGCATGTAGCGCGCGTGGCCTAGGGGTTCAAGGCTGGTCGGCAGCGATTACGTTCGAACCGGCCAAAGCGCCGTATCGACGATCCCCTTCGGATGCTCCGGCTGACCGGTTTCGGGATAGCCGTCCGGCCGGTGAAACGCGCCGGAAATCACATCGAAGATCGGGAACAGAGCGGCAAAGTTGCTGTTGAAATGCGCCGGGTCCGAAGAGTGATGGCGGCGATGATAGGCGGGACTGTTCAACAGCCAGGAAAGCGGTCCGAAGTTGAGCCGGATATTGGTATGTACCACCGTGTGCCAGAGACCCATCCACAGGTGGATGGTCAACATGCCCGGGGTCGGCTGAATCAACGCTCCGGCCACCGGCCAGATCGTCACCGCCTTTAATAGCGGTTCACCCCAGAAGTGACGATTCGCGGTCAGCGCGGACATGTTGGGATCGGAATGATGAAGGCTATGAAGCCTCCACAGCCACGGAATCGCGTGCTGGGCGCGGTGGAATAGATATTCGCCAAAATCCATCGCAAAGACGAAAATGACGAGACCAAGCCAGAAGGGGAGGTGGGAACCGTCCAGCACCGGCGGGATCGCGGTCGCGTGAAGAATAAACGGGACTGCGAAAATCTGGACTGCGATCAGGAGCACCAGCGCTTCAATGTTGATCAGCCAGTCGCGCTTGCCCGGGTTGGCCGGGCGCCAGACTTCCCAAGCGATCATCGCTAATGTGAGAAGGACTGCTGCAGCAAGGCGGATCATGCTGCGGCTATAGGTAAACGCGCTCAGGAAACGGTTAACGGGCAGCAGGGCTTGTCAGGCGATCAGCCGCTGTCTACCTCGCCACCGCCCGAATACAGGAGTGTAGCTCAGTTGGTAGAGCATCGGTCTCCAAAACCGAGGGTCGTGGGTTCGAGTCCCTCCACTCCTGCCATTTTCTATTCACGACCAATGATCTGCACGTGCACTTGAGTGCGGATTGTAAAGCCGAGGGTCTCGTAAAGCCGGATGGCCGCCGCGTTGTCGGCGAACGCATGAAGGAAGGGAGTCTCGCCGCGCCGGACGATTTCGGACGCGACGAACGCCGACAGTGAGCGCGCAAAGCCGTGCCCGCGCCAGTCGGGATGGGTGGCGACGCCGCTTACTTCGGTCATGCCCGGGATCTTCATCCGCTCGCCCGCCATCGCGACGAGGCGCCCTTCGCGCCGGATGCCCCAGAAGTTGCCGAGACAATGGCTTCGCGCGCGGAAGGGGCCGGGCTTTGTCAGCTCAGCGAGTTCGATCATTTGCGGGGAATCGTCGTCATTCAGGCGAACCGCACCGGCTGGTTGCAGGGCGCTAATCGGGTTTGCGGCAACCATCTGGACGCCCACAGCCGTATCGATCAGCTGGGTTTCGAGTGGAAGCGGAGACGGCCGTGCCTGGAGCAGGATGTGCGTCTCGCCCGGCACGAGAACCTGCGCGAGCGCCTTGAGACTTTCTTCGGAATCTCTCTCGACTGCTGCGAATGGCTCGACATCGCTCTGGTAGCGAAGCGCGAGCGGCCCCCCGACCCCAAATTCAGCCTGGCGGGTGCTGAGTGCGGTCCAGATCGGCCGATCGAGCGGGTTCATCGCCCCCGCTTTAGCTCAGGCCGCTATGTCGTAGGGCTGGATTTCGCCGGACAGGTAAAGCGAGCGAGCTTTGGTGCGCGACAGCTTGCCCGAACTGGTGCGCGGAAGCGTACGTGGCGGGACAAGCTCGACGACCGGGCTGATTCCAGTGATCGCATGGACCCGCTTGCGGATATCGTCGCGAAGACGGCCGCGCTCCTCCGGATCGGAAACCCGGCAGTGGACGAGCACGGCCGGCGTTTCTTCACCCGAAGGGCCCGTGATCGCGAAGGCGGCGATGTCGCCGGACTTGAAGCCGGGCAGCTGCTCGACCGCCCATTCGATGTCCTGCGGCCAGTAATTGCGCCCGTTGATGATGATCATGTCCTTGGCGCGGCCAACGATGTAGATGTAACCCTTGGACATATAGCCCATGTCGCCGGTGTCGAGCCAACCGTCGGCCGACAAACAAGCCTCGGTTGAAGCCTCGTCGCGGAAATAACCGACCATCACCGCCTTCCCGCGAACGAAGATCTGGCCGATCGCCCGATCCGCTAGCGGTTCACCACCGGGTCCACGGATTTCCACTTCCATTCCCATCACGGGCTTGCCGCAATTGACGACTGCGCGATAGCGGCGCGGACGTTCGTCATCTTCGCAGTCGCCGCCGGAGAGTTCCGATTCCGCGACCAGTTCCATCCGGATTCCCTCGCCGGGCGGCATCAGGGATACGGCCAGAGTCGCTTCGGCCAGCCCGTAGCTGGGGCAGAAGGCAGAGGCGTTGAAGCCGGCCTGATCGAAGGCATCGACGAAGGCCTGCATCACGTCCGGCCGGATCATGTCGGCGCCATTGCCGGCGATCCGCCAGCGAGAGAGATCGAAGCGATCCTCGGCGCGCGTTTGTGAGCTCATCCGCCGGGCGCAAATGTCATAACCGAAAGTCGGCGAATAACTGATGCTCGTGCCGGGATTACGGCTGATGATGTCCAACCAGGCGAGCGGGCGTCGGGCGAAATCCTCGGTCTTCTGGTAATCACAGGAGACCTGGAGCGCGAGCGGCGAGAGGAGACAGCCGACCAGCCCCATGTCGTGATACCAGGGCAGCCAGGAGACGCAGCGGTCGGTGGGTCGAATACCGAGCCCGATGCCGTGCGCCCTGAGGTTTTCGAGCAGTCCCCGGTGAGTGATCGCAACCCCGTGCGGAAAGCGCGTCGAGCCGCTCGAATATTGCAGATAGGCGATGTCGTCGGAGGCGGCGGCCGGAAGCTCGCCTGAACCTTGCTCCAGGTCCGACAGGCCAACCCAGTCGATTGGGCGGATGCCCGAATCCGCGGTGGCATCAGCAGCGTATTCCGTCAGCTCCGAAGGGTGGATGAGGAGCACAGGATCACAGCTCTTCAGCTGCACTTTCAGTTGATCCACATACGCCTGGCGCCCGCCGAAGCTGGTCGGCAGCGGGAGCGGCACCGGCCAGGCGCCGGCGTAGACAGCCCCGAAAAAGGCCGCAGCGAATTCAGGGCAGGTTTCGGCAATCAACGCGATTCGGTCGCCGGGTTTGATCCCCAGCTTCAGGAAACGCGCGGCATTGGCCAGCGAATCGTCCCGAAGCTCCGAATAGGGATAAGCCCGGACCAGCGTTCCGCGAGCGTCGTGGAAATTCATTCCACGGCTGCTACGGGCGGCATAATCCACCGCTTCGGAAAGCGTATCAAAGTCCGCAATTCGCCGCGGAAGACCGTCCGTGGTCGGCGTCGCGCCCGGCGGGCAGAGTGCGTCAGCAGTAGGCGAGTGACGTTCGAGCACGCAGTCCGTTCCAGTTTGTTGATCCATGCCCGGTTTCTCCCAGAACCGGCCTTCCCTGATGGGGAGGGACTGTGGCACAAAAACGGCGCATGCTTGCACGCAGACTGAACGGAGGACCACGGCCGCTGAATCGAGCGGCCCTGGAAGAGCTCGCGCTTCGCTACGTTGGCCGGTTCGCCACAACGCGCGCGAAGCTGACAATATATCTCAGGCGCAAGGTTCGGGAGCGGGGTTGGGAAGGAGACCGCGAGCCCGATCCAGAGGCAATCGCCGAGCGAATGGCCGATCTCGGTTATATCGACGATGCCTCCTATGCACTTTCCAAAACGCAAGCGCTCACCGGTCGCGGATATGGGCCTAGCCGGATCCGGCAGAGCCTGCGGGCGGCAGGCGTGGGTCAGCAGGATTCTGAACCGGCTGAAGAGCTGGCTCAGGCCGAGCGGGTCAATGCCGCGCTTCATTTTGTGCGGCGGCGCCGCCTCGGGCCCTACGGCGGGCAGCCGCTGGAGAGGGAGGCGCGGGAACGAGCGCTCGCATCCATGATCCGCGCCGGCCACGGCTTTGCACTTTCTCAGGCTATCCTGGCTTTGGAACCGGGGAGCGATTTCGATATCGAATCTTTATTTGAAAGCCGCTAGGAGCGTGCGGACGGGGGGAAAGAGTCGGTTTTCCGACACTGTAACCGGTGTTAAGAGATGTTGGTGAAAGAGCAGAGTTCTCCTCAGCCGGAGCCCTTCATGGCAGTCCCCGAAGCGGAAGAGGCCGAGGAACGGCCCATGCTGGCCCGCGTCAAATGGTTCGACGCGACACGCGGATTTGGCTTCCTGGTAAGTGACGAAATCGAAGGGGATATCCTGATCCACTTCAGCGTCCTTCGCGAACATGGACGCAGGAGCCTGCCGGAAGGTGCGGTGGTCGAATGTGTCGCAGCTCGGCTTGATCGCGGCCTGCAGGCGAAGAAGGTGTTGTCTGTCGACGTAGGTCCTGCGGTCGTGGTGCAACGTCCGCTCGCCGAAAAAGCCAATCGCAACGTCCTTGCCGATGCCGCGGGCGAATTCGAGCCGGCGCTTGTCAAATGGTTCAACCGGAGCAAGGGATACGGCTTCCTGAACCGGCCGGGCGGAGGCGACGACATTTTCGTGCATATGGAGACAGTGCGTAACTGCGGGCTACGGGAATTGCAGCCGGGCCAGCTGGTCGAGGCACGAATCGCGGAGAGCGGCAAAGGACTGACCGCAGTCGAGCTTCGGCAGGTTCCGTGAGGGGCATTGCCGTTGCGATTGCCGTCACGCTTGCCGCCTGCACGTCCCAGGCGGCGACGGTCCATACCCCGGTCGGTCAGCCACAGACTGGACTGCAGCGAGTGCCGCTGACGATCACCTCGGTAACGGGGACCCACCATTTCATCGTCGAAATTGCGAAAACCGAACATCAGCAGGAAATGGGGCTGATGTTCGTGAAGTCGCTTGCGCCGAACCGGGGGATGATTTTTCCATACGATCCGCCGCAGGAAGTCGCCTTCTGGATGAAGAATACGTTGATCCCGCTCGACATCATCTTCATCCGGCCCGATCATACGATCGCCCGGATTACCAACGCCAAGGCGCTGGATGAGACACCACTCCCCTCGGGTGAACCGATTGTCGCGGTCCTGGAGATCGCCGGCGGCCGCGCAGCTCAGCTCGGAATGGCGCCAGGCGATAAGGTGCACTGGTAATCTGGCGGTGACTGTACTGCCATCAGCTTACTAGATTTCGACGAACATCAGGTGCCCTTCTGCGCTCGCGCTTGGGCGGCAGTTTGAACGGGCCTAATGAGAGCTCCTGTTGTCTTGCGGGGAAACTGCCAAATGAAGAGAGCCTTGTTGCTCGCGTTCTGCGTGACGCTGCTTTCCGGAGCGGCGGTCGCGCAAGAGAAATCGAGCGCATCTGAGCCCAAACATGCCGTCGACGCTGACAAGCCGGGCGGTACTCACGGTACTGAGCCGGATCACGGACTCCTGTTCCAGCCGACAAGCTCGGCCAGCGACGGTTCGGTAAATGTCGAAGGACGACGGATCGACTATCGTGCTACCGCCGGGACCATCGTCGTCCATCCCAAGGGCTGGGACGATGCGGCGTGGCGAGAAAAGCAGGCCGCGAAAGACGATAGCGACAAATCCGACGACGGCGACGAGAAGAACCCGAAGGCCGAGGCGTCAATGTTCTACGTCGCCTATTTCAAGAAGGGCGTTCCGTCCGCCGACCGGCCGATTACCTTCCTCTACAACGGCGGCCCGGGTTCCTCGACCGTGTGGTTGCACATGGGAGCATTCGGTCCGCGACGCGTGGTGACGGAGGATCACACGCATACGCCTGCGGCGCCCTACGGATTGGTGAACAACGACTATAGCTTGCTCGATGCCAGCGACTTGGTGTTCGTCGACGCTCCGGGCACGGGATTCAGCCGTATCGCCGGCAAGGACAAGGAAAAGGCGTTCTACGGAGTCGATCAGGACGCCTACGCCTTCAGCCGGTTCGTGCAGGGGTTCCTGTCGCAGTATGGGCGCTGGAACTCACCCAAATATCTGTTCGGCGAGAGCTACGGGACCCCGCGCTCGGCGGTGCTGGTCAATGACCTTGAGACCGACGATTCGGTCGATTTCAACGGCGTGATCCTGCTGTCGCAGATCCTGAACTTCGACCTTGATGTGGACGGCCCGGAAGCGAACCCGGGAATGGACGAGCCTTATGTGGTCGCGCTCCCCACCTATGCTGCGACTGCCTGGTACCATAACCGGCTGCCGGGGCAGCGTCCGGCGAATCTCGAACCGTTCCTCCAGGAGGTCGAGCAATTCGCGAATACCGATTATGCCTCGGCGCTCCAGCAGGGATCGGACCTCGACCCGCAGCGCAAGCAGCAGATCGCGGAGCGGCTTGCCCAATATACGGGTCTCTCCGTCCCATATATCCTTCAGGCGAACCTCCGGATCGACGGCGGCGAATTCGAAAAGAATCTCGAGGGTACGGAGGGCATGACGATCGGGCGCCTGGACACCCGGTTTACCGGGCCGACGCTCGACCCGCTCAGCAAAGCTTCCGATTATGATCCGCAGTCCGCGGCGATTAGTTCAGCCTATGTGTCGGCCTTCAACAATTACGTCCGGGACCAGCTGCATTACGGGCAGGACCTTAGCTACAAATCGGAAATCGACGTCGGCGAAACCTGGGACTTCCGGCACAAACCGCCGGGAGCCGACATCGCCTTCCCGGGCGCGACCAATGTGATGACCGACCTCGCGACCGCAATGAAATACAATCCCCAGCTGAAAGTGCTGGTTGCTGGCGGTTATTTCGATCTCGCGACGCCTTTCTACGAAGGCTGGTATGAGATGCACCATCTGCCGAACATGCCGCAGAATCTGCTCGGCAACATGGAATTCCATTACTATCCATCGGGGCACATGGTCTACGCCAACGAGGACTCGCTCCATCGTCTCCACGACGACGTTGCCAATTTCATCCGGCGAACGGACAACCTCGGCACCAGGTAAATCGGACCGGGATCCTTCATCGCTTGCGCTGCTCGCAATGTCGGGGCAGAGGCGGCGCATGGGATTCTGGTCGAGAACATTCACCTGGTGGAGCGGAGACACGTGGGGGACGCGGCTGTTCACCCGTCTCGACGGTCGTGAAGTCGGCCGCGATGAGACAGGAAACGTCTATTTTCAGCACAAGAAAAACCCGCGTCGGCGATGGGTGATCTATGGCGGGAGTAACGACGGGAGCCGAGTACCGCCCGCATGGCAGCTGTGGCTGAGGGGCACGATCGACGAATTGCCGGACGAAGCGCTTCCGCCGGTTCGCAAATGGCAGAAGGCGCCGGAGCCAAACGTAACCGGCACGATGGCGGCCTTTCGGCCGGACGGGGCGCTTGGATCGGGCAAGATCCGGCCGGCTTCGACCGGCGACTACCAGCCCTGGACTCCCGAATAAGCGTGCGCCTTTTCCCGCTACTGCTCGGCATTTCGGCACTGGCGCTCTCCGGATGCGGCCACAAAGGCCAGCAGTCGCAGCAACAGTCGGCGGAGCAGTCCACCGCCCCAGCTGAGAACGCGGCGGGAATCACGCCGATGCCGCAGCGGGTGGCGGTGCTCGGCGTGCTCAACAAGCGCAACGGCATCGTGAAGACGGTGGCTCT
>Ga0207640_10001542_pt1 | contig 12428 bp, 9 predicted proteins | sample KBSCornC42_FD_184300 | JGI IMG/M metagenome (GOLD analysis project Ga0207640, IMG submission 184300) | Corn rhizosphere microbial communities from Kellogg Biological Station, Michigan, USA - KBS Corn C4-2 (SPAdes) (version 2) | ecosystem: Host-associated > Plants > Roots > Rhizosphere > Soil ... | reverse complement strand
GATACGCACCCGCCAGTTGGCCTGCAGCGCCCGCCACGGTCCCAGCAGGCTGCCACCACGCTCGGGATGGCCGCTCGCCGCCAACATGCGCTCGGCAAGATCATCGGCGATCCATTGATGGGTCTTGGCGATCCGTTGCAGCAGGAGTTTCAAGTGGGAACTTGTCGTCTCGAATGCCACACGGCAGTACAACGTGGACGTGTCATCTAGGACGTGGAGAAGCTTCTGGAGTGCCGCGGCTTCCTTGCTCATGAGTGTTTGCCTCCCATGCGATGCCTGCGCTGGCGGTGGACTCGGTGATGCCACCGATCGGCGGCATTCACGCGGCGTGGTGTGCTTGCATGGCGCTGTTCGCCGGGGCGAGTTCGAGATGGATCTCGAGCACACTTTGCAGATATTCGTCGAATCGCTGCGCGTCACCCGGATTGCGTCGGGACGGGTTCGCGCGTGCCGCGATTTCGATGCGGAGGCAGGCGATAATTGAAGTGATCCGGCGCGCGCGTTGCCTGCAACGATCTTCCTGGCGGTGTCCGGATACGAGCCGTGCGGACGTCTCGAAATGGTGTCTCTCGTCTTCGAGGCTTTGCTCCAGCGCGCGTAGCGTGGCGGTCTTCACGGCGATCTCCCTGAGGCGCAAAACGGGGCATCCGTGCCCCGTGCGTCGTCGTCCCTGTCGAAACGTCCTTCTCCAAGGCGTCCGGTGCCGCCGCGCCTTCCATGGCAGCTGTTCAGTGTATGACTTGAAGGGGAGATGGTCTGTTCGGGAGCGAACATGGATCAGCTCGAGCGAAGTCATCTGGGCTTGGTGCTCCGCGCTCCTTTCCGTCAACGTTCAAGATCGCTTCGACTGCGCTCTTCTGTATCTGCCGGGATGGATTCGCCCGGCCCCACGGACGTTCGATCGCTCGACCGTCAATCGCCGCCATTGTCGTGATCAGGGTCTTTGGCTTTTTTATCCTTGTTCTTTGTTGCAGCCTTGGCAGGCCGGGTGTTTTGAGGCTTCGATCGCCTGGCTTGCTCCGCTTGCGCGCGTTGATCGGTCTGGCGAGCTTGCTCGCGCTCTTGCGTCTGTGAACGTTCCAGCGTTTGCGCCTGGTACGCTTGCGCGGCTTTCTCCGTCTGCTGCGCCTGCGCGCGCTGTTGCGACTGGGTGCGCTGCAGCGTTTGTGCCTGCTCCGCCTGCGCGCGTTTCTCGGTCTGCTGCGCCTGAGCGCGCTGCTGCGACTGGGTGCGCTGCAGCGTTTGTGCCTGCTCCGCCTGCGCGCGTTTCTCGGTCTGCTGCGTCTGTGCACGCTGCTGCGTCTGTGTGTGTTGCAGCGTTTGTGCCTGCTGCGCTTGCGCGAGTTTTTCCGTCTGCCGGGTTTGTGCACGCTGCTGCGCCTGCGCACCGCCCCGGGCCGCGGTTGGGCTCTGTTGCTGGATCTGCCGAGTCACGGCTTCGCGCGGCTGATAGCGGTAGTCCTGGGTCCGGATCGAAGTTTGTTGCACTACCGTGCGCGGATAGCGCGCCCCGGAATACTGTCGTTGGTAGGCAGGCAACGGGGCCGCTGCCTGGACCGAATTACGGTCCCACTGGTCCCATCCGTTGTGTTGCGACGACCAGCCTTGCCCCCAGTGATCGCCCCAGCGCGGCGCGGAGTCGGCGTTCCAGCCACGGAAATACGACGGCTGTTGGCGGTAATAACGCACCGGGATGCGCAGCACGAACAGTGGCACGTATTCGGGATCCACTTGTTGCCACGGGCCGTTGTACCAGGTGCTCGCGTACCAATTGTCGCGCTGGTAGACCCAGTATGCGCCGTCGTAAAAGAAGTAATTCGAGGCCGCGCCCGGATCATAGTAAACGGGGTAGCCCGGTACCTGGACCATTTGCGGGTAAGTCGGCATGTCGATGCCGATGTTGACACCCGGCAGTCCGATGGCAACGCTGAATTGAGCGTGGGCCGCAATGACCGGACTGAACATCAACGACATCGCGAGGGGTAGATAGCGCATCTTCATTTCCGTCTCCTGCTGGTTGCATCGCCAGGACAGCTTTTCGTTGGAAGCGGAATCCTTCAAACAGAACCTGGACCCGCAGATTCGCGGTAGTCCTGCAAAACGGATTCCGCATCGCGGCTGAAGCAGCGATGCTCCATGCCAGCATCGGCACGTTTGTCTTTTCTGGCTGTTCGGTAGCACACCCAACGCGACGGCCGTTCACTTGCGGTGTATCTGCAGACGGTTTCAGCGGGTTGCTTCAACGGCTCAGGCGAGTCGGCCTTCCGGTCTGCGACATCCGGACCGCGAGTTGCGCGGGCCAGAAGGTCGCGGCGCCACTCCGCCGCAAGATAATTCGTGAAGATGGTGATTCGTCTCGGGGAGCGCTGCGGGTGACGAACCTGAGCCCTTCGACGGACCCGCGGGCAAGGAGGCCCGGGATCTGCCGATTGTGCGTGCTTCGGAAATTCCGGCCGGAGCCGAACCAGCTCCGCGCGCCCTCACCCGAGCAGCAAGCCCATCCGTGTGGCGATCCGGCCCTCTACGGCTGACGGCCCGGATACTCAGAGACAGGCAACGACGCGGCCGGGTGTGCCGGAACCAGCATGGGGTCCGCCGACATACGTATCGATCAGGCTGTCGATGTAGTCGTCGAATCGCCGCCGGGGCAGCGACGTAGTGCGCGCGCCCGTGCGCGCAAGGTCGCGCCTGACCCTCGAAATGGCCGTGGCCTCGCAACGCGCGTGATGCGCGTATTGCGCGCGGTCTTCGGGATTCAAGGACAACAATGCTGCAACCTGGTGGAAACGCCGCTCGCCATCGATGATGGCGATCAGATTCAGCAATTTGATCTTTTCCATTTGCGTCTACTTTCCCGTGAAGTCAATTGCATCCGGAACGCGTGTAGCCGGAACAAACGATCAAGGGACTTGCGGTACCGCCCGCGGAGTCAATCCGCGGTCTGCACGGGCAGCCATCCGGATCGTCTGCATCCGCATCATGGCGGCCAGGTTATCGATGCTCCTGTCCACTTGCTCGATGTCGCGAAGGTGACACTTGATTCGATCCCGCAACCCGGGGTCCGGCGTGCATCTCCCCGCGATGCGGAAGCCCCGCCGCACCCGGGTCTCGCGTTTTCCTGCTTCCTTGGCATAACCGGTTTCAGCGTCATGGCTGATCCGGACCCGCCATGCGGCCCAGCGCAAGTGCAGCGCCGTCAAGCAGCTGCCATCGCGCGCAACACTGCCACCCATTCCGTCAATCCGGTCAGCCAGATCATCGGCGATGGTGAGATGGGTGTGGATGATCCGTTCAAAACACTGCTTGAGGTAGGGATGCGTCACGTTGCGAACCGCATCCGAATAGAACATCCGCGCCTCGTCCAGGGAGATGACCAGACTTTTCAAAATGGAGATTTGTGCACTCATCGCTTGCCACCTTGGCTCTGTTATTCGTTCTGGCTCGATCCAGGAATCGATGGATGTGGAGGCGTCCGCGCCCCGGCTGATCCCGGAACACATGTTCCCGGACAAGTGCCATCCTCCATGATCGGGATGTCCATGTCTGTGCGATGGCGAACCGAAGGGTCACCGGAATCGAATGGTCTGTGCGCTGGCGAACGGACCGGAGCACCAGAAAAACGTGTACTGGCACGTAGGGACTTGGTCAGTCCCGCGTTGGCTGCTCCGGGTGATCCCGTCCAGTGGTGCCCGCAAGCATGACAAAGTTGGGTCGACCTTTACCGTTCGCCAGGCATTGCCATGTTCCTCGATTCATCCTATCGCTGAGAGCAGGTCGCCGAATTGTCCAGTGTCCATGACAGGCCGCTTAAATTCAGCGGCGACAACGCGTTCCATCACGAATTGCGACGACGGGTCGACGCCGAGTTCAAACGTACGGGTCATGGCCAGCGCGACAGCGCGCGGATGTATCTGAAAACCGCCATCATTCTCGGCGCGTTCGCGCTCACCTATGTGACGCTGGTGTTCTTTGCCCCCAGCGGATGGCAGGCTTTGCCACTCAGCATCGTGCTTGGGGTGGCGACGGCGGGGATCGGTTTCAACATCATGCACGATGGTGGGCACCAGGCCTATTCGAAGCACCGCTGGATCAACCGGCTGATGGCGATGACGCTGGATATGGTCGGCGGCAGTTCGTACATCTGGCAATGGCAGCATGGGCGCTTTCACCACACCTGGGTCAATATCGACGGCCACGACAGCGACATTGACCTCGGTGCGCTCGCTCGCCTGTCGCCACGGCAGCCGTGGCGACCGTGGCATCGCTGGCAGCATATCTACCTGTGGCTGTTGTACGGCGTCACCGCGATCCGTTGGCATCTGTACGGCGATTTTCGCGACATCCTCACCGGCACCATCGGCGAGCGTCCGTTTACGCGGCCGCGTGGCCGGGATCTGACAGCATTCGTGCTCGGCAAGCTGGCGTTCTTCATTCTCGCCTTCGGATTGCCGCTGGCCTTTCACTCGATCGGCGCGGTAGTGCTTTTCTACACGGTGACTGCAGCAGTCGCCGGTGTGCTGCTGGCGCTGGTGTTCCAGATGGCACACTTGGTGGAAGAGGCCGCTTTTCCAGTGCCACATGAAGGGGGCATGCGGATCGACACACCGTGGGCGCTCCATCAGTTGGAAACCACCGTGGATTTCGCCCGCGGCAATCGGGCACTTGGCTGGTTGATTGGTGGCATGAATTTTCAGGTGGAACACCACCTGTTCCCGCGCATCTCGCATGTGCACTATCCGATGGTTTCGCGCGTGGTGGAGGGCACGTGTCGCGAGTTCGGCGTTGCCTACCTTGAGCACCGCACGTTCGTGGCCGCCATTGCTTCGCACTACCGCCTGCTGCGACAGCTTGGCAAGCCCACGGTCACTGCGCCGACGACGCCGGCACGGGTGGCAGAGCTGCTGCCGTAGGCATGCAGACGTCGAGTGGCCGGCCGCCCAGCGACGAAGCTGTGACCTGCTCCTGTCACACACCCACCAGCCGACGAACCGGCGAACGGCGACCATCGGTCGCTGACCGGCCACAACCAGGCCGCCATACACATGCTGTCAGCAAGCGTCCGCTCTCTGTTCAGTGGCAGCAAGGGAACAGGTCTATGAATTGGAGCTGTGCCGCCCGTGGCGGCGACAGCAAAATTGAAATCAAAGGCCAGCGACCGGCAGCACGGCTTTCGCTTGAGGGGAAGCCCGATCCCGTTCCGGTTCCATCATCGGTACCGCGACTCCAGCAAGTCGATTTCGTGTACCAGCTTGCGTGACGTTTCATCGCTTATCTCATGGTGGCGCAGCAGGTTGATGATTTCAGCGCGTTCGCCCCGCAGGGCTGCCAGACGGAGGGCCCGTTCTGCGGTGTCCGCCTTGCGCAATCGTCGGGCTTCGGTCTCTTCATGCGTGCGTTCGTGTATGTGGGGTTGGTAAATCGCGATGACGCGGCTGGCAGCGTTCGCGTAAACCTCGATATCGGCAAGACCCGCGCTTTCCAAGAGGCTACTTTGGGCCGTCTTGATCGACTCGATCGCGGCACGAGCTCCAGCTGCTCGGGCCCGGTCTTCTTCCTGCTCGGCCGCAGGTTCCTGCGGCACGTCCAGCCCATGCAGGAGCGGGGGGAGGCTGACACTGGCGCACATGAGCGACAACACGATCACGGCAGCGGCGAGAAACACTGCCAAGTCCCGCGCGGGAAACGGGCTGCCATCTGGCATCAGCAAAGGCAATGTGAGGATGCCCGCCAGCGTAATGGCCCCACGAACGCCGGCAAGTGAAGTTGCAAGAACCAGGCGCCAACTTACTTTTTTCGCGTCGACGTCTGCACGGCGGCGGCGATACAGATTGACCTTGAGCGACACCCAGACCCATAACAGGCGCAGTAACGCCAAGCCGGCGGTGACGCCGACTGCGTACACGCCGAGCCACCATGGGCCGTGGCCGCCACTGGTGTACATCGACGCGACTGCACGACGCACGATGCCCGGCAGCTGTTCACCCAGCACCACGAACACGATGCCATTCAACGCGAACTGGATGGTGCTCCACACGGCGCGCCGCTGCAGGCGGGTGGTGGCCATGCTGGTAACGGTGCGCTCGACATAGCTCATGGTGATGCCGGCTGCGACGGCTGCAAGGATCCCGGACGCATGGAGTGCCTCGCTCAGCAGGTAGGCGCCAAATGGAATCAGCAGGCTGATCAGGATTGGTGAGCCGCCCTCTTCGCCGAACTGGCGAGACAGCCATTGCTGCACGGCAGCGACAGCAATGGTGAAAGCCACGCCACATGCCACGCCAACCGTCGCGACCCACAAAAGCGTCAGCGCCGCCGATTCCAGCGAGAAACGACCGGTCAACGCTGCAGCCACGGCGAACTCGAAGCACACCAGACCGGATGCGTCGTTGAGTAGCGACTCGCCTTCAAGAAGGTGCATCAACCGCTTTGGCACTGGGGTGCGTGCGGCGATTGTGGAGATCGCCACCGGATCAGTCGGTGACACGATAGCCGCCAGCGCGAACGCGACGGCAAGCGGCATTACCGGAATCAGCCAATGGATCAAATACCCCGCGGTAAGAACCGTAAATACCACCAGTCCCAGCGCCAGTTGCAGGACGGCCCATTTGTCCCGCAACAGGCCATCCTTGGGAATCGTCCAGCCGGCCAGAAACAGCAACGGAGGCAGAAACAGCAGGAAGAAGACCGTGGGTTGCAGCACTACGCCATGATGAAGAATGCCGGCGATCGCGTAGCCAAGCGCAATCTGGACAATGGGTATCGGCAACGAGAACGGCAGTACACGCACCACAAAGCCACTGACGATCACCGCCAGCAGCATCGCCAACACCAGCTCGATCGAAACCATGCGAATAACCTAACTTGTCTTGACCGGTACCGGTGGCGTCGCGGCATGTGTGTTTCATGGGGCTGCGAAATGCAGCGTGGCGATTCCCATCTGGTTGCTTCTGACGAACCGCCGAATCCGTTGTCGCTCGGTGGACAATCCGGTGGAAGAACTGGTGGGAGCATGCGGTGACGCGAGTCGCTGTGCGACCTGTCGCACTATCTTGCGCCACTCCGTGGGATCAGGTGTTGCGCTTCGGAATTGAATTCACACCCGTTTCTTGCGACATGCAATCCCGGTCCGTGTTCGCGCGCTTGTGCGCCGCACCTTGCCCAGACTCAAGGATTGCACCTCGTTGCCATCATCCGCGCAGCGGTTGGTGACGTTGGATGTCAAGGCGCCGCACACCGGCAAGGGCACCCGACCGCCACGTGCTGAAGGTCCAGATCGCAGATGGCGTAGGCAAATCGACAAGATTCCGAGACAAGGAATCCTTGGTACTTCACCGACGCGGACTGCAACGTGATCCGTGCCGAAGTGCCCTCACCCGACAGCGGACGCAGGCTTCTGCGTTCGCGCGCTGGATTGGCGCCTGCGGGTTTGCCTGGTTTACGCGTTCGAGTGGTGGCTATGGCGCACCACCGCTTGCGGCACGGGCGCCTGTGCGGTGGCGGACATTCGCGTGTGCATCACGTGAGCTGATCTCGGCAGGGGCACCGGACAACCGGTGTCCCTGCTTCGACCCCTCGAACGATCGCGTTACTCCAACGCCTCGATGGCGAAGCTCGGAAACCCGGTGCCGACATTCCACCCGGTACCACCGCCGCTGATGACGAGAGCGATATCGCCCTTGGCCATCGCCGACGCGTGCGCGCCTTTCACGGCGACGCCACGGGTTGCCGCACGGCTGTAAGTACCGAACACCTGATCGATATCGGTGACGTTGTTGAAGACGCCATATCCGTCCCCGAGTTCGTATTTGCCGACGCTACCATGACCTCCCCTGACGGTAAGGTTGACTCGCAGGGTCTGGCCATTGGCACAGGTGACTGTGCCGGAACCGGTGGTGGTTTTGCGCGAACGAGGTGCGCGCCTCGATGTAGGCGGATGCCCGACGGTGACCGTGCCAGTCGTGTTCTTGTAGAGCGCAGACCAGCCCCTGAGCGTGAAAATCATGTGGCAGTCCGTGGTTGCGTCGCTGCCTTCGTTGGCGGCCAGTGCGCCGGGAGCGAGTGACAGCAGGCCGATGCCAAGTGCTGCCGCCGTAAAAAGGACAAGTCTCTGCGGTTGCATGATGAATTTCCTGCTGCATGAAAAGTTGGATCGCGTTGTGCTCAACCTGCCGCGCTCCCGAGAGATAAAAGGTGATTGATGAGTTGCGTGGAAACATCCGCGTAGCGCGGCCTGCTCGGCTGCCGCCGCGTGATCAAGGGCTCGAATTGGTATCGCGCATGGTCCCGAACAGCCTTGCTCACGCGACGCATGACGTACGCAAAGCAAAGCCGTTGGGGTTTCGAGATGCCAGCCTCTTCAGGCGCTTCAACACTGGAAGAGTGGGGGGTGTCACCGCGGATTGGCAGCGGTGCGGGGAGGATGAAACGGTCGTGATGTTTCGTGATGGTCGAGGTCACGCATCCCTGCGAGCAGTATCATGCGCCTCGTCGGACATCTTTCCCTTCACGCTGCCGATCGTCTTCCGGATGTTGGTCACGATCCCTTTGCGCTTGTCGTCGGTTGTCTTGCCGAACATTTCCTTCATTGTGCGCTTGGAGCCGTGCTGGCCATGTCCTGTTTGATTCTTGTCCATGATGAAATTCCCGTGGATTGATGCCGAATGGGTGTGAGCCGTTCGCCGCGCCGGCAGCTCGCGGAAAGCCGATGCCGCTGGCGTATCAGCCGCGGAAAAGTCTGGGGCGATTCAAAGACAACTGCCTGTACGCACGCGGCTGTTGCCGCGAACATTGCTGTGTCAACGGTTCAAAAGTGGCGCGCAACCGACGTTCGGTCGTGACTGGAAGATTACGTTGGGGAACGCGTCGAGTCCGTCTGTTGGCGTACATAGCGGATTGCCCGAAGATGTGCGGGTCGCGTTTTGCGAAACATCAAGGCATGCGTCCGGCCTCGCCGGGGTATCCGGATGGGCTCAAGCAGTCCGCCGGACTTCACCGGCATGGGGCCGTATCACAGGGAACCGTACTCGCTTCCGGATAGCGCACGTTCTAGCAAACGAGCCCAATGGCAGCAAAGGGTGGCGGATTCAACTGATCGATGCAACACATCGCCGATAACGTTCGGCGGGGGTTTCGTAGGCTAACGTTTTCCTCGGGCGCTCGTTCAAGCGTCGAGCGATGGCGTCGAGTTGGGCCTGCGAAATACCCGACAGGTCGAGTCCCTTGGGCAAGTACTGCCGCAGCAATCCGTTGGTATTTTCGTTGGACCCACGCTGCCAAGGCTTGTGTGGATCGCAGAAGTAGACCTGGATATCGGTGGCGAGCGTGAAGCGGCGATGCGCCGCCAACTCCTTGCCGCGATCCCAGGTGAGCGAGCGGTACAGCTCCTTGGGCAACCGACGCGCGTGCCGGATCAGCGCGTTGACCACCGTTTCGGTGTCTTTGCCGCCGGCCTTTACCAGCATGACGTAGCGGGTCTGACGTTCCACCAAGGTGGCGATCTGGCTGTTGTGGCTGCCGAACACCAAGTCACCCTCCCAGTGTCCGGGTACCGCACGGTCCTCGGCGGTGGCCGGCCGTTCGCTGATCGATACCGCGCCGACAATCCGCCCATGGTTGTCGGTCTTTTGGGTATGGTGCCGGGAGCGCCGCATGGCGCGGGTGCGACGTAGATGGGCCAGCAACTCCTTCTTCAAGGCGCCGCGTGACTGGATGTACAGCGTGCGGTAGATCGTCTCGTGGGACACTTGACGGCTCGCATCGCTTGGATGGACACGTTTGAGCCAGCCCGCGATCTGCTCGGGTGACCACTGCCGGCGGAGCTTGCTGGCAACCTGCCATGCCAAGACCCTGTGCTGGGCCAGCTTACACGTCTTGGGCCGCCGCGCGCGGTCCCATGTGGCTTCGTCGGCATGGTGGGCTCGATAATCACCGCGCCCTCCGTTACGCCGCAACTCACGGCTGATGGTGGACGGCGCGCGTCCCGGTGCGACAGCCATTGCGCGCACCGAATGACCTGCAACGACTCCGCGCGAAATCTCCTCACGCTCAGCCAGGCTGAGCGCCCGCACGGCACGACGTCGACGCGGAGGCCTGATCCCACCAGACTCCGCGAAAATATGTTGGATCGACGAATGATTGCGATCGAACAATTGGGCGATCTGTCGTAACGTTTCACCCTTCTCCCAGCGATCCCACATCAGCGTCTTCTGTGTCTGGCTGTAGTAGATCCGCGGTCTCACCTGCAACACTCCCGCTGCTGATGCAGCGTTCAGTGTGTTGCATCCACCGGTTGAATCCGCCACCGATTCTGTTGAAAAACTCCCATTCGGAATTTCGAGCACGCTGCCACCGAAATTGTTGGTCGCGACAGTTCGCTCTGGAAGGTCTGGAGGCTCGAATTTGCGTCAAATCGAACTGTCGTGGCCATCGCGCGACTACATTTTTGTGGCACTCAACGACCAACCGAGTTTTTCAACAGAATCGGTCGCACCGAGACCGGTCGAGATCCGGCCAAAACCTGCCAGCCGTTCCCCTCATCGAGTTGTCCAGTAGCGGCCGTTGCGGGTTCCCCTTGACACGAAATTTCCGCCCCGGGCAAAAGACATTCACGGGCAGGCTGGCGTGGGCTTGCTAACAGCCTGCGCCGTCGACTCAACTACAGTCGCTCAGGCGGGCTGGGCACGCCGCACTGCTTGCTGCACGTGAGTGTATACGTTGGGCATCGCCCGCTTGGCCTTAACGCGACGATTGATGGCCTCACCCGACTTGCGGCCTGTTGGTAAGGTCCGTAGGTTGGAATGGCTGGAGCTAGGCAAGGTCGTACGCGAGCGACCACTGCCAAGCCCGCGCAACTTCTGACGAGAAGCGGAATTTGATGAATCGCAGGAATTTTCTCTTGCTCGCGACATCGGCGATGTTCACGCGCTCCTTGCGCGCAGCTCCTGTTGGACGATCGGGCTACTGCGCCGAGCCCGTTCCACCCATCACTCCTGCGATACCCAAGCGTATTGTTCAGCTGGGACGCGCCCGGATCGACAACTATGCGTGGCTGAAGCCATCCAACTGGAAGGCGGTGTGGAGGGATCCTTCCGCTTTGAGCCCGACCATCCGAGCACACCTTCAGGCCGAAAACGCTTACGCCGATCAAGTCCTCGCGCCAACGAAGTCGCTTCAAAACAAACTTTTTGCGGAAATGGCGGCTCGCACCACCGGAACCGATGCTCCGCCGGCCTACCCCTTGGGGCCGTGGCTTTACTACCACACCTTCCCGACAAGCGCACAGCATGCCTCTTGGTACCGCAGGCGATGCGGGGCTGACGGTGGTGCAGAGCTGCTGCTCGACGGCTCCACACGCGCGCGTGGCAGGCCGTCGTTCAAAATTATCAACGCAATCCCCAGTCCCGATCAGAGTCTATTCGCGTGGGCAGAGGATCCGATCGGCTCCGAACACTACTTTATTTACGTCAAGGATCTGCGGACGGGTCGAATCCTGTCCCATCCGGTGGCAGGGGCGTTCGGTGATTTTGTTTTCTCGCCCGATTCCCAGTGGATATTCTGGGTTTACCGTAATTCAGAGAGCCGTCCCGCCAAGGTCTTTCGCCGTCCTGCGCGCGGGAGCGAAGACACGCTCGTGTATGACGAAAAGGACCCAGCGTTTTTGATCGCGGTCAGCACCATGGCGTCTGGCGGTTACGTGATGATCCGGGCATGGAACGCTGACACGAGCGAAGTGCTTCTCGTTTCCGCGAAGAAGCCAATGGAGGCGCCCCGGGTGGTCGAGCCACGCACAAAAGGCCTCGTCTATTCGGTGGAAGAATGGAATGGCGGCTTCGTCGTTCTAACGAACGCCGACGGCGCAACCAATTTCAAGCTGATGCGGACTGAAGAATCCGACCCTGCGCGGAGAAATTGGCGAGACTGGATTCCCTACAACCCGAAAGCATTTATTACGGCGATTCAGCCGTTTCGCGATTACCTTGTGCGCGAAGAACGCATCGATGCGGACCCACGCCTGATCGTTACTCACCGCAAGGACATGTCGGAACATGGCATTTCCTTCCCCGACGCGGCCTGTGCAGTCGACCTGTCGCCGCATCAGGATTACGGATCATCGGCCGTCCGCTACATCTACCAGTCCCCCAAGCAGCCAAGGCAGTGGATCACCCACGACATGGCTGAGGGGCGGCCCACCGTTTTGAAAACAGAATTGGTGCGGGGAGGGTTTCATTCAGACGACTACGTCGTCGAGCGCGTCTTCGCAACGGCCGGCGACGGAGCAAAGGTGCCGATTACCGTCCTTCGCCATCGGGACACCAAGCTCAACGGTACTGCTCCGCTCATGATGTGCGGCTACGGCGCCTACGGCTATTACGTGGCACCGACTTTTTCGGCGCCGGTATTGTCCCTCATCGACCGTGGCTGGATCTACG
>Ga0207640_10001528_pt1 | contig 12472 bp, 13 predicted proteins | sample KBSCornC42_FD_184300 | JGI IMG/M metagenome (GOLD analysis project Ga0207640, IMG submission 184300) | Corn rhizosphere microbial communities from Kellogg Biological Station, Michigan, USA - KBS Corn C4-2 (SPAdes) (version 2) | ecosystem: Host-associated > Plants > Roots > Rhizosphere > Soil ... | reverse complement strand
GAACCGCCTCCTCGGCGATCATCGACAGCGCCTCATCCGCGCTCATCACCAGCTGGCGTTCTTCTGATCCTAGGCGGCGGATGGCGACGGTGCCTTCGTCAGCCTCGCGCTTGCCGACCACCAGCAGCAACGGGACCTTGGCGAGACTGTGCTCGCGGACCTTGTAGTTGATCTTCTCGTTACGGAGATCGACGTCGGCGCGAATCCCGCGCTCCGCCAGCTTCGCCGCGACTTCCTTCGCGTAAACGTCGGCGTCCGAGACGATCGTCGCCACCACCGCCTGCACCGGCGCAAGCCATAGCGGGAACTTGCCCGCATAATGTTCGATCAGGATCCCGATGAACCGTTCGAACGTGCCGATGATCGCCCGGTGGAGCATCACCGGCCGGTGCTTCTGCCCATCCTCGCCGACATAGCTGGCGTCGAGCCGCTCCGGCAACACCGTGTCCGCCTGAATCGTGCCCACCTGCCACGTCCGCCCGATCGCATCCGTCAGGTGGAATTCCAGCTTCGGCGCATAAAATGCGCCTTCACCCGGCAGCTCCTCCCAGCCATATTCCTCGGTCGCCCGCCCTGATTTCTCGACCGCATCGCGGAGCACCTGCTCGGCGCGATCCCATTCCTCGTCGGAGCCGTACCTCTGCTCCGGGCGGAGAGCCAATTTGATCGCATATTTGTCGAACCCGAGATCCCGATAGACGCTGTCGAGCAGGTCGCAAAAGGCGACGATCTCATCGACCAGCTGATCCTCGCGGACGAAAATGTGCGCATCGTCCTGCGTGAACTGCCGGACGCGCATGATCCCGTGCAAGGCGCCGTGCGGCTCGTTCCTGTGGCAGCAGCCGAATTCGGCCATCCGCATCGGCAGGTCGCGGTAGCTCTTGATCCCCTGGTTGAAGATCAGCACGTGCGCGGGGCAGTTCATGGGCTTGAGCGCCATCAGCTGGGCATCGGCGGAGATGATCGGAACGCCCTCTTCCACCGCCGGGGTCTCGTCCGGGACGACGAACATATTCTCGCGATACTTGCCCCAGTGGCCGCTCTTCTCCCACTGGCGAGCGTCCATCAGCTGTGGAGTCTTGACCTCGACATAGCCGGCGCCATCCTGCCTGCGGCGCATGTACGCCTCGAGCTGACGCCAGACGATATAGCCGTTCGGATGCCAGAAGACGCTGCCGTGCGCTTCGGCCTGCAGGTGGAACAGGTCCATCTCCTGCCCGATCTTGCGATGATCGCGCTTGGCCGCTTCCTCCAGCCGGACGAGGTAGGCTTCGAGCTGCTTCTTGTTGAGCCACGCGGTGCCGTAGATCCGGCTCAGCATCGGGTTCTTGGGATCGCCGCGCCAGTAGGCACCGGAAACACGAGTCAGCTTGAACGCCTGCGGATCGAGCTTGCCGGTGGAGGCGAGGTGCGGCCCCCGGCACATGTCCATCCAGTCGTCGCCCGACCAGTAGACCGTCAGCTCCTCGTTCTCCGGGAGCTGCTCGGCCCATTCGGCCTTGAAGCTTTCGCCCTGCTGGCGCCAGCGGCTGACCAGCTGGTGCCGCGACCAGACCTCCCGGCGAAGCGGCTTGTCGGCGGCGATGATCCGCCGCATCTCCTCCTCGATCCGGGGCAAATCCTCTTCGGTGAACTGGCCGTGATCCGCGGGCGGAGCGAAGTCGTAATAGAAGCCGTCGTCCGTTGCCGGGCCGAAGGTGATCTGCGTCCCGGGAAACAGGCTCTGCACCGCCTCGGCCAACACGTGCGCATAATCGTGGCGAACCAGTTCCAGCGCGTCCTTCTCATCGCGAGTGGTGACGAGCGCCAGGTTCGAATCGCCTTCGAACGGCCGCATCATGTCGCGAAGCTCACCATCGACCTTTGCCGCAATCGCCGCCTTCGCCAGCCCCGGCCCGATGGCAGCGGCAACGTCGGCCGGGGTCGATCCCTCCGGCATCTCCTTCACCGACCCGTCGGGAAGCGCGATCTTGAACATCTTCGTCATCTCACCTTCGCACCTAGTGGAGCGCAAACTCCGCTTCAAGCGACCACAGATTCAAGCAAACGCGACTTTTTGTAAATTAAACTTGACAGCTTCGCGAATCGGATAGTAAAGCTTGCTTGTCAATTAGACAAAGGAGCTTTACCGATGATTGCCGCCAAACAGAGCGACTATACGCCTGCCCAGCGGGCACATACTCGCCGGACCCTGTGGCTGCTGCTCGCCTATGTGATCGTGCTTCCGCCGCTGGTCTGGTACCAGGCCTACCACCACGTCAGCCATGGCGTGTCTGTGGCGATGGCGATCGTCGCGTCGCTTCCCCTTCTCGGCATATTCGCGAGTTGGGGGCGCTATCTTTCCGACGAGCGCGATGAATATCAGCAGGCGGTGACGCTCCGGCGCAACGCGATCGCGACCAACGCGACCATGGGCGCAGCCGTCGTCTGGGGCTTTCTCCAGGCGTTCGGCGTGATGCCGCTGATCGAGGCTTACTGGATCCCGTTCGTCTGGGTCGTCGCGCAGGGGATCAGCAGCTGCATTCCGTTCTGTTTTCGCGGCCGCCGCGGCGCCTGACAACGAACTATAGCAAAGGAACTCAACCCATGCCTTGGACCCCCGCAGCGAAGCGCTACAATGTGCGGCTGATCTTGCTTACCCTTCTGTACGGCGTCTTCCTCACTTCCGCGGTTTATGGTTTCAAGCACCATCTGGTTGGCGGAGCCCTCGCCTGGATCGTCGCTATCCTGCCTGCACTTCCCCTGATCGGCGTGTTCGCCGCGATGGGCCGCTACCTCGTGGAAGAGCAGGACGAATATGTCCGGATGCTCCTCGTCCGCCAGATGCTCTGGGCCATGGGCTTTGCGCTGAGCTGTGCGACTGTCTGGGGTTTTCTGGAAGGTTTCGATCTCATCCGCCACATCGACGGCTATTGGATTGTCGCGGCCTGGTACTTCGGCCAGGGGATCGGCGCTTGCGTGAACAGAGTCACGCTCGGGGCTCGGGTGGCGTGCTCGTGATGGAAAACCGTCTCAGGGTCCTGCGCGCCGAGCGCAACTGGAGCCAGGGCGATCTCGCCGAGCGGCTCGAAGTCTCTCGCCAGAGCGTGAATGCGATCGAAACCGGCAAGTACGATCCGTCGCTGCCGCTCGCGTTCCGGATCGCCGAACTGTTCGGCCTCGCGATCGAGGACGTGTTCGTCTCCCCGTCGCGAGCGAATTGACCGTTCGCGACAAAGAAGCCCCGCGGGCGCATCAACCGGCGGGGCTTTCCAACTTAGCGCACCGTCTTAGGGGATCGGCGCCGAGGTCGTCAGGTTGCTGCCGTTCATGCTGAACGCACCCGACGAATAGGTATAGAGCCGCCCGTTGGTGCCCCTCACCTGTAGCCGCGTAATCGTTCCGCCGCTGGTGGTGAACACCCGGCTGACCGTCCCGACCTGGGTGCCGCTGCTGTTGTAGACCGCGGTTCCGCTGGTGATCCCGCTCAGCGCCAGGCCGCCGGCAGCAGTTGCGAGGACGCTATGCGAATTTGCATGGGCGATGCCGGTCGGCGAAGCGTGGAGCGGCCCCTGGCTGTTCGCCCGGCCCTGGGCCATCCCGCTGGCGCTGCCGTTGACCCCGGCGAGCCGCGCCGTTGTCGACAGAGTCCCACCGCTCCAGCTCAGCTTGCTCGCGGGAACCGCGTAGAAGCCGCCGTCGCTTCCTTTGATCACGACCACTGTGACCGATCCATTGGCGTTGGTGCGGATCTGCTGGACTGTGCCGACAGCGGTCCCGTTAGACATCAGCGTGGTTCCGGTCGTCAGTCCGGCGAGCGTTCCACTCGATACTTTGGTGGTGGTGTTCGTGCCGGCGAGCCCGCGCGTGTCGGGTCGCGTGCTCGTGGTCGTCGCGGTCGTTGAATCGTGAAGCACGCTGTTTGCGTTGGAATGCTCAATTCCAGTCGGCGACGCGTTCATTGGACCCATCGAACCGGAACGGGCGTCGATCCCGGTCTGGCTGGGGCCGCCCATACCGCCCATGCTCCCCATATTGCCCATGCCGCCGGCATTCCCCATGCCACCGCCCATGCCGCCACCGCCACCGCCGCCGCCGCCGCCCGGGGCGGCTGTGGCCGGAGCCGCCATGGCGATCGCTGCGCTGGCGAGCGCTGCTGTCAAAATCTTGCGAACCATTAAATTTCTCCCTGTCCTGCTGGGACACGCAACCGAGTTCCAGATGCGGAATGATTCAACGCGAGTGGGAACGGCGCGGCTCCCGAACGTGATTAAATGTTAATCCGGTAACGACGGCCTGTGCTGTAACCGCGTTGGATGCACGGAAAGCCCCGCCGGCGCTGAACCGGCAGGGCTTTCGCAGTTTTGGAAGGTTATTACGCTTACGGTGTCTGGGTGGTCGTAACGACGCCGCCCGAGATGCTCAGAGAACTGCCCGGCAGCCTGTAGGTCTGTCCGGTCGGAGAGGTGACGATTACCATCCGGACCGAGCCGTCCGAACCGGTGACCACCTGGCTGACAGTGCCGAGGCTCGTTCCACCGCTGGTGTTCACCGTGAGCCCTGTGGTCAGGTTAGGGAGCGACGTGCTCGGGACAGACCCTGACGCGAGAACGCTGTGCGAGTTCGCATGCGCGATTCCATTGGCCGAAGCATGGGCCGGTCCTTGGCTGACACCGACCGCCGGATTGGTCGTGGTGGTTGTCGTGGTCGTCGGTGCGCTTAGCCCCGCATTGACATTCGCGTGATCGATCGCCGTCGCGGATGGACCGCCCATCGTGCCGGCGTGCATGTTGGCACCGGCGCCTGCGCCCATTCCCGCGCCGCCACCGTGTCCGCCAGGGGCGGCGAGTGCCGGCGCTGCGAGCGCCAAAGCCGTGCCGGCCAGCGTTGCCGTGAAGATTGTCCGAATCATGATTAGTCTCCTTGGGGTGCAATTGCACACGACGACCAACGTTGCCTTTCTCGGCCGGCTCCAAAATATGGCGCAAAATTAACGTTTTAGCGGTATGTTGTGCTTACTTTGCGGCCATCCCGAGGTACTTTCGGGAGGATAACGATCTCTCTCTAAAGCAGATCAACAATCTCTCTTTTGTACAGATCTGTTCGTCGCCTTGACGTGCGGGCGATCCGCGACCAGTTGGGTGGTTGGCGCCACAAGGTGCCTAAACCCGCAACTTCCTCTCATGAGGGATGAGATGTCTGACAACGACCATAGTCGAAGGACCGTCCCTCTAAGGGAGCTGGCGGACTGAGCTGAGTTCGGCTCACCGGCACCTGCCTCAGAGGGCACGGTCGCAAGAGGTGAGTGATGAATACAGCAATTCGTTTCCTGGCGGGCACGTTCCGCCGTGCACCCCAAGTCCGTGACGTGAACGAGGTGTTCGAAGAGCGCCTGACGTTCGGCGAAAGGCTGGCCGACCGCGTCGCGGCGATCGGCGGCTCGTGGAGCTTCATCGTAGGCTTCGGCCTGTTTCTGGTCGCCTGGGCGATCCTGAACACGGCTGTTCTGGCGGCACGAGCGTTCGACCCGTTCCCGTTCATCTTTCTCAATTTGATGCTGTCGATGCTCGCGGCTTTGCAGGCGCCGATCATCATGATGAGCCAGAACCGGCAGGCGGCGAAGGACAGGCTGGAGGCGCGGCTCGATTACGAGACCAACCTCCGATCGGAAGCCGAGATCGCGAGCCTTCATGACAAGGTTGACCTGCTGCTTGCAATGGCGGGCGAGCCGGAGAAGAACGAAGCGGCTTAGCTCTGTCCTACAGCGGCGCTCCTGCGGTAGGGACCTCGCCATGTATTCCCGGCAATCATCCTGTGCGCCTTCCACATCGGTTCCCCTCCGTTGCGAGTGTTCCTCGGGGGCGCGCACGCGTAGGCCTGCGAACTTTGTGAACTTTCGCGCTGGATACGCCCCACGCGCGTACGCGCGTGCCACTGCCAACTTTGCCAACTTCCACGACAGCCATGACTGAACTTCGCCATCTTGAGGTCAATGGCCGCCGTCTCGCCTATCGCCTTCGTGAAGGCCGCTCGCCGACGTTGCTGTTCCTCCCCGGCTATGCGTCGGACATGGAGGGCGCGAAGGCGTTGGCGCTCAACGCGTTCGCCGAGAGCTACGGCCTTGCGATACTGCGGTTCGATTACTCCGGCACTGGCTCGTCGGAAGGTGAATTTGAGAACGGCACGCTCGGCGGCTGGCTCGACGAGGTGCTGTTCATGCTCGACAATCTGGCCGAGGGGCCTGTAATCCTCGCCGGTTCCTCGATGGGGGGCTGGATCGCGCTTTACGCCGCGCTTCATCGGCCGGAACGGGTTGCCGGGCTGATCGGGATCGCTGCGGCGCCCGACTTCACCGACTGGGGCTACACTGACGCGCAGAAGGCAGTGATCCGCGACTCCGGGCGCCTTGAACTTCCAAACCCCTACGGCCCCGAGCCCCACCTCATTACCCGCGGCTTCTGGCAGTCGGGCGAAGCGCTTCGGCTGCTGCACGCGCCGATCGCGATCGATTGCCCGGTGCGCCTGATCCACGGCGACGCCGACAACGAAGTCCCGCTCCCGATTGCGCTCAAGCTGCTGGAAAAGCTGCGTTCATCGGATGTCCAGCTGACGGTGATCAAAGGCGGCGAGCACCGGCTGTCGAAGCCAAACGAGCTAGACGCGATCGTTCGAGCGGTCGCCGCTCTGACTGGAGATGCGTGTTGATCTTTCTCATTGCCACAGCGGTTGCCGCAGCAACGCCGCAGCTCTCGCCCTGTCCTGAGGTCCTGACCGACAAGGCCTTCGCCTGCCGCGCTCTGGAAGCGAGCAAAGCCGGACGGAACGCCGAGGCCGCGCAGGATTTCGAGCAGGCGGCAGGACTCACCAAACCCAATGATCCCGCAACTGCCCGCGCCTGGGCGGCAGCGGGCAACATGTGGATCGCCGCCGGAGACCCGGCGAAGGCCGGCCTCGATCTCGATCGCGCCCTGAGCGGCGCCGGTCTCCCTACCTTGCAGCGCGGCGAGGTCCTGCTCGACCGGGCCCGCGCGGCGGAAGACCAAGGCGATCTCAAGACGGCCCGCGCCAAGGTAACCGAGGCTTCGCAGTCGATTTCGGGCGATCCCTTCCTCTGGTATTTCTCGGCCGCGCTCGCAATCCGGGAGGGCGACCTCCCCAATGCGAAGACAAGCATCGGAAAGGCGCTGGAACTCGATCCCAACGATCCGGCGATGCTGTTCGAAGCCGGCCATATCGCCGAACTGGGCGATGACGATGTGGGCGCTCGCGACTATTGGACTCGTGCTGCGGCTGGCGATCCAAATGGGGAGGTCGGCAAGGCCGCCCGCCAGGCGCTGGACGCCATCGGCCCGGCGCTGACGGTGAAGACGGACGGCCCTGCCAGGCCTTAGCCGATATCGTAATCGATGGTGGTGACGACCCGTACCTTTTGGAAGGGTGAGCTTCCGCCGGAGGAATTGCAGTCGTCACACTCCTCGCCATCGCGTGGGCCGACGGAGAAATAGCCCTGGCTGGCGGTCTTGATCCGGCCCACGTCCGCGCCGCTGTCGCGGGCGAACTGCTCGGCGCTTCGCCGCGCGTTGCGATCGGCTTCGGCGATCATCACCGGCTTCAGCTCATTCAGCCGAGTGAAGGTGTAGGTGATGTTGCTCCCAGACAGCTCGACTCCGTCCCTCAGCAGCTCCGATTGCCGGGCGTACGCCGTCCGGGCCCGCAATACATCGTCGGTGCGAAGCTGGATCGACCGCTTGACCGTCAGCTTGTTGGGGCCCGTCGCGTTGCCGCCAGAGTCCGTGGCTCTCTGGCGAGTAACGCTGACATCGCTGTCCGTCACCTCATCGGCGCTAAAGCCAGCCCTCAAAAAGAAGGCGCGGACCGCCTGCGCCTGGCGGTCGACCGACTGCTGCACCGGCCCGAGGTCATCTCCCTCCTGAGAGAAGTCAACGGTCCACGTGGCAAGATCGGCAGTGACATCGCGTTCGGACACTCCGCGGACTGTCACCGTCCGCTCGGCCATCTTGGCGCGCCGAAGCCCGTCGCCAAGTACGTAGCCGCTCGTCGTCATTCCCATCGAAAAAATCGCCACCGCGCCCAACAGGACAGCGCGGCTGCTCTGCAGCTTCTGGATCATCTTTGTGATACCCTGCGTTCGTCCGCATCAGGGCAGCCACCGGTCCCAATCGCCGGTCACGGCTGCGACGAACCGTGCATTTATAGCGATGAATTGAGCTAGATGAAATGAAATTCCTGCACGCGATGCTCCGCGTTTCCGATCCCGAGGCTACTGTTGCATTCTTTCAACTGTTGGGGCTGGAGGAACGGCGGCGGCGCGAGGTTCCACCGGGGAAATTCACCCTGATCTTCCTCGGTGTTCCGGGCGACGACGCGGAAGTAGAGTTGACTCACAATTGGGATGAGAGCGGCTATGGCGGCGGGCGAAATTTCGGTCACCTCGCATTCGCCGTCGATGATATTTACGATACCTGCCAACGGCTGTTGGATGGCGGTGTGACGATCAACCGGCCGCCGCGCGACGGGCATATGGCGTTCGTCAGGACGCCCGATAACATCTCGATCGAATTGCTCCAGAAGGGCGGCGCTCTGGATCCCGCCGAACCCTGGGCGTCGATGCCGAACACGGACGAATGGTGATGCTGGAGGTCGTTCCGGTCCCGGCTTTCTCCGACAATTACCTTTGGCTGGTTCACGACTCGGATAGCGGCGAGACTGCAGTCGTCGATCCGGGCGACGCGTCGCCCGTATTGGCTGAGGCCGAGCGGCGCGGTTGGCGCATCGGCCAGGTCTGGAATACGCATTGGCATCCCGATCACACCGGCGGCAATCTTGCGGTGAAGCAGGCCACCGGCGCTACCGTATCCGGTCCGGCGGATGAGAAAATCCCTGGCCGCGACGTGGAACTTCTTGAGGGCGACAAAATCCACCTGGGCAATCACATCGGGCGTGTGATCACAATCCCCGGGCATACGCTCGGCCATATCGCGTTGATTTTCGAGGAGGAGGGAATCGCTTTCGTCGGCGACACTCTGTTCGCAATGGGCTGCGGACGGCTCTTTGAAGGATCGCCGCAGCAGATGTTCAGCTCGCTTCAGCGCCTTGCCGAATTGCCGGACGAGACCCGCCTTTACTGCGCTCACGAATATACGCTTTCGAATGGCCGCTTCGCAGCGCATGCGGAGCCGGGAAATGCGAAAATCGCGGATCGGCTTGCACAGGTTGCGCGAATGCGCGAGGCAGGAGAAATCACTGTTCCGACCACGGTCGGCGAGGAGCGGGCGACCAATCCTTTCGTTCGCTCTTCAGACTGGCAGGAGTTCGCCCGGCTGAGATCCGAAAAGGACAGCTTTCGTTCGTGAACCGAAGCGTCAGAATCGGAAACTCACCGGCATCGGTCTAGGGAGGTTGCAATGCGCAGAGTAACCCCATTCCTTCTCGCCGCAGTTCTCGCAGGCTGTTCGGCGAACCCGACATCTGCCCCGACTCCGCCGGCCCAAAACTACGAGCGCGAACAGCATCTCGCGCAGTGGCTCAACGGGCTCGCGCCTTCGGGACCTCGTCAGGATTGCCTGGCGAGCTATCACCAGAAGGAAATGACGATCGTCGACAACAGCACGATTCTCTTCCGCGACAGCCCCGGCCACGTTTGGGTGCAGAAGACGCAGAGCGCGTGCTCACCTCTCGCCGGTCCGGGGCCTTATGCGCTGCTTACCCGCTCAACGATGTCCTCCCTGTGCAGTGGCGATATCGCGCAGGTGGTGGAGACAGGCAGCGGAATGATCGTTGGCAGCTGCGTGATAGGCCAGTTCCAGCCCTACTCGCGCCCGCGTCCGCACTAGCGGCGGTAGAGCTTCTCCAATCGATCGCCGTACGCCGCCTTGATGACGTGGCGGCGAATCTTGAGCGAGGGAGTCAGTTGCTCGTTCTCCGCTGAAAAAGGCGCATCGGCGACAACGAACCGGCGTACCTTCTCGATCACCGACAGGTCGGTATTGACCCGATCCACCGCGGCGGAAAGCTTCTGCTGCACGTCCGGCGAGTCGGCGATATCCGCATCGGGGACGAGAACTGCCACCAGGTAAGGCTTGCGGTCCCCATAAACCATCGCCTGCGCGATCTCCGGCTGAAGGGTCAGCATTCCCTCGACGCGCTGCGGAGCGATGTTGTCGCCCTTGTCGTTGACGATCAGGTCCTTCTTTCGATCGGTGATGACGATACGCCCCCGCTCGTCGAGATGCCCGACATCGCCGGTCGCGAGCCAGCCGTTCTGCAGCACCCGCTCCGTCTCTTCCGGATTGCGCCAGTAGCCGTGCATCACCAGCTCGCCGCGAACCATGATCTCGCCATCCGCTGCGATCTTGACCTCGGTATTCTTGAGCGGCGGCCCCACCGTTTCGAGCCGAATGCCGGCGCTCGGCCGGTTGACGCTCACCACCGGAGCGGCCTCGGTCTGGCCGTAACCCTGGAGGAACGTGATTCCCAGCGACTGGAAGAAGACTCCGACGTCAGGATTGAGCGGCGCCCCGCCGGAAACCCAGGCCTTGGTCCGGCCGCCCATCTTGGCCCGCAACTTCCGTCGCACCGTCAGGTCGAGAAGCCGGTCCATCGGCAGTTCCCATGCCGCAAGATTACCATCATATTTGCGCTGCCCGATCGCGAGGGCCCGGCGGAACAGATAGTTGGAAAGCTTGCCGCTCGATTCCAGCCCTTTGAGAATCCGCGAGCGCAGCATCTCGAACAATCGCGGCACCACGATCATGATCGTCGGGCGGGCTTCCTCGATGTTGGCCGCAAGCTTCTCCAGGCTCTCCGCATAGTAGATCTGCGCGCCAAGCCCGACGGGGAAATGCTGGCCGCCGGTGTGCTCCAACGCGTGGCTGGCCGGAAGGAAGGACAGGAACACCTCGTCGCCCCAGCCGAAATCGCTGGAGATAACGTCCGTTGCCCCTTCGATATTGTGCAGGATTGCCCCGTGGTGCTGCATCACTCCGCGCGGCGCGCCGCCGGTGCCGCTGGTATAGATGATGCAGGCGAGTTCGGCACGCCTAGCGCTGCTCACCACCTGATTGATCAAGGGGGCGTCGCCGTCTCCCACGCTTAGATCCGCCCATTGGTGAAGCTGAAGAGTTTCGCTCGGCTGCGGGAGCCGGATCTCCTCCATCGCAATCACATGCCGGCAATCGGATTCGAGGATCACCGCCGGCAGCAGCGATGCCGCAAGTCTCTGATTGGAAACAATTGCGGCCCGAGCACCGGAATTGCCCAACACGTGTGCATGATCGCGGGTGGTGTTGGTCGTGTAGGCGGGGACGGTCACGCAACCCGCGGCCATGATCGCCAGATCCGAAATCAGCCATTCGGGGCGATTTTCGCTGACCAGCAGGACGCGATCGCCGGGTTCAAGACCGATCCGCCTCAGGCTGCTCGCAAGCGCGACCACCTGCCGTTTAGCTTCGGCCCAGCTGACGGGCCGCCATTCGCCGTCAGGTTTGGCCCAGAGGAACGGCGCATCGCCTTTCGCATCGGCACGAACGAAGAACATCTGCACCAGATTTTCGAAATGCTCGAGCTGGCGCGCGGCGGTCATTCGTGTGCACCGTTCAGCTCATTCGCACGGCGAGCGATCGCGGTCACATGACCCGTAATGTCCATCGCCACCCCTTCGCTGCGCGGGTCCGCGGCCCCGACCCACCTGCCGCCGACATATTCAATGGCATTCGCCTTGAGCCCGAGCGGGCCGACTTTGACATTTTCGCCGAGCGCTTGGAGACCGGGCACCAGCCGCTCCAGTTCCGTTCCCTGTTCAACCGTCGCGACCTTCTCGGGAGCATAGATCAGTCCCATCGCGATCGCATCCTGTGCGCTCATCTTCCAGTCGATGATGCCGATCAGCGCCTTCGCGACCTGGCAGATGATTGTCGCTCCGCCCGCAGCGCCGATTGCCACGCGCACCTTCCCGTCCGGCCCATAGACGATCATCGGCGACATGGAGCTGCGCGGCCGCTTGCCACCTTCCACCCGGTTGGCAACCAGATAGCCGTCCTTCACTGGCACTTCGTCGAAATCGGGCAATTCGTTGTTGATCATGAAGCCGTCGACGGAGATCCCCGAGCCGAAATAGCCGTTGATCGTAGTAGTCACCTCGACGACGTCGCCCTTCGCATCCGCGACGGCGAGATCGGTTGTACCCGGATCGTCCTTGAACGGCGCGCGCACTCGCGGCGGCGCTCCGGGCGGGACGCCGGGTGCAATATCCAAGAGCGTCCGCTGGGGGTCGATGAGCGCCGAGCGGCTGGCGAGATAGGCCGGATCGAGCAGCCCCTTGATCGGAATCGACACGAAATCCGGATCCGCAAGGTAGGTGTCGCGATCGGCATAGGCGAGCCGTTCCGACTCCGAGAGCAAGTGCCACGCGACGGGGGAATTGCGACCCAGCGCGGCCATGTTGAAACGCTCAATCTGCTTGAGGATCATCTCG
>Ga0207640_10001525_pt1 | contig 12486 bp, 9 predicted proteins | sample KBSCornC42_FD_184300 | JGI IMG/M metagenome (GOLD analysis project Ga0207640, IMG submission 184300) | Corn rhizosphere microbial communities from Kellogg Biological Station, Michigan, USA - KBS Corn C4-2 (SPAdes) (version 2) | ecosystem: Host-associated > Plants > Roots > Rhizosphere > Soil ... | reverse complement strand
GCGGCTTATGGCGCCGTTCAGGGCGGACAGGATTACAATACGGCAGACATTCCCGAGACGACGCTGCGCGAGACGCATCTTCCCGCGTTCAAGGCCTGTTTCGATCAGGGCGCGCTGTCGACGATGGCGAGCTTCAACGACATTGCCGGCGTGCCTTCGACCGGCAACCATCATCTGCTGACCGACATCCTGCGCGGCGAATGGGGTTTCAAAGGCCTGGTCGTTTCCGATTACACGTCGGACGAGGAGATGATCCTCCACGGTTACGCCAAGGACGGGCCCGACGCCGCGGCCAAGGCGATCAATGCCGGATGCGACATCTCGATGCAGAGCGGGCTTTACATCAAATATCTGCCCGACCTTGTGAAGGGCGGACAAGTGACGATGGCGACGGTCGACACGGCGGTCCGCCGCGTGCTGGGCGTCAAGAAGGCGCTTGGCCTGTTTGAAAATCCCTATCGGTCGCTCGATGCCGTCCGCGAAAGGCGCGATGTGCGACGCTCCGATGCCATCGCGCTGGCACGCGAATGCGCGCGCAAGTCGGTGATCCTGCTCAGGAACGAGGGCGATCTGCTGCCTTTGTCCAAGAACAAGGCGATCGCGCTGGTCGGGCCCTGCGTCTCCGACAAGCAGGATTATCCCGGGCCCTGGGCCAACTTCCCCGACATCAAGAGTTGCGTGACGATGGAAGAAGGCTTCCGCGCCGCGCTGGGGGCCAAAGGGGTGCTCCGCGTCGTGCGGGGCTCCGACTATGAAAAGCCGCTCGACGGCGGCATCCCTGCCGCCATCGCCGCCGCGCAGGCCTCCGACGTGATCGTGCTGGTGATCGGCGAGAGCAGCGCCATGTCGGGTGAGGCGCAGTCGCGCGTCGAAATCGTGGTGCCGCCGGCGCAAATAGCGCTTGCCGCGGCGCTGGCGGCCACCGGCAAGCCGATGGTGGTCCTGCTCCGTCACGGCCGCGCGCTGGCGCTCGAAGGCGCGGTGCGCAATGCCCCGGCAATCCTGGCGACCTGGTTCCTGGGATCGGAAACGGGCAATGCGGTTGCCGATATCGTGTTCGGCGATCATGCGCCGCAGGGGCGTCTCCCCGTAAGCTTCCCCCAGGCTTCGGGGCAGGAGCCCTTTTATTATAACCACCGCCGTACGGGGCGGCCGCAGATCAGCGAGGACGCCAATTGGAAGTCGCGCTATCGCGAGGTGACCAATGACGCGCTCTATCCGTTCGGCTTCGGCTTGACCTATTCCAGCTGCACATATTCGCCCACGCAGGCGAGCGCCCCCACATTATCGGTTGGCCAGACGCTGACCGTCAGCGCGACGATCACCAATACGGGGAAGAGAGCGATGCACGAGGTGGCACAGCTTTATATCAACGACAGGGTCGCGTCGCTGACCCAGCCGGTGCGCTCGCTTAAGGGCCTCAAACATCTCGATCTGAAGCCGGGCAAAAGCGAGACTGTCGAGTTCACGCTTTCGGCGGACGACCTCGCTTTCATTCACCCGCTCGATTTCAAACACTTCGCCGAACCAGGCGAATTCGACGTCTGGATCGCACCCTCCTCGGTCGGTGGCACGCCCGCCAGCTTCACGCTCACCGTCTGAGCTGCGAAGGCTTGCGCGCCGCGCCTCGCTCAGGCCAAGAAAGTCGCCGGAGGGATGCGCCGGTGATCCAGTTATGAAACCCGCCTTGCGCCGCTTCGGCAGGGGGCAGCACCACGTCGTGGTGGTGGACGAATTCACCGGAAATCTCGACGCGATCGTGGAGATCGCGGCGGCGCTGGCGCCCTTTCCGCAGAACAATGACAGCTTTTTTCCGGGACTGCGACGCTACATTACCGCGGAGGACACGGCGGCGTTCGCCTATGCGACCGGAGTGCTGCAGGCTGCCGGCCCGTTCGTTGGCGGCGCATTTGGGTATGACAGCTACGACTGGATCGAAGCGAGCTTCTCGATGGTCGCGACCCCGCCCGACAGGCTGACGCCGCAACAGCGCGCGCCCCATTTCGATTCAGCTGATCCCGCCGACCTCGCGATACTCCACTATCTGTGCGACACCGAAGGCACGGCTTTCTATCGCCACCGGCTGACCGGGATCGAGCAGGTCGATGCGACCAACACCGATCTTTTCATCGCGCATGCCAGCCCGGCGGCGCTGACCGCGCGGGGGTACATCCACGATTCCGACCGGGATTATGAGCGGATCGGCCATGTCGAAGGCGTGGCCGACCGGCTGGTCATCTATCGCGGCACCATGCTCCATTCGGGCATCATCCCGCCCGGCAAGGATCTGAGCATGGATCCGCGCAAAGGGCGGCTCACCGCCAATCTGTTCGTATATGGTCGCTAGGGTGGACCAGGGCGCCGCGAAGCTGGGCTGGGGCAGGAGCCTGCTCTTCGCGAGCGGCGACTTCGCCTGCAATCTCTACTGGCAGAGCATCACCTTTTACCTGCTTTTTTTCTACACCGACACGCTCGGCCTGTCGGCGGCGATGGCCGGGCTGATCACGATGGTCGCCTCGATCTGGGACGGCCTGTCCGGTCTGGTCATCGGTATCGCAGCCGATCGGCGCAGCGCCCGAGCGTTCGTGCGACTGAATGCCGTGCCGCTCGCGCTATCCTTCGTCCTGATCTACCTGCCTGTGCCGCTGTCCGGCGCCTGGCTCGCGGGCTTCGCGCTGATTGGCCACATGCTGTTTCGCACGCTCTACGTCGCGGTCAACGTGCCCTATGCCGCGCTGACCGTGCGGATCGCGCCCGACAGCGCGAGCCGTTCGCGCATTGCCGGCCTGCGGATGATCCTGGGCGCGAGCGCAGCCCTGATCGTAGCGGTCGGCACGCAGGCGTGCATCGGTGCCGCGCCCCGCGTCGGTTACGCCATCGCCGCGATCGCATTCGGCGGCATCGGAACGATGTTGCTGGTGATCGTCGGGGGCATGGACGGCGGCTCTTTGGCAGCGTCTGCGCAGCCGGTGCGGTTCAGTTTCCGGAATGTCCTTGCCGCGATTGCCGGCAATCGCGCCTTCGCCTGCGTCAATCTCGGCATATGCGGCGCGGTCGCGTCGATGGCGGTGCTGACGCGCGCGATTCCCTATTATTTCAAATATGAGGTGGGCGACGTCGCCGCAGGATCGGCGGCGTTGGCGATGATGAGCGTTGCTGGCGTGATCGCGATCCCCGTCTGGATGGCCTGCGCAGCCCGCTTCGGCCATCGGGCGCAATGGCAGATCAGCGCTGCACTGGCAGCCGTCGCCCTGATCGGCCTGCTCGTGCTGCGGCCGACGACAGCCCTGCCGGCCCAGGCGCTTTTCATTCTTTATCAGGGTGGCGGGCAAGGGCTGTTCTTCTGCTTCTGGGCACTGATCCCCGACGTAGTGGAGCATGGCGGCCGCGCGGACGCACCGCGGATGGACGTGCTTCTGTTCGCGATTGCCGCCTTGCTGCAGAAGGTAACGATGGGTGTTGCGGTCGCGATCTTCGGCGCGCTGCTTTCGGCCGCCGGCTATGTCGCGCGCGACATTCAGCCGCCGCACGTGCTGCGCGCCCTGGCGATTCTGGCGGCTGCGTTGCCGCTCGCGGCATTGATCGTGGCATCGGTGGCGATGCTGCGCTTCCCACATTCTCTGGGACGCGCTCGTTCGTCGTAGCGCCAGGTTGGCAATATCCCGTGAAACCGGTTACGCAGCGATCCGTTCAGGCCGCCGGGCCGGGAGAAGGAGAAGGGCAGGCGCCCCGCCGATCGATGACAGGCAATCGCAAGCGTTTTGACCGCCGCACCCTTTTGCTGGGATCTGCTGCCTTATTAGCCGGCTGCGGTGGACGGCTGCCCGGGCTCAAGCCGACCAAGGCGGACAAACAGGAACGCCCATCGCCGGGCGACGAGGCGATGCTGCTCGACATTGCGCGTCGCACCTTCGACTATTTCAAGGACACGACCCAGACCGACAACGGGCTGGCGCCCGACCGGTGGCCGACCGTCGCGTTCGCCAGCATCGCCGCGACCGGCTTTGCCTTGACCGCGTGGGGCATCGGCGTGTCGCGCGGCTGGATGTCACGCGACGAAGCGCGCAAACGCACGCTCGTCAGCCTGCGATTCTTCGCCAACGGCAAGCAGGGCCCCGACAAGACCGGCGTGATCGGCTACAAAGGCTTTTACTACCATTTCCTCGGGCTTCGCACCGGCACACGGCTTGGCCAGACCGAATTGTCGACGATCGACACCGCGCTGTTGCTCGGCGGTATATTGTTTGCGCAAAGCTTCTTCGACCGCCGCCACGACGAGGAACGCGAGATACGCGAGCTCGCGCAATCGATTTACGATCGGGTCGAATGGACCTGGCCGCGTCCTCGCCAACGTTATCTGGCAATGGGCTGGCATCCGGAAAGCGGCTTCATCTCCGCCGACTGGGACAGCTTCAACGAGAGCCTGCTGCTTTATGTATTGGCAATGGGATCGACCACCCACCCGATCGAGCCCGAAACCTGGAACCGCTGGACCGCGACTTTCGATCGCGCCTGGAATGCCCAGGACAAGGATCCCTTCATCGCTTTCCCGCCGTTATTCGGTTTCCAATACAGCCAGATGTGGGTCGATTTCCGCGGAATCCGCGACGATTATAACCGCGAACGCGATCTCGATTATTTCGAGAATAGCCGTCGTGCGACCTATGCCCAGCGCGACTATGCGGTCCGCAATCCCGGCGGCTGGGAAGGCTATGGTCCGAATGTCTGGGGGCTGACCGCCTGCGATGGTCCGGGCGACTTCACCATCATTCAGGATGGGATCCGGCGGGAATTTTATTCTTATTCCGCGCGCGGTCCCAACGACCGCGACGACGGCACGCTCGCGCCGACGGCGTCGGCCGGCTCGATCGCCTTCGCGCCCGAAATCGTGATCCCCGCGCTCCACGAAATGCGGACGCGCTTTGGCCGGGCGATCTACAGCGAATATGGCTTCTGGGATTCGTTCAACCCGTCGTTGAGCGATGGCCAACATGTCCAATATGGCCGTGTCGTCGAAGGCGTGTGTTGGGTCGACGGCGACTATATCGGTATCGATCAGGGGCCGATCCTGGGCATGATCGAGAACCATTTGACCGGCCTCGTGTGGAACGTGATGCGCCGCAACCCCAATATCGTTCGCGGACTGCAGCGCGCCGGTTTTACCGGAGGCTGGCTCGACAAGGCCGAGCCCGCGCGGAGCCGCGGCGATCGTTCAGAACAGAGCGGTGCCTGACATCTGGGTCCGAGACGTACCCGCGACCCAGACCTGACCCTCCGCGTCCTGGCTCAAATATACGCGTCCGCGCCGGCCAAGCTTGGTTCCCTGGGCCGCAACGTAGCTGCCTTTCGCGCGCCCGCTTTCGAACAGCCATTGGGCGACCGACGCATTAAGGCTGCCGGTGACGGGATCCTCGACCAAAGTACCACCCGCGACACTGAAAAGGCCGCGTATCTCGAAGTCGACATCGCCGCTGCCATGCGGACCGACCACGCCGATGTCGATGATGCGGTCATGCGCCGCGACCGGTTCGACCGCGAGCACCGCGTCCGCCGATTCCATCAGCACCGCGACCCAGCCGGGGCCGTTCGACACCCATTGCGCATCCACCACCTGGTCCCGCCCGATCCGCAACACGCCGAGAGTCTCGTCCAGCTCATGATCCGCGAGCGGCCCTGATCGGGTGCGGGGCGGAGCGGCGAATGCGAGGCAATCCCCATCTCGCCGCAGCGTTACCAGGCCGGCGCCGCATTCCTGGACGACTATGCCGTCGGCCTTGGGCATCCCGCCTTGCTCCAGCCAGGCATGCGCGCTGCCGAGCGTTGGATGTCCGGCGAAGGGCAGCTCGCGATCGACCGTGAAGATACGCACGCGATAATCCGCTTTCGGATCATCGGGCGGCAGCAGGAATGTCGTCTCGGACAGGTTGAGCCAGTGGGCGATGCGCTGCATTTCCGCCGTGTCGAGGCCGGTGCCGTCGGCGATGACGGCAAGCGGATTGCCCGCGAACATGCCGTCACCGAAGACGTCGATCATTCTGAAATTGCGGTGAGTCATTCCGGATCCTTAGCGCGAAGCAAGTGGGAAGCGAGCGAAAGCCTGTGCGAGCAGCGGATCGCCGCTATGCCGCGCCGCATTGCCCGCCGCCTCCTGCCAACAGGAGCCTGCCCGGATCCCGCGCTTCGCTTCGTCCAGCGCGCCCGCGGCGCCGCAGACGTTGAGCGCGGCTTCGTCGATCCGGCGCATAGTGCGCATGGCGGCTGCAGTCGTGGCGGGATGAAGATCGATATGACGCAGCGTGATGCTGGCGGTTTCCGAACGGGCGGGATTTGTCGAACCGGCCGCCCCCAGCAACAGCGCCGCCAATATGATATTCCGATTGATGCTTCTGTTCATGTCCGCCTCCGTGTCGAAGGGGCCAATGCGGCGATTGCGCTCGCCAGCACAGGAACAGTTGGGTACAGTTTGATCAAACTGTCCTTACAAAAGAGCAATACAGTGGCGACGATAGAAGATCCGACAACCACCCGGACGGAGGCGGTGATGCATAATATCCGTCAGCGGATCGAGCGACGGCTGCTGACGCCCGGCGCCAAGCTCCCCTCGGTGCGCGCGCTGGCGGAAAGCTCGGGTTTCTCGAAATCGACCGTGGTGGAGGCTTATGATCGGCTAGCGGCTGAGGGGGTGATCCGGTCTCGTCCGGGCTCAGGCTTTTACGTCGCGGCGCCATTGGCGCCGCTCGCGCTGGCAGATCTGGGGCCGGCGCTGGACCGGCAGATCGACCCTCTATGGATGATGCGCCAGTCGCTGACGATGCGCGCCGGCGCGCTTATGCCAGGTTGCGGCTGGTTGCCCGAGGCATGGATGCCGCACGAAACGATGCGCAAGGCGCTGCGCCGTAACGCGCGCTTCAATTCGGATGGCGGGCTGGTAGGCTATGGCCTGCCGGCGGGCCCGGAGCCGTTCCGTCGCCTGATCGCGCATCGCCTCGGGGGGCAGGGCATCGACGCCGGGGTGGATCAGGTGCTGCTCACCGACAGCGGGACCCACGCGATCGATCTGGTCCTGCGCTTTCTGATCGAGCCCGGCGATGCGGTGCTGATCGATGATCCCTGCTATTTCAATTTCCACGCGCTGCTGCGGGCGCACCGCGCGAAATTGGTGAGCGTTCCTTTCACTCCCAACGGCCCCGATGTGGCGGCCTTCGCCGCCGCGCTGACCGAGCATCGCCCGCGTCTCTACCTCACCAATTCGGGCGTCCATAACCCGACCGGTGCCGCGCTGTCGGCGCCGGTCGCGCATCGCATCCTGAAGCTTGCCGAGGAGCATCGGCTCGTGATCGTCGAGGACGACATTTTCGCAGATTTCGAGATCGAACCCGCACCGCGTTATGCCGCCTTCGACGGCCTTGATCGGGTCGTCCGCGTAGGCAGTTTTTCCAAGTCGCTCTCCAGCGGGGTGCGATGCGGCTATATCGCCGCGCGCGCCGACTGGATGGACGATATAACCGATCTGCGCATCGCGACCGGCATGTCCGGCAGCGCACTGTCCGCCCAGTTGCTTCACGCCGCGCTCACCGACGGGGGATATCGGCGGCACATGGACCAGATCCATGCGCGACTGGCGCGGGCGCGCGCAGAAACGGCGCGACGGCTGCGTGATATCGGGATCGAGCCCTGGATCGAGCCGCGCGCGGGTCTCTTCCTCTGGTGCCGCTTGCCCGAAGGGGTCGATGCGGTCACGGTCGCGCGGCACGGCATGGAGGAGGATATCGTCTTCGCCCCCGGCAACGTCTTCAGCCTCAGTCAATCCGCGTCGCAATATCTGCGGTTCAACGCCGCGATGATGGGCGACGCGCGTATTTATCGCTGCCTTGCGCGCGTGCTGGGCACCTAGCGCCCGCCGAGCCGGCATCCGATGACGGAGGGCCCGGGAGACGAAATATTGTCCAATCCGGATATACTGGACGAGATCACAAATCTACACTATATACCATCCGGTATGGAAAGCGTTATCCCCTGTTGTGTACCCAAAGGTCGTCCGCGCGAATTCGATGTGAACGAGGCGCTGACGGCGGCGTTGCGCGTCTTTTGGCGTCGCGGTTACGAAGGCGCGTCGATGGCGGAGCTCACCGCCGAGATGGGGATCGCCAAGCCGAGTCTCTATGCCGCGTTCGGCAATAAAGAGGAGCTCTTCAAGAAGGCGCTCGATCTCTACGAGCGCGAAAAATTGTCTTATATGGCCAAGGCGCTCCAGGAGCCGACCTCGCGGCAGATGGCGGAGCGGCTTTTGCTGGGCGCATTGGAAATGCAGACCAGCAGTTGCGACCCGAAGGGGTGTCTGGGCGTGATCAGCGCGGTTGCCTGTGGACCCGAAGCCTCGTCGATCCGCGAGTGCGTGATCGAACGGCAAAAGTCCGCGCGCGAGGCGCTGATCAATCGGCTTGAGGAATATAAGACGGAAGGCGATCTTCCTTCCGATATCGAGCCCGAAGCGCTTGCCCGCTACATGACCGCCGTGCTGCAAGGCCTCTCTGTCCAGGCTGGCGCCGGTGCCTCCAAGGCCGAGCTCAGGAGCCTGGTCGATATGGCGATGCGCACCTGGCCGGGGCGTTGATTAAAAAATACCATACAGTATAAAAAGCCATTGACGCACCGCAGCAGGGCGTTATATACCAGTCGGTATCGAAGAGGTGAGGCCCGTAGGGAGGCGCCCCTGATGAAGAAACAGACCGACTGATTCATCCGCGGGCAGCGCCCGCATCGACAGACATTGAAATTAGCCAGTGCGATGCTGGGCCTTGGGTCCGCGCGTGGTGGCTCGGTGCGCCGCCAGGCCGCTGCGCGTGAATGTATGGCATTCACGTGGGCCCTGGCGGCTGCCCAAAACAAAAGAAGGGAAGACGTCATGGCCTATCTGAACCACTCCTCCGCTTTTGCCGTCGCCGGCGCCTCTGCGGTGCCCGCCCCCTGGGCCGCGCAGGATGATGGCCGAACCGAATTCAGCCCGCTCGAATGGACGGTGATCGCGCTTGCGCGACGCGACCAGATTTCGAGTTTGAGCGAGCCGGGTCCGATCGCCCGTGCGCTGGGCAGCCTGTTCGGCCTCGGCCGCCAGTCGTCGCTTGCGGACCCGCAGCTTGAGGCGCTTCGCCGGCTTGCTGTCCACGCCTGGCACAAAGGCTACAAATTGCCGGTTTCGGAGATCAAGCGCTTCTTCGCGGCCGGCTTCTCCTCAGGCCAGTATGAGACCCTGCTTGCCAGCGTTGCCAACAAACGGGTCGGGCGTCGGCGGAGTGTCGCGGCATGAATATGCTGACCAACCATATCGAGGCGGCGGAGGATGCCCGACAGCGTCGATCCGCAACCGTCCGCAATGGCAGTATTGCGATCATCGCGCTGCTGTTGGCAGGCGGCGCCTGGAAGCTGACGCATCAGGCTCCGGCGCAGGCAGCGCCACCGCCTGCAAACGTCACGGTCGCCACGCCGCTCGTGCGCGACGTGCGTGCCTGGGACGATTATGTCGGCCGCTTTGCACCATCGAGGACAGTCGAGGTGCGCCCGCGTGTCTCGGGCCAAATCGTTGGCGTCCACTTCAAGGATGGTGACGTCGTCCGCCAGGGACAATTGCTGTTCACGATCGACCCGCGTCCGTTCGCGGCGGCGCTTGCGGAGGCGCGTGCCAATGCGGCGAGCGCGCGGAGCGCTTTAGCACTGGCTCAGTCCGATCTCGCCCGCGCGAACCGGCTGGTCGGCGATGAGGCAATATCCGCAGGTGAGGTCGATTCGTTGAAGGCGCGCGTCCAGGCGGGGCAGGCCGCGGTCGCGGCAGCCGACGCCCGGGTGCGCGAAAAGGCGCTCGATATGGAATTCACGCAGGTGCGCGCGCCGATCACCGGACGCATTTCCGACCGGCGCGTCGATCCGGGCAACCAGATTGCGGGCGGAGAAGGCACGACCGGCAGCCTGCTGACGACGATCAACGCGCTCGACCCGATCTACTTCAGCTTCGACGGATCGGAAGCCCTGTTCCTCAAGGCCCAGCGCGCCCGCGCCGCCGGGCAAGCGGCCTCGCCGGTCGAGATCCAGCTGCAGGATGAATCGGGTTACCGCTGGAAGGGCCAGCTCGATTTCACCGACAACGGGCTGGATCCGCGGTCGGGGACGATCCGGGGTCGCGCCATTCTGCACAACCCCAATTACTTCCTCACACCCGGCATGTTCGGCAACATGCGGCTCGCGAGCGGCGGCACCCAACGTGCCTTGCTCGTCCCCGATGCCGCGGTGCAGACCGATCAGGCGCGCAAGACTTTGCTGGTCTTGGGTAAGGACGGGAAGGTCGCCGCCAAACCGGTCGAACTCGGGCCGGTCGTGGACGGCCTGCGTGTGATCCGCTCCGGCCTCGCACCGACCGACAAGGTCATCATCAGCGGTACGCAGATGGCGTTGCCGGGAATGCCGGTACAGGCCAGCAACGGCCGTATTGCCCCCGACGCCACCGCAGATGTCGCGCCCGCCGCAGCCGCACCCCAGCCGGCCGAGGCCACTTTCGCCCACTAAGCCGGGCGACCAACGGGACAAGAACCATGCGCCTTTCGCGCTTTTTCATCACGCGGCCGATCTTCGCGGCCGTGATCGCCATCGCCATCACTATCGTCGGTGCGCTGGCCTATTTCGCGCTGCCGGTGTCGCAATATCCCGACATCGTGCCGCCGACCGTGACCGTGACCGCTAATTATCCTGGCGCGAGCGCGGAGACGGTGGCCGAGACCGTCGCCGCGCCGATCGAGCAGGAGATCAACGGCGTCGACAATATGCTGTATCAGTCGTCGCAATCCACCGGCGACGGCAAGCTCGTCATCACCGTCACCTTCAAGATCGGCACCAATCTCGATGCCGCGCAGGTGCTGGTGCAGAATCGCGTCGCGGTCGCGGTGCCGCGGCTGCCCGAGGAAGTGCAGCGGCTGGGCGTCGTCACCAAGAAGACGTCGCCCGACTTTCTGATGGTCGTGAACCTGATCTCGCCCGACGACAGCCTCGATCGCGGCTATATCTCCAATTACGCGCTGACCCAGGTGCGTGATCGCCTGGCACGCGTCGATGGTGTGGGCGACGTGCAGCTGTTCGGCAGCCGCGATTATTCGATGCGCGTCTGGATCGATCCCGGCCGTGCCGCTGCGCTCGGGCTGACCGCCGGCGATATCGTCTCCGCGCTGCGTGCGCAGAACGTGCAGGTCGCGGCGGGCGCGCTCGGGCAGCCGCCTTATGCGACGGGCCAGGCTTTCCAGTTGAACGTGGAAACGCAAGGCCGCCTGACCGATCCCAAGCAGTTCGCGGATGTCGTGGTCCGTACCGATCCAGACGGGCGTCAGGTGCGCGTATCGGACGTCGCCCGGGTTGAACTCGGCGCGCAGGATTATGGCACCAACACCTATCTAAGCGGCAAGCCGACCGTGATCGTCGCGGTCTTCCAGCGGCCGGGATCGAACGCGCTTGCCGCGGCCAAGGGCGTGTCCTCGGCGATGAAGGAGCTCGAGGCCAAGTTCCCGCAGGGGCTTGCCTACAAGGTCATTTACAACCCGACCGAGTTCATCGCGCAGTCGATCGACGCGGTGAAGCACACCCTGTTCGAGGCGGTGCTGCTCGTCGTGCTGGTGATCATCGTGTTCCTGCAGAAATGGCGGGCCGCGATTATTCCCGTCGTGGCGATCCCGGTTTCGCTGATCGGTACCTTCGCGGTGCTGGAGGCAGTCGGCTATTCGCTCAATAACCTGTCCTTGTTCGGCATGGTGCTGGCGATCGGCATCGTCGTCGACGACGCGATCGTCGTGGTGGAGAATGTCGAACGTAACCTGGAGCGCGGCCTGAGCCCGCTCGAAGCGGCGCGGACCTCGATGGACGAGGTCTCGACAGCTTTGGTGGCGATCGTGCTGGTGCTGTGCGCCGTGTTCGTGCCGACACTCTTCCTGAGCGGCCTTTCGGGCGCCTTCTATCGCCAGTTCGCCGTGACGATATCGTCCGCGACGATCATCTCCCTCGTGCTGTCGCTCACGCTTTCGCCGGCGCTCGCCGCGATGCTTCTGCGTCATCGCGAGCCAGGGGAGGGCGGCCCCGGTTGGCAACGCGTGCTGCGGGCGGCCGGCGACCGCTTCAATTCGGGCTTCGAGCGGATGAGCCAGGCCTATGGCCGCTTCACCCACCGCATGGTGCTGCGCCCGCGCCGCGTGATGACGATCTATGCGGCCTTGATCGCGCTCACCGTGGGCGTGTTCTGGGCGACCCCGACCGGGTTCATTCCCGCGCAGGACCAGGGCTATTTCCTTACCGTGATCCAGCTCCCGCCGGGTTCGTCGATCGAGCGGACCGACGCGGTGATGAAGAAGGTTGCCGCGCGGATCGTGCCTTTGAAGGGCGTGCTCGGTTCGGTGATGCTGGCCGGCTTTGACGGCCCGTCGCAGACGCTCGCGCCTAATACTGCCGCAGCCTATG
>Ga0207640_10001522_pt1 | contig 12487 bp, 8 predicted proteins | sample KBSCornC42_FD_184300 | JGI IMG/M metagenome (GOLD analysis project Ga0207640, IMG submission 184300) | Corn rhizosphere microbial communities from Kellogg Biological Station, Michigan, USA - KBS Corn C4-2 (SPAdes) (version 2) | ecosystem: Host-associated > Plants > Roots > Rhizosphere > Soil ... | reverse complement strand
GCATCGTGCGACCTTGGCGGGGATCGGAATAGACCGACTGTGGACGCAGAACTCAAGCGTCAATACGAGCGGGGTCCATCCGTGATGGCAAGCCATTTCAATCGCCGATCGGGCCACTGCAGTCTGGTACCTCGCTTATGAGCAGTGACGCTAAGGTGTGAGTGAATAGTGCCGGCGTAATGCAACGGTGAGGACAACCCAACCCCACGGTAGACGCCTGGTCGCCAACCAACAAAAATCGTTGTCCCACGTGCCGGCCGCTGCAGTACCGGCGGCCTCCCGACGACCACAATCGCGCGTCTCAACTTTCCCGCGGCCAAAGAACGGCGCGCCTCTGAGCCTTTCTGGAGGCTACGCAAGGGTCGAAGCCGCCGCACGACGATGCCACGTTTGCGAGCGATCGCATCAATCCGAATCGCAGAGCCAGCCTTGCACCGACCTAGCGACTGTCGTGCGCCGAGCCATAGCTCTGACAGCTTCGCTCGTGGAGCAATCGCCTTGAACAGCTCGTTTGCGCCGAGATCAGAGTCGCGTCGTGAAAATCGAATTACAAGAACGGCATCGACACCGTATGAGCGTATCAGTTCTACCTGGACCGGCAGCGCATCGTACAGCGGCCAGTCACAGCGGCGGCCGATAAATGATCCGGGATGCGGCCAAAGCAGCACAGCAAGCGCGTCCCGCGACGTCTTCGCGGAATATCGTTTGAGGCGGCGAAACAAACGCGCGTGACCATCGACAAGGGGGTCCCATGCGCCAATGACGGCAACTGCAGGCCGCTGCAGGTGACCATGCAGTTGCCAGCTACGAAACATCACGCTGCCTCGCTCGCACGGCGAAACCATGATACAGACATTATGGATTCCCGCCTTCGCGCGGCATACATTGCGAGACCCGCGGCTGGTCCCAGAAAGCCAACCCACAGATCCGGCGTTATTACAGTCGCCTCTTCCGAGCTCCAGACCGTTCCGTTTTTGCGCCTCTGTTGTGTTGCACGAAGAACGGCTGCGATTCTGGCCCCTTGTAAAGCCGCGTCACGCTCGTATGGTGAAAGCCCTTCAATCATGCGCCATAAATCCAGCTGACCCGCCAAACCATGACAGAATGTACCGTTACGTACCGGGATGACCTGCAAGAGCGTCTGAATGAGGGCAGCGCGTTCTAAATCGAAAGTCTCGTCTGAATCAAAGGCGTGAAGAAGGCACCACAATATTCCCGCGGCTCCGTGACACCAGTCACCTGGACTATGATGGGCGGTTTCAGAATTGGTATTGCGTGGCCAGCCATCGGGTAGCTTTGCCCTCGCGATTGCGCGAAACGTCTCTGTGGCCAACGTCGTCGGGGCTTTGCGGCCTGCTGCCCGGCCCCATAGTGCCAGAGCCATTGCAATACCGGATGACCCATGTGCGGCGCCGAGCAGCGGAGAGGTCTCGCGAAGATATCGCGCCGCGGGCCACGCCGGAACTGCGCCCATCCGTTGGACGGATTTCAAGAGACGTGTCACGAGTGTTTGGGTAAAGGCCAATGGCGATTCATCGCCCGTGACGGCAGTCAGTAACGTGGCGAGCCACACGATGCCGGCAGCGCCAGAGAATAGGTCAGAGCCGTGGACAAGTTCTGCTGCGCGCCTGAACGCGGAAATACCTTTAGCAACCAGGTCTTTCTTTGTCAGCCGTCGACCGGCAAGCGTCAAAGCGAGCGCAACACCGCCAAATCCAGTGAACAGCCCTGCGTGAGTGAGCGTGGGTTCGCGGGCAATCAGCCACCGAGAGCCGCGGTCAATGTCCTCTAGAAAGTCCTTACGCCGAAGGGCCGCGTCCACTGTGAGTAACCCAAGGAGAACTCCGGCAGCGCCGATATTGATACCTTCAAGTGCGTACTGGTACTGAATATGGTTGTTTGTCCAAGATACGGTTTCAGGTGTATGACGTCGAAAGCTGCGTGTTGCCTCTGCCGCCTCGCGACTCGCGCGCATCGCCCAACGGCGGAGCGGAGCTTCCTTCGAAGAGGTGCCAACGGGCGTGGTGTGTGGACAGGCAACAATCTCCTCCAGCGTACGATTCAATAAATCGGGGTTGATGAGATCTAGGAAGACCCTACGATCATGCAGCCGACCAATCGCCATCAGAATCTCGGCCAGCCGACCGCGTCCCTCCGGTAGCGTGGCCGGATCGCAGCCGCTGACAATCGCGAAGAGTGTCGCAGCTAGCGCCAACCGATCGCCTAGTGGCGAGACGACCTTCTCGTCGTCCCGATAACCACGAGTTCTTGCCAGTGGTAAGTTGATGGTTCCGAATGGAGCCGCCAGTTCGAAATCGATAAGGCGGACGCCGGATTCAGTAGCCACGGCATTGCTCGGCTTAACGTCTCGGTGGGCGAACTGATGTCTGTGTAAGCAATCGATTGCCGCGGCCAACGATGCGATGGCGGCACCCTGTTTGCTGCGATCAAGACTGGTTAGCAGGACGCCATCGATATCCTCCAGCATGAGCATCGCAACGTCACCGCTGCGAACACCGAACGCGCGCGGACCGACGGCGCAACCGACCGCCTGAAGTTGTCGCAATACGCGAAATTCATTAGCAAGGCGTGTCTGAGCATCGTGTCCCCCCCGATCTCCGGCGACCCCTCGCCGCGCCGTTTTCAGGATACACGTCGAACCATTCCCCAGATCCACTCCGAGTTGCACTTCACCTTTAGCAGAATGATGAAGGAGTGCGAGCGGAAGTACTTGTCGGCGAGCAATCGCGACAACTTCCCCGAATCGTTTGGCATCAACGTATCCGCGAATTGGGAGGCGAGGCTGCCAACGCGGTTTGAATCGGCCGGGGGAGCGGTGGTCCGGAACGAGTACGCCGTCAGGACGTGTCAATGCGCTTTGCCGAAGGCCTGATGAGTCGACAACATAAGACTTTCCGGCGATCGTGCCGTAGCGCAACCCAACCGCTCCTCCGGGGCGAAGGCAGAGATCCGTGGGAATTGCTGGTCCCATTGTGTCGTGCCATATAGCGTCGAGCTCAATCGCAATGTCCATGGCGTCCTCATCAGAGGGCGGATATACCGTGACGACCTTCCCAATCTGTGTTTCGCCCGCTTCACCTGCATTCAGCAACTCGATCGCGGCAAGTGTTTCCGGCAGTTTGAACGAGACAGCACGGCGAATTAAGATCGGAGCGATAACGGCAAGCAGTCGTGCCGCTTCGCTGGCTGCGGCGGACACGTGAATCTTCCAGCCCTGCATGGCTGGCTGAATGCCCTCTCGGCTGAATAGCAGCCAAGTGATCTGTGGTGCGGGAAGTGGCGTTGTTCGCCACCGGGCATCGAGCTTGAGTCGAAAAGAAGTGAGGGCCTCGATATAGGGATCGAATCCAAGCATGAGGGGTCCAGTTAGGCTAATAACAATACGGTCGCGTATGCAGTTGCGTATGCACTACTACGCATTAATGACGATGCTGGTGACGCAGCAACCAGTGCACACGCATGTAACCTCGCAGATAGATAGACGCGTCGAACGTCCGAAATCGCTAAGTAGTTCTGTTTGTACGTCGAACGGCAGGCCACGTCCTCCAAGTACGGCGCGCGGATCTTTCTTGAACTGTGCCGCCAACTTCTTGTCCTTCTTTAGATCGGCCGCGAGAGTTTTTGCGACCTTTCGTATCGTTGGAGTGTCCGGAATGATCCTTCCTTTTTTTACCGTTATGTTGGCCATTTGTCTTCCTCCATTCTTCGAGGCTCCTCTCCTAGGAGTGTCGTGGGAGCGGAAAACCCTACCTCCATAACCGCTGAAACTTTCTTGAATGGCATTGCTGGTTCCAGATTGAAAGCCTTCGACTATCTGCCTGACCGTATCCGGCGGCGGGTACACGGGCGGATGGTGGAGCGCCTGGCTGGCGCGCAAGAAGCGCGATTAGGAGCCAGGGAAGTCTTTCCTCCGGTCGAGGACATCGAGAGCGAGCGTGATGATCGCCGCGCGGCGATGGAACACGAAATCGCCGACCGGCCTCAGATCAAAGACAGCGCCATCAACGCGACAGGATGTTTGGGTGTTTCTGTTTCAGCGTCTCGTAGGTCGTGCGATCGAGTTCGATGAGCGACGCGAACTCGCACCAGCTCGATGCCAGCGGCGTCTTCGTGTAGCTGGCCGTGCGTGGCGTCAGCTTGGCGACGATCGCCGCGAAGCCGTCTTCGCCGGCCACTTCGTTGAGGAACTGCTTGCGGCCGCCGAACATCACGCCTTTGACTTTGGCGGCATCAGGATTCGGGCCGACGAGAACTTCTTTACCTTCCAGACGCGGCAACGGCGCCGCGGGACCTTTTCGTTGCGCGAGCAGAGACATGCCGCGGGATTCTATCGCCGATCCGGAAGTGCATCATTAGCGTTCGTGTCAGACTCGTAACGGCATGCGTCGACTAGTTGGAGCATTCTGTCCGTTCAGTATCTGGGAGAAAATCATTCCGATGCGCTGCCTCGGCCGCGTTGCGTTCCTCTTTCTGCTCGCAACGAGCGCTGCATCTGCACAAGTCAAAGAGACCATCGACGTTCATCTCGTCGAAGTGCCGGTCACGGTCGTCGACCGCGCCGGCAATCCGGTGCGCGGACTGACGCAGGCGAATTTCGAGCTGCTCGATCAGGGGACGAAGCGGGCCATCGGCAACTTCGAAGCGATCGATTTCGAATCCGAGGCCATTCGGTCCGCGTCGCCGTTGAATCCGTCCGCGCGGCGCAACTTCATCCTGCTCTTCGACCTCTCCTTCTCCTCGCCGAGCGGACGCAACAAAGCGCAGGATGCCGCGCGCAACTTCATCTCCAAAGGGATGGGACGGCGCGATCTCGCCGCCGTGGCCACGATCGACGTCGACCGCGGCTTCCGCATGGTCACCGCGCTGACGACCGACCGCAATCTCCTCGGCAGCGCCATCGCCAATCCGCGCACGTTCGTCTCGTCCGATCCGTTGCGCATCGCCGGCACCAACGTCATGGATGCGAACGCGCCGGATGCCGCCATGCGCGCGGACGTCAATGCCATCGACGACTTCGCCGCCGACATCGCCCGCGGCGAGAAGAAGCTGAACGATCAATACAACCGCTCGCGCATCGAGCGGCAGTTTCGTCTGCTCTCCGACCTCGGCCGGACGTTGCGCGTGCTGCCGGGCCGCAAGCAGATCATCTTTTTCACCGAGGGGTTCGACCCGCGGCTCGTGCGCGGGCGCGATGCGCGGGCGAACGCCGACGAGCAGGACGACGTGGCGCAAACGACGTCCGGCAACGTCTGGCGCGTCGACCCCGACGCGCGCTTCGGCAGCTCGATGACCATGACCCTGCTCGACGAGATGTCGCGCACGCTGCGCGGCTCCGACGTCGTGTTGCACGCCGTCGACATCCAGGGCGTTCGTGTGCAGAACGATCAGAACGGATCGCTCATCAACTCCAACGACGCGCTGCACCTGCTCTCGCGCCCGACCGGCGGCGAAGTGTTCAAGAACTCGAACGACGTCAACGCCGATCTCGAGAAGATGCTGCGCGCGCAGAACGTCGTCTACGTCCTCGGCTTCCGGGCGCCGGCCTCGAACGACGGCAAGTTTCACGAGCTGACCGTGCGCGTGAACGGCGTGCCGGGAGCGCGCGTCTTTCACCGCGCCGGCTACTACGACTCCGGCGCCCAGAGCGCGCTGGAACGCTCGCTTTCGAATGCCGAGATCGTTCTCAACGACATCACGCAGAGCGACATCAAAGTCGCCACGCTGGCCGCCGCGTTTCCGGCAAAGGACGGCAGCGCGCACGTGCCGGTAGTCATCGACATCGGCGCGGCCGGGCTGCTGCAGGACGCCAAAGCGAATGATGTCGTCGCCGAGGTTTATGTGTACGCGTTCGATGACCAGGGAGTGGTGCGCGATCGCACGTACCAGCGGCTCAATATCGACAGCGTGCGCATGGCCGGACACGAAGGAATCAAATACTTTCCGACGCTCACGCTTCCTCCGGGAAAATACGCCTTGAAAACGCTCGTGCGCGTCGCGGGCACCGAGCGAAAGGGATTCGCTCGTACCGACGTCGAGGTGCCGTCGACGAACGACGTGGCCGTACTTCCGCCGATGTTCGTCGACGATCCCGCGAAATGGGTCGTCGTCCGCGGAAGCGCGCACGACGACGCGCCGTATCCGTTTCATATCAACGGCGAGCCGTTCATGCCCAGCGCCAGCGCGGGCGTGAGCAACGGTCACGCGCGGCGCGTGGCGCTGTTCGTTTTCAACGTCGAGCCGGACGAACTGGCCTGGGACGCGTCCGCGATCGACAAGCTCGGCCCGCATCCCGGCGCGCCCGTCGTCCTTCAACGGCTGCAGGGCCAGGACGTAATGAAACTACTTCTCGATTACTCTCCCGCCGATCTGCTGGCGGGTCCGGCGTCGTTCGACGTCACCGTTCACAAAAAAGGCTCCAGCGACGCGCGAACGGCAAGCGTGCCGCTGGTTGTGCAGTAGTTTTTGGTGTCGGCTGTCGGGTGTCGGGAACTTCAAAAACCGACACCCGACAGCCGACAGCCGACAGCCGACAGCCAGATCCGGAGGAACCCATGAAGCTTCGACTCATCGCAACCGTCGCACTCCTCGCAACCTCCGCCTTCGCCCAGATGAAGGAGACCGTCAACGTCAACGTCATCGAAGTTCCGGTAAGCGTTGTCGACTCCAGCGGCAATCCGGTGCGCGGACTGACCGCTGCGAATTTCGAGGTCTACGACGGCGGGAAAAAGCAGACCATCACCTCGTTCGACAAGATCGACTTCGGCTCGACAGAGGCCGCGACGAACGCGATCTCGCCGTTGAACCCGGCCGCGCGGCGTTCCTTCCTGCTGCTCTTCGACCTCGGCTATTCGCAGCCGAAGTCGCTCGTGCGCGCGCAGGAAGCGGCGCGCAATTTCGTCAAAACAGCAGTTCAGCCGCGCGATCTCGTCGGAGTCGGCACGATCGACAACGATCACGGCTTCCGCCTGCAGACCGCCTTCACCACCGACCGCGAGCTCGTCGAATCGGTCATCGCCGATCCGAGCGGATTTCACGGCAACGATCCGCTGCAGATCGCGAACAAAACCTTCGTCGCCGATCTCACCAATGGCGACAGCCTCAAGACTCCGCAGCAAGTGAGCGGCAACGCCACCGTCTCTATGTCCGAGATGGCAGAGCGCCAGCAACAACTGACGCGCAGCAACGAGCAGTACATGAAGGCGCGCGTTGAGAAGCAGGTCGACTACCTCGGCCAGCTCGCCAAAACGCTGCGCGCCGTACCAGGACGCAAGCAGGTCATCCTCCTGTCGGAAGGCTTCGACGCCAAATACCTGCAGGGCCGCGACGCCCGCGACATCGCGGGCGCAGCCCGCGACACCAACCTTGTGACCTCAGGCCAGTACTGGAATGTCGACTCCGATGCGCGCTACGGCAGCTCGTCGGCCCTCTCTTTGCTCGACCGTATGGCCCAGGCTTTTCGCGCCTCGGACGTCGTGCTTCACGCCATCGACATCCAGGGCGTTCGGGTTCAGAACGACGAGTCGGGATCGAATTTCAACTCCAACGCCGGCCTCTTCACGATTTCGCGTCCGACCGGCGGTGAAGTCTTCCAGAACTCGAATGACCTCAAGAACAACTTCGCGCGCATGTTGCGTCAGCAGGAAGTGGTCTACGTCCTGGCGTTCCAGGGACAGTGGGGCAACAGCGGCAAATACCACGATCTGAAAGTGAAGCTCGTCAATGCCGGCGGCCGCCTCAACTACCGCAACGGCTACTACGAAAACGGCGGCGAGACCGCGGCCGAGCGCGTCCTCACCACCGCCGAAGTCATCGTCAACGACATCCCGCAGGACGACGTGCACGTGGCCGCATTCGCCGCGCCCTTTCCGGGCGGCAACGGCAACTCGCAGGTGCCGATCATTCTCGACATCAACGGCGCCGACCTGATGAAAGAAGCGCGCGGCAATATGGCCGCGGCGGAAGTCTTCGTCTATGCCTTCGACGATGAAGGGGTAGTCCGCGACCGCCTCTACCAGCGCCTGACCTTCGACATCCGGAAAGTCGGCGATCGCCTCAAGACCGGCGTCCGCTACTACGGCACGCTGATCCTTCCGCCCGGCAGCTACGCCATCAAATCGCTCGTGCGCGCGGGCGAGGCGGAAAAGAAGAGCGAGAACGAAAAGCGCGGCTATGCGCGGACGAACGTCATTGTTCCGAAGCCGGGCGCCGTCGCCGTGCTGCCGCCCATTCCGATCGACGAGCAGCCGAAGTGGCTGCTGGTCAAGCCGCCCGACCGCGGCGGCGTCACCGGCTATCCGTTCGAATTGAACGGCCAGAACTTCATCCCCAGCACCACCGCGTCGAACAAAGTCGCGCTCATCGTCTACGGCGCCTCGGCCAACGAACTGACGTGGGAGACGACGCCGAAGACGAAGCTGCTCGGCACGATTCCGATCCCGAACGGGACGAAGCTCGTCCTCCAGCTCGACGATCCGGCGCAGGTCTCGACGCTGCAAGTCACCGTGCACAAGAAGGGCGTACCTGAAGCGCAAACGTCGAGCGTCGCGGTGCTGAGGCCGTAGCGAACGATGCATCGAATCCTCGCCGTTGTCGCCACGTCGCTGCTCGCGCTCTCTGCGCTCGCGCAAAGCGCGTCCACGATCAACGTCCACGTCGTCGAGTTGCCTGTGTCGGTGGTCGATTCCTCGGGCAATCCGGTGCGCGGCCTCACCGCGGCGAACTTCGCGCTGTACGACGAGAAAAAGAAGCAGCCCATCACATCATTCGACTCGATCGATTTCGCCGCCGATGCGCCGGCCAGCGCGATCGCGCCGATGAATCCGGCTGCGCGCCGTTCCTTCGTTCTCCTCTTCGACCTCGGCTTCACCTCGCCGCGTTCGATGTCGCGCGCGCATGACGCCGCGCGGCGATTCGTGAATGAGAGCGTCGGCCCGCGCGACCTCGTCGCAGTCGCGACCGTCGATCCCGATCGCGGCTACCGCTTCATCACCGCCTTCACCACCGACCGGGAGCTCGTCACGTCCGCAATCGCGAATCCGGTCACGTTTCACGGCACCGATCCGTTGCAAATCGCGAATCAGACCGTCATCTGGGAAGCACCGCGCGGCTACGAATCGCCCGGACAAGCGCAGGTCATCGAGAACACCGGACTCGGCGCCGTGGCCGATCAGGCGAAACGCGACGTTGCCGATTTGACGAACGCTCAATTTGAGCTCGCAGCGCGCCAACGCATCGAACGCGAGATCGACTCGATGAGCAATCTGGCCCGGTCGTTGCGCATGGTGCCGGGCCGGAAGCAGGTCATCCTTCTTTCCGAGGGTTTCGACGCTCGCTATCTGCAGGGCTTTGATGCGCGCGGATCGAAGGAACAGACGAAGATGCAGACGCAGCTCGTCTACGGCAATCAGGAGAAGATCGATACCGACAAGATGTACGGCAACTCCACCGCGCTGACCCGCGTCGAGCGAATGGCCGACAACTTCCGCGCCGCGGACGTCGTGCTCCACGCCATCGACGTGCAGGGCGTGCGCGTGCAGAACAACCTCGACGAGGGCGCGATCATCAACTCCAACGGCGGACTCTTTCTCGTTTCGCGTCCGACCGGCGGCGAAGTCTTCGCAAATTCGAACGATCTCCACGCCGACTTCGAGCGCCTCCTTCGCCAGCAGGAAGTCGTCTACGTCCTCGGCTTTCACACGTCCGACTACGCGCCGGGCACGTTCCACAACGTCAGCGTCAGGCTCGTGAACGGGCCGCCGGGATCGCGCGTCATCCAGCCCGCCGGCTACTACGAACGCGGCCGCGTCAACTCGGTCGAGCGCGCGCTCACCAACGCGCAGATCATCGTCAACGATCTGCCGCAGACCGATCTGCGCGTGAACGTTCTCGCTACCGCCTTTCCGCCGGCGGCCGGCAAACCGGCCCAGGTTCCGGTCATCATCGACATCAACGGCGCCGATCTGATGCGCGAAACCGGCACCATCATCGGCGGCGCGGACGTCTTCATCTACGCCTTCGACACCGCCGGCGTCGTGCGCGACCGGCTTTACGACCGCGTCACGATCGAAGTGGCGAAGGTCGGCGAGAAAGTCCGCGCGGCCGGCATCCGCTACTACGGAACGTTGATGCTGCCGCCCGGCAGCTACGCCGTGAAGGCGCTGGTCCGCACCGGCGATCCCGAACGCGGCGCTTCGGAAGCGCTCGAGAAGCGCGGCTACGCACGCGTCAACATCAACGTGCCGTCCGAAGGGCAGATCGCGATCCTGCCGCCAATTCCGATCGATGAAGATGGCAAGTGGCTGCTCGTCCGCAGCAATCGCGGCGACAGTGCCGACTATCCGTTCGAATACGGCGGCCGGTTGTTTTCGCCCACCGCGACAGCCGATATGACTACCGGTCCGCGCAAAGTCGCGCTCTTCATTTTCGGCGCGCGTCCTGCCGATCTCAGTTTCGAAACGCGGCCGCGCACGACCGTCCTCGGCGTAACCGAAAGCGGCGGTGCCACGAAAGCGATCCTGCAGATCGACGCGGCCGACGGCGCCGCCGCGCTCGAAGTCACCGTCTTCAAAAAAGGCATCGCCGCCGGCCAGCACATCAGCGTACCGTTGATGTAGCGCGCGGCGCTTGATAGCCTCGCCTCATGTCAGAGACCTGGACCAAACTTCACGACTTTCAAGACATCAAGTACGAGCGCACCGAAGACGGCGTCGCCAAGATCACCATCAATCGCCCCGAGGTGCGCAACGCCTTTCGCCCGCTGACGGTGAGCGAGATCAAGCAGGCGCTGGACATGGCCCGCGACGACGGCGAGATCGGCGTCATCGTCATCACCGGCGAAGGGCCGGACGCCTTCTGCTCCGGCGGCGATCAACGCACGCGAGGCAAAGGCGGCTACGTCGATCCGAACGAAAAGATCCCGCGCCTCAACATCCTCGACGTTCAGAAACAGATTCGCAGCATGCCCAAACCGGTCGTGGCCATGGTGGCCGGCTACGCCATCGGCGGCGGCCACGTGCTGCACGTCGTCTGCGATCTCACCATCGCCGCCGACAACGCCCGCTTCGGCCAGACCGGACCGCGCGTCGGCTCCTTCGACGCCGGCCTCGGCTCCTCCTATCTGGCCCGCATCGTCGGCCAGAAAAAAGCGCGCGAGATCTGGTTCCTCTGCCGCCAGTACGACGCGCAGCAGGCACTGGACATGGGCCTCGTCAACACCGTCGTGCCGCTCGCGGAGCTCGAAACAGAAACGATGAAGTGGTGCCGCGAAATGCTCGCGCTCGCCCCGATGGCGCTGCGCTTCCTGAAAGCCGCGATGAACGCCGACTGCGACGGCCAGCTAGGCCTCCTCGACTTCGGCGGCGACGCGACTCTGCTCTATTACCTCTCCGAGGAAGCGCAGGAGGGGCGGGATGCATACGTGGAGAAGCGGAAGCCGAATTTCAAGAAGTTCCCGAGATTTCCGTGATGCATCGGAGAGCAGGGAGCAGTGTGGCACAGACACTCTTGTCTGTGCTTTTGCAAGATTCCGCGGCTGAGAAGTTCAAGAATTTCTCAGATCTCCCGAGCCTCAACAGCACAGACAAGAGTGTCTGTGCCACACCATGACCCCTTGGCTTCTCGCCGCACGCCCGAAAACTCTCGCCGCGGCGGTGACGCCGGTGCTCGTCGGCACGGCGCTCGCGTGCGTCCATGCAAAGGTTGCGTGGCCGCCGTTCGTCTTCGCCCTGCTCGGCGCCGTCTTCATTCAGATCGGCACGAACTACGTCAACGACGCGCTCGATTTTAAAAAGGGTGCCGACACACACACGCGCCTCGGCCCGCTGCGCGTGACGCAGGCCGGATTGCTGGATGCCGACGCCGTCCTGCGCGGCGCGTACGTCTGTTTCGGGCTGGCGGCGCTCTGCGGAATCCCGCTGATCCTGCGAGGCGGATGGCCGATCGCGGTCGTCGGCATCGCCTCGATCGTCGCCGCCTACGCCTACACCGGCGGGCCGTATCCGCTCGCCTACCACGGCCTCGGCGAGCTTTTTGTGATGATTTTCTTCGGCTTCACCGCCGTCTGCGGATCGTTCTACCTGCAACGGCTCACGCTCGACGCCACCGCCTGGATCGGCGGCTTCGCGGTCGGATCGCTGGCCGTGGTGATCCTGGCCATCAACAACCTGCGCGACATCGACAACGACCGCGCCAGCAACAAGCGCACGCTGGCCGCGAGATTCGGCGCCGCGTTCGGGCGAATGGAGATCGTCGTCTTCGCGCTGGCGCCATTCGTCTGCGTCGCGGCGATCGCCTACCTCCGCCATTCGACGATGCTCCTGATTCCGATGCTTGCCATCATTCCCGCAATCGCGCTGCTCGTCCGCGTGGCGCGAAGCGAAGGCGCGTCGCTGAACCGCTGCCTCGCGCTGGCCGGCGCACTCGAATGGATTTTCGGAATCCTCTACGTCGTCGGAGCCGCGCTTGGTTG
>Ga0207640_10001518_pt1 | contig 12498 bp, 12 predicted proteins | sample KBSCornC42_FD_184300 | JGI IMG/M metagenome (GOLD analysis project Ga0207640, IMG submission 184300) | Corn rhizosphere microbial communities from Kellogg Biological Station, Michigan, USA - KBS Corn C4-2 (SPAdes) (version 2) | ecosystem: Host-associated > Plants > Roots > Rhizosphere > Soil ... | reverse complement strand
AAAAAACCCGGACGTCTCGCCTTTATATGGCGATCTGTCGCACATGCCGCCGGCGCTGTTTACCGTCGGAACGTTGGACCCGTTCCTCGACGACAGCATGTTCATGTATTGTCGCTGGATAGCGGCGGGGAGCCGCGCGGGGATTGCCGTCTGGCCCGGCGCAGATCATGGTTTCATCGGATCTCCCCATCCGCTCGCGCGAGAGGCTGACGTCCATATTGAAGCGTTCCTCGCCAGTATCGTCGAACCCGCGGGGGGCACGGACCTGACATGAGGGCCGGGGCGGGACGGACCGGGATATTGGCGGCAATCGCCTGCGCGCTCTGCATGGGTTTCGGTCTGGCGTCCATGTTCATCGGGAGCTTCCCGGTCTTCTTCCTCCCGGTGACAAGCACCTACGGATGGGATGCGTCGCTCTTCCCCCAGGCGCTCCTGCTTGCTGGGGTTGCCGGGGCCTTGGCCAGTCCGATCGCCGGTGGGATGATGGACCGCTTCGGCACGCGCAAGGTAGTGCTGCCGGCGATGGTCGCTTGGGCGGCATCACTGGCCGCCTTGCGGTTTGTCGATGCCAGCCGCGTGCGCCTTTACGCGGATGCGATCGCAATCGGTGTCACTGGGGCGAGCTGTGGCCCGGTCGCGCTGGCCAAGATCCTTTCCGGCTGGTTCGATCGTGGGCGCGGCGTGGCGCTGGGGCCCGTGCTCAGCGCATCTCCGGCCGCCTCGACAGCGCTGGCGATCCTGGTTGCGAACAAGCTGGTGGCGAGCTTCGGCTGGCAGACGGTGTACCTCTTTCAGGTCGGGCCGGGCCAGCTCCAGCGGCGCATGACGAGTTCCGCGCTTCGCTTGGCTCGATCAAGGCGATCCCACGTTGCTGCGACCCCTTCCGCCCCGCAGTTTCAAGATCGAGTCGGCTGACGGGCTCCGCGCAGCCCAGCAGGCCTTTGGATTTTAGCAACGGTTTCGTTCACGCGCGAGTGCCAAGATTTTTGCACAATAAACGTTATTCCGGAACCATTGTCATCATCATACGGAATTCCGTATTTTGCTTGCTTTCAGATAAAATATCGTTATTCCGGAACTCCACTCAATAAGTACGGAATTCCGTATGCGTTACCCCGTTTTTCCCGAGCTCGGCCAGCAACTGCGCCATGCGCGCGCCGTGCGCCACCTCACTCAGCCCGCGCTGGCCGAGCGGTTGGGGCGCACCGCGCCGCGCATCTCCGAGCTGGAGCGCGATCTCCTCAAGGGGCGGCTCGGCCGCGATCGGCTGACCTTGCTCGCCGAAATCTGCGACGCGCTGGATCTGGCCCCAATCCTGGTGCCCCGCGAAAAGGCCGGCTTGGTCCGCGGCATCGTCGACGTGCCCGCCCCGCAACCGCCCTCCTCAGGGTCGGAAGGCGGTGGGCCCGCGCGGCACGCCCAGGCATTCGATGATGTCTTCGTCGTCCTTTCAGACGACGACGACGAGCAAGGCTGATGGCCAGGGCCGCCGCCATCCTGGGCGTCCATATTCTCGGGCCGCGGGCGTCACCGACCCGCGTCGGCACGTTGACCCGCGATGCCGAGGGCGCCACTGCATTCCTCGTCGATGAGGCCTATCTGCGTGATGCCACCCGCCCGATCCTGACTCTCGGCTGGTTCGTGCCCGGTGATGACGAAGCCACACGCGCGCGGCTCGAATACCGCGCCAACAAGATCGGCCTGCTCGGTTCGCTCGCGCCCTGGTTCGCGGGCCTGCTTCCGGAAGGCGCGTTGCGCGACCTCGTCATGACGGAGATGGGGCCTGGCGATCATGATCAATTCGATCTGATCACTCGTCTCGGCGGCGATCTGCCGGGCGCGGTCCTGATCACGCCCGAGACCGCGACCCCGGCCTCGGCCGGGCCGCTCCATCTCGAACGCGTGCACGGTTTCGAGGCTTCGCGCCCGGATGGCATCGTCAAATTCTCGTTGGCGGGCGTGCAGCTCAAGTTCGCGGGCGTGTCCTGCGGCGACAAGCTGACCGTGCCCGGCCGGGCGGGCGAAACGCGCTGCATCATCAAGGTTGCGTCGGAACATTATCCCCGGCTTCCTGAAGCCGAGTACGCAGGCATGACGCTGGCGTGCACGCTCGGCGTCAAGACTGCGCCTTTCCGCCTCATCCCCACCGCCGACATCGAGGGCGTTCCCGCCGAACTGCTCCGCCATGGCGACCACGCGCTTGTGGTCGACCGCTGCGATCGCGGCGACGGCGGCGCCCGCATCCACATGGAGGATATGGCGCAGATCGTGGGCGCGCTTGGCGAGCGCAAATATACGATGGCGACGGTCGAAACGCTGCTCAACATGATCCGCCGTTTCTCGACCGATTGGCGGGCCGACGCGCTCGAAGGATTTCGCAGGATCGTAGCCGACGTGCTGATCGGCAATGGCGACAGCCACCTCAAGAACTGGTCGTTCATCTTCCCTGCGCCAGGAGTGATCCGTCTGTCTCCCGCTTACGACATCGTCCCAACCATCCTGTACGCGCGCAACGACACGCTCGCGCTGCCGCTGGTCGGTACTCACAGCTTCGAGCGCGTCAATTTCCGTCGGATCCGCCGCATCGCCGACTATCTCGGTCTCGACCCGGGCTGGATCGAGGCAGAGTTGCGCAGCCTGATCCGCGAGGCGATTCCGCTCTGGCCGGAGATCCTGCCAAACTTGGTTGGCGAGGCTGCGGCCAGGGAGATGATCACGCGCCTCGACACACTCGCGTTGGTCCAGGAAGCGCTTGCCGCATCCTAGCTTCCGGCCCGCCACATCTCGCCCAGCCGATTGATCCCTATTGTACCGGCCGGCTCATCGCTCGTGATCGATCCTCAGCGATCTCGCGCACCGCTGCGATCGCTTCTTCGACGGCGACGCGATCGACATCGAGATGCGTGACCCAACGCATCCGTCCGCCCGGCCAAAAGCTTGCGGCAATACCGCGCTCGCGCAGCGCCTCCGACAGGCGGGTTGCGAGCTCCGGCGCGAGCTCGACAAACACGACATTGGACTGCGGCGATATCACGCTAAGTCCTTCGATTTCGGTGAAGGCTTGCGCGAGCGTCCGAGCATTGGCGTGATCCTCGGCCAAACGATCGACATGATGGTCGAGAGCATACAGTCCCGCGGCAGCGATTATCCCCGCCTGCCGCATTCCTCCGCCAAGCATCTTACGCCACCGGCGTGCGCGGGCGATCACTGCGGCATTGCCGACCAGGACGGATCCAAGCGGCGCCCCAAGCCCCTTTGAAAGACACAGCGACACGCTGTCGAACCCCTTTGCCAGCGAGCCGACGTCAGTACCAAGCGCCACGGCGGCGTTGAACAACCGGGCACCATCGAGATGGGTGGCGAGCTGCCGCTCGGCCGCGAACTCGACGACCTCGGCCAGATGGGCGCGCGGCAGCACCCTGCCGGCGAACGTGTTCTCGATCGTCACGAGCCGCGTGATCGCGAAATGCGGATCGTCGTCCTTAACGGCGGCATGAAGATCCTGAAGCGAGATCGTACCATCAGCCCGGACCGGCAAAGGCTGCGGCTGGACCGAGCCGAGCACGGCAGCACCGCCTGCTTCCCAGAGATAAGTATGCGCTCCGTTGGCGCAGAGAAATTCCTCGCCGCGCTGACAGTGGCTCATGATAGCGGCGAGATTGGCCATCGTGCCGGTCGGCAGAAGGAGAGCTGCGTCCATGCCAAGCATCGCGGCAAGCCGGGCTTCGAGCGCCTTGACCGTGAAATCGTCGCCCAACACGTCGTCACCTACTTCGGCAGCCCCGATCGCCGCCCGCATTTGCGGGGTGGGACGGGTGACCGTGTCGGAGCGGAAATCGAGGCGGATCGCATTGGATTGCATGGTCGAGTCTCGTGGCGTGGCTAGGTCGGTGACGCTACCGAAAGGATGGCATACGGACTATCAATAAGCGCTGACGATCAACGGTGATAAAGGATCACCAATCACGCGATTTGGCGAAGCGCCTGATCCCTGCTCAGTTCACATCGCTTCCTGCTCCTGCGCACTGACGGTTTTGATGCGGCCGACGAGCCGGGCGGCCGTCCCAGCCCGCAGGATCCTAGCTATTGTGACGATACCCTCGGCGGACCAGGTGCGCCGGACGACCTCGAGCAGCGGCGTGCCCGCGTCGACCCGCAGCAGCTTGGTCTCGCTCGGCGAGCCGGAAACCGCGCGTAATACTTCGCTGCCCTCACGATGCGGTCTGACCAGCATCAGGCGAGAAAACATCGTCTGGCATGTGAGATCGATCTCCATCGCGTCCGGAAGGAAGCGTGGCGCGATCAGTCGGTCCTCCAGTTCCAGCGGCGCTTCGTTCTCGAGGTGCAGGACCAACGCGTGGAACAGCGGTCCTTTTGCGTCGATCTCGAATGCCCGGGCCTCTTCCGGCGTTGCCGACCGCAACGCGCGGTGAATGACTTCGGCGCGATGGCGGCCGCCGCGGGTCGCTATCTCATCTGTCACATCGAGGTGCCGATACTCGCTCACATAGGCGCTCGGCTCCGCCACGTAGGTGCCCGAACCGGACCTCCGCACCACGAAACCCCGTCCGGCGAGGTCGCGTAACGCATGATGCGCGGTCATCCGGCTGACACCGAACATCTCTGTCAGAGCGCCCTCGGACGGGACACGGTCTCCGGGTTTCCACTCGCCGCTCATGATCCGGCCCACGACATGGCTGATGATTTGCGAGCGCAAGCCGGTTGAATGGTTCGGTTTGTCCATCATCCGAGCCTAGCACAGGCTCGTGGGTGGACGGAGAGGGGCAAGCTGTATATACAGCTTGCATCGGCTGTCTGGACTGCCAGCGGCATCAGCATGTTGAGGCGAGCGCCAAGGAATGATGAAGTTCATGTCGGAGGAGGAATCCGCCTCCCTTGTCTCGCATGCGATGGCTTATGAAGCGGCGAAGGAGGCGCTTCTCGCGGCTTCCACGAACGCGATCATCTTTCCGGCGGTGCTTGGACATGGGTCTTCGCCCACGAACCGCTTCTCGATCAAGTCGGCTGCAACCGCCGACTTCGCTGGGCTCAAGGTTGGGTCCTTCTGGCCAGCAAACAGCGATCGAGGCCTGCCTCGGCACAACTCGCTGATCCTCCTGTTCGATCAAAGCGTCGGCCGGATCGAATGGGTGATCGAGGCGGGCAAGGTGAACGCCTTTCGCACGGCCGCCGCCGATGCCGTAGCCGCCGACCTGCTCGCGCGCGCGGACGCATCGGTGCTCGCGATCTTCGGTGCGGGAAATCAGGCGCTCCACGAATGCCTCGCCATCGCGTACGTCCGGCCGATCAAGCAGACGCTGGTGGTTGCGCGCGACCCGGCCAAGGGCGATGCATTCGTCGCGGCGCTTCAGCGTGAAGGGCACTCAGCCGCGCGCGCCGAGGCGCGCTCAGCCTGCGAGCAAGCGGATATCGTCGTCACCGCCACGCCTTCGCGCGCTCCGCTGTTCGACGCCGATTGGATCAGTCCTGGCACGCACGTCGCCAGCATGGGATCGGATGCCGCCGGGAAACAGGAACTCCCACCGGCCCTCTTCGAGCGAGCGTCCTTGTTCTGCGATCTTCCATCGCAGGCCGTTGTCATGGGCGATCTCCAGCATTTTGCTGGCGACACAGGAGCGATCGTTGCGATCGGAGACGTCTTGGCGGGACGAGCGCCCGGCCGGGTTTCTCCCGAGCAGATCACGGTGTTCGACAGCTCAGGGATCGCTCTGCAGGATCTTACGATTGCGCGACGGCTGGTGGCGGCGCGCGGTTGAGCTCCCGCGGGCTGACCGGCAGGGGCCGCGAACGGCGCCCTGCGAGCGTCAGGACGCGGGAAGTTCGGCGTGGACGAGTGACGCCAGGAGCGCGACTCCGAGCGGCATCACGCCATCATTGAAGTCATATTTGGGGTTGTGGAGCGGTGCCGCATGGTCCGCGCTCTTCTGCCCAAGCCAAATATAGGCACCTGGGCAGGCCTGCAGCATGAACGAGAAATCCTCCGAGGTGAATGCGGGCGCGTCCGCCTCACCGACGTCGTCGCAAATACGGACGGCTGCGGCGAGCGCGATGTGCGCCGCTTCGGCATCATTGATGGTCGCAGGATAATAGCGGTCATAGTCGACGCGGATGTCGGTCTCGGTCGACAGCGCCACGCCTTCGGCCATGGCGCGTAGCGAGGCCTCTATCCGGTCCTGAACGTCGGGTGCGAAGGTGCGTACCGTTCCCACAATCTCACATGTGGCGGGCAGCACGTTGTGCGTCTGGCCGCCCGCCACCCTTGTAACCGACAGCACGGCTGCCTCGGTCGCGGGAATGCGCCGCGCCACGATGGTGTTGAGTTGCTGAACGAGTTCGGCGGCGGCGAGCAGCACATCCGGCGTCTGATGGGGGAGGGCGGCATGGCCACCGCGACCCGAGATCGTGATCAGGAATTTGTCGGCCGAGGCCATGATGGGGCCCGGGCGCGTACGGATGCTGCCAGCGGGAAGGTCCGGCCAGTTGTGGAGGGCGAATACGCGATCGCAGGGAAATCGCTCGAACAGCCCGTCGCGGATCATCTCGCGCGCGCCCCCGCGCCCCTCCTCGGCTGGCTGGAATATGAAGTTGACCGTGCCCGAAAAGTCCCCACCCGCCGCAAGGTACTGGGCGGCGCCGAGCAACATCGCGGTATGGCCGTCATGCCCGCATCCGTGGAATATGCCGGCGTGCGTGCTTGCATAAGGCAGCTTGGTCTCCTCCTCGAACGGTAGCGCGTCCATGTCCGCGCGAAGACCGATCGTCCGGTCCGACTGGCCACGCCGCAGCACGCCGACCACGCCGGTGCCGCCGATGCCAGTCGTAACCTCAAGACCGATGTCCCGCAGCGCCTGCGCGACAATGCCCGCTGTCCGTTTCTCCTCGAAGGCGAGCTCAGGATGCGCATGCAGATCGCGCCGCAGCGCCGTCAGGCCGGGCAGGAGCGTCTCAATCTCGTCCAAGTTCAGCATATCGATATCCGCACAGGGAAGGGCCCTAACTCAGACGCAGCGACCCGAACAGATAGGCCGGATCATCTTTTCAATTCCAGATGCGCTCGCGCGGGTATGGATTTCGCCATGCCAGCGATCTCACTCCAGCATGGAGCAGTACAAGAGGGTCCGTGGCATTCGCTGCCGTGCACGCTCGCGATGTCGGCCTTTTGCTGCAGATTCACTGCGATTCCGCAACATCCTGCCGACTCGCCCTGGTAACGTCTGCATACCCGCCCGCCAGACGGCGGAGAGCTGAAGCAGTTGATGGCGAGAATGCCGTCTCGCCCGGGCGTTGCCGCGGGCGGGCACCGAGCATCGCCGCAGCGAACATGCTTGCGAGCTCCACCGCAGGAAACCGGAGAGCGACAGCTTCGGCTCGCCCGACCAACCCGCCAAGGAACAATATGATGGCACGCCTAATCGTTACCTGCCGAACCGGAGAACAGAACATCGTTGACGCCGGTGCGGGCCTGACCGTGATGGAAATCCTACGCGACGCAGGCGCTGATGAGCCCTTCGCTTTGTGCGGCGGTGTTTGCTCCTGCGCGACATGCCACGTCTATGTCGATCCGGCTTTCGCGGGTCGTCTGCCGGTGATCGGTGCGGACGAAGACGATCTGCTCGACAGTTCGTTGCATCGCCGGCCCAATTCGCGGCTGTCGTGCCAGATACCCTTCGGTCCCGCGCTCGACGGCCTGCCAGTCGAGATCGCGCCCGAGGATTGACATTCGTTTTGGGCGAGCCACGCTCAAATAATGTCCCGAGCCGATCGCGGCCTTGTCGACAAGCGATCACGGTAGATCATGCCGTCGCCGTCGCTTCGCGCAATCCGCCATGCCAGCAAGGTGGACCAGAAGAGTGTAATGTGACGGTTGAAGGCCCTTAGTCTCGCATGACAATGACGCCAGACTTAGGGAGGACTCATCATATGCGAAGCGCCAACCCGCTTTTCGCAATTGCGCCCGCAGCCGGCCGGATCGAGCAAATCGCGACGCGTCGCAACACTGTAGCCCAGCGGCCGAGTGCCCGCTCCCATGCACGCGCCTGCGCAGCCGGCCTTTCAGCGCAGACCCGCTCCACCTTTTAGCAGGGGTTCACATGTCGATACTCAAACCCAAGTTCATTACGTTCGATTGTTATGGAACGCTGATCAACTTCGAAATGGCGCCGGTTGCACGCCAAGTTTACGCCGACCGTCTGTCCGGAGCGGCGCTCGACGATTTCTGCGATTACTTCTCGGCCTATCGGCTCGACGGTGTCCTTGGTGCGTGGCGCCCCTATCTCGACGTCGTGACCGAAGCATTGCAGCGCGCCTGCCGCCGTTCCGGGATCGAATATCGCGACGGTGACGGCGAAGCGCATTATGCCGCTATTCCGACATGGCGCCCCCATCCGGACGTGGTCGAGCCGCTGAAGCGCGTCGCGGCAGAGATTCCCCTCGTCATCCTTTCAAACTCGATGATGGACCTGATCCCTCATAGTGTGGCGCATCTCGAGGCTCCGTTTCACACGGTCTGCACGGCGCAGGAGGCGCAGGCGTACAAGCCCCGGATGCGTGCCTTCGAATTCATGTTCGACACTTTAGGCTGCGGTCCGGAGGATGTGCTGCATTGCTCTTCGAGCTTCCGCTACGATCTGATGACCGCTTATGATCTCGACATCAAAATGAAGGCGTTCGTCAACCGCGGCCACGAGCCACTCAACAGCTACTACGAAGTGCACGAGATCCCGAACTTGGGTGGTCTGCCGGGGCTGGTCGGGCTGTGAGCGTCGCTGTGAAACAGAAAGTCGCCGCTGTCGTCGACATGCGTGGTTATGCTGCCGGCACCAAGCCGTCCAGTGATTGGCTAAACGGCCGCGCCGCTCCGGCCTTCGCCGATCCGGCGGCGCACGTCGCGGCGGTCGCGCTGCGCGGCGAAGGGCAGGTTGAGCGGCTGATGATCGACGAGTTCGTGCTCGTCCTTGAGGGGCGGCTCGAAATCGAGAGCACCGCAGGGACGCTGGCCATGGAGCGCGGAGCGGCGGGCGTCCTGCCCGTGGGGACGAGCTTCAGCTGGCGCGCTTCCGATGATCTGCTCGCGATCATCTATGCGGCGCCGACAGACGGTCCCGGGAGCGCCTCTGCACCGCTCCTCATCGATCAGAATGCGCCGCTCGCGCCTTCCAAGCCACCCTTGCCGGAGAATTTGCTCGGGCCGGTGCCAACGTGTCGCGGTCATAGCGATTATACGTCGGCGAATTCGGAATTTGCCTGCGGCACTTGGGACTCCACGCCTTATCATCGGCGCCGGATTTCCTATCGGCAGGTTGAATTGATGTACCTGCTGCAAGGGAAGGTCACTTTCGCGGACGATGAGGGCTGTGTCACCTTCTCCGCGGGGGATGCGTGCATGTTCGTGCGCGGCGATGGCTGCTCGTGGCTCAGCGAGGAGCACGTGAAGAAGATCTTCGCGATCCATCGCCCGGTCAGCTGATCGATTGCTCGGCGCCGGCCAGTCGCCCGCAATCTCTCCGATGACGGCACCGGCCGCGTAGCAACCCGCAGGGGAGGACGACGCGTTGACTGCCCCCGATAAAATACTGACGGAACTGCTCGACGCTGCGATCCGGGAGGCGCAGCCCGCGAATTTTCTTCGTCGCCACCTCGGCGGATTGCGGCGCAGGCCCCGCATCGTGCTCGGCGCGGGGAAGGCTGCGGCCGCGATGGCGCAGGTGCTCGAGGATGCCTGGTCGGAACCGCTCCACGGTCTGGTGGTCGTGCCGCACGGCTACGGCGTCCGCTGCCGGAATATCGAGGTGATCGAGGCGGCACACCCGGTTCCCGACACCGCGGGGGAGGACGTGTCCCGTCGGATGCTCCAAATGGTTTCGGGATTAGAGGAGGAGGACGAGGTCGTCCTGCTCCTCTCCGGCGGCGGTTCCGCCCTGCTCGGAATGCCTGCCGAGGGCATCAGTCTCGAGGACAAGAAGCGCCTGAACCGGTCCCTGCTCCGCTCCGGTGCGACTATCGCCGAGATGAATTGCGTCCGGAAACATGTTTCGGCCATCAAAGGCGGGCGGCTGGCGGTGGCGTGCTGGCCGGCAAGCCTCCATAGTTTCGCTATCTCTGACGTTCCGGGCGACGATTCCAGCGTGATTGCGTCCGGGCCGTCTGTCGCCGACCCGACCACGTCACAAGATGCGCTGGAGGTGATCGAGCGCTTTCGGATCGATGCGTCGGAAGCCGTTCTCACGTGGCTGAGGGATCCGCGATCCGAAACGCCGAAGCCGGGCGACGAGCGGCTCTCTCGCAGCACGTTCACGATAGTCGCAACGCCACAGGGCTCGCTCGAGGCTGCCGCGAAAGTCGCAACGGACCACGGTTATAGTCCGCTCATTCTCGGCGATCTCGAGGGTGAAGCGCGTGAGGTCGCCAAAGTTCATGCCGGTGTCGCCCGTCAGGTTCGAAAGTATAACCAGCCTGTTCCAGCACCCTGCGTGATAATATCGGGCGGCGAGACGACCGTGACCGTCCGGGGAAAAGGCCGGGGTGGTCGCAACACCGAATTCCTGCTCAGCCTCCTGAACGAACTGAAGGGCGAACCTGAGGTGTTCGCGATCGCCGCGGATACCGATGGCATCGATGGGTCAGAGAGCAACGCTGGAGCGGTGATGACGCCGTTGACCTATGGACAAGCTAAAAAACACGGAATGGAGCCGAGCGCTTATTTGGCCAATAACGACGGATATAGTTTCTTCGATCAACTGGACGGACTGATATTCACCGGACCAACGAACACCAACGTGAACGACTTTCGCGCCGTGATCGTGGCATGACCATTTGACGCCTGCGGGATCGGATCCACGGCGGGATAGGGCCGCCTCCGTGTCGGCAGCTTGTAAGCTCCAGCGTGTGCGAAATCCCGAGCCCGCGCCAGCAACGCCCCGCATATTGGTTTCTCGCTCAGCCACCGCTCGCTTCAGCCTGTGCCTGATAGCGCCGATCTGCCAGCCTCAACGTGGTGATCGGCCAATCACGGGTGGGCTTTTGGGCTTGCCGAAAAAATTGCTCAACGATCGCGCAAAATGGGATCAAATCCCCTTCCCGGGCGGTGCCGCGCTTATGCGCATATAGAACATCGCTCGCCTCCTGACCGCAACCCGCACTCGCGCGTTCCGTCGAGCTTTTCCTGGTTCGCCGCCGGCTGTGCCTTCCGGGCTGACACCGCCAGCGCGGGGATCGCGACCACGATGACGGCAGCATCTGTTGTGACGGGCGACCCTCGCCGCACGAGACCATCGCGCGGAGATGACATTCGGGAGATGTTGCCAGCGCGAGCGCGCTTAATGAAGTCGGTGGATAGTTCGATCTAGGGGTGAGGAACGGAACATGGCGGGCATTGCGTCAGTCGCGGCTGGACCGCTCCCAGATGGCGTCGGGCGCGTCCAAACCGCCCCCCTCGTCAAGACCCGCTTGCAGAATATTGACGCCCTGCGGGGCTTCGTGATGGTCATCATGCTTCTCGACCATCTGCGCGAAACCTGGTTCGTCTACGTCCCTGTGGCGGATCCGGTCGATGCGCGGACGGTCATGCCGGCGCTGTTCTTCGCGCGGCTTGCCGCCAGTCTGTGCGCGCCGATCTTTGTCGGGCTCACCGGGCTGGGCATTTACCTTTATCGCCAAACCCACACCCTGCAGGAAACGACATCCTATCTCGTCAAGCGGGGCCTGCTCCTAATGGCCCTCGATGTCTTCTACCTTTCCGAGCTTTATTGGGGAATCACCACACCCACCGTCTGGCTTCAGGTGATTTGGTGCATTGGCGTTTGCATGCTGGCGCTGGCGGCGCTGATGAGGCTGCCGCACAAGGTGCTGATCGCGCTCGGGCTGGTGATCGTGTTTGGCCACAACCTGCTGGATCCCATCAGGTTGGTACCGGGACAGCCGCTCTTTCCGCTCTGGGCGGGGCTGCACCAGCGCGACGCGATCGTCCTGCCGATCGGCTTGACGATCAAGACCACCTATCCCGTCCTGGCGTGGATCGGGGTGATCCTGCTCGGCTATGGCGCAGGCCCCTGGTTCCGGAAGGATGTCGCCCCCGACCTGCGCCAGCGCCGACTGCTCCAGCTCGGCTTCGGCGCGCTGGCGGCGTTCGTCGCGCTACGCCTGCTCAACGTTTATGGCGACAAGCCATGGTTCGTGGTTGACGGCGACATGCCGCGGACATTGATGAGCTTCTTCTCGTTGACCAAATACCCGCCGTCGCTGCTGTTCCTGCTGCTCACGCTCGGAGCGGGGTTGATCCTGCTGGCCTTGTTCGAACGGCTGCATGACAGCTCGCTGATCGCCAAGCTGGCGATCTTCGGCGGTGCGCCCATGTTCTTCTATCTCTTGCACCTGACGACGTTGCGCATCCTCTATCATGGCGCACTGGCGATCTGGGGGCCAAACAAAGGGACGGTCTTCGGCGTCGACAACTATCACTGGGTGGTGGCCTGGTGGGTG
>Ga0207640_10001515_pt1 | contig 12507 bp, 14 predicted proteins | sample KBSCornC42_FD_184300 | JGI IMG/M metagenome (GOLD analysis project Ga0207640, IMG submission 184300) | Corn rhizosphere microbial communities from Kellogg Biological Station, Michigan, USA - KBS Corn C4-2 (SPAdes) (version 2) | ecosystem: Host-associated > Plants > Roots > Rhizosphere > Soil ... | reverse complement strand
TCTTCATGCCGAGTTCTTACCGGGACATCATTGGCATGGCGAAGACGGTGCGGGCGTCGCCGCTGGAGTGGACCATGGTCCGGGTGGCTCTGCTTAAGGATCTGCCGGCATCTCACCGTTTGAATGTGGGGCTATACGGCCATACCAGGCACTCGCTGGGGATATCCCGAGCCGACGTGGCTTCCTTCATGTTCGATCAGGCCGAAAATCGGGCGTTCGTTCGGCAATCCCCAGGAATCAGCACGCCCTGAATGAGCGACAGGCCTGTTGCCGAAGCGCCGGCGGAAGCGGAGTCCGCGCGCGACAGCCACTGCTTTCACGGCGCTCGGCGACGATTGGCAGGAGTTGCATGGTGAAAGACAAAGACAGTCATATTGCTGACGCTCTAGCGCGGGTGATGGAGCACGTGGACGCTATCGATACATTGGGCGCGAGCCTGGCGGCTGGCCTTCATGCCGGCGTGGTCACTCACGATCACGTCCAAACGCTCATGATGATGATGGCTACGCAACTACGAGGGCACATGAAGGAGTTAAGTACCGCGATGGGGCAGCCCTTGGCGTGATGCGTGACGATCATCTTGTCGATGGTCATTCCATATATAGAGAGGTTTGCATGGGTGTCACTGATTTGGCGTTTGCCTACAAGCACCACCCCTTACGGGCTCGACTGATCGACACGGTCGCCTGGTATGACTTGGCCGACCTGTGTACCTTGCTGGGCCGACCGTCGCCCGATGAGGCGATCGCCTTCGTGACCGCCTGCCATCCCCAGCGCTTACGCCAGCTGGCCGGTGGCGATAGCAACCCATGGATAGACGATGACGGGCTATGGTCGATCGCGAGCCTCGCGGGTTATCACGTCACCGACGATCCAGTGCGCTGGCTTTTGCTCGAGGTGGCACCAAAAGTCCGCCGCGCCATGTACGAGCAGGCGCCCAATGGGAATGATCCCGCTGTGCGCGAGCTGTGGCACGTGATTGACCAACTTATCGACATCGGCGAAATGACGGACTACGGCCGTGGTACGGACAAGCTGGCCATCAACCTCACCGACGCGATGCTTGCCGCGCTCCGTCGTGGCCATCCCTTGCCCGGCAAGGCAAGGACGAACCGCCTTCTCGCTCTGTCCAGGACCCCGCAGTACCGCGGGCGGACGCACATTACCCTCCACGGTCGCGAGATTCCCTGTCTGGTCTTCGACCGAGCTAACCAAGGGCTCGCTTCAGGCGTGCATCAATCTGCATCACACACCACCTCATAGAAATTCCCCTCCGCCCCAAGCTTGGCCAGACTCGTCGCTATTGCATCCATTGCATCAAAAGTGAGGGAAGAAGTGCGCAGGCGAGGAGGGGGGACGACCGCGCGCGCTGAGGGCAACCCCTCTTTGCTCATGCATTGACCCCAGGGCCGTGGCCGCGACACGCGCCTGTCTGGGCCTCACCCCGGCCCCCTGCTCAGACCATTTCAATCGCCGGAGAACGCCACCGGCGACCGGCGAGGGCTGCTCATGCCACTTTCACACCTCAGTGCTAGATTCCGGTATCTGTAGATCGGCCGATTTCATCCACCCAAAAAGGGTCGCGTTATATGCACCTGCTCTCACGTGCAGTCCTCGGCGTCGGCCTCGTCGCCGGCCTTTCCGGCACGGCCATGGCCGCGTCACCCACCAACGGACTTGGCCAGGCCTGGCCCAATGCGCCCGACGTGAGCACGAATCCCAACTTCCATGTCTACGTCTTCGACTTTGGCGGGGTTCGGTACATCCAGGTCAATGACGCGAATGGGAACGTACTCGGCAGCGTCGGTAGCGCTGGGGGCATCTTCCTTACGCTTCCCATGGGCCGGTACGCGAATCTCGTCGACACGCCATCCCAACCCGCCGCCCTTCCGGCAACGACACAACCCGCGGCTGCGCCCAAGCCGGTCTACAACGATGGCACCACGGCCATCATGGCGACGCCTCTCTCCAACGGCGCCATGCAGTTGCGCGCCGCCGATGCCTGTGGCGACCCGGTCACCTGCAATATCAAGGTGCAGTAAAAGGACGGGCCAACTCCACCTAGGCGTGGGGTTGGCCGGGATGCTGTAGCGAGATCATGAGCCGCCGACCGTGAGGCAACGTGCGCTCACGCGTCGAGCCTTGATAGGTCGCTGCGCGGTCCTCAATAGCCTGTCGGCCCTGGCCGCTGGACAGCAGCCGCAGGGACGGCAGAAGCCTCTCCCAGCCAATGTGCGCCAAGCGCTCCGCGTCACCGACCGTTTGCACCAGCATCGTCATGCGTAGTGGGCGATGCGTCCCGCAGCGGACCTTGACCAATACTTCGCTGACGTTCTGTTCCGTGCAGGCGTCCGTAACGGCATCGCAGATGAGGCGATAAGCAGCGAGGTGCATCGCTGGTGGAAACACGCTGGCTGGTCCCCGCACATCACACCAGAAAGCGATCCCGGCCGCCCCAAGGTGTCTCGCCAAGGCACCCTGCGCCAACATCCCCGGCAGCCCTCTATCGCGGTACATCAGCGGATGCATGGCATCGCTCAAGAGATGGAGTTCGCCCTTCGCCGCCTCGGCAAGCCGACGATAACGGCGATCCTCCGCCGCCGGCAGGTAGAAACTCACCCGGGAAAAAAGGTGGCTCAACATCACATCAAACGCTTCGCGCGTACGCTCAAGCGAGACCGCCGCACTGCGGAGCTGCGATTCACCCAGCTCCGCATTCCGCTGCGCGAGCGCCATGGCCATGCGCGAGTCCATGCGCTCTTGCTCCGCCCGCCGATGAAGTCCCGCCACATGCTCGCCGACAAGCAGCATAGTGGCGATAGCCAGTGCCACCAGCACCTCCGCTTGAAGCGTGTTCGGATCATCCTGCGCCGGCATCAACAACATGATTCCCACGCTGGCGAGCGTGCCGGCCAACGCCGCGCCCCTCCAGCCATGGCGGAGCGCCAAAAACACGACCGGCAGGAACATCGCCATCTGCGCGACCGGACGACTTTGTGCGTCCTGGAAACCCGCCCACCCGACGAACAGCATCACGGGAATAGCCACGAACACGGTCTCGAACAGGAGCCGACTATCCGCCACCTCGTGAAGCCAGACATCCCATTGGCCGCGCGCCTCAGTCGCTAGCTGGGCGAGAACCATCGCCGTGGGTGCAATCGTCAGCACGCCGAGCAGATTGCCCAGAACCAGCCGCGGCACCACCTGGCTGTAGTCAAGGACATAGTTCGGTGGCAGCGGGGTAAAGCGCAACTGGCCCAGCGTGATACCCGTAGCCATCGTCGCCACCACGAAGGAGCACAGGACAAGGCCAACGACCTGAAATGTCCCTTGCCTTGGAAAGAGCAGCCCGCGCTGGCGGAAGGCCCACACGACGGGCATGTAATACGCAATCGCCGGCACCAAGTTTATCGTTGCCCACACAGCGCCATATTGCGGATAGCAGTCGATGCTCACGTAGGCCATGCGCACCAAACCGCCGAGTGCGAGCGCCGGCCAGTAGCGGTATCGCGCCAGAAGCAGTGCACTCAGATGAAAACCGGTAACGATGATCCAGTGGGTAAAAGTCACTTTGCTAATGAGAAACAGCGCGGCGCAATACAACGCGCCGAGTGCAAAGTGGCGAATCAGGGCGTCCGCCCTGGGCCCAACCCGCATCGTTCTTCCCCTTGCCCAATCCTTGTGGTGTACCGCTCGAAAGTCGGGATCACACCGAGCCCAGCGTGAAACGCCTGTGAATCCTACTCGAAGGCCCGGAGGGTGCGCAGGCGGCTTTGCCACACACTTGGTATCGATGCTGGCCAGCCTATTCGATCATCATCCGACGAAGGACGCCGACTAGCTTCGGCCACTAGGAATGGCAGCCGCGACTCATAGGTGTCCACCAGTTCCCCGGGGACTTTATGCCCAACAGACACGGCGGAATTCCATTCATGCGGTAAATTGAAAGTAGGTGGGGTCTGCTTTTGCTGAAGCGCACGCGAGTGCACTGATGACGTGCGGTATGGCAGCAAATGAAGAAGAAGCACCGAGACGTCTGTCTCCGGCCATCCCATAGGCATGCGTCAGTTCGCACCAACGCGGATCGTCTAAGACATGCCCGCCCTCCGCCTCATTCTCGCTCCCTTATGTTCGCTTCCGGACCTGTTAAGCCGGAAGCAGACACACGCTTAGGCAATGCACGCCAGGGCACTCCAACGGCGAACGCGGCTACCGCATGTGGAACGAGCAAGCGCGCGCCATATCGCAGCAAGATAGCGATGGCCGGCCAGACCTTGATTCCAATCTTTTTATTCTTGATCCAAGGGATCCATCGCATCAAATAGTGAGGAAAGAGAGTGCACTGGCCAGGGGGTGACCTCACACCTGGACAGGTATACCCGAATCAGTGACTACCTCATTGAACTCGGGCGACCTCTGCAATGACTTTGTCTGATGTATACATCTCCTTCACGTCAACTCGTTACATTCGGCAAGAGATGGGCGCCTCTTCCATGAAGTAGAGGCTGACGCCCAAGGGTTGCGGCGCGTATCGGAGAATGGAGATCTACATTGTGCAACCAGGGACTGGGACAGGCCGGGGGACTATCAAGCTCGAGCACAAGCTTCCATCGTACCGGCGCCGGCGTCATGCCGTTTTGCCGGCCCGGGTGAATTTCCGTTCCTGATTCTCGTGAGGCGAGAGCCAAAGGCTTCTCGTCGCGCTCGTATCTTGAAAGGGGTTAATGGAGTAGCAAGGAGGGGAGCGTGAGGAAACTAGCCGCCGCAGAACTACTCGTGTTCGCAGCTGCCCTTGCAGCGACGAACGGCACATCCGCAGATGAGCCTGCTGTTATGAGTACGGTCAACGTATATGGTTACTACACCAGCTCATCGGTTTCGATGAACTTCGGTTGGTACACGGGTGGATTTCTGAATGTGGGTAACGCGCCCACGATGATAGGCACCTGGGGTGGCGTTCAAACCTCTTGGAACCTTCATGGCTTAGATTGCGCCAAGGCCTATATGCCAGGCGTGGGCTATTTGCCGGCGAATTCGGGGCCCAAACCCTATTTCAGGACCTACATCGTCTCGAATTACGGCTGGAGCGATGCCGCTGGCAATCACTACCAGACGCTGTCAGATACTCAGCCGGTTCCCGGGGCGGCTATGATCGGTGGCGTGACCGATAGTCCCGGTGCTACGAGTGGTGTTTCGATGATTTTCCTCCCAGGCGCCGGAGGAAGTATGGCGTACTTAATCCAGAATATTGCCCACGAATGGGCGCATCAATGGGGCGCGGATCATCGTGGGGATGGAAGCGCCATGGATGCCTACGCGATTGGCACGCAAACTATGAATGCGTGGAAGGCTGACAACGGCGCAAAGTGTGGCGGACTGTAGATAGCGGGGTGTGCAATGAGTGTTGTACGAACGACCATTCTGGGAGCGAGTGCCGTCGTGGTGGCCGTAACCGCCTGGGGATATTGGCGCCCGACGCCCCCTCCGGCCCATGCTGCCGCCTTGCATGACGTAGCTTCGGCCACGGCGCGACCGGAATCCAGTGAGTCCCCCTCTGGTGCCGCTCCCATCCAATCCGGTGCCGGCCCTGTAGCTTCTCATTTGACCCTTGCTCAGGCGCACCAAGAATTTGGTCAGGGTGCCAAATGCTACTACGCGCAGATCCGAGCTTCTTCGTCAAAAAGCGTGGCGGACTCGTGTCGCGCATCGGCTGCCAAGCAAGGGGATGCCACCGCCAAGAGCTGCGAGCGAATCGAGAAGGATCTCGATGAGGCGGCAAGCGACCTGCAAAACTGTTCGGATGCCGCTGCGACGCCGCGCCACTTTTACGAAGTAACCAAGGCCGCGGCGGCGGCCGGAGACCCTGATGCTCAGGCGTGCTATATCCAAGGGCAGTTCCGTAGTGGTGGGCAGCAAATGCCTTTTACGCAACAGGACGTCGAGGACTATTTGCATAACGCGCCGGCATACATCAATGCCGCATTAGCCAGGGGGGATTGGCGCGTTGTGGCGCTCTTGGCCCGCCATGGCGCGACAGATGAGTGGAATCCGCTAAAGCTGATCACGAAGGATGACGCGTACCAGGCCTATTTGATGAATCGCCTTCTGCAGTTAGGTGCGGAGGGGGCTTACGCTCAGATGCTGCGAAATCAAAGTGATGCCGTGTTTTTAATGCCCCGGATGAGTCAAGGCCCCATGATTGCCCCCGATCAGGCGGCAAAAGCCGACAAGGAGGCGCAGGCTCTGTTCCATAAGTCCTTTGACCACCAACCTCTTCTCAAGCAGGAGCCGCGTATCTGCACCAGCTCTTGAGGCGCGATACGTGTTGACCGTCTCCCCGCTGGCATCGTTTACCGCCCCGCTCCCAGGGAAAGCCAAGCTCGACTATGTTGTCGCGCTGGGGGCGATTACGTCTGTGATGATGAGATCGCCTTCGTACTGTCAGTACCCGATTGCTTGCATCCACGAATGGATCCGGCCACCGATCCTGCATGATCAGTACCAGCTCTTTAGCGATGCAGGTGGCAATACCGTGGGTTACATGACATGGGCATACCTGGCCGAGGATGCTGAGGGGCGACTTCTGCACGATCCAGCCGTGCTTTTTCACTTGAGTGAGTGGAATGAAGGCGATCGCCTCTGGGTCATGGATTTTGTCGTCATCAACCATGATGTAAGGCATTGCCTCCGCGAAGCGCTGACCCGGCTGGGTGGATGTGGTGAGGTACGCTGGTTACGGCGGCATGACGATGGATCGATACGCAAGACGATGCGTCGGCGAGTTCGCGTCTGACCTATGACGGCAGTCATTGGCGAGTTCTTTCGCTCCCACGAGATCGCGATGCTACATAGGGGCATCGCTGACCTTGCCCAGGTGAGCACCTCACTGCTGGTGCCATTTACCGCTCGCCGCCTCATGGCGGCGCAGGTGGCATGGCTTAACGTGCGTTGGTTCTTGCAACATGGACTCGATGTCACCGACGCGACCGAGCGCGAACGTGTCGAGCGCTGGTTGCTCGCGGAGTTTGGGTACGTGGTCGTCGATGGCGCGGCGCCCGGAGCAATGGGTGGTTCAAAAATATTCCATTCGGACAGGTACGGCAGTACCGAAGGAACGACGCCACACGGTGGCGGTGGTCGCAGCGGCATCGCGGGACGATTCAGCGCCAAGGGAATTGGGCCCACGCCCTTGGTAGGTGTGGGCGCGATGCCTGGCCACGCGCATGGCTGCGCGACGCTAGAGGAATGCCTGCGTGAGGCTGTTTATAGTGAAGTCGCGGGTGCAGAATTTCCCTGGGGCGCCGTACCAGTCATCGCGGTTCTGGATGCTGGCATTTCCTTCATGGATCCCGATGCTCAGGGCCTCCGATCGCGGCAGGCGCGCCGTGGGCTGCTTATTCGCCCTTGTGTGCTGCGCCCTGCCCATGCAGAACGGGCACCGCTATTTCGTGCAGGGGCGTCTGGCACGCCTTCTGGGCGAACCTCTCAGCAGCACGATGTTGCACGGACACGGGCGATGGTCCGTGCCTGGCTTGGAGACTCCCTACCCGGAGGGTGCGCAGTCGCGCCGGACGTATGGATCATCCGGATGGCTCAACAAATCGCCTATGCGCAGGTCCATCGCCTCACTAATGGCGGCGTATTCTCTTCCAACGTCAGCCTCACCGCGGAGTTGTTGGACTTTGGGAATGGGCACGCCTTGCCGGATTGGTCCTACGCCAAAATGCTGGACCATGCCGCAGGTTTTGGGGCGGAGATGGTGACCTTGCGCGCTGTGGCGCGGTCACTGGCCTTCTATTTCTGGAAGTACGGCGATCATGTGGCACCCCGCCCCGAAGCGATCGAACACCGGCTGTTCTCTCTCGCCGAAGCGGCTTACCGCCAAGCGTTTGAGCAAGAATGCATGAGCCTCTTTGGTATGAAAGAAGGGTCGCCAGCACCTCCATGGCTGCCTCATCTTCGCCAGTACTTCGCTCATCAGCAGCGGCGCCGTGTACGGTATCAATACGGGCGCCCGACGGGCGAAGAAGTGCCACCAGACCCTTGGCTTGGTGACGATGTAGCGTCTCGCCTTGCATCCTCGTCGCCTTCCCTGCCGGCGGACGTCCGTACGGAGCCCATCCATGCCTCACTAAAGGAAATGCACGCCGGCACACCAGCATCGGTCGATCCACTGCGTGCGGCCTATGTAACGGCCTCGCGCCGCCTCAGCCAGCGGCCGGCGCTGGATCGTGGAGAGCTCATCGCGCGCCTGAATCGCCTGGTGGATGAGGTGACTGAGGCGGCGGCGCCCATGGCTTCGCGCATTGAGACAACGGTAGATGGCCTTATAGGTCGCTCGCGCACGCATTGGCGTCACCTACCTGCATCACTAGTGGTCCTGGCCAAAAAGGCCTGGGGCCATTCGTGCATCCTGTTCTGCCGTGACATGCAGGATGGCACCGATGTTGTTTGGCTGTCCGGCGTGGCACTGGGTGAGCGGCTCCACTGGTTCGGAACGTGGATGTCATCCGACACGGAGCTGCCTCATTCGACTCGGCGCGCCGACGGGGAATGGAGTGTAGCCATCCGCGTTTCGTCACACGCATCCTGGTATGCGTCAGTCGCGGCGCCCGCCGCGGTGATGCGCCTAGCTCCAGGCCAAATCGACTCGTATGACTTTGTCGAGAAGCTGCCCACTCACTGAGTACTTATGAAATCAGGGGCGATAGTTGAAGCAAGGCCCGACCCTGACATAGTGAACTCCAAAGATGGCGTCACTGAAGGCATCCAGGTTTGACCAAATTTGGGCCCTCTTGGTCTTAATTGCATCCAAGCACTCCCGCCAGAACGAAGCCTCATTTGCGACGGACTGGCTATCAGCTCGCCGACGACCTAGTGCGTCGGCCTCTTCTGGATATGCCGCCGACGATCTGCACACCACGGACGACCAGGTCCTTTGCTAAGGTGCGATCAGGGGCGCGCCGCGAGGTATGTCCAACGCTCTTTCAAGTAAACTGAAGACTTGAACCTAATAATTGGGGAAAGAAATGGACTTCGTCCGCGCGCGTATCCTGCGAATCTTTACTGTGCGCAGCGTGGCCATTTCCTTTGCTCTGGCGCTTTTCAGTTCGCATGGCTTTGCCAGCGAACCTATGACGGGTGTTGATCGCGCCAACCAGCTTGGTGGTCAATATGCAATTGGCAAAGAGGCATGCAGCGTTCCCATGGAGCAGCTTGTAGCATTTAAGCAACTTGCGGATGAGGAGTTACATGGAGACGCTGCACTTATCGCTGCCTACAAACAAAGCGTCAAGGACATCAGTGCCGCCATTCGCAACGATGCCCATTGGCAGGCATCCACGAATAAAAGCATGACGTGCGTGCCGACGCGTCTGCTCTTCGCTCAGATCATGATGAAGTGGAAAAGCCGGGCCGACGGCGGAGGCAAGCAGCCCGACGATTGAATCGGGACATCTCTTATTAGCCTCCGGTTCCAGCTCCCGCCCCGCCTCATCCCAATGCCCGCACGCACATCATCTATGGTCGCCGCAAGATCCTCTGGCGTTTGATAGGTCGTAAGACAGGGCCCGCCTGGCCGGCATTAATCTGCATCACGCGTCAATTCCTGGGAGTCTTCCGCAACTTCAGGCATGGATTGGTTCGACGCCATCGCATCCATTGCATCAAAATGAGGGAGTGTGCAGGGGAGGAGAGGGGCGACCGCGCGCGCTGCGGCGAGATAGGCTGCGCCCAGGCCAGCAAGGCGACCACCAACGCAACTGGTTGCTTCCTGTGCTCACGCTAAGCGATGAATTACGGCATCGAAACCACATCGTCCGCCATGGATCGAAAGCGGACTTTACGGAACATCTGGGCTAGCCAGGAAAAGTGGTCACTGGACTGAGTTCCGACCTTCCGCCATGGTTCCGGAAGAGACGTCTAGGCGCCCCCTATAGAAATAACCGAAGCCCACAGCTGCACCCACTGGAACGAGCTTATACAGACTATAAAAGGGGTTTAGCGTAAGCATGCTGATAGCCACGGCCTTGGCAGACTCCTGCCAAGAGTGATGCATCGGCATAGCTATTAGGCAGAGGATAATGAACGGAAAAACCACCGTAACTAAGAGTACGACGCTTGGAATGAAGAGAGGCGATCGGCCAACGAGGCGATTCGTCGCCAACACAAAAGCCACCGCTGCAGCGCTATCCCATAAGAGGATAGCCATGAGGCTGCTGAAGGGCACAAGCATCGAAACAAAGAGGTATGCAAGAACCAGGGCAAAGCAGATTCCCAGCTTTTTAAGGGTTCTGGCAGCCAGTTGAATCCCTAGCCCTTTCTCGCCCATCCCCTCACTCCTTATTCTTGTCCGCTTCGGGTCGAAAATGAACCTTACAGCTTTCCATATGCCGGCCCAAGAACTGGCTCAGATGATCGCCGGCGGTTAGGCATGTTTATGGTCATCATCGAACATGTGGCCGGGGCCGCCCTCAAGAGGGCCGTGTACTCGCGTCTCCCGGCCGATTGGAGCGTCCACCCGCTCAGATGAGGCAGTAATCCGTCATGGCCGATCCGGCTCAGCACGTGAATCCCTTTTATGTGCCCTTCCTACTTCTCGCCAGAGCAAGCCGCGCCTTGAGCTTAGAGGTCAAGTCATCGAAGCAGCCTAAATACCCGGAAATAACTAGCTGCCCCGATCCATTAATGACAACGACCAGATGATCCGTACCTCTCCCCGAAGAGCCCACCTCGATGGAGCTGATCGATGAGTAGGGAATACGTTCCGTCCAAAACTCCGTCACCTCAAGAGCCGAATCCGTCAACTTTACGCAATACCGATCCATGTAAGCGCACATAGCGACGAATGCGATGCCCATCGCGCTTCCTGCCCACCACTGGAACGGCCGCAACTGTACCTCGAAGTACGCCGCCGCAACCAATCCAGCTATTCCAACCAATGTCAGACCCCACAGGAAGATACGAAGCGCCTTTGGCATGCCATATACATCAGCCACAGCCCCCCTCTTCTCTCCAAGCTGAAATAGCATCGCGAGTAAGGCTGTAGTCAGCGCAATAAACAACGGCGCCAGTGGCGACAGCCTCATTATCATTACCCTCAAAAATTGGCGCAGGCCCTCTATAACTCGGCTCAACCAATGTGGATCAAACAAAAATACTCAAGCGACCTGCTTCAGCAGGCCATTTAGCACTCGCTCTCGAGCATGCTTATCAGTAACCAGATCGGCAATCATGCGGCCGATATCTATATCATCGAGCTTCCAGCCACCCACAAACCAGTGTCTTAGGGTAGGCCTTAAATAGACGACAGTGCGATGCATGGCAGGGCCATCAAGCACCAGCGAGGCACGCTGAAACAAGCCTAAGAACCACCATCCCTTATTCCAGGTTACATGCATACCTTCGATCCCAACGTGGCTATCACCATCAAAAACCACCCAACGAGCCCCGTCCCAGTAAATCGCAAAGAGGCTCTTGATAAGCCGTTGCTCGCGCATTACCAAGACAGTCGACCCAACTCCCAGAAGACCGGCTGCATTGATCATCTCTGCGGTGCTCCTCCATCCATTCTCCTCCAGGAGGAAATACTTTGCCGAAAACGGCGTTTCGCCTGCGATGTTGAATATCAGCGCCACCATGTCAACGTATCTCCATGTCAATTAGTACAGCCGCAATCGCTACTAGAGGAGACTATCTGGTTCAACATACCCAACCCGCCCATGCCGAACACGGCAGTACTCCATCGCCAGTTTGCGACACCCGCTCGAGCAATAGCATAAGCCTCTCCATACTTTTCGACTTTCAGAGCAATAGTTGCGATGCTTGCATCGCGATCAAACATCTCGATCAGTGGGCGGAGTATGGATCGGTATTCTGCTTTGAAGGCAGACCTCAATACGAACGCCTCTCGCCATGTATTGACGGTACGAGGTATGGCCGCGATGCGAGAAATGTATCCCACACGTCCGGCCACAGGAATCAGCAAGGTGTACCACTCACCCGCGGTACGTGACGCCTGGTACGCGCCAGCGCATCGCTGCACTCCACCATCGATATCCCAACCCTCCCGGATGTAACGACTGGGACTGAAGCCGAAAAGACTGATGCCATCGCCAAAACCTGTGACGGCATCCACTACGTCCTGATTAATAGGATCGCCCCATGCCCAAAGGCCATAGGGATCGGTATAGCGCATGGGACTCCCCTGCACATACGCATATCCATTGGCTCCTGCGATGAGTCCCATGGGATCCTCGCTGGCGAATCTCGCCATGCCAGGGATGTAGTAACGGGCGCGATAGTAGTAGAGGCCATTGCCGTCATTCTCTCGACCCGCATACTGATATGGGTTGCTCGAACTACCCGACATCGCGACATTGCCGTACGGATCGTATTTATAGCGCGCAACCAATGTGGCACTGCTGTCGGCAAGCGCAATCGTGCTGCCCAGTGCATCCACCAGGAAGTAACGGCGGGAAGACCCCTCATTTCGCGCGAATCGCTCGT
>Ga0207640_10001501_pt1 | contig 12570 bp, 14 predicted proteins | sample KBSCornC42_FD_184300 | JGI IMG/M metagenome (GOLD analysis project Ga0207640, IMG submission 184300) | Corn rhizosphere microbial communities from Kellogg Biological Station, Michigan, USA - KBS Corn C4-2 (SPAdes) (version 2) | ecosystem: Host-associated > Plants > Roots > Rhizosphere > Soil ... | reverse complement strand
GCGCGCCCTCGCGGTCGCGCGGGTTGCGGCCGTAGAGGTCCGCGCAGAAGGCGAGATAGCCGGCTTGCGTCAGCATCGGCAGGCGGCGGAGCGCGTTCTCGACCTGGTTCATGATCGTCGGGAACAGCACCACTGCCGCGCGCGGCTTGCCAGCCGGGCGGGCAAGGAGGCCGGTGAGCGCGGTGTCGCCGTCGCGGTAGGGGAGGGGTTGGGGCTCGCTCACCAAAGTCCTCTTACAAACAAGCGTCGCGCTGCCTCCGCAGGGGAGACGGGCCTGAGCTGATTACCTCGGCTACTCCGGCAGGAAGTCCGGCACAGAGAGATAGCGCTCGCCGGTGTCGTAGTTGAAGCCGAGCACGCGCGCGTTCTCGGGCAACTCCTTGAGCTTCTGGGCGATCGCGGCGAGCGTTGCGCCGCTCGAAATCCCGACCAGCATCCCCTCCTCGCGCGCGGAGCGGCGCGCCCACTCCTTGGCATCCGCGGCTTCGACCTGGATCGCCCCGTCGATCGCCTGGGTGTGGAGGTTGGAGGGGATGAAGCCCGCGCCGATCCCCTGAATCGGGTGCGGGGCCGGCTGGCCGCCCGAGATCACCGGCGACAGCGTCGGCTCGACCGCCCAGGCCTTCATCGCCGGCCAGGCTTTCTTGAGTTCTTCGGCGCAGGCGGTGAGGTGTCCGCCGGTGCCGACCCCGGTGATCACCGCGTCGAGCGGGCTATCGGCGAAGTCGCGCAGAATCTCCTGCGCGGTGGTGCGGGCGTGGACCGCGACGTTCGCCGGGTTGTCGAACTGCTGCGGGATCCACGCGCCCGGGGTCTCGTCGCGGAGCTGCTGAGCGCGCTCGATCGCGCCTTTCATGCCTTTCTCGCGCGGGGTCAGGTCGAAGGTCGCGCCGTAGGCGAGCATCAGCCGGCGCCGTTCGAGCGACATCGATTCGGGCATGACCAGGACCAGCTTGTAGCCCTTGACCGCCGCGGCCATCGCCAGGCCGATCCCGGTGTTGCCGCTGGTCGGTTCGACGATGGTCCCGCCGGGCTTGAGGCTGCCGTCGGCCTCCGCCGCCTCGATCATCGCGAGACCGATGCGGTCCTTGATCGAGCCGCCCGGATTGGCGCGCTCGGCCTTGATCCACACCTCGCGGTTGGGGAACAGGCGGCTCACGCGGACGTGCGGGGTGTTGCCGATGGTGGCGAGGATCGAATCGGCCTTCATGTCGCTTGCTCCTGTTGCCGGTAGTGCGAGGCGAACGTCCGCGCGCGCGGTAGCTCGGGGAAAAGGAATGCCCAGGCGAGGGTGACCACTATCGCGCCCGCGCCGCCGAATACAACCGCGCCGGTCGCGCCGAGCAGGGCCGCGGCGAGCCCCGACTGCATTTCGCCGAGCTCGTTGGAGGCGGAAATCGCGAGGCTCGAGATCGCCTGGACCCGGCCGCGCACCGCGTCGGGGGTGTTGAGCTGGACCAGCGTATTGCGGATGAACACCGAGATCATGTCGCCCGCGCCGAGCACTGCGAGCATGGCCAGCGAGAGCGGCAGCCAGCGGGAGAGGCCGAACGCAAGCGTCGCGGCGCCGTAGACGCCGACCCCGGCGAGCATCTTGACGCCCACCTCGCGTTCGATCGGCTTCCACGACAGCCACAGCCCGACCAGCGCCGCGCCTACGGCGCTGGCCGCGCGCATCTGGCCGAGGCCCTCGGGACCGACGTGGAGGATGTCGCGCGCGAACACCGGGAGCAGGGCGGTCGCGCCGCCGAGCAACACCGCGAACAGGTCGAGGGTGATGCAGCCGAGCAGGAAGCGCTCGTTGCGGACGTAGCGGAAGCCGTCGAGCGCTTGCTTGAAGGGGTGGGCATGACGATTTTCGGCCGGGGGAGGCACCGGGCGTACCGAAAGCAGCAGCGCGATCGACGTCGCCAAGAGGACAGCCGCCAGCGCGTACGGTGCATATGCGATCCACCCGAACAGCAGACCCGCCGCGACCGGCCCGGCGATAGAGGCGGTCTGCCATGCGAGCGAACTCATCGCGATAGCTCGGGGCAGCAGAGCGGCGGGGACGACGTTGGGCGCGATCGCCGACAGCGATGGGCCGAAGAACACGCGCGCCGCGCCGTGCATCACGCCGAGCAGGTAGAGCAACGGCAGGGTGATCACGTCCGCCCGCGTCGCCGCTGCCAGCGTGACCGCGATCAGAAAGTCGATCGCGATCGCGCAAGCCGCGACCTTGCGCCGCTCGTAGCGATCGGCGACCAGCCCGGCTATCGGAGTGAGGAGCAGCATCGGGACGAACTGCACCAGCCCGAAGATCCCGAGCTGGAACGCGGCCGCCTTGATCCCCATGCCGTAGTCGCTGCGGGCGACGTCGTAGAGCTGGTAGCCGAGCACCACGATCATGCCGGTGGTCGCGAAGGACGCGGCGAAGCGCGAGAGCCAGAAGCGCCGGTAGTCAGCGATCTGGAGCGGCGAGGTCGGCTCGGTCACGCCCCGCCGAATGGCAGCGCGCCTCGCGCTTGCCAAGCGAGCAAAATCTTGCGGCGGCAAAATCCGCGCGCGGCGCGTAGCTTGGGGCCTAGCGCGCGGCGCGTAATTTGGGATTGGGCTGGAGCGCGTCGATCATCTTCATGAAGTCGTCGAGGCGGAGGATGCGCTCGAACTGGAAGCCGGCGCGGTCGCCGTTGTTCCAGATCAGGAACGCCTCGATCCGTCCGACCGAGGGCAGTCGAATCGTCACCCGCTCGCCGCGGCTCATGCCCAGCTCGCCCTGGACCATGAAGCCGTTGGCCGAGATGTTGACCACGTGCAGCATGACGTCGCCGAGCAGGCGATGCTCGCCGATCACCCGGTGGTCGACCGGATGGCGCGCGGCGCGGCGTAAATCGGTGACGGTCAGTTGAGCCCCGCCCGGCATGGCGCTTCCCCTTGGTGTGACTGTGGGAAGCAACTGTGCCGGGAAATGGCGAATATTCGGTAAACCCTAGCTTTTGATAATCGCGTGCTTCTTCTTGCCGAGGCGCAGCCTGCCCGGCCGCGCGGGCATCGCGGGGTCGGTGACCGACGCGTCGTCTAGCCACAGCGCGCCCTCGGCGATCTTGCGCTTGGCCTCGCCGTTGGACGCGGTGAAGCCGAGCGCGGTGCAGGCGGCCGCGATGCTCATGCCCTCGGACGGCATGGTCAGCACCGGGAGGTCCTCGCCGACACCGCCGGCGAAAGTTGCCGAGGCGGTGCTTTCGGCGGCGCGCGCGGCATCCTCGCCTCGGCAGAGCGCGGTGACGGCGTTGGCCAGCGCGATCTTGGCGGCATTCACTTCGCTGCCCTCGAGTGCTTCGAGCCGGGCGATCTCGTCGAGCGGAAGGTCGGTGAACAGGCGCAGGAACTTGCCGACATCGCGGTCGTCGACGTTGCGCCAGTATTGCCAGAAGTCGTAGCCCGGAAGCTGCGCCTCGTTAAGCCACACCGCGCCCGACACCGACTTGCCCATCTTGCTTCCGTCGGCCCGGGTGATCAGCGGGGTGGTCAGTCCGAACACCTCGGTCCCGTCCATCCGCCGGGCGAGCTCGACCCCATTGACGATATTGCCCCACTGGTCGCTGCCGCCCATCTGCAGGCGGACCCCAAGTTCCTTCGACAAGTGCCTGAAATCGTAGCCCTGGAGGATCATGTAGTTGAATTCGAGGAAGGTCATCGGCTGCTCGCGTTCGAGCCGCAGCCGCACCGAATCGAACGTCAGCATGCGGTTGACGGTGAAGTGCGTGCCGACTTCCTGGAGCAGCTCGATGTAGCCAAGCTTGCCTAGCCAGTCGTGGTTGTTGACCATCACCGCGTCGGTCGGCCCGTCCCCGAACGTCAGCAGCCGCTCGAACACCGTGCGGATCGAGGCGATGTTGGCCTCGATCGTTTCGTCGGTCAGCATCTTGCGGACTTCGTCCTTGCCCGTCGGGTCGCCGATCCGCGTCGTCCCGCCGCCCATCACCACCACCGGCTTGTGCCCGGCCTGCTGCAGGCGGCGCAGCAGCATGATCGAAACGAGGTTTCCGACATGGAGGCTTGGCGCGGTCGCGTCGAAGCCGATATAGCCCGGCACGATTTGCCGCGAGGCGAGCGCGTCCAGTCCCGCGGCGTCGGTCGCCTGGTGGATATAGCCGCGCTCATCGAGCAGGCGGAGCAAAGAGGAAGCGTAGGTGCTCATCGCGCCGCGCGCCTAGCAGGAAGGGTTACGCTTGGGAACGCATCGGCTGGCCGCGCATCCGGACTTCCCGCCGCGCAGCGTGCGTGGGGTCGAGGTGCAATGGGTCGAAACCGGCCACGCGCTGCGCTTGCGCTATCGCGTCGACGGGCATGAGGAGCTGGTGATCCCGCCGTTCGCCGGGCGCGGCCGGGCGGACGAGCTGTGGCGTACGACCTGCTTCGAGCTCTACCTCCAGCCCCAGGGCGAGATCGGCTACATCGAATTCAACTTCTCGCCCTCGCAGCGCTGGGCGGCCTACGATTTCGACGACTACCGCGCGGGCATGCGCGAGCGTCCGCTGAGCGCCGAGCCGGTCGGCGAGGCGGCGACCGGCGAGCGGCTGTTCGTCCAAGACGTGCTGCTCGATACCGCCGTGCTGCCCGAGAAGCCGTGGAGCATCGGGCTGTCGGCGATCCTCGAGGAGGCCGACGGGACGATCTCCTACTGGGCGCTGGCGCATGGCGCGGGGCGGCCCGACTTCCACCATCCGCAAGGCTTCGCGCTGACGGACCAAGCAGCGTGAAGTTCGGCATCGATCGCCTGCTCGCCGAGCCCGAGCTGCGCGCGCCGCTCGCCGGGCGCCGCGTCGCGCTGGTCGCGCACCCGGCGTCGGTGACCGAAGACCTCGTCCATTCGCTCGACGCGTTGGAGAATTGCCCTGAAATCCGGCTCTCCGCCGCCTTCGGACCGCAGCACGGGCTCAAGGGCGACAAGCAGGACAACATGGTCGAGACCGCCAACGCGACCGACGCGCGGCTCGGCATCCCGGTCTTCAGCCTCTACGGCGAGGTGCGGCGGCCTACCGGTCAGATGATGAGCGCGGCCGACGTCTTCTTGTTCGATCTGCAGGACCTCGGCTGCCGCATCTACACCTTCGTCACCACGCTGCTCTACCTGCTCGAGGCCGCGGCCGCGCAGGGCAAGGAAGTGTGGGTGCTCGACCGGCCCAACCCGGCCGGGCGACCGGTCGAAGGCACGACGCTGTTGCCCGGCTGGGAGAGCTTCGTCGGTGCGGGGCCGATGCCGATGCGCCACGGCCTGACGATGGGCGAGATGGGCGCCTGGTTCGTCGAGCACTTCAAGCTCGATGTCGCCTATGGCGTGATCGAAATGGAGGGCTGGCGCCCCGAGACCGGGCCGGGGTTCGGCTGGCCCGACGACCGCCTGTGGGTCAACCCGAGCCCGAACGCCGCCAGCCTCAACATGGCGCGCGCCTACGCCGGCACGGTGATGATCGAGGGCGCGACGCTGAGCGAGGGCAGGGGGACGACGCGCCCCCTCGAAGTGCTGTTCGGCGCGCCCGACATCGATGCTCTCGCCGTGCGCCGCGAGATGGAGCGGATCGCGCCCCGCTTGCTCGCCGGCTGCGCACTGCGCGAGGTGTGGTTCGAGCCGACCTTCCACAAACACGCCCGGACGCTGTGCAACGGGCTGATGGTTCATGCCGAGGGCCGCTTCTACGACCACGCCGCGTTCCGCCCGTGGCGGCTGCAGGCGCTGGCCTTCAAGGCGATCCGCAACCTCTATGCCGATTACCCGATTTGGCGGGATTTTCCCTACGAGTACGTGTTCGACAAGCTAGCGATCGATGTGATCAACGGTGGCTCGGCATTGCGTGAGTGGGTCGACGACAGCGCAGCCGAAGCGGGCGATCTCGAGGGGCTGGCGTCAGCGGACGAGCAAGCCTGGCGCGAAGAGACGCGACGCTTCCTTCGCTATCGATAGAGAACTCCTGTCCTCTTGCGGGAAGATACGGATCCTTGCGAGCTTCTGCTCGTCAGGCGAAGTTGGCGACGGGAGTGGCCGTCACCGTGCCGGACGAAGCTTGGCGCGATTGTCCGAAGGTTCGGGCTCGGGACGAATGTCGCGGCTGTCGCGCGCCATGACCAGTACGCGGCAGTTGTCGATGCGCTTGTCGACCGCGGCGATCAGCAGGGGCGCACCGGGCACCGCATTGTCGCGGTCGAGCCCGGGTTGGCCGGCGGCGTCGCGGACTTGCGTGATCGTGTCGCGGCATGCGGCGCGGGTCTGCGGGGATTCGGCCGGAGCCGCGGTCAGCGCGGCGGCGGCGGTGAGCAGGATGGAGGTGGCGTGCATGAGGCTTCTCCTCGCGCCCTTTTAACACACTGCCGCGCCGATGGTGCCGCTATTCGACCAACTGCGCGTCGAGCAGGGCTGCGACGCGATCCTCTCCCGGGAAGCCTTCGGCAACCCATTGCGCCTCGACCGCCTGGAGGATGCGCGCGACCTCGGGCCCGGCTTTGACTCCGCGCGCGACGATTGCGCCACCTTTGAGCGGGAGGGTGGGGGTGGCCCATCCATCGAGCGAATCCACATCGCGGCCCGCGAGCAGCAACGCGTCGAGCGCTTCGGCCCGGCCCAGCCGATAAGCCAGCGCGCGCGGATCGCCTTCCGCTCGGCGCGCGGCCGTGGCCAAGCGCTTCCGCTGCTCGACCGAGAGACGGAGGCGCGCCGCCACTTGCTCGGCGATGGCGGGGTCGGCCGGGAGCAAGGCCGCAAGTCGGCGGATTGGGTCCGGCTCAACCTGCTGCCGTTGCTCTTCCGCGATCAGTGCGGCCAGCGCATCAGGATCGGCCTCGGGCAGGATGACCGCCAGCACGCCCAACTCCGCCATCCGCGCCACGGTCGGGGCCGGATCGGGCAAGGCGAGGAGGTTCTGGAGTTCCCACCCGATCCGCTCGCGCGACAGCCCCTTGAGCGTCGGCGCCAGTTCGCGGCAGGCATTTTCCGCTTGTTCGTCAGCAGGATGCGAACCGAACCGCGCCTGAAACCGGAAGTACCGCAGGATCCGCAGGTGGTCCTCACGGATGCGCTGCAGCGGGTCGCCGATGAAGCGCACGCGCCGCGCCTCCAGATCGCCGATGCCGCCGAAGTAGTCGAACACTTCAAGTGTTGCCGGGTCGGCATAGAGCGCATTGATGGTGAAGTCGCGGCGGCTCGCGTCCTCCTTCCAGTCGCGCGAAAACGCCACCTCGGCGTGGCGCCCGTCGGTAGCGACATCGCGGCGCAGCGTGGTAATCTCGACGTTGCCGCCCGGTCGGATCGCGGTGACGGTGCCGTGCTTGAGGCCAGTGGGGACGCTGCGGATGCCTGCGTTGTCGAGCCGGCCGATGACCTCGACCGGCGCGAGCGGGGTGGCGATGTCGATGTCCTTGGCCGCTTCGCCGAGCAGCGTGTCGCGGACCGCGCCGCCGACGTAGCGCGCGTTGCCTTCGCCCAGCGCGGAAACCAGCTCGGCGAGGTCCTGTCGCGTGGTCCAGTCGGCGCGGGGCAGCGTTTCAGGCATCTGCGAGTCCGGCCCAGTCGAGCCGTCGCGAGAGGTTCTGGATAATCGCCGCGGTCACCCCCCAGATGCGGTGCTCGAGCCACTGGATGTCGATGTATTCGCGGATCATCCCGTTCCACTGCGCGGTTTGCAGCACGTGGTTAGCGGCATCGAAGACGTAGTCGACCGGGGCCTCGAACCACTGCGCGACTTCGAGCGGGTTGGGGACGATCTCGAGATCGGGCGGCAAAACCGCAAGCACCGGAGTGATCGCGTAGCCGGTGCCGGTGCGGTACCGGTCGCTCTCGCCGATCACGGTGACCGCCGCCGGCGGAATTGCCAACTCTTCCGAGGCCTCGCGCAGCGCCGCTTCCACCGCGGTTTCGCCGGGATCGATCTTGCCGCCGGGAAATGCCACCTGGCCGGGGTGCGAGCGCATGTTCGAGGGGCGGTGGGTGAGGAGGAAGGTCGGCTCCGGGCGGTCGACGATGCCCGCCAGCACCGCCGCATCGCGAACCTCGCCGTCGGCGAAGCGGCTGTCGTCTATCCGCAAGCCGTCGAGCTCGCGGGCGTGGCCCACCGCATGAAGCGCGCGCAACCGCTCGACCAGCGCGCTCATCCGCCCGGGACCAGGGCAAAGCGCGCGCCACCGCTTTCCACCGCCAGCTGCGCCCCGCCCCGATCGAGCGCGTGCTGGACGAGCTGTTCGTACGTGCTGCGATTGAACCGCGCCTCGCAGCCACGGCGTACCGCGAGGTAGATCGCGGGAGTCTCGGGATCGCCAGAAGCTCGCAATGGATGATCGGGACCCGCGATGACCAGATCGTCGGTGTTGAGCCGAAAGGCCAGCGCGCCGTCTTGCGCAATCATATCGACTGCCGCGAACGCCGCGTCGTCGACCGCGATGCTCAGCTTCTCGAACGGCGAGACCAGCCAGTGCCGACCGTCCTCATCGCGCGATAACAGCGTCGAGAACGCGCGGATCATCGCCGGGCGGGTGATCTCCCCGCCTTGGTGATACCACTTGCCGTCGGCGGCGATGCGCATCTCGCTGTCGCCGCTGCGCTGCGGCGCCCAGCCTTCGACCGGAGGCAGCTTGCGCTTGGCGACGAGCTCGGCGATCTCCGACAGCGACAGCGCGGCGAGTTCGGGCGGCGGCTCGTAAGGCATCGCCGCTCACCTGCCAGAGGACGTCAGTCCAGCCAAGGCCCGAGCATGCCTTCGCGCGGCAGGGCGTCGGGGCGGTCGGTGCGGCACAGCAGCCGCGCCGGATCCCACCGGCCGGGCAGCGTCCACCCCCCGGTATGCGCGGCGGTGAAGCCGAAGAAACGCTCGTAGTAGTCGGGATCGCCGATCATCACTTGCGGCAGTGGCGCTTGCGGGCTGAGCGCGCCGAGGCTCGCCGTGACCAGCGCCTTGCCGTACCCTTCGCCCTGCTGCTCGGGCAGCACCGCGACCGGTCCGACCATGATCATGGGGTGGTGGCGGCCGTTCGGTGCGGTCAGCGCCACCGGCCAGCACTGGATCGTCCCGACCAAGTGCCCGTCGCCATCGAGCGCGGCGAACGACAGCGCCGGCAGCCAGTCGGCGCCCTCTCGCACCTTGTAAGCGGTGCGCTCGTGCCGCTCGGGCTCGAACGCGCGGTCGAGCAGCGCTTCGACGAGCGCGGGATCGACGGAATCGAGCGGGATCAGCTGGGACATGGGCGCGCGGCCCTAGGCGGCGGACCGCGGTCGGGCAAGTGTCAGCGACGCGGGGTCAGCTTGCGAAGGCGAGCGCCGGACTTGTCCTCGGCGATCCACACCGCGCCGTCGGGTCCCTGGACGACCGCGCGAATGCGCTTGCCCAGCGGGATGCGCTCGACCTCGCGGGCCCGCTCCCCGTCGAGGTCGACGCGGACCAGGCCTTTGTAGACCATCCCCGCGATCAGCGCCTCGCCCTTCCAGGCGGGGAAGGCGTCGCCCGAGTAGAAGATGAAGCCGCCGGGCGCGATCACCGGGTTCCAGCTTATCGCGGGCGCGGTGAGATCGGGGCGCGTCGAATGGCGCGGGATCGGCGTGCCGTCGTAATTGTCGCCGTTGGAGACCAGCGGCCAGCCATAGTTTTTGCCAGGCTCGACGAGGTTGAGCTCGTCGCCGCCACGCGGCCCGTGCTCGAGGTCCCACAGCCGGCCGCGCGCGTCCCATTGCAGGCCGAGGATGTTGCGGTGGCCATAGCTCCAGATCTGCGCCGACGCGCCGCCGCGATCGGCGAAGGGATTGCCCGGCGCCGACGTCCCGTCGGGCAGCAGGCGCAGCACTTTGCCGAGGTTGACCGACAACTCCTGCGCCGGGGTGAACTTCTGCCGCTCGCCCGAGGCGACGTAGAGGTACTTGCCGTCGGGCGAGAACAGCAGACGGTGCGAATAGTGGCCGCGGCCCGTCACCTTGGGCGTCTGCCGCCAGATCACCTTGAGCCCTTCGACGCGGCAGGAGTCCGCCTGCTCGCAGATCAAGGTGCCCCGCCCGACCGCCGCGCCGCGGGTATCGCCCTGGCCGGCCTCGGCCCAGCTCAGGTAGATCGTGCGCTTGCCCAGCCTAGGCGCGGCTTCGCCGGGCAGGAACGCGACGTCGCCGAGCCCGCCCTGGCCGCCGTAGTCGACTTTGGGCAGGCCGGTCACGGTCCCCAGGCGTCTGCTGACGGTGTCGACGAACTTGATCGTCCCACCGCGCTCGGTCACGAACAGCACGCTGGTCCCGGGCGCGAAGGCGAGCGCCCACGGCTCGTCGAACTTGCCGTAGTCCTCGACTGCAAACGAGCCATTTGCCGTGGCTTTTCCACCGTTTGGCTGGGCGGGCGCGGCGTTGCAGCTTGCCAGCGGCACGGCCAGCGCGGCAAAGGCCAGCGTCGAGATGAGCGTCTTCATGATCTCCGACAATGCGCCAGCCGCCGATGTGTTGCGAGAGCGGATCGTGATCGGCGTCGACGAGGCCGGGCGCGGGCCCCTTGCCGGGCCGGTGGTCGCAGCGGCCGTGGTGCTGTGCAAGCCGCGGCCGTCCGGGCTCGACGATTCGAAGAAGCTGTGCCGGGAGACCCGCGGCCTGCTCGACGAGCGCATCCGCCGCCGTTGCAAGTGGGCGGTCGGCGTCGTCGAGGTCGAGGACATCGATCGGCTCAACATCTTCCACGCAACTATGTGGGCGATGACCATCGCGGTCGGCGAGCTCTGCCGCCAGCTCGATGCCGAGCCCGACGAAGTGCTGGTCGACGGCAACCTCACGCCCAAGGGCCGGCGCGAGGAGTGGTGCTGGCCGGCGCGGCCGATCGTCGGCGGCGACGCGCTGGTGCCGTGCATCTCGGCTGCCTCGATCGTCGCCAAGGAGCACCGCGACCGGATCATGCGCCGCCACGCCGACGCGCATCCGCACTACGGCTGGCACACCAACGTCGGCTACTCGACGCCCGAGCACCTCGCCGCGCTTCGCCAGCATGGGCCGACCCCGCTCCACCGCCGCAGCTTCGCGCCGGTGGCGCAGCTCGGACTGTTCGGTGCGCAAATTTCGGCCGGCGAGTCTTTCGCGCCACACCACGATATCTTGAGTCCCGAAGCAGTCGCTGGGCTCAACATCTAGCGCCGGACTCGTTCCGTTCCGCGCGGTTACGCGGCGTTAACCATAACCTCCGATTCTGACGATCGCGGAAGCCCGCTTGACGCGGACTCCGCGTGGACTCACCCTCGCGAGCAAGGGGGAATTGGACGGGATGGCGACAGTACTGGAGCCGGGCGCGCTTGCGCGCGGTGGAAGACTTGCGGCGGCGGAAAAGGGGGCTTTACCGCTGCCGCTTGGGCGGATCCTCGAAGGCGATTGCGTCGAGGCGATGGGGGGGCTGCCAGCAGCCAGCATCGACTGCGTTTTCGCGGATCCGCCCTACAACCTCCAGCTCGGCGGCGATCTCAATCGCCCCGACGGAAGCCATGTCGACGCGGTCACCGACCACTGGGACAAGTTCGATTCGTTCGCCGAATACGACCGCTTCACCCGCGCCTGGCTGACCGAGGCGCGCCGCATCCTGAAACCCGACGGCTCGCTGTGGGTGATCGGCAGCTACCACAACATCTTCCGCGTCGGCGCGATCCTCCAGGACCTCGGCTTCTGGATTCTCAACGACATCGTCTGGCGCAAGTCAAACCCCATGCCGAACTTCAAGGGCACGCGCTTCACCAACGCCCACGAAACGCTGATCTGGGCGGCAAAGAGCGAGAAAGCGCGCTACACCTTCAACTACCGGGCGATGAAGACCTTGAACGACGAGCTGCAGATGCGCTCGGACTGGGTCATTCCGATCTGCGGCGGGCCCGAGCGGCTGCGCGTCGACGGGGTCAAGGCGCACCCGACGCAAAAGCCCGAGGCGCTGCTCTACCGGGTGATGCTCGCGACGACCAACAAGGGCGACGTGGTGCTCGACCCGTTCTTCGGCACGGGCACGACGGGCGCGGTGGCGCGGCGGTTGGGACGCGAGTGGATCGGCTGCGAGCGCGAGGCCAGCTACATCGACGTTGCCGAGCAACGCATCGCCGCGGCGTTGCCGCTCGACGAGAGCGCGCTGAGGACGATGCAGAGCGCCAAGTCCGCGCCGCGAGTTGCTTTCGGACAGCTGCTCGAAACCGGCTGGCTCAGTCCGGGAGCGCAGGTGTTCGACAAGAAGCGCCGCTGGTCCGCGCAGGTGCGCGCGGATGGAAGTCTCGCCGCGGGGCGCGAAACCGGCTCCATCCACGGCCTGGGCGCCAAGCTCCAGGGCGCGCCGTCATGCAACGGCTGGACCTTCTGGCACTGCGAGCACGAAGGGGAGGTCAAGCCGATCGACGCGTTGCGTCAGCTCTATCTTCTCGCGACGGAGGACTGATTTTCCGCTCGCAGAGGCGCAGAGGCGCGGAGTAGGAGCACCCACCCTCCGCGCCTTTGCGCCTCTGTGAGCGCCCTTCGAAGCATGATGAAAAAGCTCTACTTCCGCCCGATTGCGTTCGCCGATTCGCCTCAGAGCGAAGAGGGTGAGGCCATCCGCCTCGCCGGTGGGATGGTTTATG
>Ga0207640_10001500_pt1 | contig 12580 bp, 18 predicted proteins | sample KBSCornC42_FD_184300 | JGI IMG/M metagenome (GOLD analysis project Ga0207640, IMG submission 184300) | Corn rhizosphere microbial communities from Kellogg Biological Station, Michigan, USA - KBS Corn C4-2 (SPAdes) (version 2) | ecosystem: Host-associated > Plants > Roots > Rhizosphere > Soil ... | reverse complement strand
AAGCTCTTGGCGCCCGTGCCGAGAGCAAGCAGCCAGAGCGGCGCACGCCACCACTTGAGAAGCGCGCGACCGCTCAAAGGCACGACCCTCTGGTTAACGGACTCGCGGGCCGCCGAACGGCAGCGGCGGCGGGGGGCGACGGTCGCGGCGCGGAAGCTGCGCCTGATAAGCGACGCCGCAATGCTGCACGCAATAAGGGAATCCGGGGTTCGCCTGTTCGCCGCAGAAATGGAAGTCGGGCTCGCCCGGGTGGCCCATCGGCCACTTGCAGATGCGGTCGTTGAGATCGAGCAGGCTGGTCTTGTCGGCAACTTCCGGGCTTGGCTTGGCCGGGACGAGGCGGCGCGGCGGCGCTGGCGGGATCGGGGCCTGCTGGTCGCCCGGGCCCTGGCGAACGAAGCCGCCGGGGCCGATCGAGCGATACTGCAGCTCGGTAGCGGGGCGCTGCGGCGCGGGCTTGGCGGCCGGCGCCGTGTCAGGCGCGGCGTCGAACGGCGCTGCTTCGGGCTTGGCTGCAGCGGGAGCCTGAGGCTTTGGCGCAGCAGCCTTCGGCGGCGCAGCGGCGGGCGCCTTCTTGGCTTCCTTTTCCTCGCCCGGCTTCACCGGGGAGGGGCGCTGCTCGAGGCCGAGGCGGTGGGCCTTGCCGATCACCGCGTTGCGGCTGACCCCGCCGAGTTCGTCGGCGATCTGGCTCGCGGTGGCGCCATCGTGCCACATCTTCTTCAGGCGCTCGATGCGCTCTTCAGTCCACGACATTCGTAATCCTGCTCCAACTTGCCGGGCTCGTCGCCAGTCGATAGGCGCCTGAGCCGTGAACGACCAAGCCAACAATTGGGTGCGCTTCGCACCGGGCAAGCCGGTGCTCAAGGGCGTCAATTGGGGAGGCCTTCGGACCCTCTATATCAAGGAGGTCCGCCGCTTCTTCAAGGTGCAGATGCAGACGGTGTGGGCGCCGGCCATCACGACCCTGCTGTATCTCGCGATTTTTACGGTGGCGCTGGGACGGGGCGGTCGGACGGTGGCGGTGGTGCCGGGGGTTGAAGTGCCCTTCGCCAATTTCATCGCGCCGGGCCTGATCGTGATGGCGATGATCCAGAACGCCTTCGCCAATTCGAGCTTCTCGCTGCTGGTCGGCAAGATCCAGGGCAATATCGTCGATTACCTCATGCCGCCGCTGTCGACGGGCGAGCTGATTGCGGGGATGGTCGGGGCGTCGGTGACGAGGGCGTTTCTGGTCGGGTTCGCGGTCTGGCTGGCGATGCTGCTCTGGCCGGGCGTGTCGGTCCACGTGGTGCGGCCGGAGCTGATCCTGTGGTTCGGGCTGATGGGGTCGCTGCTGCTGTCGTTCCTCGGGCTGCTGACGTCGATCTGGGCCGAGAAGTTCGACCACGCCGCGGCGGTGACCAATTTCGTGGTGACGCCGCTGTCGCTGCTCTCTGGGACTTTCTACTCGGTCCACCAGCTGGCGCCGAAGTTCCAGGCGGTGAGCCACGCCAATCCCTTCTTCTATGTGATCTCGGGTTTCCGTGCGGGGTTCCTGGGAAGGAGCGATTCGCCTCTGTTAGTCGGTGCGTTGGGGCTGCTCATCCTGAACATCGCGCTCTGGGCGACCTGCTATTCGCTCCTGAAGAGCGGGTGGAAGATCAAGAACTGAGCCTTCTCAGTCGCTTAGCGAATTAAGATAGTTGAACGGCTCATAACGGCCGCGTTCAGACGCCCCTCAAGCGAACGGGCGCACAACCTACGCATCAACCGCTCACATCAAGGAGAGCCGTAATGCGTAAGATGATCCTTTCTCTCGCCGCCGCCGGAGCGGCTCTTGTCGCCGCCAGCCCCGCCGCGGCCCAATATTACCCGCAGCCGCAGCCCGCGCCCTACGGCTACAACGGGTACGGCAACGGCTACGGCTTCCAGAACAACTGGGGCCAGGTGCGGGCGCTCCAGGTCCGCGTCGACAATGTCGAACGTCAGATCAACCGGCTGGACCGCCGCGACCGTATTGGCGATCGCAGCGCCGACCGCCTGCGCGACGAGGCGAACGACATCGAGCGCCGCCTCCACCGCGTCAGCCGCAATGGGCTCAACCCCTATGAGGCTCGGAACATCGAGGTTCGGATCGCCCGCCTCGAGCAGCGCGTCCAGTTCGCGATGAACGACCGCTATGGCCGCTATGGCCGTTACGATGACCGCAACGGACATTGGGGCCGCGATCACGACCGCGACGACGACTAAGTTGCGTGGAAGTAGCGTAGGGAAGGCGCTCCGGCGGGTATGCCGGGGCGCCTTTCTCTTGTCGGGCGCTCGACTTTGCCCTTTTCGGGCCCGCTGGCTATAGCTGCTGCACCTCATCATCGCCGCAAAGGGAGCCCAAGCCTTGGCCATCACGCCGCTCATGCCCGTCTATCCGCGTTCGCCGGTAAGGCCCGTACGCGGGGAAGGGGTCTATCTCTACGGCGAGCAGGGCGAGAAATATCTCGACTTCGCGGCAGGGATCGCGGTCAACATTTTGGGCCACGGACACCCACACCTGACCAAGGCGATCCAGGACCAGGCGGCGACCCTGATGCACGTGTCGAACCTCTACGGTTCTCCGCAGGGCGAGGCGTTCGCGAAGCGGCTGTGCGACAATACGTTCGCCGACACCGTCTTCTTCACCAACTCAGGCGTCGAAGCGGTCGAATGCGCCATCAAGACCGCGCGCAAATACCATCACGCGAAGGGCAACCCGCACAAGCACGACCTGATCACCTTCTCGAACGCCTTCCACGGGCGAACGATGGCGGCGATCAGCGCGACCGACCAGGCAAAGATGATCGACGGGTTTGCGCCGCTGCTGCCGGGCTTCAAGGTCGTCGAATTCAACGATCTCGGCGCGGCGCTCGCGGCGATCGACGAGAATACCGCCGGTTTCCTGCTGGAGCCGGTGCAGGGCGAAGGCGGCATCCGCCCGGCGACGCACGAGTTCCTAGCGGGCCTTCGCGCGGCGTGTGACGAGCATGATTTGATGCTGGTGTTCGACGAAGTGCAGTGCGGGGTTGCCCGTTCCGGCCGGCTTTATGCGTACCAGCATTACGACGTCGTTCCCGACATCATGGCGAGCGCCAAAGGGATCGGCGGCGGCTTCCCGATGGGTGCGTGCCTTGCGAGCGAGAAGGCCGCGGCCGGCATGGTCATCGGTACGCATGGATCGACCTATGGCGGCAACCCGCTCGCGATGGCGGCGGGGCAGGCGGTGTTCGACATCGTCGCCAACGAGGAGTTCCTGGCCGAGGTCCGCTTGAAGGGCGAACGCCTGCGTTCCGCGCTCGAGCAGATGATCCCCAACCACGACCATATTTTCGAGAGCGTGCGCGGCGTCGGACTGATGCTGGGTATCAAGATGAAGACCGACAGCCGGGCCTTCGTCACCTACCTGCGGACTCGCGGTCTGCTGACCGTCGCTGCTGGCGACAATGTGATGCGCGTGCTGCCGCCTCTCACCATCGACGAGAGCCACATCCGCGAGTTCGTCGAGACCCTGTCGGCAGCGGCCGCCGAATATGAGGCGCCCGCGCAGGCGGCGTGAACCGAGGTCCGATGGGCCGGCTACAAGGCAAGATCACGCTCGTTACCGGCGCTGCACGCGGCATCGGCGAAGGGATTGCCCGCGCCTTCGCGAGGGAAGGCGCCACCGTCTGGATTACCGACATCGACGAAGAGGGCGGGCGGGCGCTCGCGGAAGAACTCGGCTCTCCCCACCGGTTCGCGAAGCTCGACGTCGGGGTGGAGGAAGACTGGGCCGTCGTCGATCAGCTGGTCGCTGCCGAGGGCAGGCTCGACGTGCTCGTCAATAATGCCGGTATCACCGGGTTCGAGGACGGGCCGGCGCCGCATGATCCCGAAAATGTGAGCCTTGATGAGTGGCATCGCGTCCACCGGGTCAACCTGGACGGCACGTTCCTGGGATGCCGTGCGGCGATCCGGGCGATGCGGCCACAGGGCACGGGTTCGATCATCAACATGTCGTCGCGATCGGGGCTGGTCGGGATTCCGGGCGCCGCGGCCTACGCCTCGTCGAAGGCCGCGATCCGCAACCACAGCAAGAGCGTCGCTTTATGGTGCGCGGGCCAGGGCACGAAGATCCGCTGCAACTCGGTTCACCCGGCCGCGATCCTGACTAAGATGTGGGACGACTTGCTCGGCAACGGGCCCGACCGTGAGCAAAGGATGGCCGCCATGGTCAAGGACGCGCCGCTGAGGCGGTTCGGGACGGTCGAAGAGGTGGCCGAGCTGGTCGTCTTCCTCGCCTCCGACGAAGCGCCCTACATCACGGGGTCGGAGTTCGACATCGATGGCGGACTGCTCGCCGGGTCGGCCGCTTCGCCGGGCGACTGACCAAAAGGTGCCGCCGCGCGTGGAGGGGTACGCGCGGCGGGCTTGGAACTACTTCGGAAGAACGACGGTATCGATCACGTGGATGATGCCGTTCGACTGCATCAGGTCGGTCTTCGTCACGGTCGACGTGCCCCCGTTCTCGTCGGTGAGGACGACGTTTCCACCTTGGACCGACGCCTTCAGCTTGCTGCCTTCAACCGTCTTCAGCGCTGCGGTGCCGCCGCCGGCCTTGATCGCGGCGAGGATGGTCTTCGCCGAATAGCGTCCGGGGACGACGTGGTAGGTCAGGATGCCCGCGAGCTTGTCGCGATTCTCCGGCTTCAGCAGGGTATCGACGGTTCCCGCCGGGAGCTTCGCGAACGCCTCGTTCGTCGGCGCGAAGACCGTGAAGGGGCCCTTGCTCGCGAGCGTGCTCGTCAGGTTCGCGGCCTTGACCGCGGCAACCAGCGTCGAGAAGTCGGGCGAGGCCGCCGCAGCGGCAACGATATTGCCCTTGGGGGCTGCGGCGGTGGCGCTGGTGAGCGGCATCACGGCTGCCGCGGCGGCGATGATCAGCTGGAACTTACGCATGGGGATTCCTTTCGGCTGGGGAGGCCCTGCGGACTAACTGGCGCGCCGGACCGCCGACATACGGCATTTGGCCCAGCCCGCCGGGACTGCGCGCGGTTGTCCGCACGGCCTTCGCACCCTATCTTTTCGGCCATGCCCGAAATCGAGCTCAAGACCGACGTCGCGATCGGCGTCGCAATCCCGTCGCGCAATGCGCGCGGCCGGATCGCGCGCTTGGGGCCCGTGGTCGACACCGTTCTCGCGAACCACGGTTATCCGCCGGTGATCGAGAATCTGCTGGCCGAAGCGCTGACGCTGACGGCGCTGCTGGGCGCGCTGCTGAAGGAGCCGCAAGGCCAGCTGACGGTCCAGGCGCAGACCGAGGGCGGAATCATCGACCTGATGGTCTGCGATTATCTGGGCGGTGAGCTGCGCGGCTATGTCCGGCACGATGCCGAACGCGTGGCCGAGCTCGGCGACGAGCCCACGCTCGAGGAGCTGTTCGGCAAGGGCTATCTCGCGATCACCTTCGACCAGCCGGTCGCCAAGGAGCGCTATCAAGGCATCGTTCCGCTCGAGGGCAAGAACCTCGGCGAATCGGCGCAAAGCTATTTCGCGCAGTCGGAGCAGATCCCGAGCCTGGTTCGCCTCGCCGCCGAGAAGCGCGGCGAGCATTGGTTCGCCGGCGGGCTGCTGCTGCAACACCTGCCGGAGGGTGAAGAAGGGCGCGAGCGGCTGCACACCCGCCTCGATCATCCCGACTGGCCCCATGTCGCGATTCTCGGCGGCTCGGTGAAGCCGGAAGAGCTGACCGATCCCGACCTCCCGCTCGACGACCTGGTCTGGCGGCTATTTCACGAGGAAGAGGAGTTGCGGACCCTGCCGCCGGTGACGCTCAGCCGAGGCTGCCGCTGCGACCCCGATTACGTTCGTTCGGTCATAGCGCGCTTCCCCGCCGACGAACGGGAAGCCATGGTCGGCGAGAATGGGCTGATCACGGTCGACTGCGCGTTTTGCTCGTCGAGCTTCGCGATCCAGCCGAATGAGCTGACCTGAGACAGTCGAAAAATCGGATTACTGCCGTTAATCCGGTCGTGCTAATGGGCCGCGATGGTCGTTAACCCGACTCTTGTTAAGCGCTTGGGCGCAGCTGCCGCGGCGATGGTCCTGATCGGGGCCACGCAGTTGCCGACGCTCGCCCAAACGGCGCCGGGATTGTGGGAGATCAGCGGTGTGCCTGGCACCAAGCTGCCGGTCAGGCAGTGCGTGGCCGATATCGCATCGCTCGCACGCTTTGAACATCGCGGCAAAGCCTGCACGGCGAAGATCCTAAAGAATGCCGGAAGCTCAGCCTCAATCGAATATAGCTGTGGGACGGCCGGGTTCGGCCACAGCGACATCGACGTCATCACCCCGCGGTCGCTGAGGATCAGCACGCAGGGCATCTCCGACGGATTGCCGTTCAACTATGTCCTGCAGGCGCGTCGCGTCGACGAATGCGTGAAGAGCGCAGCTGTCATCCGCCATTAAGGCCTCGTTTAACCATCTTGAGCTAAAGCGATGATTGTGCCGGATTTGGCACGCTTTCCTCCCAATCGGGCTCTGCCCGGTTCACTGGGCCGCCCATCTTCGGATCGGCGGCCCTTCTTTTAGGCTCAGCCAGCGCCTAAGTGCGCGCCCGTGCTGTACCTTTTCATCAAGGCTGCTCTTTCGGGCGCGATCGTGGCCGCGGTTTCCGAGATCGCGCGGCGCTACCCCGGCTGGGGTGGATTGGTGGCTTCGCTGCCGCTGACGTCGCTGCTGGCGATGATCTGGCTCTACCGCGACGCGCATGACGCCGAGCGGGTCGCCGAGCTGTCGATGAGCACCTTCTGGTTCTTCCTGCCTTCCGTGCCGCTGTTTGTTGTCCTGCCCGCGCTGGTCCGGTCCGGCGTGCCGTTCTGGGCGAGCATGGCGGTCGTCGTGGTGGGGACGCTTGCGCTCTATGCTGGATGGTTCTGGGCCGCGCCGAAGATGGGCATCAAGCTTTGACGAAGGCCGTCGTCCTTCTGTCCGGCGGGCTCGATTCTATGGTTTGCGCGGCGATGGCCCGTGAGCAGGGCTTCAGCGTCATTGCGCTCACCGTCGATTACAACCAGCGGCATCGGGTCGAGCTCGACGCCGCGCGACGGATCGCAAGCCAACTTGCCGATCGCCACATCGTGCTGCCGCTCGACCTGCGCGCGTTCGGGGGGTCGGCGCTGACCAGCGATGTCGCGGTTCCCAAGGATGGCGTTGCCGAGGGTATCCCCGTCACCTACGTCCCCGCGCGTAACACGATCTTCCTGAGCCTGGCGCTCGGCCTGGCCGAAGCCAGCGGGGCGCGGGACCTGTTCATCGGGGTGAATGCCCTCGACTATTCCGGCTATCCCGATTGCCGCCCGCTATTCATCGCGGAGTTCGAGCGGCTGGCGAACCTTTCGACGAAAGCCGGAGTCGAGGGCGCCGCGTTCACGATCCATGCGCCGCTGCAGGACATGACCAAGGCCGACATTGCGCGGGAGGCGCAGCGGCTGGGCCTGGACGCAGGCCTTAGCCACAGCTGTTACGATCCCGATGCTGATGGACGCGCCTGCGGCATGTGCGACGCGTGCCGGCTGCGGGCGAAAGGCTTCGCCGAGGCCGGGATCGCGGATCCGACGGTCTACGCATGACTTACGCCGTCAAGGAATGCTTCCTGACGCTGCAGGGCGAGGGTGTGCAGGCGGGGAGCCGCGCCGTGTTCCTGCGGTTCGCCGGATGCAACCTTTGGTCGGGGCGTGAGCAGGATCGTGCCGACGCGCAGTGCAAGTTTTGCGACACCGATTTCGTCGGGACGGACGGCGAGGGTGGAGGCAAGTTCGCTTCGGCCGCCGAGCTGGCCGCGCATGCCGAGTCGATGTGGGGAGCGGGTGAGGAACAAAGGCTAGTGGTTATCACCGGCGGCGAGCCCATGCTGCAGCTCGACGATGCTTTGGTCGACGCGCTTCACCGACGGGGCTTTCGGGTCGCAGTGGAGACCAACGGGACCTTGCCGGCGGTGGGCGGGCTCGACTGGATCTGTGTCAGTCCAAAGGCAGGCACCGAGGTGGTCCAGCGCGAGGGCGATGAATTGAAGCTGGTATGGCCACAGCCGGGTATCGACCCGGCCGCTCTGGAAAGCTGGGGTTTCGACCATTTCCTGGTGCAGCCGATGGATTGCGAAGAGCGTGAAGCGGCGCGGGAAGCGTCTATCGCGCTGGCGATGGACCGGCCGAAATGGCGCCTGAGCCTGCAGGCGCACAAGGTGATCGGGCTGCCTTAGCCTATTCCGAGTTGCCGGTCGTATTGGTTGCCGCAGGAGCGGCCGAGTTGGATTCGGGGGCTGGGGCGCCCTTCGACTTGCCCGTCGAAGGCTTGGACGGCCGGACTGAGTTCGACGTATCTGCACCCTCGTCGAGATTGCCGAAATTCATGTCGACGTCGGCAGCCATATTGGCGGCATCGCCGGTCACCGCATCGATGGCGGTGACGTCATTGGAGACGATGCTTTCGGCAGTCATGCCCTGGTCGGCATTCTGGGCGGTCGCGGCCTGATTATTCTTCCCGCACGCGGAAAGCGCGAGGACTGCGGCGATGAGAACAAGCGGGCGCATCAAGGACTCCGAAGCCTGAGCAAAAAAAGAGGCTGCCGGCGATTACCGGCAGCCTCTTCAAAAGCCAACGCCCCCCAGAAGGGAGGCGTCAAGACAATTACATCGCGTTGTTCGTCGTCGTCGTCGTGGTGTTCGTCGTCGTCGTCGTCGCGTTCATGTCCGTGGCGTTCATGTCCGTCGTAGCGTTCATGTCCGTCGCGTTCATGTCCGTCGTCGCGTTCATGTCAGTCGTCGTGAGGTTCTCATCGACGTTCATGGTGTTGTTGGCGTTGTCGTTGCTGCTGCAAGCCGCAACCGCCAGGGCCGCGCCAGCGACCAGGATAAGAGCACGCATTCAAGACTCCCTATTTATTGCGATCTGAGAGCGGTTTCCCGTCCCGCAAATCGGGGCGGACAATAGTCTGAAGCAGGACGCTCCATCAAGACTCTTTGCATTGGCCTCCCAAGGCGTTGAGAAATGACGGAAAACTGTGCTTCAAGGCGGCATCAACCCCCGTCAGGGGCATTTGTTTCCCGAGTTTCTCGAGGCTGGTGACGCCAAAATCGGCGATGCCGCACGGCACGATGCCGCTAAAATGCGACAAGTCGGGCGCGACATTGAGCGCGAATCCGTGAAGCGTGACCCAACGCTTCACGCGGACTCCCAGGGCGCCGATCTTGGCCTCGTGGGGGCCTTCGCCGACCCAGATACCGATCCGTCCGGGCGCGCGGTGCGCCGAAACGCCGAATTTCGCGAGGGTATCGATCATCCAGCCTTCGAGCGCATGAACGAAGCAGCGGATGTCCTTCCCGCGCTTCTCGAGGTCGAGCATGACGTAGCCGACCCGCTGACCGGGGCCATGATAGGTGTAGCGGCCACCGCGCCCCGCATCGAAGACCGGAAATCGCTGGGGGTTCATGAGCTCCGCCGGGTCTGCGCTGGTACCGGCGGTGAACAGCGGGGGATGCTCGAGCAGCCAGACGCACTCGCTCGCCGTTCCTTCACGGATGGCGGCGACGCGCTGCTCCATGAAGGCAAGCGCCTCTTGGTAGGCGACGGGGGTGTCGCTGACTTTCCATTCGATCTCGCCGGGATTCTGCCTCACGGCGGGCCAGATGGATGCGCCGAGCCGTCAGGGCAAGCGTTGCGCCGCGCGGATGGCGCCCGCATAAGCGGCGGCGGTTACATCGGGGGAAGGGTATCAATGCGCCAGCTGTCGATTTCTGCGGCGTGGGAAGAAACGAGGGCGATTCTGTCGCGTGACGGCGGTTTGCTCATGACGGTCGCGCTCGCGCTGATCGCTTTGCCCTCGCTGGTTAGCGGATTGCTCAATCCCAACGGGCTTAGTGCCTCCACGGCCGGGTGGATCACGTTGGTCGAGTTTCTCGCTTCCATTATCGCGCTGGCAGGGCAACTCGCGCTCATCCGGCTGGCGATCGGCCCATCGATCACGGTCGGAGCGGCGATCCTCCATGGACTGAGGCGCGTGCCGATTTATTTCGTCGCGGTTCTGCTCCTGGGGTTCGCGCTGTTCCTGCTCGCGATTCCGATCGTTGTCGTGCTCGGTGCTCTCGGGGTTCCGCTAGATGCGAAGCCGATCCCGATGACCATGCCGGTCGTCGTCGCTTCGCTGCTGCTGATCGCGCTGGTTATCTTCTTCGCTGTTCGTCTCCTCATATCGTCGCCGGTCGCGAGCGCAGAGGAAGTGGGACCGATTGCCATCCTGACGCGCAGCTGGCGGCTGACGGCCGGGCATTGGTGGGCGCTGTTCGGCTTCCTGCTGATCTTCATCGTCGGCGCACTGGTGTTGCTCATTGCCATTGGAGCCGCCGTCGGGTCGGTCGTGACACTGCTCATCGGCAAGCCGGAGCCGATGTCGGCCGCAGCGCTTCTGATCGGGCTCGTCCAGGCGCTGGTCAGCGCCGGCGTGACGACCATCTTCGCCGTAATGCTGGCGCGGATCTACCTGCAGTTGAGCGGCAGCGACGGAGCTCAGGCCAGCGTGCCGAGAAGCGGGATCTGAGGCGCTGAATTCCTCGGCAGGATGCCGAGGAGGCGCGGGTCGGGAAAGCGCTCGATCGCGCGCTTGTAGGGCGTGAAGCCGGCGCGGCGGTAAGCGGCAAGCGCGGCCGGATGATCCAGCGAGCAGGTGTGGACGTGGACGCGTTCCACCCCTTCGCGCCAGGCGCGGCGCACCGCTTCGGCCAGCAGCCAGCGGCCGTGGCCTTTTCCGGAAAGCTCAGGCGTCAGGCCGATGAATGAGAGCTCGCATTCGTGCGGCTCGCGGAAGTCGAGCTCGAGGATGCCCACTTCGGCGCCGGACGGGTCGACAACCGCGTCGAGCTCAACCTTCGGGTGCTGAAGGATCGAAGCGAGGTGCGCGTCGTCCAGAGTCAGGCGAGAGAACCAGAGCCACGGCGCACCGATTCGGCGGAAGAGTTCGCGGTAGTGGGCGGGCTCGGGGACCTCGATCCGCCTCAGCGACAATGGCGAGTCGGGAATGTCGTGTTCGGGCGGCGCGGTCATCTCGAGGTAGGTGACCACGGCGGCGAGCTCGCCATCGGCAACCGACTCGTAGCTCATTTCCACTTCGCCAGCGGAGGCAAGCTCATCAGGATCGCGTCGATGTTGCCGCCGGTCTTGAGTCCGAACAGAGTCCCGCGATCGTAGAGCAGGTTGAACTCGACGTAGCGGCCGCGGAAGGTGAGCAGCTTGTCGAGGTCTTCGTCGGTGAAGGGCGTCTCCATCCGCTTCCGGACGATTTGCGGGAAGATGTCGAGGAAGGCTTCACCGACGTCCTTCGTGAAGGCGAAGTGCGCGTCGAAGTGACCCTCGAGATGGTCGTAAAAGATGCCGCCGACGCCGCGGGCGACGCCGCGATGCGGCAACCAGAAATATTCGTCGGCCCATTTGGAAAAGCGGGGGTAGAAGGTCGGGTCGTGCGCGGCGCAGGCAGCACGCAGGCGCGCGTGGAATGCCTCGGTGTCGTCCTCGTAAGGAATGGCGGGATTGAGGTCGGCGCCGCCGCCGAACCAGCGCTTCGTGGTCGTGAGGAAACGCGTGTTCATGTGCACTGCGGGGACGTGCGGGTTCGCCATGTGCGCGACGAGGCTGATGCCGGTCGCGAAGAAGCTCGGGTCTTCCTCCGCGCCCGGGATCGACTTGGCGAACTCTGGTGCGAACTGGCCGCCGACGGTCGAGACGTTGACGCCGACCTTCTCAAACACCTTGCCGGCCATCTGGCCCCGGACTCCGCCGCCACCCGGCTCGCCGGAAACGTCGGTGCGATCCCAGGGCGTGTAGGCGAAGGCGGCTTCGCTCCCGGCCTCACGCTCGATCTCCTCGAACGCGCCGCAGATGCGGTCGCGGAGCGACTCAAACCAGTCGCGAGCCAATTGCTGCTGGTCGTCCAAAGGGAGCATCGAGCGCGTCATTGCGGGAGTGGGCGCGGGTTGCAACATTGTCATGCCCCCTCAAGCATCACTTCACGCCCGCTCGTGCAGGAGCGCGGGCATGAAACCCCCGGTAATTACTGGCGCAATTGCGGCCAGCCTGTGCGCCATGACCGCCGGCGCTCAAGCAAGCGAACCCAATCTGACACGGGCCCAAGCGCTCGAACGCGCCGACCAGCTATTCCAGCGCTTCGATCTCAATCACGACGGCTATGTAACGCGGCAAGAGGCCGAACTGCTCGGAGGCAAACTGTTGCTGATTCGTGCGTCCACCGGCCGCGACGAGGCGCCAGGAATCGGCGGGCATACGTTACGCTTCCTGAGGCGCCGGTTTGCCGGACTTCAGGCGGTGACGAAGACGCAGTTCGAAGCTGCGTTCATCGCCCATTTCGATGGCATGGACGCCGACCATGACGGCATTCTCACAGCTGCAGAGCGATCGGGAGCGCGCTGAGGCCGGCTCGATTACAAGCTTGTAACATCGGCATAAATCGGCTGTTCACGCGCGTAAGGGCAAGGCCCGGCCGAACAGGGGTGGGATAAGGATTCAACAATGAAGAAGTTTCTCGTCG